>Ga0134126_10005503_pt1 | contig 15839 bp, 18 predicted proteins | sample KB31752_FD_96881 | JGI IMG/M metagenome (GOLD analysis project Ga0134126, IMG submission 96881) | Terrestrial soil microbial communities with excess Nitrogen fertilizer from Kellogg Biological Station, Michigan, USA - KB3-175-2 | ecosystem: Environmental > Terrestrial > Soil > Unclassified ...
AGCCGGCCCTCGGCGAACGCGGCCTGGAGCCGGCCGACCGCGGCGTCGCGCTCGGAATCGGACGCGCGGACGCTGTCAAGTTCGCGCGGGCTGGCCCCACTGGCTACCTCGGACATGCTGCTCCCTCCGGCCGCGAAATTCGCGATATATCTTAACCGGTAGGCAAGTGGAAGCGCCACCATGGCCCGGGCGCCCCGGCCACCGGGGCCTCCCGTGGCTAACTTGTGGTCTTGCCGTTGCGGAGCTTGCGCGTGGCGGCGCGCTGCGCCACCACCCGGGCCGTCTCCATCGTCACACCAAGGAGAACCGCCCAGCCCAGCGCCTCACCGAAGTGCACCTGAGGGTCGTGGGGGTCGCTGGGCGGTTCCTTCCCGGTGACCTTCTTCCAGCCAACTGTGACGAGCTTGCGGGTGCCCATGGCAGCGGCAAGGGCGGCGAAGGTGCCTACCGCCCGGCTGACGCCATCCCCGCGCTTGTCTGCCATGCCCGTTTCCTCTCTGCGCCCAGCTCCGGCGGCCTTGGTGCGTGCTCGACGGTTGATCATCCCATGGTGGCGCCGCCCGCCCGCGCGGCGGCCCGTGCCCCGTTGATCGCGGCCACAAGCTCGGCCGGGTGGCGTGTGCAGACCAGCCAGTAGGGGGCCGCTGCCGCCGGGCGGGTTGTCTCGGCTCGCAGCCGGAACCCGCGCAGCCGCCGGTGTGCCCGGGTCTCCGCGCCCGGCGTGGCCACCTCGACGTACACCGCTTGCCGCAGGTACGGCCGCATCAACAAAAAGGCGGCCGGGTCCCCGCGTGACCCGCGCAGCGACCGGGTCTGCGCCTCGTCCAGCGCGGTCACCTCGCCCACGGCGTCCAGCGGCAGGCACGCCGGGCCGGCTCGCAGCTCTCCCTCGCTCACCAGCACCGTCGGCCGGTTCCACGACCAGAGCAGGGCGGCGACCAGCCCGATGAGCACCACATAGATGGCCACCGCGATCGGCCAGGCGTATCCCGCGACCACCTCGGTGGCCAGCAGGAGCATCGTCGCAAGCCCGAGTAGCCACCAGGAGAACGGCACGCGAAGCCGTTCGTGGTAAACACGCATGAGCCCACGGTAGTTGGTTACATGAGGACATGATGGGGCGACAGTGGTGGCGCGGCTTGGGGGGCCGCGGCGCTCCCGCTGCGACGGCCCCCGGTGACGCGGCCCGCGCCGGTGAAGACGGCATCGGCCCGGTGGATCCGGGGCCAGAACCGGCCGAGACGCCGCCCGGCCCGCAGGCCGGCCAGGCCAGCACGGCGGCGCAGCCCGGGCAGCCGCGCGTTCCGGCCTGGCTGGAGCGCGCCGGCGGCTGGGCGTGGCGGCTGCTGATACTCGGCGCGCTGATCTATGTACTTTTCCGTGTGGTCTCGGCGCTGCGCCTGGTGGTGCTGCCGTGCGTGGCCGCGCTGCTGCTCACCGCCCTCCTCCAGCCGCTCACCCAGCGGCTGCGCCGGCTCGGCCTGCCCGCCCTCGGGGCTACCTGGTGCACCCTGCTTGCCGCCCTCGCGGTGCTGGCCGGGGTGGTCACGATCGCCGCCACCCGTACCTCGGCCGACTATCAGCGGCTGGCCACCGAACTCGGCGACACCTCCAACGACCTGCAGCGGTGGCTGGCCGGTGCCCCGTTCCACCTGCACCGGGCCGGCCTGACGCAGCTGTCCAACCGGCTGCTCACCTTCCTTAAGCAGCACCAGTCGGCGGTGGCGGGCACGGTGGTGTCCGGCGGGAGGATCTTCATTGAGGTCCTGGCCGGCCTGGTGCTGACGTTGTTCGTCACGTTCTTCCTGCTCAAAGACGGCGAGCGGATCTGGGCGTGGCTGACGGACTTCCTCTCCCGCGGTGCCCGGACGCGGGCCAGGGGCGCCGGCGGCGCAGCCTGGCTGGCGCTGACCTGGTACGTCAGGGGCACCGTAGCGGTGGCGGCCATCCATGCCGTGGTGATCGGCTTCGCGCTGTGGGTGCTTGGCGTCCCGCTGCTGGTCCCGCTGGTGATCCTGGTGTTCCTCGCCGCGTTCGTTCCGCTGGTGGGCATCCTCGTGGCAGGGACCATCGCCGTCGCGGTCACGCTGGGCACCCGGGGCTGGGTGGCAGCCCTGATCCTGGTGGCGGTCTTCCTCCTGGAGAACCAGCTCGAAAGCCATTTGCTGCAGCCGCTCGTGGTCGGCCGGATGGTCCGGTTCCACCCGCTGGCGATCATCCTGGTGCTGGCCGTCGGCGGCGTGGTGGGCGGCATCGCGGGGGCGGTGGTGGCCGTGCCGCTGGCGGCCGCGCTGTTCCGGGCCATTCCCTACTTGCTTGGCCGGCGCACCGACGCGGCAGACGGCCCGGATCCGCCGGGAGCAGTGCCGCGGGCGGGGTAGGGTCACCTGCGTGACCGCGTACCAGCACGGCCCAGGCCCAGTGACGAAGGAACTGGGCCTGGAGCCATCGGGGGGTTCCGGGCCATCGGGGTCCGGGGTGTCCCCGGGTGATGCTGTGCGCCCCCGGGCCAGCACGGCTCCCAGTCCCGCCGTGGACGCCGTTCCCGTCCTGATCAAGCGCCTCGACCAGGGGCTGCCGTTGCCCGCACAGGCGCATCCGGGTGACGCCGGAGTCGACCTGTGCACCGCGGTGGACGTGGTGCTGGCGCCGGGGGAACGGGCGCTGGTGCCCACCGGGATGGCGATCGCCCTGCCCGAGGGTTACGCGGCGTTCGTGCACCCCCGCTCGGGCCTGGCTGCCCGGCACGGCGTCACGGTCGTCAATGCGCCCGGCACCGTGGACGCCGGGTACCGTGGCGAGATCAAGGTGACCCTGCTCAACACCGACCGGGCGGAGCCGGTGCGGTTCGATCGCGGGGACCGGATCGCCCAGCTTGTTGTCCAACGGGTGGCCCGCCCGCAGTTCCACGAGGTCCAGACGCTGCCCGGCTCGGCCCGCGGAGATGGCGGGTTCGGCTCGACCGGAGGTCACGGCCCGGTGACGGAGGAACCGGGCCGTAGGCCATCGGGGGGTTCCGGGGGGTCGCCCCCCCGGGTCGGCACTGGTCACGGCGGGGACGAAAGCATGGAGAGGCATTAGGGAGCTTGAGTGTTGCGTCGGCGGCGCGGTCGAGACGAGGAGCAGCCCGAGGCAGGGCTGGCCGGTGAGGCCGCAGAAGAATCAGATGAGTACATCGTGGCCGGCCCGTGGGACGTGAACGACGACGTGCCGCAGGCCGACCGGATCGACTTCGGCTGCTTGCATGTGCCCGTGGCGGAAGGCTGCGAGGTGCAGGTCAGCATGGCCGACGACCAGCCCGCGTGGATCACCGTCGTGCGTGGCGACAGCGGGCTGCAGCTGCAGGCCTTCGCCGCGCCCAAGACGGACGGCCTGTGGGCGGATGTCCGCCAGGAGATCGCCGCCGAGGTGGCGAAGGCCGGTGGCCAGAGCGAGGAGGCGGACGGGCCGTTCGGGGTGGAGGTGCACGCACGGATCGCGCCGCCCGAGCCGGTCCCTGGCATGCCGAGCGGCTTGCACCCGGTCAGGTTCCTCGGTGTGGACGGCCCGCGCTGGTTCCTCCGCGGGGTGATCAGCGGGCCCGCCGCGCTGCGGCCCGAGATCGCCGCACCGCTGGAGCAGGTGTTCGCCGATGTCGTGGTGGTCCGCGGTGATCACCCGGTGCCGCCGCGGGACATGCTGGAAATAGGGCTCCCCGCCGAGGCGCTCCAGGCGCTCGCGGACGAGGCAGAGGCGCAGGAGGAAAACAGGTGGGGCGGGCTGGACCCCTTCGAGCGCGGCCCGGAAATCACCGAGACCCGGTAGGGAGCCACACCGGCACCGGGCGTTACCGTTTTGTAACATCTGGGAACTGTGCAGTGACCCGCAGTTAACACGGGGCCGATACCGTGGTGACGTGGACACAACGGGCAGCAACGGCGCCCGCCCACGGGTGCGGATGACCGGGTCGCTGGGCCAGGTCCGGGCGGGAGCGCCCGGCGCGCCGCCGATGCTGCGCGCCGAACTCACCGCCGGCCGCGATGCCGTCACCGTGGTCTGGCTGGGCCGCAACCGGATCACCGGGATAGAGCCCGGGCGCGCGCTGTCCGTGGAGGGCACCCTCGCGATGCGGCGTGGCCGCCCGGTGATCTACAACCCCAGGTACGAGCTCGGGCCGCGCCCTGGCGGCTCAATGCCCGGCTAGCAGCCTGCCCAGTTCGTCCTCGACGTCCTCGCTGGCCACGAACAGCAGTTCGTCGCCGCCGGCCAGCGGGTCATCGGCCTGTGGCACGATGACGCGGCCCCCCCGCAGGATCGCCACCAGTGCGGTGTCGGCGGGCCAGGAGATGTCGCCGATCCGGGACCCGGCCAGCGGCGCGTCGTCGGGCATGGTCAGCTCCACCAGGCTCGCCTCGCTCTGCCGGAACGTCATCAGCCGTACCAGGTCGCCGACGCTGACCGCCTCTTCCACCAGGGCCGAAAGCAGCCGTGGGGTGGACACCGCGACGTCCACCCCCCAGGACTCGTTGAACAGCCACTCGTTGTTGGGGTGGTTGATCCGCGCGACCACCCGCGGCACCCCGTACTCGGTCTTGGCCAGCAGCGATACGACCAGGTTCACCTTGTCGTCCCCGGTCGCGCAGATGACCACGTTGCACCGCTCCAGGCCGGCCTCGTCCAGCGAGGTGATCTCGGCGGCGTCGGCGAGCAGCCACTCGGCCCGCGGCAGGCTGTCCACCTTGATGGACCGCGGGTTCTTGTCGATGAGCAGTACCTCGTGCCCGTTGTCGAGCAGTTCACGCGCGATGGAACGGCCAACCGCGCCAGCGCCTGCGATGGCGACCCGCATCACTGCGCACCCTTCTGCTGCGGCTTGCGATCATGTGCTCTTTTCTCCTGCACGCGCCGGCTGGTGCCGTCACGCGTGCTGAGCACGGCCTGGAGATCGTCCAGGTCGTGTTGCGCCGCCATCACATGCAGGACGTCCCCCTCTTGGAGCACCATTCCCGGCCCGGGCAGCATCGCCTCGCCCAGCCGGGTGACGAAGGCCACCCGGGCCCCGGTCGCCTCCTCCAGTGCGTGCACCTTCTCGCCCACCCACGCGGGGTCGTAGGTCACCTCGGCGAGCACCACCTCCCCGGTGGGATCGCGCCAGAGTTCCTCGGCCCCCTCGGGGAGCAGCCGCCGCAGCATCTGGTCCGCCGTCCAGCGCACGGTGGCCACCGTCGGGATGCCGAGCCGCTGGTACACCTCGGCACGGCGCGGGTCGTATATGCGGGCCGCGACCCGTTCCACGCCGAACGACTCCCGCACCACCCGGGCGGCGATCACGTTGGAGTTGTCGCCGCTGCTCACCGCGGCGAACGCGGCGGCCTCCCGGATCCCTGCCGTTTCCAGGACGGTCTGGTCGAAGCCGATGCCGGTGACCTTCTTGCCCTTGAAGGACGAGCCCAGCCGGCGGAACGCCTCAGGGTCCTGGTCGATCACCGCGATCGAGTGGCCACGGTCTTCGAGGATGTGTGCGAGCGTGGATCCGACCCGCCCGCATCCCATGATCACGATGTGCACGGTCGCCTCCAGTCAATCCACTGCCCGACACGGTAATCCCCCCGCTGCGCACACATCACGCCAGGCCGGCATACTGGCTCCGACGGCGGGAGGGCGATGGATACAGGCGCCACTGTGGAAGTGCTGGATCTGGACGTCACCGGGGTTGCTCACGGCGGCTGGTGCGTGGCCAGGGACAGCGGCGGCCGGGTCGTGTTCGTCCGGCACGCGCTGCCGGGGGAACGGGTCCGGGCCAGGGTAACCGATGCCACTGCCTCGTTCGCCCGGGCAGAGGTGGTAGAGGTGCTGCGTGCCTCGGCGGACCGGGTGGCGCCCCGGTGCCCGCATGCCCATCCGGGCGGCTGCGGCGGGTGTGACTGGCAGCACGCGGACCTCGCGGCCCAGCGCCGCCTCAAGGCCGAGGTGGTCCGCGACCAGTTGCGGCGCATCGCCGGGCTCGATCGCGAGGTGACCGTGGAGCCGGTGGCCGGTGACGACGACGGGCTCGGCTGGCGGACCAGGGTCAGGTTCTCCGTCGGTCCCGGCGGCACGGCAGGGCTGCTGGCACACCGTTCCCACGACGTGGTCGAGGTCGGTGACTGCCCGATCGCCCATCCGCTGGTACGGGCGCGCGCCGTCACCGGGCGGGACTGGGCACCGGCCCGGTCCGTGGAGGTCGTGGTGTCCCCGGCGTCGGAGGAGCGGGCGGTGATCGTCGCCCCCGCGCCGCCTGGCCCCGGCGCTCGGGGTACCCCTGGGGCGGCGGGGGCGGCCGGCGGTGGCCTCGCCGGTGAGGCGGACACGGTGCTTGCGGCCGGGCGTGGCGGCCGGCTCACCACGCTGAGCGGCCGCGGCTCCCTGCGCCAGCACGCGGCCGGGCGGTCCTGGCGGGTCAGCGCGGGCGCGTTCTGGCAGGTGCACCCGGGCGCCGCGGATGCGCTCAGCGCGGCGGTGCTGGACACGCTCGAGCCGCGGCCGGGAGAGGTGGCGCTGGACCTGTTCTGCGGCGCCGGGCTGTTCGCCGGCGCGCTCGCCGCCGCGGTCGGGCCGGATGGCATGGTCGTCGCTGTGGACACCGACCGGACGGCGGTCCGGGATGCCCGGCACAACCTGCGCGGCACCCCCTGGGCCCGGGTACACGCGGCGGACGCGGCGGCCGCGCTGGCCCGGGGCGGCTGGCCGCCACCGGCGCTGGCCGTCCTCGACCCGCCGCGTACCGGGGTGCCCCGCCTGGTCATCGAGCGGCTGCTGGCGCCCGGCGGCCGTGGGTCAGGGGCCGACGGCAGCAGCCTGCGCGCGGTGGCCTATGTGTCGTGCGACCCGGCCACCCTGGCCCGCGACATCGCGGTGTTCACGGGGCTGGGCTGGCGGCTGGACGGGCTCCGGGCGTTCGACATCTTCCCCATGACCCACCACGTGGAGTGCGTCGCGGCGCTCACCCCGGAACAAGCAACGGGATGAGCGCCGTGCCGGCCGCGCAATGGTGAGCGCCCCGCGGCCTCAGAGCCGTTTCAGAAGAAAACCCAAGCGTGGGCGCAGCGCACTGCAGCATGCTCATGTCTGGCGGTGATCATGCCGTCCGCAACTCGGGCGGCCCGGAAACCCCGGTGCTACGCCGCTGATCGCGGCGGGGTACGGAGGAGGTAGACCGTGCGCTGGCTGCGGTGGTTGCTCGCGGCCGTGGCCGCCGTCGTGGTGCTCGCGGTGGGCGGCACGTTCGTCTACATCCACTTCATCGAGGGACCGGCACCGGCGCCGCTGGGCCTGGGGCGGGCCACGGCGAGCCCGTCCGCCACGCCCGCGCAGGCGTCCCAGGCCGCCGCCGCGGCCACGCCGCTGGCCGGGACCTGGCAGGTGGCCGCCGGCTCACAGGCCGGTTACCGGGTGAAGGAGGTCCTCCTCGGGCAGAACAACACCGCCGTGGGCCGGACCAGCCACGTCACCGGGAACCTGGTCATCAAGGGCAGCACCGTGACCGCGGCCAGCTTCCGGGTGCCGATGGCCACCATCCACAGCGATCAGAGCCAGCGCGACGCCCAGTTCGACGGCCGGATCATGGACGTGGCCACCTACCCGGTGGGCAGCTTCACCCTCACCCGCCCGATCAGCCTCGCACCGGTGCCCGCGGCCGGGAAGATCAAGCACTATACGGCCACCGGCAGGCTCACCCTGCACGGCCACACCCGCCAGGTCACGTTTGCGGTGCAGGCGGAACGTGTGGGCAGCAAGATCGAGATCTCCGGCTCGATACCGGTGAAGTTCGCCGACTACGGCATCGGCAACCCGAGCTTCGGCAGCTTCGTCACCACCGAGAACCACGGCGTGCTCGAGTTCCTGCTGGACTTCAGCAGGTCATGACCCACAGCCGCGGCGCGGCGAATGCGGGTGTGGCCCCAGCGGGCCCGGCGCCCGGTCAGGCCAAGGGCGCGAGGGCCCGGGCCAGCGGTTCGAGCATGGCGGGTGCCGCGGGCACCGGCAGGTTCATGATGACCAGGTCGGCCCCGGCGTCCCGGTAGGCCGCGGCCTGCTCGGCGGCGTGCTCGATCGCGTCCGCGCCCTCGACCCGGACGTTGACCGAGCAGGTGATCTCGCCCGGATCCCTGCCGACGCTGGCGCAGTGCTCGACCAGCGTCTCCTTGAGGCTCAGCCAGTCCTGCGGGTCCGGGGTGATCGCGTTCCACTGCTGTGCCAGGCGCGCGGCGGTCCGCAGGGTCCTTCGCCGGCCACGTCCGCCGATCGTGATGGGCGGGTGCGGGCGCTGCACCGGCTTGGGCTCGCACCGCGCGTCGGTGAGCTTGACGTAACGGCCGTCGAGCGTCGAGGTCTCCTGGCTGAGCAGGGCGATGATCGCCTCGACGCCCTCGTCGAACCGGTCGAACCGCTCCCGCAGCGGCGGCAGCTCGATGCCGTAGGCGTCGCACTCCATCTGGTTCCACCCGGCGCCCACACCGAGTTCCAGCCGACCGCCGGAGATGATGTCGGTGGTCGCCACCATGTTGGCGAGCACCGCCGGGTGCCGGTAGACCATGCCGGTGACCTGGCAGCCGAGCCGGATCCTCCGGGTCGCCTGAGCGAGGGCGGCGATCATCGTCCAGGCCTCGAAGTTGGGCCCGTCGTAGGGCTCGGTCAGCGGGTAGAAGTGGTCCCAGTTCCAGGCCGACTCGAACAGTTCGACCTCGTCGGCGGCCACCCACACGTCACGGAGCTGCGCCCATGTCTGGTGCTCGGGCCTGGTCTTGATCGCGAAGCGCACCGGCATCTCCTCCCGGTCGGCGAACGATTGCCGTGAGCGAGGCTATCGTGGCCCGGCCGGGAGGGCTGGCGCCGCTCGCGCGCCCGGGTCAGCCGCGGCGCCGCGGCCCCTCGCCCTGCGTCCACGGGTCGTAGTCGATCACCAGCGGTTCCTGCGGCGGCCGCTCGGCCTCGGGCACGTGCCGAAGGTTCAGCCGGATCCTGGTCCAGCTGTAGCTGCGCCCACGCATCGAGTCCACCAGCACGTCTGCGGGCTCCAGGTACTCCCAGACCTTCGGGTGCCGCTGCTTCCACAACTCCAGGCCGGTCATCGCCTCCTCCTTGGTCGCCGCGCGGGCCACCTCGATCAGCGGCATCGTGGACCGGCGCCGCCCGGTCGGGCCGCTCGACTTGCCCGGTGCGGGCGGGGCCACGGTTCCTGGCGCCCCGGTACCCTCCGCCATCCTGCGCTTGGACGGCTGGACGCGGGGCGGCTCGCCGGCCTGCTTGTCGTAGTGCGGTGGCCAGGGAGCGTCGCCCAGGCCGGCCGCCTCGTGCTCGGCCGCGAGGGCGAGCAGCGGCTCCAGCGAGGCGGCCGTCTCGTCGATGCCCTCCCAGGGGTCGCCGATCTCGGCGAACCGGGCGGGCACGGTGTCGACGGTGAACGCCGCGGGATCGCAGCCGGGCACCTCCGGCCAGGTCAGCGGCGTGGACACCCGGGCATCGCGGGTGGGCCTGACCGAGTACGCGGAGGCCACCGTGCGGTCCTTGGCGTTCTGGTTGTAGTCCACGAAGACGCCGTGCCGCTCTTCCTTCCACCATTGCGCGGTGGCCAGGTCCGGGGCGCGCCGCTCGACCTCCCTGGCCAGCGCCACGGCGGCGCGGCGCACGTCGCTGAAGCCCCAGCGCGGCTCGATCCTCGTGTAGATGTGGAAGCCGCGGGAGCCTGACGTCTTGGGCCACCCAGTGAGTCCGAAATCTGTGAGCACATCCCTGACGACCAGTGCCACCTGGAGGATCTGCGGCCATTCCACGCCGGGCACCGGATCCAGGTCGACCCGGAGTTCGTCGGGATGGTCGAGGTCTTCGGCGCGGACCGGGTGCGGGTTGAGGTCGATGCAGCCCAGGTTCGCCATCCAGGCCAGGGCCGCCGCGTCGCGAGGGACCACCTCCTCGGCGGTGCGCCCGGACGGGAAGCTGAGCAGCACCGTCTCGATCCAGTCCGGGCGCTTGTCCGGGGCGCGCTTCTGGAAGAACGGCTCGCCCTCGGCGCCGTTCACGAACCGCTTGAGCACATTCGGCCGCCCGCCAGCGCCGCGCAGCGCGCCGTCGGCCACGGCCAGGTAATACCGGACCAGGTCGAGCTTGGTGTGCCCGGTGTGCGGGAAATACACCTTGCCCGGGTTCGAGACCTGGACGATCGTGCCCCCGATGTCCAGGCTTTGCTTCCCATCAGGCATGACGCAACAGTAACCGGGCGGGTTCCGGCCGGGCATCCTCAGGACATGCCATACGACGCCCCGGGGCGCCCACCGTCCCCCCGCGGGCCCGGCCCGTGGCTGGCGGCCAGGACCTGGGACGAAGGAACGGGGCTCCTGGGCGATAGGGGGTTCCGGGGCCGCTACCGGGCCAGCGCTCCTAGGGCCGCAGGTCGTCCACGAGCGAGACGATGTCGGTCAAAGTGGAGCGGAGCACGGGCAGCCGCGACATCCTGATCAGCCGGTCCACGAGCGGCACCGTGCGGTCGATGAGGAAGTAGGTGCGGGCGCAGCCCGGCGAGGTGTCGTGTACCCAGTACAGCACTACGCCCAGCGAGTACAGCCACAGCAGCTCGGGCAGCCGGGCGCGCAGGCCCGGGTCGATGCGCACCGCCGAGCCCTCCACGACCTCGCGGTACAGGCCGATCGACGCGTCGCGGGGGGCACTGGATTCGGAGCTGAACGGGCTGAGCGGGTTGGTGGGTTCGGCCGCGTGCTTGAAGTACTTGGCGGCGAACTCGTGGTAGGGGCTCATCACATCGATCAGCGCACGCAGCGTGCCGCGCAGCCGGGCCGCGAAGGCCGTCTCGGTGTCGAGGACCGTTCTGGCGGCGGCCGCGTGCTCGGCGGTATTGCGGGCGTAGAACTCCTGGATCAGCTCCTCCTTGGAGCCGAAGTAGTAGTAGGCGTTGCCGGTGGACACCCCGGCCTGGCGCGCGATCGCGCGCATCGTGGTCGCCTCGTAACCGACCTCACGGAACAGGCCCAGGGCCGCCTCGATGATCGCCGCCCTGGTCTGCTCGGCCCGTGGGGTCAGCGCAGCCTCTGCCATGCAGGTCAATGTAGGACCTCGTGGGCCGCCGGAGGAGCCGGCCACGCGGCAGCCAGCTCGCCCGGCCCGGCCGTGGCCGGGTCTCCGCCGGCCGCGGCGGCGGTGGGCCCGTCCGCGACGCCTGGCCGCGCGGTGCGGGTGGCAGCGCCCGGGCGGTCCACAGTGGCCGGGCGTGCAGGGACCGCGCCGGCAGGGGGCCAGTCGGTGCCCCGGCGCCCGGCTGCGGGCGCGCCCGGCCCGGCGCCCGCGTCCTGGCGGCGCCGGAGCCGGGTGAAGAACATCATGTTCACCAGGTGCAGCGCGCCGAGCACGAGCAACTCCTCGCCAACCTTCACCGACAGCACGCCGATCGCCTGCCCCGGGCCGTGAATGTCCGCCGAGGTACGCAGAGTCAGCGCCGCGTAACCCAGGCTGAGCAGGCAGAAGCCGACCACCAGCATGCGGTTGACCGCCGCGGCCATCCCGTCGTCCCCGCCGAACACCTCGGCGAGATAGACCCGGCCGCTGCGGGACAGGGCCGACGCAACGATCACGGTGAGCCCGATGCTGACGGCGAGGTAGGCGGCGTAGACGAAGGCGATGCCCATGGCGGCTCTCCTCGGGACGAAGGCCCGGCTTACTTGAACGTGTTCAAGTCTGCTCGGAGCGGGGCTCGGTGTCCATCGGGCGGCGCTGTGATTCTGAACACGTTCAACTTTGTCGGACGGGTCCGCCCGTCGGAGTTCCGCCCGCCCGGACGACGATAGGGGTGTGAGCGGTCAGCGGCTGGCGCGGGAGGACCCTGCCGGGCCCTTCCTCGACCTCTACGACCGGGCGCTGCCCCAGGTCTACGGCTACCTGCTGTCCCGATGCGGGCAGCGGGCGGTGGCCGAGGACCTGACCGCGGAGACGTTCCTCGCCGCGGTGGACGCGGTCCGGGGCGTGCGTGGCGGCCAGGCGCCCGTGCCGCTGTCCACCGGGTGGCTGATCGGCGTGGCCAGACACAAACTGAGCGATCACTGGCGGCGCCAGGCCCGGGAGGAACGTACGCTGCGCGCCGTGGCGGCCGAGCCCGGGCCGGCCCCGGCCGACCCGTGGGACGAGACCATCGACGCGGTGACGGCGCAGGCGGTGCTCGGCCGCCTGGGCCCGCATCACCGCGCCGCGCTCACCCTGCGGTACGTGGACGACCTGCCGGTCCCCGAGGTCGCCGCGATCCTCGGCCGTACCGTGCACGCCACCGAGGCGCTGCTGGTGCGGGCCCGGTCGGCGTTCCGTGCCGCCTATGCCGAAGGGGGAGGGGAGGACCGCGATGACTGATCCGCTGGACGCGCTGCGGGCGCCGGTCACGCCGGCCGCCCCGGATCCCGCCTTTGCCGCCCGCCTGCGGGCCCGCCTGGAGCGTGCCCTCCGTCTACCCGAAGGAGTCGCCGTGAGCGAGACAACCTTGACCCTGGCCGGGCGCGAACCTCCGGCCCCGGCCGAAGACCGCGGTGCCGCCATTCCCTACCTCGCGGTGCGCGGCGCCAGAGACGCCCTGGACTGGTACGCCCGGGTGCTCGGCGCGCGCCTGCGCGGCGAGCCCATCGTCATGCCGGACGGGCGGGTGGGCCACGCCGAACTGGAACTGGCGAGCGGGGTGCTCTACCTCGCCGACGAGCATCCAGAGATCGGGGTGACCGCACCGGACCCGGGCGGTGTCCCGGTGAGCCTGGTCCTCGACGTCGCCGACGTGGACGCCGTCATCGCGGCGGCGGTGGAGGCCGGGGCACGGCTCGACCGGCGGCCCTACGAGGCCTACGGCCACCGCAACGCCACGGTGACCGACCCCTACGGGCACCGGTGGCTGCTGCAGGCACCGCTGCCCGGTGCCACGGCCGAGCCGGCCGGGACGGCGCCGGTGCAACAAGGGGACATCAGCTACGCGTCCCTGTGGGTGCGCGACGTGGCGCGCGCCGCCGCGTTTTATGGTGCCGTACTCGGCGTGGAGTACGTGCCCGCGCACGACAACCGCGGCAGGCAGGCTCCCGGCCTGGCGCCGCCGCAGGGGCTGTGGGAGCACCCGGCGCCTTCGGGGCTGTTCTGCTCGTACGTCGTGGACGACATCGCGGCAGCGGTGGCCCGGGTGGGCGCGGCTGGCGGCCAGGCCGAGGAGCCGGTGCCGCGGGCGTACGGGCTGGCCGCCGATTGCGTGGACACCGACGGCGTGCGGTTCGCGCTGCACCAGCCGCCGGGCAGCGCGCCCGGTAGCGCGGGCCGGCCGGCCAGCACCACCGCGGGGCGCGACGGTGACCTGGTCTACATGACCCTGGAGGTGCCCGACGCCGCCAGGACTCTGGGCTTCTACTGTTCCGTGCTGGGCTGGAGGGTCCATCAGGGACGGACACCAGGCGGCTGGCAGGTCGAGGGCACCACGCCGATGATCGGGGTCAGCGGCGGCCATTCCGCACCGGCCACCGTGCCGGTGTGGCAGGTCACCGACGTTGCCGAGGCCGTGGCCCGGGTCAGGGCGGCGGGCGGCACGTCCACCGGGCCGCACCGCGAGCCGTACGGCCTGATGGCTGAGTGCACCGACGACCAGGGCATCCGGTTCGCCCTCGGCCAGTTCCCCTAGCCCGGCGCGGAGCGCGGAACAATGGCGGCGTGAGGGTGGTCGTGCTCGCGGACACGCATGCGCCGCGCCGGTGGAAGACCTGCCCGCCCGCGGTGGCGGCGTACCTGCGCGGGGCGGGCCTGATCCTGCACGCCGGCGACGTGTGCACCGCGGAGGTGCTCGACGAACTGGCCGGCTACGCACCGGTGCTGGTGGTCCGGGGCAACAACGACGGCCGGGACGTGGCCGCCTGGGGCGCACCGGACCGGCTGGAAACCGAGATCGACGGCGTCGGCGTGGCGATGGTGCACGACTCCGGCCCGGCCAGCGGCCGCCCTGCCCGGCTGCGCCGCTGGTTCCCCGGTGCGGACCTGGTGGTGTTCGGGCACTCCCACATCCCGATCGACCACGCAGAGGGCGGCCAGCGGATCTTCAACCCCGGATCGCCCACCGACCGGCGGCGACAGCCGCACGGCACCCTCGGCCTCCTTGACATCGCCGATGGCCGCCTGGTCCGGGCTCAGATCGTCGCCGTCACTTGAAAGGCACCCCGGGGTAACCGCGCCGGTCAGCGCGTGGAGGCTGCCTCGGCGCGGCTGGCACCCCGCTGGTCGTGGTAGTAGCCGACCGCGCTGCAGTGCGCCGTTCCGGTACACGACACCGCGCTCAGGGCGGACAGTTGCCGTTGGCCGGCCGTGGCCCCGTCCGGCGGGGTGAGGAACGACGCCCGCCAGCCGCCGCCTGACCTGACCAGGTACATGGCCACCGAATGGCCCGCCCGGTTCCGCCCGCCACCGACCGCGACGCACACGCCGGAGGGCGGGCAGGAGACGCCGAGCAGATAACTGCTCGGACGCGCGCTGGCGCCCGGCGGCACCGCGGTGATCGCCATGGCCCGGCCGAACCGGCCCTTGGACTCGATCACCACCATCGCGCGGCTCTGCGTCGCCGAGACGGCGTACTGGCCCGCGCCCAGGCACGGGCCCGCCGCCAGGCACGAGACCGAGGTGATCGCGGTGAACGTGCTGGCGATGGCGCCGCGCGGGGCGGCGATCTGCGTGGCCCGGTGCCAGGTGCCGCGCAACTCGACGGCGCCCATCGCCTCGAACTGGGTAGGGGACACGCTGTAGTTCCCCACCGCCACGCACGTGCCGGGCGCGGAGCAGGAGATCCCGGTCATGAACGCGTCCGGGTTGGCGGCCGCGTTCGGCGGGGACGCGATCTCGGTGGCCTGCCGCCACGGCCCGGTCGGCGGTTTGGACAGCACCATGGTCTGCGCGTTGCCGGAGGAGTCCTGATAGCTGCCGGCCGCGGTGCATGATCCGTCGGGGGTACAGGCGACCGCCTGGAGTTCCGCCGACGCGGGGGAGTCGGCGTTCGCCGGGAGGCGTGGCGTGAACGCCCTGGCCCATCTCCCGTGGGACTCGGTGGCGATGAACGCCTGCAGGTCCCATGCCTTGCCGTACTCGTAGTCGCCGACCGCCACGCAGTTCCCCGCGCTGCGGCAAGCAATGCCGTTGACCTGCGCATACGGCTGTGTAGCGGCACCCGCTGGCAGCGCGAGGGGCATGCCCCGCGACCAGCGGCCGTGGGACTGGGTGGCGACCATCGGCTCGATCTGCCGCCCGGCGGCCTGGTAGTTGCCGCCCGCGGTGCACGCCCCGTCGGCGGTGCACGCGACCGAGGACAGGCCGGCGCTCGCGACCATGCGCGTGCTCGCGGGGGGCCGGACCGCCGTGGCCTCGTGATGGTCAAGACCGGTGCCACCCAGTGCCCCCGGGGGGCCCGGTGCTACCGGGATGATGAACATGAGCGCGCCAACAGTACCGATGGCCGCGGCGCGGACTTTGTACGTAAGCACGGACAGAACGGGCATGGCTTTCCCACCAAGGCTGGGAAGACCGTCAAGACAAGACTAAACCCCGGCCATGAGTGGGTCAGTCAGAAGCGGACTGGTGTCACACAAGCCACGGATAAGGAGGCCGAAGCGCTGAAGCTCACCGCGAGCGAGGCCCGGCACCGGTTCGCAACGGTCCGCGTGGCGCGCCTGGCGACCACTGGCCCGGCCGGCCGTCCCCACCTCGTCCCGGTCACGTTCGCACTGGACGGCGACCGTATCTACACGGTCGTGGACGGCAAGCCGAAGACGACCACGGACCTGCGCCGCCTGCGCAACATCGCGGCGGACCCGAGGGTCGCC
>Ga0134126_10005507_pt1 | contig 15833 bp, 16 predicted proteins | sample KB31752_FD_96881 | JGI IMG/M metagenome (GOLD analysis project Ga0134126, IMG submission 96881) | Terrestrial soil microbial communities with excess Nitrogen fertilizer from Kellogg Biological Station, Michigan, USA - KB3-175-2 | ecosystem: Environmental > Terrestrial > Soil > Unclassified ...
GCGCCCGGGGCGCACCGGATCACCCCCGCAATCAGGGGGCAGGTCCGCGCCTTCGAGCCCGGCCGCGAGATCGTGCCCGGGATCACGCCGATCGCCCTCTACGGCCACTCGGTCGGTCACGTCGGCTACGAGATCGTCTCGCAGGGTCAGCGCCTGGAGGACATCGGCGATACGGCGCACAGCTCGATCGTCGACCTGGCCGAGCCTGGCTGGCGCGGCGGCATCGACGAGGATCCGGCCGCCGCCGCCGCCACCCGCGTCGCCGAGCTGAAACGGCTCGCCGCCGCCCACACGCTGATCTTCGCCCCGCACTTCCCGTTCCCCGGCGTCGGCTGGCTCGTCCCGCACGGCGACGGCTACGCCTGGAAGCCTGATCCGGCGGCGCGGTGAACGCTCTTCCCCTCGCCAGCGCGGGGAAGAGCGGCTACGCCGCCTTTGCCGCAGCCATCAGGGGACCCGCGCCATGCCGGAAGTCATCGTCCACGCCGTCGAGGGCCGCTCGGCGGAGCAGAAGAAAGCGCTCTGCGCCGACATCACCGCCGCCGTCGTCAAGCATTTCAACGCCCCCATCGACGCGGTGACCGTCACCATCATCGAGGCCCCGCGCGAGACGAAGATGAAGGGCGGGGTGATGTTCTCAGAGCGCTAGGGTCCGGCCCGCGACGCCCGTTCCGCCGCCCAGCGCACCACGTTCACCGTCAGCGCGCCGGCCACGATGAGCGCGAACGCCGCGCCCGCGATCGGCGCGGCCCAGCGCAGGAACAGCATCGCCAGGAAGCCGAGGTCGAGCGCGCCGTTCTCGTCGACGACGCGCATCGAGAAGTTCTCGCTGAAGGCGATCACCACCATCAGCGAGCCGGCCAGCGCGCCGATCAGCGCCGACCAGATCACGGCCGCGAGCAGTTGGCGCGCCATCGATCCCAAGGCCTCCTCATCCGCGAGGAAGCCGACAGTCTATCCCGCGACGGCGTCTTCGGCGCGCTCGATGAAGGCGCGGATGCGCGGGTAGATCTCGCCCTCGAACCGGCGGCCGTTGAAGACGCCGTAGTGGCCGACCCTCGGCTGCACCCACAGTTCGTGCAGAGCGTCCGGCACGTTCGGCGTCAGCCCGTGCACGGCCTGGGTCTGGCCGACGCCGGAGATGTCGTCGTTCTCGCCCTCGACGCTCATCAGCGCCACGTCGGTGATCGCGTCGAGGCGCACCGGCCGGCCGCGATGGGTCAGCTCGCCCTTCGGCAAGAGGTAGCGCTGGAACACCACGTCGACCGTCTGCAGGTAGAACTCCTCGGTGAGGTCCAGCACCGACAGGTACTCGTCGTAGAACTCGCGGTGCCGCTCGGCGCTGTCGCCGTCGCCGCCGACCAGGTGGTCGAAGTAACGCTGATGGGCGGCCTGGTGGCGCTCCACGTTCATCGAGATGAAGCTGTAGAGCTGCACGAAGCCGGGATAGACGCGCCGCAGCATGCCGGGGTAGGGCGGCGGCACGGTGTAGATCATCGCCTGCTGGAACCAGGAGAACGGCTTGTCTTCGGCCAGCCGGTTGGTCTTGGTCGGGGCGAGCCGCGCGTCGATCGGCGAGCCCAGGAAGCTGACGCTGGCCGGCCGGTGCGGGTCTTCGTCCTCGGCCATCAGCGCGGCGGCGGCCAGCACCGGCGGCCCGGGCTGGCAGACCGCGATCACGTGCGCGCGCTCGCCGATGTGGCGCAACATCTCTCGCACCTGGTCGATGTAGTCGTCGAAGTCGAAGCGGCCCTCGATCAGCGGCACGTCGCGGGCGTTCGACCAGTCGGTGACGTAGACGTCGAAGTCCTGCAGGAAGGTCTGCACGGTGCCGCGCAGCAGCGTCGCGTAGTGGCCGGAGAGCGGGGCGACGATCAGCAGCGGCGGCGCGGCCAGCGGCGCGCGGGCGCGGCGCAGGCCGACCGTCTCGCGCGAGAAGCGCCGCAGCTTCACCCAGGGGCTCGACCACACCACCTCATTTCGCACCGCGATCGGACGATCGTTCACGGTGACGCCGTCGATGCCCCAGGCGGGGCGGCCATAGCGGCGGGTCAGGTTGGCGACCAGGTCGGCCGAGGCGTAGAGCGTTCGGCCCCACTTCGAGGCGCTGGCCGGGTTCAGCGGCGAGCCCCAGAAGTCCCGCGCCGCGCGCGCCGCCATGCGGATCGGCGTCGCGGAATTGTAGGCCGCCTCGTGCAGGGTGTAGAGCATGAGTCCTCGGTATTGTGCGCCGCAACAATATCGTGACCCAGATGAACAGAGTCCAGCATTCTGCAGCGCCGCTTGTCGCACCCGCGAAAGGCGGTGGCGCGCCCGGCGCCTATCCTCGAAACGATGCCGGGCGCGATCGTTGTGGAGCGAATGCAGGCGCGCGCGACGAAGGGGCTGCTGGCGCTCGACTACAAGATTGGAGGCAAGACGTTCGCCATCCTCGCCGTGCGCGGGGCAGGGCACGTGATCCTGAAGTGCGACTCCCCCGCGCTCTGTCGGTGCGGTGGAGGAGCGAAGCGCCTCGACCTCGCTCCTCCACCGTCGCGCAGACGACGGGGGAGGTGGCAGACCGCGAAGCGGGCTGACGGAGGGGGCGCAAGGCCGCGACCACAGCACTTGAGCAATTGGCGACTTAAGCTGCCCCGCTCATCGCCTGCGAGATCGCTTGCGCATCCTGGTCGGGGGTCAGGCCGTCGGCGATGACGCTGTGGAAATTGCCCTGCGGGTCCATGACGTAGAGCGCGGTGGAGTGGTCCATCGTGTAGTTCGGACCGGTCCCCTCCTTCTGGTAGAAGACCTTGTAGCGCTTGGCGACCTGGGCGATCTGCGCGTCCGTGCCGGTCAGCCCGATGATGTTCTTCGGGAACACGCGGCTGGAAAGGTAGGTCTTCAGCGCCGCCGGCGTGTCGCGCGCCGGATCGACCGTGATGAACACCACCTGCGCGTCCTTCGCCTTCGGGCCCAGCGCGTCCATCGCCTTGCCGAGCGTGGTCAGCGTGGTCGGGCAGAAGTCCGGGCAATAGGTGTAGCCGAAGAAGACGATGCTCCACTTGCCGTCCAGCACGCGCTGGTCGACCGGCTTGCCGTCCTGATCGACCAGCGTGAACGGCCCGCCGATCGCGGCCGCGCCGGCCGTACCGCCTTGGGTCGCCGCCGGGCCGTGCGGGGCGCATGCGGCCAGCGTCATCGGGAACCACCCGAGCGCCAGCGCGCTCGCCAGGTGCGCAAGCTTCAGCGCACGTCGCCTTTGACCAGGCTCCCTTGCGGGCCCAAGCTGCAACCTATTGATGGCCATGGCATCTGCGCCTTCGTCCGTAACGCCGGCCCGCGTGAAGCCGGGTCCGGATACGCTGGGACAGGCGGCCGCGCAAGCCGCCGCCGCAATCACCGCGCCCCGCGCCGGACGGCTGCGCGTGCGCACGCTGATCACCCTGCGGTGGTTGGCGCTGGCCGGCCAGGCGATCACCCTGGCGGTGACCGCGCAGGCGCTGCGCTTCCCTGCGCCCTACGCGGCGGCCGCGGTCGTGGTCGGGGTCGGCGCCTGGCTCAATCTGCTGCTCACGCTGAACCCGATCAGCCGCCGCACCGCGCGCGACTGGGAGGCCGCCGCCCAGCTCGGCTTTGACGTCGTCCAGCTGGCCGCGCTGCTCTACCTCACCGGCGGCATCGCCAACCCGTTCGCGCTGCTGCTGATCGCGCCGGTGACGCTGGCCGGCGCCAGCCTGCCGGTGCGCTACGCCGGCGCGGTGGCTGGGCTGGCGATCGCCGCGACCATCCTCCTGGCGCTCACCGCGCTGCCGCTGCCTTGGGTGGCTGGCGAGCCGTTCGAGCTGCCGTTCGTCTACCGCTTCGGCCTCGCCATCGCGCTGATCCTCGGCATCGCGTTCGCCGCCGGCTACGCCCACCAAGCGGCGTCCGAGGCGGCGCGGATGGAGCTGGCGCTCAACGTCACCGAGACCGTGCTGGCGCGCGAGCAGCGGATGTCGGCGCTGGGGGCGCTGGCCGCCGCCGCCGCGCACGAGCTCGGCACCCCGCTCGCCACCATCGCCGTGGTCGCCAAGGAAATGGCGCGCGAGGTCCGCGACGGGCCCATGCGCGAGGACGCCGAGCTCCTGATCGCCCAGGCGCAGCGCTGCCGCGACATCCTCCGTCGCCTGGCCGAGGAGCCCGACGCCACGGACGAGGTGCACGAGCGGATGAGCCTGCTGCAGTTCGTCCGCGAGGTCGTCGAGCCCTATGCGGGCGCCGAAGCGGTGCGGGTCGAGGCGGTGGTCACCGGCGCGGCTGGCGTCGAGGCGCCCGACGTCTGGCGCTGGCCCGAGGTGCTGCACGCGATGACGTCGCTGGTGGAGAACGCCTTCGACTTCGCCCGCAACGAGATCCTGGTCACCGCGCGCTTCGACGCGACGACGGTCGCGGTGGAGGTGCGCGACGACGGCCCCGGCTTCTCGCCGCAGGTGCTCGCCAAGCTCGGCGAGCCCTACGTGACCAGCCGGCCGGGGGCTGAGGGTTCTCGCACCGGCCATATCGGCATGGGCCTCGGTTTCTTCATCGCCAAGACTCTGCTGGAGCGTACAGGTGCGGTTGTGGAGTTTCGAAATGGTCGGCGCGGCGGCGCGATCGTCGCGGCGAGGTGGCCGAGGTCGCGGATCGAGGCAACCCCAATCGCCTGAGGTAGTTCTAGGTCTTGCAATGCGCAGCTTGTGAGCGAATTGACGTTACGCTACGCCTAAGTTGAACTTGGCTGGCGGTGCTAAACTGGAGCGAGCGCCCATGACGAGTATCGAGACCGCCATCGCCACCTTGCAGGAGAAGTCGCTGCTTCTCCTCGACGACGACGCGCCTTTGCGCAACCGCCTGGGCCGCGCGTTGGAGAGCCGCGGCTTCGAGACGACGCTGGTCGAGTCGGTGTCCGACGCGCTGAGCGCGGTGCGCTCTCGCCCGCCGGCGTTCGCCGTGCTCGACATGCGGCTGGAGGACGGCAGCGGCCTGAAGGTGGTCGAGGCGCTGCGCGAGGCGCGGCCCGATGCGCGCATCGTCATGCTGACCGGCTACGGCAACATCGCCACCGCGGTCGCGGCGGTGAAGGCCGGCGCGGTCGACTACCTCTCCAAGCCGGCCGATGCCGACGATGTCGCCAAGGCGCTGCTCGCGCAGGGCGGCGCGCCCGCCCCGCCGGAAAACCCGATGAGCGCCGATCGGGTGCGCTGGGAGCACATCCAGCGCGTCTACGAGCTCTGCGGCCACAACGTCTCGGAAACCGCGCGGCGCCTCAACATGCACCGCCGCACGCTGCAGCGGATATTGGCCAAGCGGGCGCCGCGCTAGCGGGGGCCGCGCCCCTCCGTCACGTCGCGCTTTCAGCGCGGCCGCGCCACCTCCCCCGTTCCGCTTCGCTGCACGGGGCAGGAAAGAAAGTAGCGGCGCCGCCTCGGACTTTTCCTGCCCCGCGCAGCGGGGGAGGGGGACCGCCCGGCGCAGCCGGGTGGTGGAGGGGGCGCTTCGCTACGCCGCTTTCACTCGCAGCCGCGCGCCGCCGAGGATTTCGGTCACCTCGACCTTGGACTTGGCGGCCAGGTCGCCGCCGCCTTCCAGCTCGGCGGCCCATTCCTTGCCGTCGACGAAGACGCGGCCGATGCCAGCCTTGAACGCCGCCGCCGCCTCGCCGTGGCGGCCGACGATGCGCGGCGCAGGATCGTTGATGTCGCCGTTCTTGCCGCGGCCAGCCGGCGGCAGGAAGCGCCGGCCCAGGTAGGTCGCGACGATCGCGATCAACACGAACAGCACCACCTCGCCGGGCCAGCCCACGTGCACGAACATGGTGACGACGCCGGTCGCCGCGGCCGCGCCGGCCGGCCAGAGCGCCCAGCCCGAGCCGGTCATCAGTTCGACGATCAGGAAGACGCCGCCGAGCGCGAGCCAGACCCAGAACGGGTGTGCGAAGAACAGGGCCTCGGCCTCGGCCATCGTCTCAAGTCCCCGAAGAGGGCGGCGCCGCCGTCGGCGGCTGGCGCGGCGGCTGCGGCCGGGGCGGCGGCGCGGGCGATGGGCCGCCCTGCGCGCCGCGCACCAGCTCCAGCACGCCAGCGATCGAGCCCGCGATCCCGGAGAAGTCGGCCGGGATGATCACCGTGCGCTGCTGGTTGGCTTCGGCGAGCTTGCCGAACGCCTCGACGTACTTCTGCGCGACGAAGTAGTTCAGCGCGTTCACCGAGCCGCCTTCGATGGCGTCGGAGACCACCTTGGTCGCCTGCGCCTCGGCGGCGGCGGAGCGCTCGCGGGCCTCGGCGTCGCGGAAGGCGGCCTCGCGCCGGCCCTCGGCCTGCAGGATCGCCGACTGCTTGGAGCCCTCGGCCCGCGTGATGGCGGCCTGCTTCTCGCCCTCGGCCTCGGTGATCACCGCGCGCCGCTCGCGCTCGGCCTTCATCTGCCGGGTCATCGCGTTGGTGATGTCGGGCGGCGGCTGCAGGTCCTTGATCTCGATGCGCGCCACCTTGACCCCCCAGGGGCCGGTGGCCTCGTCGATCACGCTGAGCAGTCGCGTGTTGATGTGGTCGCGGTTGGAGAGCACCTCGTCCAGGTCCATCGAGCCGACCACGGTCCTGAGGTTGGTCATGGTCAGCTGGGTGATGGCGTTGTTGAGGTTGGCGACGCGGTAGGCCGCGGCGGCCGCGTCCATCACCTGAATGAACACGATGGCGTCGACCTGGACCCCGACGTTGTCCTTGGTGATCACCTCCTGCTGCGGCACCGGCAGCACCTGCTCCATCATCGAGACGCGCCGGCGCACCGCCTCGACGAACGGGGTCAGCACGGTGATGCCCGGCTTCAGCGTGCGCGTGTACCGCCCGAACCGCTCGACGGTGAACTCGAAGCCCTGCGGCACGATCTTGATGGCGCTGAAGGTGATCACCAGAGCGACGACCACCAGGATGAGAACGATGACGCCTGCGGCCACGAAACCCTCCCCCACGACCTTGGGGCGAAGCTTATCCAATCCGCACGCGTCGCGCCATCGGCGCAACGCTGCTCCTCCCCCTGCCGAGCGGAGGAGGAGCTGAGCCTCAGTGCCGGAAGACGCGGATCCCGGTGAAGGCCATGGTGATCCCGGCTTCGTCGGCGGCGGCGATCACCTCGTCGTCGCGGATCGAGCCGCCGGGCTGGATCACCGCCGTCGCGCCGGCTTCGACCGCCTGCAACAGACCGTCGGGGAACGGGAAGAAGGCGTCCGAGGCGCAGGCCGAGCCCTTGGCGAGCGACTCCGGGAGGCCCGCCTGCTCGGCGGCTTCCGCGGCGCGGATCGCGGCGATGCGGGCTGAATCGCGACGGTTCATCTGGCCGGCGCCGATGCCGGCGGTCTGGCCGTCCTTGGCGAACACGATGGCGTTCGACTTGACGTGCTTGGCCACGGTGAAGGCGAACAGCATGTCGGCAAGCTCGGTCGGGGTCGGCTGGCGCTTGGTGACGATCTTCAGGTCGGCCGCGGTCAGCCGCGCGTCGTCGCGCGCCTGCACCAGGAAGCCGCCGGCCACCGACTTGAAGGTCTCGCCCTTCGCCAGCGGATCGGGCAACTGGCCGGTGAGCAGCAGACGCAGGTCGCTGCGGCGGCGGAAGCGCTTGATGGCGTCCTCGTCGGCCTCCGGCGCGATCACCACCTCGGTGAAGATCTTGCAGATCTCCGAGGCGGCCGCGAGGTCGAGCCGCCGATTCACCGCCACGATGCCGCCGAACGCCGAGACCGGATCGCACTGCAGCGCCCGCTCGTAGGCGGTCTTCAGGTCGGGGCCGAGCGCCACGCCGCACGGGTTGGCGTGCTTGATGATGGCGACCGCCGCGCCCGCCGCCGGATCGAACTCGGCGACCAGCTCCACCGCCGCGTCGGTGTCGTTGATGTTGTTGTAGCTGAGTTCCTTGCCCTGCAACTGGCGCGCGGTGGCGACGCCTGGCCGCGGGTTCGGAAAGGTGTAGAGCGCGGCGGCCTGGTGCGGGTTCTCGCCGTAGCGCATGGTCTGCTTCAGCTGGCCGGCGATCGACTTGCGGGTCGGCCACGTCTCGCCGAGTTGCCCAGCGAACCAGGCCGAGATCGCCGCGTCGTAGGCGGCGGTGCGTGCGTAGGCGCGGGCGGCGAGGCGCTTGCGCAGCGCCAGCGTGGCGCCGCCGGCGCTCCTTATGGCCTCCAGGACCTCGGCCATGTCCTCCGGCGCGGTGCAGACCGCGACATAGCCATGGTTCTTCGCCGCCGAGCGGATCATCGCCGGACCGCCGATGTCGATGTTCTCGATGGACTCGGCGAAGTCGGCGCCGCGCGCGACGGTCGCCTCGAACGGGTAGAGGTTCACGTAGAGCAGGTCGATCGGCCCGATGCCGTGCTCGGCCATCGCCGCGGCGTGCTCGGGCGCATCGCGCACGCCCAGCAGGCCGCCGTGCACGATCGGGTGCAGTGTCTTCACCCGCCCGTCCATCATCTCCGGAAACCCGGTGAGCTCGGCGACGTCCTTGACCGGCAGGCCGGCGGCGGCGATCGCCGCCTTGGTGCCGCCAGTCGACACCAGCTCGACCCCGGCCGCGGCCAGCGCCCGCGCGGTCTCGACGAGGCCGGTCTTGTCGGAAACCGAGATCAGCGCGCGGCGGATCGGAACCAGGTCGGGGGCAGGCGGGAATGCGGACGCAGTCATGGCGTTCTCCTTATTCGAGAGGGCGCCCAGGCGTGCGGCTTCTAGCGATGGCCCGCGCTCCCCGGTGGTGATCCACCCTTCGCCAGTCACGCGAGCGGACTCGAACATAGAGAAAAGCGCCCCCGCTGGCTAGGCGGGGGCGCTCGGAACGCGGCGTCCGCGTGTCTCAGGCGTTCGTGGCCGCGCGGGCGGACTTCTGCGCACGGAACATCCGCCAACCCTCGATCGCCATGCTGAGCGCCATCCCGAAAATGATCCCGATCAGTGTCACCCTGGCCCCGATGTTGACGCCGAGCTGGGTCTTGGCGAGCTCGATCGGGGCGATGCCGACGCCGGTCACCGCCACCCAATGCCCGACGTGCAGCGCGAACGCCGCCATGACGATCACAGCCGTCCGCACCAGGAAGTCGAGCCCGGCGCCGATCGGGCGGGACTCGCGGCTCGCGAGCTTCATGAAGTTCACGCCGATCACGCTCGCCGACACCGCCAATACCGGCCAGTAGAGCACCGAGAGTTCAGGCGCGAAGGCGAAGTGCAGCCGGGCGCCTTTCTCGGTCGCAATGTCAGACGGCCAGAAGTGGATCAAGCCCAGCCACCACAGGATGAACAGCAGATGGAAGACGATGCCGGACACCCAGTCGATCCAGTTCGGCTGGCGCACGCGCGGCGCCCGCGGCCGGCGCGGCAGGTCGCGGACGCCCCATCGGTCCGTCATCTGCTTGAACGCGCCGCTACGCTCGAGCACGGCGAAGACCACAGTGACGACGCCGATGCTGGCGAAGGCGCCGTTCCAGGCGACGTCCAGCCCCTTGACGATGCCTTGGCCGGCGTCGCCCTGGGTGGACGCCGTGACCGAGAGGAGGGTGATGGCGGCCGAGACCGCGATCACCGCCAGCACGATCTTCAGCACGAGCTCGTAGACCGGGTAGACGTCGGGGCCGATCATGTAGCGCTGGCGCCCGTAGCGGCTCGCGACGGCGAGCGGGCTACCGAAGTCGAGCAGCAGCGCCTCGTCCTCGGCGCGGGTCAACGAGCGGCCGAGCGCGGCCTGCTTCTCCTCGCGGCGTGTCATCAGCACGTCGCGCAGCTCGGCCAGGATGTCGTCACGCTCCGCGCTCGGCAGCAGCCAGCGGATGCCTTCCAGGTAGCGGTCAATGAGGTCCATGTCGGCCTCCCGTTCAGATCAGGCGGTTGATGGATTGGTTGATGGCCCGCCATTCGTCGGCGAGCTCGGCGAGCAGCCGCGCGCCGTCGTCGGAGAGGCGGTAGAAGCGCTTGTTGCGCTTGTCCTCTTCGCGCCACTCGCTGGTCAGCAGGCCCTGCGACTCCAGCCGCCGCAGCATCGGGTAGAGCGCGCCTTCGTCGATCGCCAGGCCCGCGTCGGCCAGCTCCTTGCGCAGCGTGTAGCCGTAGCGCTCCTCCTTGAGCGCCCCGAGCACCGCCAGCACCAGGCTGCCGCGCCGCAGCTCCAGCCGCAGCTTCTCGAAGGAGTCTTCGTCAAGTGGCATGACGTGTGCGCCGCATAGTGTGTTTCACATGGTGTATGCAAAACAGTGTGTGCCACACAGTATATAGGCGAGTCAAGTAGCCCGCTCCCCACCGTTTCGCGGGGCGAGGGCTACACCGGCGTGGACGTCAGCCGGTAGCGGAACTGGTCGGGATCGAGCTGGTCGACTTCGCCGGCGGACGTGATCTCCAGCGGGTACATCAGGAAGTGCTCGCGGGGTGTCTTCGTCGCACCAGGCGGCTGGATGTCGGTGGCGCTGTTGTAGCCGGCCCAGTTCATCTCCCAGCTGCCGAACAGCCGCTCGCGCTCGGCCTCCACCTGCGGGCTACCCACCGGCAGCTGCGCCTCCAGCACCACCTTGCGCACGTCGGCCGGGTCGATCGGCAGCCAGCCTTCGCCGTCGAGGAACACCTCGGCGCGGCAGTGCTGGGCGTGGGTGACGTCGGCGGTCTTGGCGCCCAGCACCGGCTGGAACTTCGACGGGCCGAGCCTGACGCCATAGACGTCGCGGGCCGGCAGGTCGGCGGCCCGCAGCAGCGCCACCGCCAGGCTGTTGATATCCGCGCACTTGCCGCCCAGGTAGCCGCTCTTCAGCATGCCCTCGACGCCGCCGATGCCGCAGCCGCGCACGGCCGCGTCGCGGAAGCAGTTGTCGACCGTCCAGTCGTAGATCGCCCGCGCCTTGGCGCGTGGCTGCGTCTCGGTCGCGACAATGCGCTCGGCGGTGGCCTGCACGATGCCGTCGGTCGGCATGCTGGGCAGCGGCGCGGTCCACAAGCGGCGCTCATGGGCGGAGAGCCGGGCGGGCAGCAGGCCGCGATCGCGGGTCGCGACGATCTGTTCGACCTTGACCGTGCGCGCGGCCGCGTCCGCCGGCCAGTCGACCCGCAGCATCGCCGCCCCATAGCGGGCGTCCTTCACCACGCGCGCGTCGCCGCTGGCGTGGTAGCGGGCGGCCGAGGCGGTCTGGTAGCCCGGTGCGGTCTGCGCGAGCGGGACCCAAAGCTGCGCCGGCCCCGGTTGGGCGAGGTCGATCTCCGCCGTCAGCTTGTAGCGCCGCCAGCCGGACGCCGCGCCCGCCGCCTCGGCGGTCGACCCCAAGGCGGCGGCCGCGCCGAGCGCGCCAGCCCCTGCCAGAACCCTGCGCCGGTCCATGTCCGATAATCCCCCGCTCACAACCGCGGCCGGCTGATAGCTCACCCGTCGTCGCGTGTCAGCTTCCAGCGCACGCGCGCTTCCACGCCCGGCTGGGCGACGCCGTGCAGGGCGAGCACCTGGGTCGCACGGCCCTCGCCGCCCTCGAACAGCGCGCCCTGCGCCAGCTTGGTCGCGGCCGCGTCGCTCCTGAGCCGCCAGCCGCGCGCGCCGGCCGGGCGCAGCACGGCGCTCTTGCCGTCCACGGCGACCTGCGCGGCCACGTCCGGCGCCAGCACGAAGCGGATGGTGAACGGCGCCGGCGTCGTCCGCTTATGGCCCGTCGGCGTCAGCGCGTCCTCGCCGCGCAGCTCGCCGGTCGCCGCGTCGAGGTAGATCCGCCGCGCGCAGTTGAAGCCCGGCCAGCCGTCGTGGCTGATGTCGATCCAGGTCTCGCCGCCTTCCTGGCGCCGATCGGCGGCGACGGCGGTCAGGCTGCTCTCCAGCCGCTCGGCCACGCCCGCCGCCAGAAAGCCATGGCGCAGCACGGTGGAGGGCCAGGCGCCGTCGAGGCCCAGGCACGAAGCGCCCTCCGGCCCGCGCAGCGCGCCGCCGACCTCCGCCTTCGCCGACCAGGCCGAGCCGGCGATCAGCCGCCGGCCCTCGCAGGCCACGGCGATCGCGCCCGGCTGCGCGCAGGCCGAGCCGGCGAACGCGACCGGGGCCGGCGCGCCGGCGTCGACGATCAGCTGCAGCGGCCCGCCCTCCAGCCGGTGGTAGCCGCCGTAGGGCGCCGCGCGCGGGACCTCGCGGCTGGCGTCGAACGCCAGCGCCGCGGCCACGTCGGCCTTGCGCCCCGGCTCGCCGCCCTGGAACGCCGCGAGCCGCCCGTCCGCCAGCGCGAAGAACCGCGTCGCCGCCGCCAGCCGGTCGATGGCGCGCGAAACCTCGGGCGGCGCCGGCGCGCCGAGCTGCGAGAGCGCATCGTCCATCGCCAAGAGGTCGAACAGCAGGCCGAGCCCGCGCTCCGGCGAGCGGCTGGCGTGGACGCCGTCGGGCAGCACCGCCTCGCCGAGCCTGGCCGCCAGCCGCGGCAGCGCCTTGCCGCGCATCTCCTCGCCCGGCGCGCCGGCCAGCGCCGCGCCGACCAGCGCGACCACCGTGGCGCGCTCCGCCGCCCGCCCGGGATCGTCCGGGGCGCCCAGCAGGTGGCGCGCCTGCTGCGCCAGGCCGTCGACATAGGCCGCGCCCTCCGCCTCGGAGACCAGCGGCGACAGCTCGGCCGCCGCGCAGGCCAGGTTGAAGACGCGCCGCTCGAGCGCGAGACCCGACCAGGCGAAATCGTCGAAGCGGCCGAACACGCGCCGCCACTCCAGCCAGAGGCGCAGGCCCTCGCGCGCGCCGGGCTCGCCCTGGGTCAAGAGGTCCGGCATCCAGGAAAAGCTCTGCAGCGCCGCCGCGAAACGCCGGCTGGGCGGCGCCCGCCGCCAGGGGTCGCCGCCCGTGCCGACATCCAGCGTCTCGCCGCCGAGCTCGAAGACGCCGGCCAGCAGCTTCGCGCCGGCGGCTGAATCGGCGGGCCGGGCGTCGCGCGGGCGCACCCCCAGCCCGTCCGGCCGCGGCAGCGCCAGCGACAGCTGATGCGGCGGCAGCGCCCGCCACTCGCGCCGCACCCGCCGCTCGAGCGCGGCCAGCACCGTTGCCGGCAGGCGGAGCGGGGCGGGAATCGGCGCCTTCATGGGCGCATGATGACCTTTCAGGCCGCCTTCAGGGCGCGGATGTTGGCGGCGTAGGCGTCCGGCCCGCCTTTGAACACGGCCGTGCCCGCCACAAGCGCCCGGGCGCCTGCCGCCACGCAGTCCGGCGCGGTCTCGCGCGTGATCCCGCCGTCGACCTCGATGATGATGTCGCAGCCGGCCGCATCGAACATCTGCTTCAGCGTGGCGATCTTGTTCACCTGCGAACGGATGAACGACTGGCCGCCGAAGCCCGGGTTCACCGACATCACCAGGACGAGGTCGATGTCGTCGAGCATCCACTGGATGGTGTCGGGCGGCGTCGAGGGGTTGAACGCGACGCCCGCCTTCGCCCCCAGCTCGCGGATCCGCTTGACCGTGCGGTCGAGGTGCGGGCCGGCCTCCGGATGCACGGTGACGAGGTCGGCGCCCGCGTTCACGAACGCCTCCAGGTACGGATCCACCGGCGCGATCATCAGGTGCACGTCGATCGGGATGGAGACGTGCGGCCGGATCGCCTTCACCACGTCCGGCCCGATCGTGATGTTGGGCACGAAGTGGCCATCCATCACGTCGACATGCAGCCAGTCGGCCCCCGCCGCCTCCACCGCCCGCGCCTCTTCTCCCAACTTCGCGAAGTCCGCCGCCAGGATCGAAGGCGAAATGATGGGAGCGTCGGCCATGGCGAGGGACTTAAGACCGGGCGCGGCAGGCGGCAAGCACGCCCCCTCCACCGCCGCGCGGCGCGCTCGTCGTGGACTCAGCGCGCACGCGCCAGCGTCGCCACGAAGAACCCGTCCATGCCGCCCTCCAGCTGGTGCGGCAGCAGGCGAAGCCAGCCTTCCGGTGTCAGACTGGCGGCGGGCGCGCCGATCGCGGCGGGGTCGGCGGGCGCGGTGGCGAAGTCCGGGCGCCGTTTCAGGAAGGCGCGCGCCTGGCTCTCACCCTCCTCGGGCTCCAGCGAACAGACGCAATAGACCAGGCGCCCGCCCGGCTTCACCCGCAGTGCGGCGGCGTCCAGCAAGCGGACCTGCACCTCGGCCAGCTTCGCGATGTCGCGCGGCCCAAGCGTCCAGAGCACGTCCGGATTGCGCCGGAAGGTGCCCGACGAGGTGCAGGGCGCATCGAGCAGCACGGCGTCGAACGTGCGCGCGTCGTCCCAGGTCTCGGCGTCGGCGGCGACGATCTCGGCGGCCAGCCCGGTGCGCGCCAGCGCATCCTCCAGCCGCTTCAGCCGCGCCGCCGAGCGATCGACCGCCGTCACCGTCGCGCCGGCTGCCGTCATCTGCAGCGCCTTGCCGCCAGGCGCGGCGCAGAGGTCGAGCACCTGCTCGCCCGGCCGCGCGTCCAGCAACCGCGCCGGGATGGCCGCGGCGGCGTCCTGCACCCACCAGCGGCCCTCGGCGAAACCCGGCCAGTCCTCGATCCGCCCGCGCGCCGCGCGCCGCAGCGACCCGCCAGGCAGCGGCTCGGCCATCAGCTCGCGGGCTAGGGCAGGGGCGTCGGCCGGATCGCGCGGGGTGACGTCGGTGGCCGGCTCGGCGGCGATCATCGCGGCGACGGCGGCCGCGTCCGCCTCGCCGAACGCCGCGCGCCAGCGGGCGTAGAGCCAGGGCGGCGCCAGCGCGGCCGGATCGTCGGGCGGCGCGCCCTCGCGGCCCAGCCGTCGCAGCACCGCGTTGACCAGCGCGTTGAAACCGCGCGTCGCGTTGCTCGCTTCGGCGAGCGCCACGCTGGAGTCGACCGCCGCATAGGTCGGCGTGTCGAGGTAGTAGAGCTGCGCGGCGCCCAGCCGCAGGATCATCCGCACCGGCTCGGGCGGCGCCCGCTCCATCGCGGTGGCCAGCGCCCGGTCGATGGGACCCAGATGGCGCAGCGCCGCCATCGCCAGCGCGCGGGCGAACCCGCGGTCCTGCGGGTCGAGGCTGGTGAAGCGGGCGGTCTCCAGCGCCACCTCCAGCCCGGCCTTGCGGGCGAGCGCGGCGGTAAGGAGATCGAAAGCGGCCTGGCGGGCGGGATCGGCGGACACCCGCGCCGGATCACCCCATTCCGGCGGCGGGCGCAAGCCCCGAGCTCGGAATGCTTCGCGTCCGGCGCGTCGCGTTTCGCGCGGCGATGCGCTAGAAGAGGCCGCCATGAGCGAGCCCGAACCACCCCCCGATGACCTCGGGGCCGCGCCCGGCAAGACCCTCACCCCCGCCGCCCACCGCGCCCTCGAAGAAGCCGCAGCGCGTAGAGCCGCCGCCCAACCCGCCGACCTGCCCCCCGAAGAAGGCGGCCCCAGCGGCCCCGAGCCCACCCGCTACGGCGACTGGGAAAAGAACGGGATCGCCTCAGACTTCTGAGGCGCGCCGTTGCGCCCCGTCCCGCATACGCTTCGCAACGGGTGAGCAGCGGGGTTTGCCGCACCCAAGCTCGCGTGCCAGGCGTGTGGCTTCGCCAGGCGGGCGAGCGGGGGTTAGGGTCTGGTTAACCATAACTTTCCGGGGCTGGTGGGATGCAGACCAAGATCATGGCGGCGCTGGCCGCGGGCGCGGCCGCGCTGACGCTGACCGCCGCGTCACCGGCGCTGGCGGGCGGCTACTGGGACGGGGGCAATTGGGACGGGGGCGATGCGGCCGCCGGCGGCTGGTGCCCGCCACCGCCTCCGCCGCCGTGCGATTGTCCGCCGCGCTACTCGGCGCAGCCCTGGGGACCGCCCGGCTACCGCCAGGCGCCGCCGCCGGCCTACGGCTACGACCAGGGCCCGCCGCCCGGGTACGGCTACGACCAAGGTCCGCCTCCGGGATA
>Ga0134126_10005508_pt1 | contig 15833 bp, 14 predicted proteins | sample KB31752_FD_96881 | JGI IMG/M metagenome (GOLD analysis project Ga0134126, IMG submission 96881) | Terrestrial soil microbial communities with excess Nitrogen fertilizer from Kellogg Biological Station, Michigan, USA - KB3-175-2 | ecosystem: Environmental > Terrestrial > Soil > Unclassified ...
CACTACTGCGATGCCGGAAGAGGTGGTGAAACGCGCCTCCGCGGCAGGCCTCAAATCTGTTCCGACCGGAATTGAGCACGGTACCGTTACGGTCATCATCGACAAGCATCCATTCGAAGTCACCACCCTGCGCCGGGATGTGGAAACCTATGGCCGCCACGCCAAGGTCGAGTTTGGCCGCGACTGGGCGGGCGACGCGCATCGGCGGGATTTCACGATCAACGCGCTGTCAGCTACGCGCGACGGTGTGGTCTACGATTATGCCGGCGGCCTCGACGATCTTCAGCAACGCCGCGTGCGGTTTATCGGCGACCCGGCCGAGCGGATCGCCGAGGACTATCTGCGCATCCTCCGCTTCTTTCGGTTCCACGCCTCCTACGGCAGCGGGCGGCTCGATGCGGTGGGGCTTGCCGCCTGCATCGCAGCACGCGACGGCCTCGATCAGCTCTCGCGTGAGCGAGTCCGCATGGAGTTGATGAAACTGCTGGTCGCGCCGCGGGCTGCGCCGACACTTGCCGTCATGGGGCATGCAGGATTGCTGCTGCGCGTGCTCGGCGGAGTACCTTATCTCGCACCGTTCGAGAACTTGGCTAAGGTTGAAGCTGAAATTTCGACGACACCGGACGCAGTTCGCCGCCTCGGCGCGCTCGGTGTTGCCGTTGTCGAAGATGCTGAACGGCTTTGGCAGAAGTTGCGGCTAACTAATAACGAGCATGCGCGGCTCTCGTCCATGGGCGACGGTTGGTGGCGTGTTTCACCGGCAAACGGCGAGAAGGCAGCGAAAGCGCTCCTCTATCGGTTAAAGCCACAGCAATTTACCGATCAAGTTTTGCTCGCCTGGGCGCGATCGGATGCGACATCGCATGACGGAGACTGGCGCGCACTGGTGAACTTGCCGCAGCACTGGAGCATACCAATGTTTCCGCTTAAGGCGGCCGATTTCATGAAGCGCGGTGTGCCGCAAGGCCCCGCGCTCGGAGCAGCCTTGCGCGCGGCCGAAGAGGCATGGATTGTCGCGGGCTTTCCGGGCGATCAGGCGGAGCTCGACAGCATAGCAGCCGACGCCCTGCGCGCGTCCGCGGCCACAAAATAAAAAGTCCCGCAGGGCGCAGATTATGAATCTCCTCTCCGGCTTCGCCGACATATCCTCCTGGCAGTTGATCCCGGTCGCGGCGGTCGCGCTGTTCGCGTCAATCATCGGGGGCGTATCTGGCTACGGCACCGGGGCATTGATGCCGCTGGTGCTGGTGCCGCTGGTGGGTGCGGAACCTGTTGTGCCGATCATCGCGATCTCGGCGATGTTCACAAATTCGAGCCGCATCTTTGCATTCCTGAAATACGCCGATTGGCGGCGGATCGTGATCGTCCTTGTGGCGGCGGTGCCGACCTGCGTATTGGGGGCTTGGGGATACACCCGCCTATCCGGCGCAGGCGCGGCGCTCGTGATAGGCGGCATGCTGATCCTGAGCGTGCCGTTGCGCCGGCTATTGCGCTATCACGGCGTCAAGATCGGCGACGGCGGCCTCGCCTTGGGATCGCTTGGCTACGGCGTCTTCGTCGGTGGCACGGCAGGCTCGGGCGTGATCCTGCTTTCCCTGCTGATGGCGGCAGGCGTTGAAGGCGCCGGTGTCATTGCTACAGATGCGGGTATCTCAATCGTGATCGGAATAGTGAAGATTTCCGTATTCGGGCTCGCAGGCGTCATCACCGCGCAGGTCATCGCTTTCGCGTTGTTGATCGGCTTTGTCGCGCTGCCAGGAGCTTTCCTGGCCAAGGCTTTCGTCGAACGAATGCCGGTTCATTTTCACACGGCAATCCTCGACGCCGTCGTTTTATTTGGCGGAGTATTCCTGGTGTACGGTGCGCTACGCTGAGCCGGATGGGTCTCTCGGCCGCAGGGGCACATTCAACTCACTGAACTTGAGGATCAATTCAGGGACGCTCTTGCAGCCTGTTTTTTCGCGTATCCGCTTGAGGTGCGAATACACGGTGTTGAGGCTCACGCATCGTTTGGCTGCATAGGCGCCGGTCGTCACGCCCAGGCACAATGCCTGCGCCAGGTGAGCTTCGGCTTTCGTGAGGCCGAACAACTGCTGAAGTATTTGGGTGGTCGCGATATTGCGGCGGAGAGGGTCGCGTAAGAACACTATGATTTCGGCTTCGGCATTTTGCGTGACACGAGCTTTCCAGGGCACAAGCGGGCGTACCGAAACGATGTATGCCGGCATTCCATTACCGCGCGGCACCGGAAAATCGGCGGAGTATTCAGCCGACGAAGCGTCACCAATCCGCTTGACGACGCCGAGCGCAGTGTCAAATCGGCGACGCGCTTCCGGTGTTACGAATTCGATTTCGCAATCGGAAATACGGAATCCATCACCGCGTTGCGCGAAACTGCGCAACGTGTCGTTGGCGTAGACGATTTGGCCATCGGCGCGCAGCAGTGCGACGCCATCCGCAAGCCAGTCGAGCGTGTTCTCGAGCACGCCGCTGCGATCGGCTACAGTTCTCAGGCGAGTCGATACGTCGTACGCGCGCTGATAATGCGGATAGAGGCGCCCCATCAGCGCGATCTGCCGCTTGTCGGGATGACCTTGCTTCTTTGTCCGTTGGACTGATATGGCGGCAAACTTTGCAGGCGACTGTTCGACCACGGCCCCAAGGCAGTAGCGCAGCCCGACAGACTCCAGGAACTCGCCGTAGAACGGGTTACGCGTCATCTGATCTTCGTCTAGGAGCTGATAGTCCCAAATGAGCTTACCTTGAGGCTGACGGAACGCGTACGGCATTCGCGGATTGACCGCGGAGAATTGCTCGATGTAGGGGACGCGGGCCAAATCCGGCAAACCGACAGAACTGAAAGCTTTGTGTCGCATTTCGCGCTTGTCGACGATCTCGAGCACCGCGCCGGCTCCGCCGAACAGCTGATTTAATGCAGTCAGCGCCTCGGGCAAGCAGTCGTCTTTAACACCGCTTGCATAGGCAGCCTCGATCGTCTTCAAGAACAAATCGTCGTCCGGCATCGCTTGTTGCCGATCGTTGTTTCAATAGAGGAGGTTTAATGCGACGAGCTTTTGCCACCTGCGCGCATAGTGGGGCAAGAAACTTGTTTTGGATTACAGTGCAATGACTTGGTCACCAGCGAAATAAGCCTGACAATTGTGGGTATTCAACACCGTCTGGCAAGAATTGATCAAGAATTGACCTTGCGTTCACGGCCATCTGACCAACGGCGGCATCGACGAGAGAATGGATTCAACATTGCCGCCCGTTTTGAGCCCGAAAATAGTTCCCCGGTCATAGAGCAAGTTGAACTCGACATAGCGTCCGCGTCGTATTAATTGCTCCTCGCGTTCGGCGTTGGTCCATGGCGTCGTGAAATTCTTGCGCACCAATCCGGGGTAAACGCGCAGGAATGCCCGGCCAACACCTTGCGTGAATGCAAAAGTCTCATCCCAATCAGTTTCGAGATAATCATAGAAAATGCCGCCTATCCCGCGCGGCTCGTTGCGGTGCTTGAGGAAGAAATATTCGTCGCACCATTTTTTGTATTTGTCGTAAGGCGCAATTTCGGCATGCATGTCGCAGGCGGTCTTCATTGCCGCATGAAACGCGATGCTGTCAGGGTCCGTTTGCGTTCGACGGCGGTCGAGCAGCGGCGTGAGATCAGCACCGCCGCCGAACCAGGCTCTGGTGGTGACGACAAATCGCGTATTGAGGTGAACCGCGGGCACATGCGGGTTATGAAGGTGTGCAATCAACGAAATGCCCGAAGCCCAAAATCGCGGGTCGTTGTCCGCGCCGGGAATCTCCTTGCGGAATTCCGGCGCGAATTCGCCGTGCACGGTTGAGCAGTGCACCCCGACTTTCTCGAACACGCGGCCATGCATCAGCGCCATGACGCCACCGCCACCGGGAGCGTCATTGGGACTGGTGCGCTGCCAGGGCGTACGAACGAAGCGGCCGACCGCGCGGTCGGCGAGAGGGGCCTCGGCCGGGAGCGAATCTTCCAGCGCCTCGAACGCCGCGCATATATCGTCGCGCAGCGATTCAAACCACGAGCGCGCTTTGTTCTTTTGATCCTCGAGCAGACTTTGGTTCATCGCGTTCCCGCTTGGCGTCGCTGGGTCAATGGTATCATTGCCCAAATCCGCCCGTCTGCCGGAGTGCCTCGCCAGCGATCAGCGCGACGGTCATCGCCACATTGAGCGATCGCAAACCCGGCCTCATTGGCACGCGAAGTCGGGTGTCGGCCGCCTTATGGACCTCACCGGGGACGCCGGCGCTTTCCCGGCCGAACAGCAGCACCTCGTTCCTGTTGAATGTGTGATCGAGATAGGATTGCTCGGCGCCGGTACTCAAGAGCACAAGCGAAAACCGCCCGCCCGCCCGCCATTCCTCGAAGGCCGCAAAGGAGGCATGCCGGGTCAGGGCAACATGGTCGATGTAGTCCATTCCCGCCCGGCGGAAGGCACGGTCGGTCACCGGAAAACCGGCTGGTTCTATGATGTGCGCTTCCACCCCAAGGCACGCACAAAAGCGTAGAATCGTGCCGGTGTTCTGGGGGATATCGGGTGCAAATAGGGCGATCCGCATAGTGGGTCTAAGCACTCCACGGTCTCTGGGGGGAAACCGCTCCTGGTAACGATTTATGCGACAAAACTTCGCGGGCGTGCGTGTTCAATGAGGTCGCATCCGGTGTCATCGACCGCCCAGATTGCATACATAATGTAACATTTAAAACGCGGTCTGATGCAAAACCGGTGCTCAGATCGTTCGACGGCGCTTTTGCGGGCTTGCGCTATCACGGCAAGGGTGCCAATAGAACCACGCCGACGCGCTGCCCTGCCTATTCCAGGGCTGCCGCAAGCGGTCCGCCCCGCCGCCCTCCGGACTCCGGTCCCGGGCTCCAGCCGCGGGCGGATGAACTAGCCAGCCGGAGGAGAGGGCTTCAGACGTGACGACCGTGTCTTCGGCGGAGCACACGCGCCGCGATTTTCTTTATATTGCCACTGGTGCTGTCGGTGCGGTGGGTGTCGCAGCAACCCTCGTGCCGCTGATCGCGCAGATGAATCCGGACGCCTCAACCATAGCGGCAGGCGCCCCGATCGAGGTGGATCTTGGCCCCATTGCGGATGGGCAGATCATCAAGGTGTTCTGGCGGTCGAAGCCGATCTTCATCTTCCATCGTACCAAGAAGGACATCGAGGAAGCGCAGAAGGTAAACGTGGCGAGTCTGCCAGATCCGCAACCGGATTCGGCTCGCGTCAAACCAGGCCACGATCAATGGCTAGTGTTGATCGGCATCTGCACCCATCTCGGCTGTATCCCGCTGGCCCATCAGGGGGAATATGACGGCTGGTTTTGCCCATGCCATGGTTCGCAGTACGACACCTCGGGCCGCATTCGCAAAGGCCCGGCGCCGAAAAGCCTGTTCTTGCCACCCTACAAATTTGTCTCCGATACCAAAATCCACATCGGTTAAGCGAAACGTCGCATTCAAGGTTCAATCATGAGCGGACACTCGACCTACCAGCCGCAGAACAAATTTCTGCAATGGTTCGAGAAGCGGTTGCCGATCGGCGGCCTGATTCATTCATCTTTCGTCGCTTATCCGACGCCACGTAATCTCAACTACCTGTGGACCTTCGGCGGCATCCTGACATTCATGCTGGGCGTACAAATTGTCACCGGCATCATGCTGGCGATGCACTACACGCCGCATGCCGATTTCGCCTTCAAGTCCGTCGAAACGATCATGCGCGACGTCAATTTTGGCTGGCTGTTGCGCTACCTGCATGCGAACGGCGCGTCGATGTTCTTCTTTGCCGTCTATATCCATATGTTCCGCGGCATCTATTACGGGTCCTACAAAGAGCCGCGCGAAGTGTTGTGGATTCTCGGCGTAATCATCTACCTCCTGATGATGGCGACCGGCTTCATGGGTTATGTGCTGGTTTGGGGCCAAATGAGCTTCTGGGCTGCGACCGTGATCACCAATTTGTTTTCGGCGATCCCGGGTGTCGGGGACACGATCGTCACTTGGCTGTGGGGCGGTTATGCGGTCGGCAACCCGACCCTCAACCGTTTCTATTCTCTGCATTATCTGCTGCCGTTCGTGATCGCGGGCGTGGTCGTGCTCCACGTCTGGGCGCTGCATGTTGCCGGGCAGAACAATCCGACAGGCATCGAACCCGCATCCGACAAGGATACGGTGCCGTTCACGCCCTACGCGACGATCAAGGACAGCTTTTACATGGCAGTGTTCTGCATCGTCTTCGCCTGGTTCGTGTTCTACATCCCGAACTTCCTCGGCCATGCCGATAACTACATTCCGGCCAACCCCGCGGTGACCCCGGCGGAAATCGTGCCCGAATGGTACTATCTGCCGTTCTACGCAATTCTTCGGTCGATTCCCGACAAGCTCGCCGGCGTGATCGCACTGTTCTCTTCTATCCTGGTCCTTGCGTTCATACCATGGCTCGATACGTCGCGGGTACGCTCCGCGCGCTATCGTCCGCTGTTCAAGCAGTTCTTCTGGTTGTGGGTGATCGCTTGCGTCGGACTGGGCTGGCTGGGCTCGAAGCAGCCCGAGGGAATCTACGTCATCCTGTCGCGCGTGTTCACCGTTTATTACTTCGCGTTTTTCCTGATCATCATGCCGCTGCTCGGCATATTCGAAAAAACCAGGCCGGTGCCGAATTCGATTTCGGATTCGGTCCTGGGTGCGAAAGCTTGAGCGGGGGCAGGACCATGACAGTCATGAAGCGCACGGTCTTAGCTTTAACGCTCGCCACCGCGACTGCGGTGTTCGCACTGCCGGCGACGGCCGAGGAGCAGGTTGCGCCGCCGCGGCTGAAATGGTCCTTCGCAGGCCCGTTCGGCAAGTATGATGAGGCGCAACTCCAGCGCGGCTTCAAGGTCTACAAGGAAGTCTGTTCGGTCTGCCATTCGATGGACATGGTGGCCTTCCGAAGTCTCGCCCAGCCCGGCGGCCCGGGCTTCAGCGAGGCACAGGCGGCCGCAGTGGCGGCGGAAGCCAAGATCAATGACCTCGATGACAAGGGCCAGCCGATTGAACGCGCTGGTCGCCCAGCCGATTATTTTCCATCGCCATTCCCGAACGAACTCGCGGCGAAGTCGGTGCATGGTGTTGCGCCGCCGGATATGTCCACGCTCGCCAAGGCGCGTACCTATCAGCGTGGGTTTCCCTGGTTCATCTTCGATATCTTCACGCAGTATCAGGAGCAGGGCCCCGACTATATTGCAGCGTATCTCAAGGGCTATGAGGACCCGCCGAAGGGCTTCGCGCTGCCGGAGAACGGCCACTACAACAAATATTTTCCGGGCCACAACACGGCGATGCCGTCACCGCTGCAGGATGGGCAAATTACTTATGACGACGGCTCGCCGCAGACGCTCGACCAGTATTCCAGGGACGTCGCCGCGTTCCTGATGTGGGCGGCCGAGCCCCACCTCGTGCAGCGCAAGCGTATCGGCTTCCAGGTGATGGTATTCCTGATCGTGCTCGCCGGTCTTCTCTATTTCACCAAGAAGAAGGTGTGGTCGGCGGTGCACTGAGAGCGCTTGCTATCGACCGATCAGAGTCCTTGTGCCCGGCCCTGTGCCGGGCATCCCGTTTGCGGAGCCAGTGTGTCATCCTGATCTGGGTGGCGGGGAGCAAGCCCGGCCACAACGGAGATCGACCGTGACAAAATCGGTCCTTGGCATAATCGGTGGTTCCGGGATCTATGATTTGCCCGGCTTGACGAACGTGCGTGAGCAAAGCGTCGCGAGCCCATGGGGCGAGCCGTCGGGTCCCCTTCGGATTGGCGAGATTGCGGAGCTGCCGGTCGTTTTCCTGTCCCGTCACGACCAGGGCCACCGGTTATCGCCGTCCGACATAAACTATCGAGCCAATATCGATGTGTTGAAACGCGCAGGCGTGACCGATCTTGTATCACTTTCCGCGTGCGGCTCGTTTCGGGAGGAATTACCGCCCGGCACGTTTGTGTTGGCCGACCAATTCGTCGACCGCACTTACAGGCGCGAAAGCTCGTTTTTCGGCAAGGGAATGGTCGCGCATGTTTCGATGGCACATCCCGTTTCGCCGCTCCTCCGTGGGCATCTGCGCGATGCGGCGATCGCCGAAGGCATAACGCCTCACTGGGATGGCACTTATGTGTGCATCGAGGGCCCGCAGTTTTCTACCTATGCGGAAAGCACGACTTACAGGCAGCTTGGCTATTCTGTGATCGGCATGACCAATATGCCGGAGGCCAAACTCGCGCGCGAAGCCGAGATTTGCTACGCAACGGTCGCGATGGTGACCGATTTTGACTGCTGGCATCCGGGTCATGATGCGGTGACCGTACAGGACATCATCAAGGTACTGATGAGCAACGCCGAGACAGCAAAGCGGCTCGTTGCGCGACTGGCGCGCGATTTTCCACGCGTGCACGAACCGTGCCCGATCGGCTCGGACCGCGCGCTCGATACAGCGATGGTCACGGCACCAGAGGCCCGCGACCCGGAGTTGCTCAGGAAACTCGATGCGGTGGCAGGCCGGGTGCTGAAAGAGTAAAAACAGCCGAACTCGGGGGAGCCGATGCGTATCGTTGATCTGGACCAACAGCAGCGCGAGGAATGGCGTGCTGGCGTCAGGACGCGCATGAAGGCATCGGCGGCAATTGGCGCGACGCAGCTCTGCCTGTTCGAGCAATGGTGCGATCCAGGACAGGGGGCGCCAACCCATTTGCATGCAGTCGAAGAAGTATTGTGCGTTCGCGATGGGCGGGCCGATGTTTGGATCGACGACAGGCATGTCACGTTGACCAGTGGACAACTCGTCGTCGTACCGGCCGGCCGCAAGCATGGCTTTTCCAACAACGGCACGACGACATTGCACATTGAATCGACGTTGGCTGCTCCGGTGTTCGAAGCGGCCTATGACGACAAGCGCGAGTCGTCACGGCGTTGGCTGCCGGCTACGTAATGTCGGTGGAAACCCCGACCAAAAATGCGGGTGCCCCATGAGACCGGGCATGACTACGGATGGAACGAGGTTTCCATGACTTCTACGTCTCTTGAAAACGACCTGCGCGCGTCCATCCGGACGATTCCGGATTATCCGAAAGCCGGAATCATGTTTCGCGACATCACAACGCTGCTCGGTGATGCGAGGGCGTTTCGTCGCGCGGTCGACGAGCTGGTGCAGCCCTGGGCCGGCATGAAGATCGACAAGGTCGCGGGGATTGAAGCTCGCGGCTTTATACTGGGTGGTGCGGTGGCGCATCAGGTATCGGCCGGCTTCATCCCCATTCGCAAGAAGGGGAAGCTTCCGCATAAGAGAGTGAGCATCGCATATTCGCTCGAATACGGCCTCGATGAGATGGAAGTTCATGAAGACGCGGTGGAAAAGGGCGAGCGAGTGATCCTTGTCGACGATCTCATCGCCACAGGCGGTACTGCGGAAGGCGCGGTCAAGCTTCTGCGGAAACTCGGCGCCGACGTGCTGGCCGCATGTTTTGTCATCGACCTGCCGGATCTCGGCGGCGCCGAGAAATTGCGCAAGCTAAATGTACCGGTGCGCACGCTGATTGCATTTGATGGGCACTAGTGTGCCGTGGTGTCTTCTGCGGGCGTGACATCATTCGTTCGAATGATGAGTCTGCGTTGCCGAAATGCAACGCGTCGAAATCAAATGTGTCGCTGCGCATTAAAAGTTGCGAATTGTCGTATCAGGCAAACCATTCGGCGCATTCGCCCAAGCGCACTTAACCGCAATCCTTAATTCTCGTTCAAGTCGCGACTCCACACTCGCTTCAGAAATGAAGCGCGCGTTGGACATCGCGGTCTGGGGATCGAGTCCATTGGTGCGATCGCACACGCGGATCCTCAGCCCTCGCAGCAAACAATGTTTGGAGGTTTCAAAATGAAAATGGGGAAGAGCCTATTGCTTGGCTCTGCAGCGGGTCTCGTTGCGATCTCTGCGGTGCAGGCGGCTGACCTGCCGCTCAAGGCGCAGCCGGTGCAATACGTCAAGATCTGCAGCTTGTATGGTGTGGGCTTCTACTACATTCCGGGCACTGACATGTGTCTCAAGGTCGGCGGCTGGGTGCGCGCTGAATATGCCTATGGCGACAACGGCAACGTCACCTGGGGTTGGGCGAACAACAACGTCAATAACCGCGTCACCAGCAACAGTACCTGGCGCTCGCGCGGCTACATCACGGCCGATGCGCGCAATCAGACTGAATACGGAACGGTGCGCGGCTATCTCGCCGTGGGCCTGAGCACCAGCAATACCGGCGCCGACGGTGCGAGCAATAGCTTCAGCGCCAACCGCGCCTTCATCCAGTGGGCAGGCTTCACCTTTGGTCTGGCGCAATCGTTCTTCGACTTCTACAGCACGCCGGCAACATCGTACTGGGGCTCGTTCCCGTCGTCCGACACTGGCGACGGCGGCTGGATGGTTGCGGGCTACACAGCGCAGTTCGGCAATGGTCTGTCGGCGACGCTCGCCGCGGAAATGCGTAGGACGACACAGATAATTGGCACGCCGATATTTCAAATCGCGCCGGGTACCGCAAATTTTCCGGCTGCGTATGGTGGCTTCCAGTCACCTGACATCGTCGGCAATCTACGCGTCGATCAGGCTTGGGGATCTGCCCAGATCATGGGCGCGCTGCATCAAGTCAATGGCCTCTACTATGGGGGCACGCCAGGCTTGGGTCATCCCGACGACAGACTTGGCTGGGTCCTCGGCGCCGGGGTCAAGCTGAATGCGCCGATGATTGGCCAAGGCGACTTTCTGCAGGCTCAGGTCAACTACACGCAAGGTGCCCTGCGCTACATCTTCCAGACACCCAACTCGAATTGGGGCAAGGTGGACGGACAGAACGAAGGCTTCGGCGTCCTCAGCGATGCGGTTTATGGCGGCACGCTTGCTAACGGCAGCGCATCCGAACTCAATCTAACCACGGCATGGAACGTGAACGCGGCCTACGAACACTTCTGGAATCCGCGCTGGCGGACGTCACTGTACGGCGGTTATGCCGCGGTGAGCTATAATGAACAGGGCAATGCTATCACCTGCCGGTCTGAACTTAGTCTTGTCACAACGGCTACTGTCCCGCTGGGTTGTGACAACAATTGGAGCACGTGGTGGCTTGGCTCTCGAACGCAGTGGAATGTCACCAAGGACTCCTACATGGGTCTGGACGTAATGTACTCCAAGCTGTCCAGTGCGAGCCTGCCGGGGAACGTATTGCCGGGTTTGATCAGCACAGGCAGCGCAACAACTGTCTCCGACGTCGACAACTGGCAGTTCCGCTTCCGCGTGCATCGCGACTTCTATCCCTGATCGCGTTACAACGATCCAGAGGGCGACGGGCCCCGGCGGGAAACCGCCGGGGTTTTTATTTGGTGGGTGTGGGAGCGCTCCGCACTCAACGCCGTCACCGGGCTTGTCCTAGCCATGACAGCGGCAAGAAACGCATTGCTTCTCATTCGTCATGCCCGCGCCACTTAGCTCGGCTTCGGCCCCCAAGGTCCGGAGGGGGTGCCCGGCTCCGGCCCCCAAGGCCCGCTGCCGCCTGGCGGCGCGTCCGGCAGAAACGGCTTCCCGCCGCCTTCGTCCTGACCGCCGCTGCGCCAGGGCCCGCCAGCTGGCGGCACGGCGGTGGCATCTTCGTTTTGCGCAGGCGCGGCAATAGCGAGCGGACCCGGATCATGCCCGCCGGCAAATTTCACAAGCGCTTCGACGCGCGCCTCGACTGAGGGATGCGTGTCAAAAATATTTGAAAAGCCCTCGCGCGGATTGTCGATGCACATTTCCATCACGGCGGAATTGGCGCCGGGAATTTCGCCATGCCCCTCGATCTTGCGAAGCGCCGAGATCATGGCATCGGGATCTTTCGTCAGCTCCACCGAGCCGGCATCGGCAAGGAATTCGCGCTGACGCGACAGCGCGAATCGAATGACGATGGATAAAATCCAGACCACGGCGATGATGGCTATGGCGATGATAATGGCGAGACCGGCACCGCCCTTGCGATCATCGCTGCTTGACCGCCTTCCGCCACCCCACATGACGTTCTGGAAGAAGATCCGGAACACCAGCTCGCCGAAAAATGAAATTACGCCGGCAATCACCACCGCGATCACCAGCATGCGTACATCGCCGTTGCGGATGTGGGTAAGCTCGTGGCCGAGGACCGCCTCGAGTTCCTTGTCATTGAGCGCGTCGATGAGCCCGCGCGTCACTGTTATCGAATACTGTTTTTCATTAAGGCCGGTGGCGAAGGCATTGAGCGCGTCGTCGTCAGCGATGCGTAAAGTGGGCGTCGTGATGCCGCGCGAGATACACAGGTTTTCGAGCAGATTATAGAGCCGCGGCGCTTCCCGGCGAGTAACCGGCTGTGCACCGGTAACGGCATCGATCATTGACTGATGAAACCAGTAGGCGATTGCAATCCAGACGATTGTGCCGATGGTTGCGTAGGGAAGTGCCTTGACGAAATCGAACGCGGCTGCCCGAACGAGATAATCGAGCGGCGGCGCGTCGTACGAGGAATACGTGCTAAGCGCCTCGGCCAGCAGCGCCCCTGCAAACACCATCACATAGACGAGAATGAACAGGCCGATCAGCAGCGCAATCGAACGGCGCTTGTTCGACTGGATGTGCGTATAGAGTCCGTAAGCGGCCATGGTGTAGCGTCGTTGTTGACGGCGTCACGGCAGGGCTGTCCCGGCCACCCACGCCTTAAGCAGGACGTGGATTCCCGGCACCATGCCGGGCATGACGGAGAATTGGTCGCCGCCCGAGTTAAAACTTCACGCTCGGTGCCTGCTCGAGCTGAGCGCGCGTGTCGCCTAGATCGAAGAAAGTCCGCTGCGAAAAACCGAAAATTCCCGCGAAGAGCGAGGCCGGGAACTGCTGGATGCCCGTATTGTATTCCTGCACCGCGTTGTTGAAGAAGCGTCGTGAGGCCGCGAGCTTGTTCTCGATGTCGGAAAGATCGCTCTGCAGCTGCTGGAAATTCGCATTGGCCTTCAAATTCGGATAGTTCTCCGACAGAGCGAACAATTGCCGCAGTGCGCCGCTGAGCACGTTTTCCGCCGCCACCTTCTGTTCGACGCCGGGCGCGGCCACCGCGGCGTTGCGCGCCTGAATGACGGCTTCGAGTGTGCCGCGTTCATGCGCGGCGTAACCTTTGACCGTCTCGACAAGGTTGGGGATGAGATCGTGGCGCTGTTTGAGCTGTACGTCGATATCGGCAAAGGCCTGGTTGGTTCTCTGCCGCATGGCAACAAGGCTGTTGTAGACGCTGATCGCCCAAATCACGATGACGACAGCAATTCCCAGAACAACCCAGCCGGTGGTGGACATGAAACGGCTCCAGATCGGGAAAGCGGGGTGGTCGACCAAATCAAGCCTATCCTAGATGGGATAGTTTGCGGACAACGGCAACGGGGTAGGGGTGCGGAGGGCATCCCAGTAGTAGGCCAGAAGCCATTGGTAGCTCAGGTATTTGGCAACAGCAGCTAAAAAAAGACCCCGAGTCGAAACCCGGGGTCTTTCGCCAGACGGCTATTCGGGGGGTAAGGGGGGAGCCGCCCAGCTGAAATACACGCCGCATTAACGTCGTGCGGGGTGATTGGTTCCGGGCGGTACTGTGATCATCTAAAGTTTATCCACAGGCCGCAAACTGGTCTTGAGACCGTCACGATCCGTGAGTTCCATCACAGCAGGGCAAGGTGGGAACAAATTCGGAGGGCATCACCCATGAGCATGGTGATGATCAATTGTCCCGTGACAGGTCGAGCTGTTTCGACCGCAATCGAGACCGAGCCAGCGAGTTTCCGGAAGTTACCGAAAGTCACCGCGCACATGCGATGTCCAGCCTGCGAGCAAGATCACGAGTGGACGATCGGCTCGGCATGGCTTTCGGGTGAGCCGCGCCTGGTGCCACAAGTACGGCCGAAGAAAATCGTGGTGGCGTAAAGGCTAGCTGGCCTCGCGGAAGCGGACCGCAGCTTCAAGATCGACGGACACGAGCTGCGAGACGCCGCGTTCGGCCATGGTGACGCCGTAGAGGCGATTCATCCGCGCCATCGTGATCGGGTTATGTGTGATGATCACAAAGCGGGTGTCGGTCGATTTCGTCATCTCGTCGAGCAGATCGCAGAAGCGCTCGACATTGTGGTCGTCTAGCGGGGCATCCACTTCATCCAGCACGCAGATCGGCGCCGGATTTGTCAGGAACACTGCGAAGATCAACGCCAGTGCGGTCAATGCCTGTTCGCCGCCTGAGAGGAGCGACAGCGTCGCGGGCTTTTTGCCCGGCGGTTTAGCGAGAATTTCGAGGCCCGCCTCCAATGGATCCTCGCTCTCGATCAGCTGAAGCTCGGCGGTGCCGCCGCCGAACAATTGCGTGAAGAGGTGCTGGAAGTGTTTGTTGACCTGCTCAAAGGAGGTCAGCAGCCGCTCGCGTGCTTCACGATTGAGGCTCTGGATGCCGAGACGCAACTTCTTGATGGCCTCGACCAGGTCGTCGCGCTCGGTGGTCAGGGAGGTGTGCTGGGCTTCAACCTCGCGCAATTCTTCCTCGGCGCGAAGGTTGACTGCGCCCAGACGCTCGCGCTCGCGTCGCAACCGTTCGAGCGTGGCTTCGATATTGGCGAGATCGGGCAGCGGGTCGGTCGGCTTGATTTCGGCAAGTTCGGCGACAGCCGATGGCTGAATTTCCAGCATGTCGTGGATTTCTCGACCGATTTCGGCGAGCCGGCGCTTTGCGCCTTCGTATCGTTCCTCGGCGCGGGCAAGCTCCTCGCGCGCGGCGCTTGCAGCTTCGAGCGCGGCTCTCGCATCGCGGTCGGCTTCGGCGAGCGCATTCTCCGCCTCTTGAAGTCGATCGGCACAGGCACGACGTGCGGCTTCTGCGGTCTGCACTTCCGTGATCAGCGCTGCTCGCTTCTCGGCAAAGATCTGCGGGGCATTTTCAAGTTCGGTACGATCGCGCTTTGCCTCGGTGATGCGCTGCTCGAGCGTGGAAATTTGATTTCGCGCGCCTTGCTGGCGCTCAAGCCAGCCGGCTTTGTCGGCGCCGAGCTGTGAGAGCCGACGGTCGGCCAGTTCAGCTTCGCGCACAATGGCCTGTTGCTCGGCCTGCACTTCGGCAAGTCGCGTACGCTTGCCTGCGATATCATCGCGCACCTGGGCAAGCTTCGCTTCGAGATCGGCGGCGGGCGCCAGGGCGCCGAGCGCCGCCTCAGCCTCCGCCTTGGCGGAAGATGCTTCATCGCGACTCATGTTCAGCCGCGCGCGAGCTTCGGCGAGCGCCGAAAGCCGTGCGGCCTGACGATTGAGGTCGCGTTCACGCGTGCGCGTTTCGGTTTCCGCGCTGCTTGCGGCGTCGAAGGTCGCTTGCGCCGCTTCCAGCGCATGACGCTTGGCGTCGACGTCATCGCGCGCGCTCACGAGTTCGGCGTCGATCTCGGCAAAACGGCTGCGCTGTGCAAGCCGTCGGGCCGCGCCGGTCGGCGCGTGCGCAGCTGCAACAAAACCATCCCAGCGCCAAAGATCGCCGTCACGGGAGACAAGGCGCTGACCGGTCTTGAGAGCCCCGGCAAGGCGGGTGCCGACATCGCGCTCGACAATGCCAACCTGGGCGAGCCGCCGTGCGAGCTGCGCCGGCGCCTTTACGTAGCGCGCCAATGGCTCGACCCCATCGGGCAACGGCGGGTCGCTGGCCTCTATGGCGATCTCAGACCAGTGCATGGGCGAGGACCGATCGACCGGCGCATCGAGATCGTCGCCGAGCGCCGCA
>Ga0134126_10005509_pt1 | contig 15833 bp, 13 predicted proteins | sample KB31752_FD_96881 | JGI IMG/M metagenome (GOLD analysis project Ga0134126, IMG submission 96881) | Terrestrial soil microbial communities with excess Nitrogen fertilizer from Kellogg Biological Station, Michigan, USA - KB3-175-2 | ecosystem: Environmental > Terrestrial > Soil > Unclassified ...
ACGCGCACGATGATCTTCGGCGTGGCGCACCTCGTGAGCTACGTGAGCCGGTTCATGACGCTCGAGCCGGCCGATATCATCACGACGGGGACGCCGCCGGGCGTCGGTGCCGCCAAGAAACCGCAGCCGATCTTCCTCAAGCCCGGCGACACGGTGCGGCTCGGCATCGACGGACTCGGGGAGCAGTCCCAGAGGATCGTGGCATGGCCCGGCGCGAGAGACTGATGAGCCGAGTGATCGCCCCCGCGGTGCTCGCCATGCTGGCGGCATCGAGCGGCGGGTGGGCGCAGGCACCTGCCGCGAACGCATCGCCCGCGCAGATTCCGGCCACGGGCGCACCTGCCGAGCATCCGTATACCGCGCTCCCGAATTCTCCGGGTCTCGACCCCGCAGCCATGGACCGCTCCGTCGATCCCTGCGAGGACCTCTACACCTATGCCTGCGGCGGTTGGGAGAAGGCAAATCCCATCCCGCCCGATCAGTCGAGCTGGAGCGTGTACGGCAAGCTCACGATCGATGTCCGCCGATATCTCTGGGGCATCCTCGAGGAGCTCTCCCGGCCGGCCGCAACCCGCACGCCGGATGAGCAGAAGCTCGGGGACTATTTTGCGGCCTGCATGAACGTTGCGGCGATCGAGCGCGCTGGAATTGCGCCGCTGCGCGCCGACCTCGCGCGCATCGACGCGCTGTCCGGCAAGCAGGCGATCGGCGCTCTCGTGGGAACTCTGCAGACGCGCTATGGCGGGGGCATGCTGTTCGGGAGCGACGTGGAGCAGGATGCGCGCGATGCGACGCGGGTCATCGCCGCAGTCGACGCGGGCGGCCTCGGCCTGCCGGATCGCGATTACTATCTCGAAACCGATGCGAAGAGCGTCGAGATTCGCAATCAGTACGCCGCGCACGTCGCTCGCATGCTGCAGCTGATCGGGGAGTCCCCTGGCCCCGCGCAGGCGGACGCGGCGACCGTCCTCAAGATCGAAACCGCGCTTGCGCGCGCCACGCTCTCGCGAGTGGACGAGCGCGATCCATACAAGGTCTATCACCGGGGCACGCTCGCGACGCTCGAGAACCTCGCGCCGGAGCTCGACTGGAAGGGCTACTTCGATGCGACGGGCCTCATCGCCCGACCCTGGATCAACGTCTCCGAGCCCGACTTCACGCGCGCGCTCGATGCCCTCGTGCGGCGCGAGAGCCTTGCGGACCTCAAGACCTATCTGCGCTGGTCGCTCATCGATGCGGCCGCCCCGTCGCTCTCCTCCGAGTTCGTCGCGGCGGACTTCGCGTTCAATCACGCGGTGCTCCTCGGTGCGAAAGCCGACCGCCCGCGCTGGCAGAAGTGCGTAGCCTGGGTCGACCGCGATCTCGGCGAGGCGCTCGGGCGGGAGTTCGTCGACCGCAATTTCTCGGCCTCGACGCGCACGCGCGTAGAGCGGATGACGAGCCAGATCGAGCGCGCGATGCGCGAGCGTATCGAGAAGCTCGACTGGATGAGCCCGCAGACCAAGGCCCACGCGCTCGTGAAGCTCGAGGCGGTGCGCAACAAGATCGGCTATCCGCGGCGCTGGCGCGACTACTCGACACTCGTCATCCAGCCGGACGACTTCTTCGGCAACGTCGAGCGCGCGGCGAGCTTCGAGGCGCACCGCGAGGCCACGAAGATCGGGCTGCCCGTCGATCGCGACGAGTGGCAGATCACCCCTGCGACCGTCAACGCCTACTACGATCCGCAGCTCAACGACATCAACTTCCCGGCGGCCGTGCTGATTCCGCCACTTTTCGACCCGCGGCTCGATGCGGCACCGAACTACGGCGACACGGGCGGCACCATCGGACACGAGCTGACGCACGGCTTCGACGATCAGGGACGGCAGTTCGATGCGCACGGGAACCTGCGCAACTGGTGGACCGGGCGCGATGCGCGAGAGTTTGAGACGCGTGCCCAGTGCGTGCGCGATCAGTACGCCGGTTATACGGTCGTCGACAACATCAAGATCAACAGCAAGCTCACCGCCGGCGAGGACATCGCCGATCTCGGCGGGGAGCTCCTTGCCTGGATGGCATGGCAGGAGGAGACGCGCGGTAAACCGCAGCCGATGGGCGACGGGCTCACTCCCGAGGAGCGCTTTTTCGTGGGGTTCGCGCAGTGGGCCTGCACGAACGACCGGCCGGAGCGGCTGCGCGCGAACGCGGTCGTCGACCCGCATTCACCCCCGCGCTATCGCATCAACGGTGTCGTCGCGAACATGCCGCAGTTCGCGCGGGCCTTCCACTGCAAGGTCGGGCAGCCGCTCGTGAAGCCGCCGGAGAAGGTCTGCAAGATCTGGTAGGCGGCGCGGGCCGCCGAGCCGATCCGGCACTCACCACGGCGCCGCGGCGCCCTCCGGCAGCGGCGTGCGGGCGGCGTTCATGACGAGTGCGAGCAGGCCGTAGTAGCCGCACACCCCGCAGAGGTCGACGACGCCCCGCTCGCCGAGCAGGGCGAGCGCTGCTGCGTACGTCTCGTCGCGAACCTCATGGCGGGTGTGCAGCTCGGTGCAGAAGTCATAGATCACCGCTTCGTCGGCTTTCACCGGCTGCGGACGGCGGCCCGCGGCGATCTCCGCGATGGTCCCCGCCGCGAGACCGGCCTCGATCCCGGCCGGCGCGTGCACATGCCATTCGAATGCCTGCCGGAAGTGCTGCGCGGTCACGAGGATTGCGAGCTCACGCAAGCGGGTGGGCAGGGCGCTGTCGTAGCGCAGGTATTCCCCGAGCCGCTGCGCGCGATCGAGCAGCTCCGGGCTGCGCAGCAGCGGCACGAAAGGTCCGAACAGCGCGCCCCGCCGGCCCTTGACGAGCTCGTCGGCGGCGCGCTGCTGCTCGGGCGTCATCGCCTCGCGAGGAACGGGCGGAAGTCGATCGCGTTCGTCGGTCATGATCGAGGCAGGGATCCGTTCAGAAGTCCCATTCTAGCCCGCCAAAGAACCCGCGGCGTGCGCCCCATTGCGGCGCGAACACTCCGATGCCGCTGCCACTACGGATCTGGTACATCTTGTCGAACAGGTTGATCACGTCGAACCGCGCGGTAAGCGGTTGCGTACCCGCGATTTTGAAAGTGCGAGACATACCGAGGTTGACCAGCTGGTAACTCGGAGTGTGGTCCCCGTTCGGGACCGAGGAGCCGTCGGGAAGCACGAGGTCGGAGCGCAATCCCGTCCCGAAGAGCGAATCGACGCTGAAGCGCGTCTTATGCCACAAGAACGACGCACCCGCGGACGCCGACACCCGCTCCTCGTGATCGAGATGGATGTAATTGTTGGCGAGGTAGGCGAGATCGTCCGCGCTGAAGTTGAACTGTGAGGATTCGACGTCCTTGCCCTTGGCGGACTGGAACGCGAGATTCGCGTAAGCGGAAAACGCATTCATGGAATAGTTGCCCGAGAACTCGATGCCGCCGATCCGGCCATAGCGGTAGTTGAACGGCGTGAGAATGATCGGTGCACCGAACTGACCCTCGTCGATCAGGTGCTGCGCGGTCTGGCCGTAGGCATCGACACCGAGCGTCAGGCCAGTGGCGAGCAGCTTCTGTTGCACTCCGAAGTCGTAATAGTCCGAGCGCTCGGCGATCGGCCGCGTGTCCTCCGTGTTCGAGCCGGGGGGCAGAGCGGTCGTGCCCTCGAATTTGGTGAAAGTCCCGCTGGCGACGAGCTCGAACGGCGGCGGCGTGAAGTAGCGCGAGTAGCCCCCATGCACCGTCGTCCCGGTTGCGAACTCCCACACGAAGTTCACGCGCGGGCTTACCTGGCTGCCGCTCGAGTAGGCATTGTAATGATCGAATCGCAGACCGTAATTGAGCGTGAAGCCCGTGAACATCTTCCATTCATCCTGCAGGTACACGCTCTCGAGCTCCTGCGCCCGCGTGCCGTTGTCGCCCACCGTGACGGGCGCCGCGCTCGTCTGGTTGCCGTTTGCATCGATCGGCAGGACCTGCGAGCTCGTATGGCTCGTGGCGCTGTCGTGTTGCAGGTAGAAACCCGCCCGGACCGTGTGCGCCTCGCCGAGCTTGTAGGCGCTGTCGGTCTGCCAGGCGAAGGCCGTATCGGACTTGAAGGCGTCCTGGGCGATACCGTTGTAGAGCAGATCGCCCACCAAGTCCGGACTGAAGTGCAAACTGGTGTAGCGCGCCGAGATCGAGCTCTGCCATGTGAACGCGCCCTGGGAGTGCTGCCACGAGAGGATCGCGTACTGTGCAAGCTCGTGCTGAGTCTCGTTCAGGTCGTCGCTCAGGAACGCGTATTGCCCGTTCGCCTGTAGTACCTGCATATCGGTTCCTTGGCACGGCGGCATGTAGAGCGAGACGCCGTCGCCGCAGGGCCCGAGTCCTGCGATGCCGCCGATCCCCGCCGGCTGCAGACCACGCTGGTTCGGAATCTGGAACTCGTCGTCCGAGGTGCCGACGATCAGCGAGAGCCGGTTGCTCGGATTGATGATGTTCTCGAAATAGCCGAACCCGTGGACCTGAGTCGTCTGATCGTGCAGCGGATTGGAGCTGCCATCGGGGGACTCGATGCCGAGCTGGTTGCGCAGCATGTCGCCCGTGACGTAGTAGCTGAAACCGTCGGCGCTGCCGCCATACTCGGCTGACGGCTGGATCGTCCCGTGGCTGCCGCCGTACATCGACAGGTACCCGCCCGGCTGCAGCAAGCCGCTGTTGGTCGTGAGGTCGACGATCCCGGCGGTCCTCAGGCCGTACTCGGCGGGCAGCGCGCCAGTGATGAGGCTCAGCGAGGAGATGAGCCGCGGACTCAGCGTCTGGCTGAAGACGCTGATGCCCTCGGGCAGGATCACGCCGTTCAGCCGGTACTGCAGGTCGTTGTGATCGCCGCGGATGTGAAGCTGCCCGAAGGAGTCCTGCACCACGTCGGGTGCCTGTAGCAGCACCTGATTGAGCTGCGCGTTCGCACCGCCCGGCTGGGCGGCGATCGCCTCGCTGGTGATCTTGTAAGTCGATGCGCCCGTCTGGGTCTCGATCTCGGAGCGCTCGGCGTTGAGCCTCCTCGCGGTCACCACGACGCTCTGCATCTTACCGGGGCCGGCATCGCCCGGATCGACGGCACCGGCCGAGGAGTCGGGACTCGCATCGCTCGAGGCGCCGACACCCACATCGTTCGGCCCGGCTGCAAGCACCGGCCGCTCCGCGAGGCCGAGGGGTATTACCGCGGCGATGGTGACCACTGCCGCAAGGGTTCTGGAATTCAAAATGACCATGAGTCACTCCGCAAAGCTCTGAGCGCGCGGACGCCCGACTCCGGGGCGCTGCGCATCGGAAGAAGGCGCCCGAGATCGGGCGCAGGGCTCAGGCTTGCGGTGGGCCGCGGCTGCGCGGCGTCGGCGCGGACGCGCCGATGACGGAAAAGAGCGGCTCGGGAGCCGCCAGCACAGCCGCCGGCGGAGCTGCGGTGATGACCGCGAACCCGACCGCCGGGTGCGCGATCTGTGCGAATGCCTCGCAGGTGAGGCACCGGCTCGCATCCGATGGAGTGGCAGTCTCGCGCACCTGCGGGGCGAGTGCGCGGCCGTCCTCGCGCAGATGACTCAGCTCATGCAGCGTCGCGCCCTGCTGCGCAACGAGCAGCAGCGCAAGCAGGGGAAGGGTTAGTGCGAGGCGTAGATGGCGAAGACGATCCATGCTCGAAGCGGAAGGCGACGCTAACGTCCGAGTTTAGTGGATCCGTGCCAGGTACTTTGCGACATCGCTCTACTTTCAGAATTGAGAAAGCTTGGAGTAGCTGCTGCCGGGCGCGTTTCGGCATTCCGTGCGAGGTAAGGCAATGCGCGAGCCGGTCGAGGTGCTGCACGAGGCTTTCGCGAGGCGGGCCGGCGAGCCGGCGGACTCAGGGTTGGTCGCGCAGCAGGCGAGTCCCGAGGCGGCGGCGATCACAAATGCTCTGAGGAGCGCGGGGATGACGGCAGACATGGAGACCTCCGGGCGATGCCGGTCATTTGCATGGACTCTTGAATTCAGATCGAGTTCCCCGCGGTGCGGGGCCGCCGCTGCCAGCCGGGCGGCAGCCCGAGCTCCGCCGGAGCGGCATTTTCGGCGCCCGCGGCTATGGAACGTACGCCGGCCCAGGTCAGTTCGGGGCGCCTATTCGGGCCACAGCATCGACGCGGCCGGCCTGCGTCGGGCGCGGGCCCGAGGGTCGACGGCGCAAGGGCGGCGCCAGCGAGCCGGCGGCGCCGACGGGGCCGGCCGCCGCGGACGTCGCGACGAAAGCGACGTTCCGATCGTTGATGGATCAACAGCCTTGAGTGGAGTATGGTGACTCCGCGTCCGCGGCACTCGCGGGCATGCAGGCTGTCAGGGGGAAGTCAGCGCATGGCCAGGTCATTCCGCTTCCACGCGGCACTCGCCGCGGCGATCGTGTCGGTCGCCGCCTTGGGAACGCTCATCGCTCCGATCGCCGCCGCACACCATTCGGTCGGCGGCGAGTTCGACTCGCACAGGAAGGTCACACTGAGCGGCGTCGTCTCGCAGGTCGAGTGGGCGAACCCGCACATCTATCTGCACTTCGCCGTCAGGGAGCCGAGCGGCGCGATCACCGAGTGGCGTCTCGAGACGGTCCCTGTCGCCATGATGCGCAAGGCAGGTCTCAGCAAGGCTCAGCTGATGAGCAATGCGCAGAACGCGACCGTCGACATCAATCCTGCCCGCGACGGTACCCAGCACATGGGCTACCTGCTCAAGATCACTTATGCGGACGGACACCATTATCAGTTCGGGGCGGATACGCCGGCTCCCGCGCGAGGCGCACCGTCATCCGCTCCCGCGGGACAATCGCCATGAATACGCGCCTGCCTTCCCGCGCGCTCGCGTGCCGGGGCGCAGCGTTGTGCGCGGTGCTGACCTCGAGCGCGATACTCATCCCCGCTGCCGTTTCGGTCGCCGCGGCGCCCCCACCGCAGGATGTTCCGCGCCTCGCCGACGGCCATCCTGATCTCAACGGAACCTGGGACAACGGCTCCGGCATCGACTTCCTGCATCCGGAGCACCTGCAAGGCGGTTCGGTGTGCGTCGCGGGGTGTGACCCGCCACCGGCGCCCACCGCCCAGCGTACCGCGGCCCGAGCGCGTCCCGCGCCGAACTTTCCCCGCTATCGTCCGCAGTTCCTCGCGAAGGTGCAGTACCTCAATGCTCACCAGCTGAAGGCGGACGGCGTTCTGCACTGCCGCTCGCCCGGAATACCGCGCATCGGACCACCGGATAAAATCGTCGAGCAGCCGGGACAGGTCGTCTTTCTCTATGACGACGTGTCCGGTTCGTTCTGGCGCATCATCCCGACGGACGGACGAGCACACCGCACGGACGTGGAGAACAGCACACTCGGAGATGGTGTCGGACACTGGGAGGGCGATACGCTGGTCGTGGATGGAACGCATTTCACCGACGATACCTGGCTCACGGACAATGGCGCGTTCCACACGGACAAGATGCGCGTCGTCGAGCGGTTGAAGCGCGTCGGCGACACGCTCGAGTGGCAGGCGACAGTCGATGATCCGACGGTCCTGCTCGCGCCGTGGAAGACTAATCTCCGGGTAGCCAAGCGCACCACCGACGAGCTCGTCGAAGCGGCGCCTTGCATCGACAAGGACATCTCGCACGTCGTGGACAGCACGCACCACGATAATCCGCGCTGATCGAGTGCGCGGCGCGGCGGCGGTCTGCCTCAGGACAGAGCGCCCGCAAGGCGCGGCGACAGGAGCGCCTCGAGAGCGCGGGCGATCGCGAACAGCTTTGCGTCCCCGCCGTGCTCTCCCATCAGCATGAGCCCGACGGGTGCCTCGCCAGCCCGGTGCACGGGAAGCGAGATGGCGCAGCGGTCGAGGAAGTTCGCGATCGCCGGATTGCGCAGTGCGAGCGCGTTCACCCGATAGTAGGCCGCATCCTCCGCGAGCTCCCGCAGAGCGGGCGCGATGAACGGCGCGGTCGGCATCATGACGGCATCGTAGGGCGTCGTGACCGTGCGAGCCGCACGGATCAGCTCCGCGCGGGCGGAAATCAGCTGCAGGTAATCCGCCGCGGTCTGCTCACGACCTTTCGAAATCCGCGTCGCCACGCGTGGGTCGAATTCCCGTCCACGTGAGTCGACCAGCTCGCCGTACTCGGCATAGGACTCGGCCGCGCTGAAGCCTCCTTTGGAATGGATGGCGGGCAGGCGTGCAAGCTCGGGAAAGGGCGCGCTCGCGAGCAGGACGCCCGCGCGCGAGAGAGTGCTCGAACAGCGATCGAGTACACCCGCAACCTGCGCATCGAGATCGTCGAGCACGTAGGTGCGCGGAACGAGAAGCCGCAAGCCGCGGAGCGGAAACGGCTCCGGTGCCGGCGGTGCCCCCGCGCCCTGTGCAAGACCTCCCGAGAGCACCGCATCGATCAGAGCGCAGTCCGCGACGTCCTGCGCAAGCGGGCCGACCGAGTCGAGCGTCGTGGAGAGCGGCACCACACCGTCGCGCGGCACGCGGCCCGCCGTCGGTTTGAATCCTACGATTCCGGTGAAGGCCGCGGGAAGGCGGCACGATCCGCCCGTGTCGGTGCCGATCGCGGCTGCGGCCATGCGGTCCGTGACGGAGATGGCTGCGCCGGATGAGGAGCCGCCCGGGATGCGTCCAATGTCCCGCTCGAACGGATTGAGCGGGGTGCCGTAGTGCGGGTTCAAGCCAAGACCGGAGTAGGCGAGCTCCGTCATGTTCGTGCGCCCGATGACGATGAGCCCGGCTGCGCGCAGGCGCGCGACGACGGCCGCATCTCGCACGGCGGGTGTGCGCGAGCGCAGGACCTTCGAGCCCGCTCCCGTGATGAGGCCGGCGACATCGAAGAGGTCCTTGACAGAGATGGGAATGCCAGCGAGCGCTGGAAGCACTACACCACGCGCACGCAGCGCATCGATTGCATCGGCTTCGGCGCGGGCCTGCTGCGCAAACACCTCCAGAAATGTGGCGCGCCCCTGGCCGGCGGGGTCCTCGATGCGCTGCAGGCAGCGCTCGACGAGCTCCCGCGCACGGAGGCGGCCGCTCGCGAGTTCGCCCATCGTTCCGTAGACGCCGGGCAGCGTTTCAGACGGCTCGGGCATGGCCCGCATGGTACGCGTCCGCGCGTCTGGCGTGCGAACCTCCCTGCGCCTTGGCTCCCGGACCGGCGCCGGCGGGGCCGGTGCCGGTATGGGGGTCTATCTCAGAACTTGAATACGCCTTGAATCGCGATCTGCGACAGACTGTCGCCGTCCGGCGTGAGCGCGAGGATTGCCGACTTGGTCTTGAAGAAAGTGTCCACCTGCGCGGTGTCGTAACGACCCTCGAGCCGCAGCTCGAAGTTGCTCGTGGGCGCATAGCCGAACGTCACCGTGCCTTCCCAGAGGTGCTGCGCGGCGCCGGTCGCAAATCCGTCCCTGTCATCGAGATACTCGAGCCGACCCGAGACGCGCCACTGGGAGTTGAAAGCATAGTTGGCGTATCCCGCGGCCCCGTACCACGTCGCCGTGCCCGGTATACCGGTTCCGAAGGCCTGGGCCTGCTGGTCCCAGTCGACGTTCAAGATGAACGTGAGGGCGGAGGTCGCATTGTAGGTCGCAACCACGTCGATCAGGGTTCGCTCGGCATCCGTAGGCTGCATCTTCCCGAAATACGCTTGCGTCGTGAGCGAGAATATCTTGTTGGGCGTCCAGGCTATGCCGGCCTCGCCCGTCTTCGAGCCGGAGCTCGTCGACATGACGTTCCAGCCGTTATTCACGCCGCCGATGACACTGAACGTATCTGACAGCGCGTACGTCGCGCGAATACCCGTGTGGGTAAGCGGCTCGTTTTCGAAAAAGAGCAGGGAGCGCGAAAAGTTCGTGTTCTGCGTCGGATTGATGACCTCGGCGCCCGCCAGGGTCAGGAGCTTGCCGCCCACCACCGTGAGCGGCCCCGTCGCGTACTGAATGAACGCTTGCCGGATGTCGAACACGCCGCTGCCGTTCTCGGCTGCGTTCAGGATCTTGGCGTCTTCACCGGCCATGACATCGACCAGCGCTCCGAAGCCTTGCTTCGGCTGGTAGGCGACGCTGAACCCCGCCTCATCGAGCTGAAACGAGTTGTGATTGACATCGAACTGGTGGATGTTGAACGGATAGCCGTTGGAAGCGTAGTAGGAAGCGGCGATGTAGCCGTTCGCGGTGATGCCCCACGCGGTGAGCGTGTCGGCCCAGCTCGCGGCCGCGGGCTTCGTGGCTGCGGCATCGGCGGCGAGCAGCAAACGTGGCGCGATTGCAACGAGCGCAAGGGCCGCAACGGACCCCGTTCTGATTGACATGATGGCGGTTATCCTCGTTCTGATGAGTGCGACGTGCCGGGGCGCGGGCCGCGGCACGTCGCGCTGGTGCAACGGCTGTGCCAGAGGTGACTATTTCGTGCACGTACCGTCGCTTACACAAATGCCCATCCGCAGAGCGCCATGATCCGCACCAGTTGAGGTCGGCCGGGCAGGCCCGCTGTCACATGCTGGTGCAGGGCGCGTCGTGCAGTGCACACCGACACCGCTCGATGCTTCACGGCAACGGCACGGCAGGAAAGAGCAACGACGAGGCGAGCAAGGGATGCGGTCCCAGCTGCACCGTCTGGGTCCAACCTTTGCGACCGTTGCGCAAGGAGACGATGATTCCCGGGCACGAGGAATCCGTAGGAGGCTCCGCCATGCAGTTCTCCGGGCAGGACGTGTATTTCGATGACCGCGCCGACGCGGGGCGATACCTCGCGCAGCGGCTGATCGAGCACGCCCGGCAAGCTCGTCCGGCCGAGGGTGCCGAGGCGATGATCGGGGCGGACGCACTTGTCCTCGCGCTGCCCCGCGGCGGAGTGCCGGTTGCCTACGAGGTGGCGGCGGCGCTCGATGCCGAGCTCGATGTGTTCCTCGTGCGCAAGCTCGGGGTCCCAGGTCACGAGGAGCTCGCCATGGGGGCCATCGCCTCGGGCGGCGTCCGCGTGATCAATGATGCCGTCGTCCAGGCCCTGCGTATTCCGGCATCGACCATCGACGCCGTCGCGGCGGCCGAGCGCGATACGCTCGAGCGGCGTGAGCGCCAGTACCGGGGCGATACGCCGCGCCCGAGCGTGCGCGACCGCGTAGTGATCCTCGTGGACGATGGCCTCGCGACGGGCGCGTCGATGCGCGCTGCGCTCGAGGCGCTCGGGCGCGAAGGACCGCGCCGGCTCATCGCCGCGGTGCCCGTCGCGCCGCGCGAGACCTGCAGCGCGATCGAGGCCGAGGCGGACGAAGTGGTTTGTGGGGAGACGCCTCGCGAGTTCTACGGTGTGAGCCAGTGGTACCGCGAATTCGGTCAGACGAGCGACGAGCAAGTGCGGGAGCTGCTCGCCCGCGCCGCGCAGCGGCAGACCCACACGCGCGATCACGCACACTGATCGAGCGCCCGGTCGCGGCTCGGCGCGAGGAGATGACCATGTATGTCGGATTCATCGGACTCGGTCAGATGGGCCGCGCCATCGCCGCGAACGTACTGCGCGCCGGGCACAAGCTTCTCGTCTGGAACCGCTCGGAGGCTCCGATGCGCGAGCTCGCCTCGCTCGGCGCGGAGATGGCGGTCGTACCGGCGGATACCGCGCGGGCGGACGTGCTGATGAGCATGCTGGCGGACGACAGCGTCGTGCGGGGTGTGCTGATCGGTCAGGGCGTGCTCGAGCGGATGCGCGCGGGCTCCGTTCACGTGAATCTCGCAACGGTCTCCGTCGCTTGCGCCCAGGAGCTCGCGCGGCTGCACCGCGAGCGCGGAGTCGATTATGTCGCGGCGCCCGTTTTCGGGCGCCCGGAAGTCGCGCGGGAGGCGAAGCTCAACGTCCTCGTCGCTGGCGCACCCGATGCAGTCGCGCGCATCGAGCCGCTGCTGAAGGCGATCGGTCAGCGACTCTGGCCGGTCGGCACCGAGCCGGAGCGGGCGAACGTCGTCAAGCTCGCGGGCAACTTCATGATTGCGAGCGCGCTCGAGTCGATGGGGGAGGCCGCAGCCCTTGCGCAGGGCTACGGCATCGAGGCGGCGCGATTCCTCGAGATCCTCACGAGCACATTATTTGCCTCGGTCGTCTATCAGGGCTATGGGCGCCTCATCGCCGAGCGCCGTTTCGAGCCCGCCTCCTTTCCATTGCGCCTCGGTCTGAAGGACGTGCGGCTCGCGCTCGAGGCGGCAGGGGCGGCGCACGTGCCGATGCCGTTCGCCGGGGTCGTGCGCGATAACCTGCTCGAAGCCGTCGCGCACGGCGAGGCCGATCTCGACTGGGCTGCCGTTGCGCGAGTCGCGATGCGCCGCGCCGGTCAAGAGCGCTGAGCGCGGACGAGGCGGGGCAGGGCACGCGCGGGACATCATCCGAGCCGGGCCCGGCATCTCCCCCGCACCGGTAACGGCTCTTTTGACATTTTGGAGCTGATCCGCCCCGCCCATCCGGGCGGGGTAGGACTGCGCGCGCAGCCTGCCGTCTGGTAGGATCGGACGCGGGGAGGCCCCGCGCCTTAAGTCGGTTCACACCCAGGACCCGAGCATGAGCTACACCATCACCATCAATGGCAAGGCCGAGACCGTCGATGTCGAAGGCGACACCCCGCTGCTGTGGGTGCTGCGCGACGTGCTCGATATGAAGGGCAGCAAGTTCGGCTGCGGGATGGGCCTTTGCGGCGCCTGCACCGTGCACCTGAACGGCCGCGCGACCCGCTCGTGCATCACGCCGATCTCGGCGGTCGGCTCCGCGCAAGTGACGACCATCGAGGCGCTCGGCGAGAGCGAGCTCGGCCGCAAGCTCCAGGAAGCCTGGATCGCGCACGATGTGCCTCAGTGCGGCTACTGCCAGGCAGGCCAGCTGATGTCGGCCGCCTCCCTCCTGGGCGCCAATCCGCGTCCGAGCGATCAGGACATTGACGATGGCATGAGCGGCAACATCTGCCGCTGCTGCACCTATACCCGCGTGCGCGCCGCCATCAAAGAGGCCGCCGGGCTCCCGACCACCGACTCGAGGGAGGTTTGATCATGGCCAGCCAGCAGGTGGAGACGGGCAAAAGCGCGGTCGCCGGCGCCCCCGAGTCGGCATCAAGGCGGACCTTCTTGAGAGTGGGCGCCGCGGCAGGCGGCGGTCTACTGATCAACTTCAGCATTCCGGGATTCACCCTTGCGGCGCCACACGCCGCCGAGCGCGAATACACGCTCAATGCCTACGTTCAGATCGCCCCGGACGGCACGACCACCATCATGGCGAAGAACCCCGAGATCGGGCAGGGCATCAAGACCGCTCTGCCGCAGATCATCGCGGAGGAGCTCGATGTCGATTGGAAGGACGTGCACGTCGAGCAGGCGCCGGTCGATGCGAGGCTGTACGGCGCTCAGTTCGCCGGCGGCAGCTTCTCGATTCCAATGAACTACGACTCGCTGCGCCAGGTGGGTGCTGCCGCCCGCGGCTTCCTGATCAAGGCCGCCGCCGAGAAGTGGCACGTGCCCGAGGAACAGTGCGACACGTTGCCGAGCAAGGTGCGGCATGTGCCGACCGGGCGGACCCTCAGCTACGGCGCGCTCGCATCGCGGGCTGGCGCCATTGGCGCGAAGGAGCAGGCGAAGGAACAAGCCGCGATGGCGGCAGCGATGGCCCGTTTCGGCCGCGGCGGTCAAGCGGGGCCAGCGGGCCCAGGACGCGCAGGCCCGCCGGGTGCCGCACGCGGAGCTCGTCCGGGCGCGCGACGCGCCGGTCCGCCCGGTGGCGGAGCCGGAGGCCCGCCGGGCGGCGGGATGTTTGCCGCCGCCGCCATGCCGCATTACAAACTGAAGGATCCGAAGGACTTCCGCATCATCGGCAAGGCGATCTCGGGCGTCGACAATCCGTCCATCGTCACGGGCAAGCCGCTCTTCGGCATCGACCAGTCGGTGCCGGGGATGAAGTACGCCGTGTACGAGCGCTGCCCGGTGTTCGGTGGGCGCGCGGTGAGCGCGAATCTCGCCGAGATCAAGGCGCTGCCCGGCATCCATGACGCTTTCATCGTGGAGGGTGCCAACCCCTGGGTCCCCGACGGGATGCAGATCACGCTGGTTTCGGGCGTCGCCATCATCGGTGACACCTGGTGGGCGGCGAACAAGGCGCTCGACAAGCTCGCCGTGCAGTGGGACGAAGGACCGGGCGCCACTCAAAGCACCGAGAAGTGGCATCGCACCGCGGCGGACCTCGCGGGCAAGCCGCCGGGTAAGGTCTTTCGCAAGGACGGCGACTTCGACAAGGCGGTCTCGGGTGCTGCAAAGGTCATCGAGGGGAGCTATCAGTATCCCTTCATCGCGCACGCCTATCTCGAGCCGCTCAATGCGACGGCGCATTTCAAGGATGGCAAGGTTGAAATGTGGGTGGCCACCCAGAACCCCGCAGCGGGCCAAGGCAACGTTGCGAAGGTCTTGGGGATTCCTCCGAGTGATGTGACGGTGCACGTCGTACGCAGCGGTGGCGGATTCGGCGGACGGCTCGGCACGTGGTACATGGTCGAGGCCGCGTACCTTTCCAAGCGCACCGGCCTGCCGATCAAGCTACTCAACAATCGCAAGCAGGACATCCAGCACGAGTACTACCGTCCTGCGGGCTATCACAACTTCAAGGCCGGTATCGACGCGCAGGGCAAGCTCGTCGCGTTCCGGGATCACTTCATCACCTTCACCCAGGACGGCGAAAAAGTCTCGGACAGCGCCGACCTCGAGCCGGGCGCTTTCCCGGCTCGGTTCGTCCCGAACCTGGAATACGCCCAGTCCCTGATGCTGCTCAACGTGCCGACGGGGCCGCTGCGCGCGCCGGGTGACAATGCGATTGCTTACGCGTTCGAATCGTTCATCGATGAGATCGCCTTGGCGGCCGGGAAGGACCCGCTGCAGTACCGCATCGACCTGTATGCGCCGGCGCGCGTGCTGCCCAACCCGCCGTCTCCTCGCCGCAGCTTCATGAAGCTGCCGGAGTTCGACACCGGCCGGGTGATCGGCGTGCTCGAGCTCGTGCGCGAGATGTCGGGCTGGGGCAAGAAGAAGCTCCCGGCGCGCAGCGGCATGGGCGTTGCGTTCTACTACAGCCATCTCGGCTACGTCGCGGAGGTCATCCAGGCGACCGTCGCGCCCGAAGGCACGGTGCGAGTGGATAAGGTCTGGGCCGCCGTCGATGTCGGACCGCAGATCGTCAATCCGAGCGGCGCGATGAACCAGGTGCAGGGCGGCATCATCGATGGCTTGAGCGCGGCTCTCGGGCAGCAAATCACGATCGATCGTGGCCGCGTGGTACAGACGAACTTCCACGAGTTCAACCTGCTGCGCATGAACCAGGCGCCGCCCGTCGAAGTGCAATTCCGGCGCACCCAGGGCGTGCTGGTGACCGGACTCGGCGAGCCTGCACTGCCGTCGGCCCCGCCCGCACTCTGCAACGCGATCTACGCGGCGACCGGTAAGCGCATTCGCAAGCTTCCGATCGATCCAGCGGAGCTTGCGTCGACCTGATTCGCGACGAGCTGACGCGCGCGACGCACGACCCACTGACCCGCGCCCGCCGCCAGGCCGGCCGCGGGGCGTGGGCGTCGGGCTTGCTGCCGGAGAACCCGTGAGCGGAGAGACGACTCGGCTGACGGCTGCGGAAGCCTTTCTCATGGCGCTTGCGCACCGCGGCGTCGAATATCTCTACGTCAACGCTGGAACCGACTTCGCTTCGATAGTCGAGGCGTACGCGCGACAGAAGTCACCCGATCGGGGCTCGTCTGCCCTCAAGTTTCCGATTCCCGTCATCTGTCCGCACGAGAACCTCGCGGTCGGCATGGC
>Ga0134126_10005510_pt1 | contig 15829 bp, 14 predicted proteins | sample KB31752_FD_96881 | JGI IMG/M metagenome (GOLD analysis project Ga0134126, IMG submission 96881) | Terrestrial soil microbial communities with excess Nitrogen fertilizer from Kellogg Biological Station, Michigan, USA - KB3-175-2 | ecosystem: Environmental > Terrestrial > Soil > Unclassified ...
CAGTGAAACTCGGCGCACGGTGCGGCCCGCCGGTACCTTGTTGCTGTCCATTCAGTGTCCTGCGCCGGGCAGTCGTCGCAAAATCAATCGGGACGAGAGGTGTGCCACTACGCTATCCTGGTTCGGGTGGTCGGCGAGGATTGTCTTGCCGTGACATGCACTCTTTGGGTCGCAGAAGGAGAATCGGTCAATGACCGAGGCGGAATGGCTTACCTGCACCGATCCGAGGTCCATGCTATTGTTTCTTCGAGGCAAGGCGAGTGACCGCAAGTTGCGGTTGTTCGTTTGTGCCTGTTGCCGCCGTGTTTGGCATAAGCTCGCCGATTCGCGGAGCCGTAGAGCAGTGGAAGTCGCTGAGCGGGTCGCCGATGGTCAAGCGGACACCGCAGAGGTCTTCGCTGCCAGGACCGAAATCGACGATCTTCTTAGACTCAAGGAGCAGGAATGGACTGAGGAATCGCAATCCAGCGAAGCCGCTTACCTCTATGGGTATAGGGATCAGTGGCCCTTAATCCTAGCTCAAAGTGCGGTTGGGGAGGATGTGACTCCGGAGCGGGTTAACCTTGCCGGGAGTATCGCCAATACCGACGAGACGGCACGAGCAGAATGGACGGCTCAGGCCGCTCTGCTCCGTGATATCTTCGGAAACCCCTTCTGCCCCATCGCCATCGCCCCCGCCTGGCTCACCTGGCGCGGCGGTCTACTCGTCGTGATGGCCCAGAAGATGTACGACAGCCCCGATTTCAGCAACATGCCCATCCTGGCCGACGCACTGGAAGAAGCCGGCTGCGCCGGCGCCGACATCCTTGCGCACCTCCGTGGCCCCGGCCCGCACGCCCGAGGCTGCTGGGTAGTGGATCTGTTGCTCGGCAAGGATTGAACCCCCGACCTGGTTTCCGGTGCTCGGGGATTGACGGCGCGGAGAGGGTGCGGGAGGATGATTGGGCATTAGCGGCAACAAAGGATGTTCAGTGCCGTGACCACGGGTAGGACGATCAGAAACTCAGACAACCTTGTGTTGAGGATTGCCATGCCGACTGAATTTCAGCTGCGATCCATGCGCGATCCACAGGCCCGCCAACACGCGGCGCTGCGCGGGGGCGCCCGGGCCGTTGTCATGGTCGCGGTGCTGGGCGTGACCGCGTGGCCTTTTTTCGGTACGGCGAGGGGCGACGAGCCAGTCATCCTGTCGATCAACGGGCCTTCTGAAGAAAGGGCCGTGAAAGCGATTGTCTTCACCCCCGACGGCAAGACCTTGGCCACGGGCGGCGGCAAAACGGTGCGACTCTTTGACGTGGCGACGCGCAAGCAACGGTCTGCCATCGGCGGCCACGCGGGGCAGGTCTTTTCCGTTGCCATCAGCCCAGACGGCAAGACCGGGGCCTCGGTCGGCAGGAACGATTCGCTCCGGCTCTGGGACGTCGCTACAGGAAAGGTACGCAGCCTTACCTCCGTGCGACCGATCACGAACGTTTCCCTTGCCTTTAGCCCAGATGGCAAGGTGCTGGTCACGACGGGTTCCGACAAGAAGCTCAGGCTTTGGGATGTGGCGACAGGGAAAGAAACGGCCGCCCTGGCGGGCCATGACAAAATGGTGTGGTGCGTTCGGTTCAGCCCGGACGGCAAGACACTGGCCTCGGCGAGCAATGACGGCACGGTCAGGTTATGGGACGTGTCCACGGGCAAGGAGTCAGCACGCCTCGGGCACAAACGCTATGTGGTGTCGGTGGCCTTCAGCCCGGACGGCAAGACGCTGGCCTCGGGCGGGCAGGACGGTGAGGTGAAGCTGTGGGACCTGGCCACCCGCAAGGAGCTGCTCGAAATCAAGGCGCAGAAGTGGGCGCACGCCCTCGCCTTCAGCCCGGACAACAAGACGCTGGCCACGGGGGGCAGGGTCAACGTGGTGAAGCTCTGGGACGTGGCGACCGGCAAAGAGCGGGCGGCCTACGAAGTGCCCCGGTATTTTGACACGGTGGCCTCCGTGGCGTTCAGCCCAGATGGCCGCACGCTGGCGGCGGGGCTCAACGGGGGCGAAGTGAGACTGTGGGACGTGAGACCGAAGCGGTAAGGCGTCGGCCGACCTGCCCTGCTCTCGAATCCGTCTCCAGAAGCGAGAGGCTATTCTGTGGGAGGTGGTATGGCACTGATCCGATGTGGGGGCTGTGAGGCCGTTCATGAATCCACATTGCCTGCCTGTCCCGTTTGCGGTCGCTGCCCGTCCTGCGGAAGCCGCCGTGTTGCCGCCCGAGAGATGGCCGCATCCTTGAGATGTCGAATTTGTAGTGCCCCAGTATGTAACCAGTGCGCACGCTGTCATGGCTGTGGGGTGCTCCGCGTCTTCGATGCGGGGCCGTGCGAGTGTGGCCACCCTATCGACCCCGACCGCGTGGCGGCGGTGGAGCGACATTTTGGATATTCGATATAGTCCTGGGGGCTGGCCTCATCGCAGGCCGCGTGGAAGGAGAGTCTTCACCCGTCATCCGTTCAGGTTCTGGTAAATCCGCCGACCAGAGGCTCGCATGGACACTTCGATCATCGGTCCCACAGATTACCTCCCCGAGGGGGCCGAATTGATCTTGAACGCCACGCATGTGATGCGTTGCAAGGGCACGCTCTTGGTCGGACGAATCGAGTGCGATGAACTGCGGATTGGAGACCGTGTTGTTGCCGTAACTGAGAAGCCGATTTGCCGAGGGGTTGCCGTCAGTATTGAGCGATGGATGCAAACGATGGAAGTTGCGCATCGCGGTGATGAGGTCGCTGTCATGGTCCGCGGATGGGCTGACTTCCCGGTCGGCCCTGGCACGCGATTGTATTTGATTCCTCGAACCAACGCCCCCCAACCCGTGGCAGCACCGGACCACGACAGATCGTAGCGTACACTGCCCATAGCGGCGCCACTTTCCGCCTGCTGGTCTGCCCTTGTGAAGCCCCTGAGGCCACCCGACTCCGTGTAGGGGATTGACGCGAGAAGGATGGCGCGGGACGATGTGAGGGTGAAAAGCTGACAGGCGTCTGTCAGGCTACTCACCTGTTCGGCTGCGGGAGAATGCGAAGTTGAGTGAGCGAGACTTCTATTTGAAGGCCCGCTTCGCCACCGTGGAGCAAGCAACCGCTTCCATGCCCCGTCTGAGCGAACTCCTCCGGCAAGGCGAAGCGGCTTACCTCTACTGGCAGGACTCACGACCGGGTGCGCATGGACGGCAAGAGGATTGGCAACTCCCAGAGGCCGAGACCTTTTGGGCAGGCTTTCGCCAACATTTCCCGCTGGTGCATCGTTATCTGCGCGAGCTGGCCGATACGCCGGATTGGAACAATGGTCTTGCCGGTCAGCTGAGTTGCCTGGTCTCTCTCTATTCGCTGCAGGCCAAACCTTTCGCCTCCTTGATTCAAGAAGGTTCGCTTCTCCTGCTCAAATTAAGTGGCATTTGGCACCTTGCCGAGATGGGTCGCCTCGAGCGATACTGCCGGGAAGACCTTGGAGCAGTCGCCGTGGGAAGCATGTCCGAGGATGATCTGGACTGGGACGAAGACGAGGAGGAGCTTGGGCCTCCTGATGACGAGTTCGTTTTCTACCTCATTGACTTATGAGTCGCGCCGGCTGCTGAACTTTGTCGTTTCTGTCCACCCGACCGTTACTCGCGTTTTCCGCCCCCCTATTGCCCGCTTTTCCCCGGCGCGGTACGCTTTCGGTATGCCCAGTTCCGGAGAGCCTCTCATGCGCTACGTTTTTCCGCTCCTCGCCGCATCGTTTCTGGCATTCGGCCCCGTCAAGGCCGCTGATGAGAAGCCGGACGCGGCCCAGGCGATGAAGCATGCGCCCACAGTCCTGAAAGAAGTCCTGGCACTGGCCAAAGACGACAAACGCCTTGCTCCGCAGTCGAAGCAGAACATCGCGGTCGAGCAATACAAGACAGACAATGAGGCGGGCGTCTCACTCCACTACGAGACGACGGACTCCTGGCCCGACATGCCCAGCAAGCCAAAGGGGCGGCAAGCAGGCAACGGCAGCGTTCAAGTGAAGATCCTACGGGGTACTGCAAAAACCAGCCTCGACGCCCCATTCCTGCCGCCGAAGGGATGCTATTACGCGCTGTCAGTCTACGGCACATCGGTGCCGGGGATACAGATCTCGATCTGGTCGATGACTGCCGACCGCGCGGCGCACGGGCGACTAGAGACAATCGTCCTGACCCGCCTCAAGACTGCGGGTATCGTTATCGACGAGAAACCTTTGACTCCCACCGTCAGGGCTGGTGAGGCATTCGATGGGACGCCCACAGATAGCCGGCCGAAAGAAAGGTAGGTTTCTCGCGCGGTTCTGCCTTCCTTGCGTCTACTTTACCCGACTGCATGTCGGGGCGTCGGTAGAAAACGCTTGCGCGAACCGAATAAGAGGCGCACTATCTTCAAACCTGCGGCTGGTCGTAAGAGGCACGGGCGAGCGCCATACCGTAACTTGAACCAGTTTCAGGTTAGCCTGGAGGGCAATCCGGGGTCATTCCCCGGTATCAAGCCTGCCGTGGTTCTTTCACCTTTCTCCACTCCTGGATCGATAGTCGGTTGCGCGAGTGGGGATGCTGGTCTATTCTCTGCGCATGCCCGAGCAGTGCCAACCCACTTCCCAAAACATCGAGAACGCCGCGATTCGAGCCGCCAGCGCCGAAAAGCAGAACGCCGCTTAGCGCGAAGTCATGGCTTGGGCTGACAAGATTATGGGGCTGGGGTGGCATCCACCCAGAGGCTCCGCGTATTACGCCGCTATTTCGAGTCGGAGAGTCAAGCCACGGACGGAGAGGCTCGCTACGCGATCGTTCGGGCAGCCGCAAAGCGCTGTCCTTGAACCTCACACTCCTTCATAGGCCCGGGGCGATTGTTTACTGCACAAGTAAAGAATCACCTGGCAGGGTTAACCTCGATCAGCGAACAGCCCTACGGTTTTCCACCCACGGCAGGTAATGCTTCCGCTCGAGTTGACGGGGCCCGCGTCGTCGAGTATCCTAATCTTCCTAGGGCCCTCAAAACCCGCCTTGGTTGCCTCACCTTTACCAGGTTTCGAATTCATGAAGTCAGGCTCTACTCGTCGCCGATTTTTGCGAGCCGCAGACACATCGGTCGCGCTGCCACTCTTTGAATCAGTTCGACTACGACAAGGCCTCTGTGCGTCAGATACGCAGACCCTGCTGCCGAAGCGCACGATCGTTCATTCTTTCGGCTGGAGCGTTCCGAATGACGTGGTAATCCCTCGTGGCTTCATGCAAGTCGGTACCTTCGGTTTTGCCTTACGCTCACGCCGGGGAACGCCAGCATGAGATGGAAAATACTCCGGCGAGGATCCTGGGGAACAATCCTGCTGCTCGTTAGCTGCGCCACTATGCACGCCGAGGAGGACTTTGGGCGGACGATTCGCCCCATCCTCAAGGCCCAGTGCTTTTCTTGCCACAGCAGCCAGTCCCAAAAAGGAAAGCTCGATCTTGAACATTATCTTCAGCTATCCCAGGTGGTAAACGACCTAAAGACCTGGCAGGCAGTCGCGGAAAAAATCGACGCTGGAACCATGCCGCCCCGCGGCAAGCCGCCCGTCAGCGACAAGGAACGGGCATTAATCACCGGCTGGGTCGGCCGGCTGGTAAAACAGGTCGAGTCCGCCGAGCCTACCGATCCGGGGCCGAGTTTTCCGCGTCGCATCACCCGCCGCGAATATCGCAACGCCGTCCGCGATGTGCTTCATTTTGAAGCCGATGTGGAGAGCTACCTGCCGGAAGCTCGCTCTCAATCCGGTTACGATAATCAAATCGGTCAGTTGGCCTTTCCGCCGGAGTTGCTCGAAAAATATCTGATGCTGGCGGATAGCGTCGTCGAAGGGGCATCCTGGAACCTTGGGAACCTTCGCAACAAGGAGCCGATCAACCGCTGGCACAAGGTCTGGGAGGGCGAAAACAAACTCACGGCCCATCAAGCCGCCGAACGCAATTTGCGTCTCCTAGCACGCCTGGCCTTTCGCCGGCCTCCCGACGACAAGGAGGTGGCATTACTCCTCAAGCCGTTTGATTGGGCGTTGGCTGTGCGGAAGGACTTCTTTCACAACCAGCGCTACGCCATCAAAGCGTTGCTGGTGATGCCGCAATTCCTTTATCGCACCGAAACCCTTCCTGCCGGCAACAAACCCGCCCCCGTCGATGACTACGAACTGGCAGGCCGTTTGGCCGCATTTTTGTGGTCGAGCATCCCTGACCCGGAACTGCTCGATGTGGCTGCTGCCGGACACTTGCACAAACCGGATGTGCTGCGGAATCAGGTTCGCCGGATGCTGAAAGACCCCAAAGGCGGCCGGCTTGCGGCCGAGTTCCCCGAACAGTGGCTGTTCGGACGGCAACAGACGCATTTGCTCGATCAGGTAAAGTTCCCCGACTACACGCCCGCTCTCGCCAAGGCTTCCAGCGAAGAGTTGGCCCTCGTTTTTGCCAAAATTATCCGCGAACACCGCAGTCTGCTCGATCTCCTTGACGCCGATTACACCTATGTGAACGAAGACCTGGCGGCTCTGTACGGCATCAAGAATGTGAAGGATCGCACCATGCGGGAAGTGAAGCTCACCGACCGTCGCCGGGGTGGTGTGCTGGGCATGGCAATCGCCCATCAGAAGACTTCCATGCCCTCGCGAACCAGTCCCACGAACCGGGGCAAGTGGGTGCTGGATGCGCTGCTTGGTACGCCGCCACCTCCACCGCCGCCCGACTTGAACAACTCCGTCGATGGCAATGCGACCAATCCCGAAGGCCGCCCGCTCACGTTGCGCGAAAAGCTCGATCGCCACGGCAAGCAGGGCACAAGCTGCGCCAACTGTCACCTGAAGATGGACCCAATCGGTTACGCGCTGGAAAACTTCGACCCGATCGGCCGATATCGTGACAAGGACGGCAATCGGCCAGTGGAGAACACCGGCAAGCTGGCCGACGGTACCCAGCTCAAGGGGGTGGAAAGCTTGAAGCAGGTGTTGCTGCAACGGAAGGAACGGTTCGTCCGCAACCTGATCGAGCATCTCTTGACCTATGCGCTCGGTCGAGACCTGCAAGCCTACGACCTGCCGACCATTCGCCGTCTATCGACCGTCGTTAGCTCCAAGCAATATCGGGCCGATGTCCTGATTGAAGAAATCGTTTTGAGTTATCCATTCCTGCACAAGCGCGCGCCGCGTGCTAATGAAATCGCTCGCGGCAATGGGGAGAAGCAACCATGACGAGGAACTGGCAAGTCGATCGCCGCACGGTGTTGAAGGGATTGGGCGTCAGCCTGGCATTGCCGTTCCTCGAAGCGATGATCCCGCCTCTGCGGGCCGCCCAAACGCCCAAACCTCCGGTCCGCTTCGGCATCTGGTATTACCCGCAGGGGTCGCTGCCCGAACACTGGGTGCCGACTGAGGTCGGTCCGTTGACCAAACTTCCGTCGGTGCTGCGTCCTTTTGAGGCGGTGCGCGGCAAGACGACGGTCATCTCGAACCTGACCAACTCCTGCTACTACGAGGGGCGGTTCTCGCGCGGTGGGCATCAGCATGAAATGCACGTTTTCTCCTGTGCCAAGAACATCCGCGATCAAGGCGTGCGCTCGGCTTCGGTGTCGATCGATCAATTTATCGCCGGCAAGGTTGGCCAGGAAACGCCGGTCAAATCGCTGACCCTGGTCGATGGCGGCGCACGGTCCTTCTGGCACGACAACGCCACCCCCATTGCCGGTGAGTTCAGCCCGCGCATTGTCTTCGACCGGCTTTTTCGCCGGCAGGTAAATAAGAGCGGCCTGTCAGACAGCAGTATTCTGGATGTCGTCCGCGATCAGGCGGTTTCGCTGAAACAGCGCGTGGGCCGGCAGGATCAACGTCAACTCGATCAGTATCTGGAGTCGGTCCGCGCCACCGAGACTCAGCTGCATCTCGTCGAAAAGCGGCAGAAGGAAATCGAGGCGGATCATTCGCGCAAGCAGGTTAATTTGAAGGTGGAGGGACTGCCGGAAACGCCGCACTATCGTTTCGATCACGATGACAGCAAGCAAGTGCAGAACTATTTGCGGTTGATGTCCGATCTGGTGGTCCTCGCCTTCCAGACCGACACAACCCGCGTCGGCTCCTTGAACCTGTGGCCCTTTGGCGAGTTCCCCGACATTGTTTCGATCGGCACCGAGTTCTCGCATCATGCGCTCGCCCACGCCGGTGCCAACTACGATCCCAAGAACGGCGACCCGATCGCTCGCGAGGCCTTTCGGGAAATCACCGTCTGGCTCAACAAGAACTGTGCCTATTTGCTCCAGAAGCTTGATTCGATCCAGGAACCGAATGGGACGCTACTCGACAACTGCCTGATTCTGAACATCTCCGACCTGGCCGTTGGCGGCGACCACAGCGTTGAAAACATTCCGACGGTCCTGTTCGGCAGTGGTGGCGGCATCCTCAAGACCGGACGGCATATCGTCGCCGAGAAGTTCACTCCGGTTGCCAATCTTTACGTCGAGTTGCTCAACCGCATGGGAATCCCCGTCGCCGAGTTCGGTGACAGCAAGATCCACCCCGAACGAAAGCACGATGGCCGGCTGCCGGCCCTCGGCTAAGAAATCGCGGGAGACGAACACGAGCGTATACACGGCGACCGATCCACCCGCAGTCGCCAAGAAGGGGAGATCAAGTGATGTTTCTCGCTGGGGCCACCGACAAGAAAACATTTGGCTGCATTTACCGAAGCCAGGACGGTAAGGCCTGGGAGTTGGTTCACAAAGAAACGGCCAAAGACAACAAAGAACGTGGTGCCTACGGTTTCTTCGGCTTTGCTCGCGGCAAGGGCGCGTTGGTGGCCGTCGGGGGTGGCGACAACATTTCCAAGGGCGGCAATGCTCGCATGCTCACCTCGAAAGACGGCACAAAGTGGGACGGACCCATCTGGCGTTTCGACAATAACGGTGCCATGACCTGCGTTGCCTTCGGCAAGGAACGCTTTGTCAGTCACGGCGGCGAAGGGCCGTTTGCGTTTTTCTCCACTTCCACGGATGGCAAGAGCTGGAGCGATCCCAGCAAGAATCGCCTTGAGAAGTGGCAAGGTTGGGAGAAGATGATACGCAAGATCGCCTATGGAAATGATGTCTTTGTCGGCATCGGTGCCACTCGCCGCGTGGTCACCTCCGGCGATGGCCTGACCTGGAAAGACCATCCCGATCCCCAGCGCGTTCGTCCCCCGTTCGTCTCACTGGCGTTCGGCAATGGCCTTTTTGTGGCTGGAGGCATGCACGGTCTGCGGGCCACGAGCAAGGACGGCGAGAGCTGGGACAATGTCATCAAGGGCGAGGTGGGCGAACACATCAATGAGATCATCTGGACCGGCCGTGAATTCGTGGCTCTGGGGATCGAGGTAACTTACAAATCGCCGAATGGCGTGAAGTGGAGTAAAGCGATCTCCGATGTGCGGCCAGCCCGCGGCTGCTATGGAGCAGGGGTTTTTCTCTGCACCAACCTTCGTGGGACCGAGCGCTATCACTCCGAGGACGCCATTCACTGGAAGTCGATCCCACGGATTGCCGACTGCTTTTTCAGTGGCGCGTTTGCCTATTTTGATTGAGATAATTTTCTCGGCGACAACCTTTTATGCCATTATACTCGTCTGACGTACTCGGACATTGACTCCGGTGATGGTTCGACGAACGAGGAGGTTGTCCGTGAGTTCTCTTCCTCCCGCGATGCCCCACCATCCTGTTGTTAGCAGGCGAAGCGCGCTTCAAGCCGGAGCGATCAGCTTGGTTGGCCTGGGCATGAACCATATCACGGGACTCCGCGCCCTTGCCACCGAGAACGCCTCGCCTCCGCCTACGGGCCGTGCCAAAGCGGTAATTTATATTTTCCTTTCCGGCGGCCTCGGACAGCACGATAGTTTCGACCCGAAACCCGACGCTCCGGAGAACATTCGCGGCGAATTCAAGCCAATCAACACGCGCACGCCCGGTGTATTCCTCTGCGAACATCTCCCATTGCTGGCGGCCCGGAGCAACCGCTGGGCGATGGTGCGATCCCTCACCCATCCGTACAACGAACACTCGATCGGCCACCATGTCATGCTGACCGGCCGAACGCCAATCCCGACAGGGTTCGATCCGAACCGTCCGAAAATGACGGATTTTCCCTCGATCCCCTCGGTCGTCAACGGGTTGTTCGCTCCGCGGAACAACCTACCGCCCGCCGCCGTGTTGCCCGAGAAACTTCTCCACGTCACCGGGCGCACGATCCCAGGCCAGTTCGCTGGCGAAATGGGACCGCGGTTCGACCCGTGGTTCATCGAAGCCAGTCAATACCGTGATACGAAGTATATCCACGGTGCCTTCCCGGAGTACGGGTTCCAGCGGTGGGAAGGCAAGGCCACTCCGCTCGACTATCGCTACGAGGCCCCGCGACTTGAACTCGGGCAGGGGATTCTCGCCGATCGAATGCAGACTCGCAACCGATTGCTCGAATCCCTTGAGCGGCAGCGACGCGACCTCGATAGAACAGCGAGCATCGCGAACTTCGATCGCCACCGGCAGAACGCGATCGCCATGTTGCTCGACGGGCGGGTTCACCGGGCACTCGACGTTCATGCTGCCGATGGCAAACTCCAGGAGCGTTACGGACGGAATTCGTTTGGCTGGTCGCTCCTGATGGCCCGCCAATTGGTGGAAGCCGGCGTCCGTTTGGTGCAGGTGAACCTCGGCAACAACGAATCGTGGGACACCCACGAAGCGGCGTTCCGGAACCTGAAGAACTACCTTCTACCGCCGGCAGATCGGGCGGTGTCGGCGCTCCTTGATGACCTTCACGAACGCGGCATGCTCGACGATGTGCTGATCGTGATGGCCGGGGAGTTCGGGCGAACGCCGAAAGTGTTCACCTTCGCCGGGGCGAAGTCGAACCTTCCGGGTCGTGACCACTGGGGTGCTGTCCAGACCGTATTCTTCGCTGGCGGCGGGGTCAAGGGCGGGACGGTGATCGGGGCGTCCGACCGAATCGGGGCATACCCGTCGCTGGACCCTCAGAAGCCTGAGAACATGGCTGCGACGATCTATAGGGCGCTCGGCCTGCCGGCGACGATCGCCTGGAAAGACTCTCTCGACCGTCCCCATTATGTCTATCAGGGCGATCCGATCCGTGGGTTGACCTGAAGTGCCTGGACTGCAATGGTATCGTGCGGGAGCACGGTTGCTCGGAGCCCGAACGCTCTCGGCACATGGGTAAGCGTGTGAGGCGAAGAGTCAATTCCCCTCTGCCCCACGGATTGACGGCTTGAGCAGTCTCCTGCACTATTCCTCGCGTTTCTTTGCCGAAGGGGCGAAATAGAAAAGAAAAGGTGCCGCCGGAACGACCATCCCAGCCATCTTACACAAAGCCGTATTCGTCCGGAAAGCCTGTGTCGGCATGGGACCGTCAGCACGATCGAGCAGACGGAAACGCTGCCGGAGGAAGCCGGACCGCGCTCCCTTCTTGTGCCATTGGAGAACATACAATGACGCCGGGCCGGCTCGGCGTGGTGGCTCTCCTGCTCGTCGAAGGACAATCTTTGACGCCCTGTGCGAGGTTGGATGTTCTCGGCGTTGAGCCAGAAACGACCTACCAAGATGGTGACAGCCGAATAGCGTTGATAAACTAAGCCCACCATAAACGTCCGCCCGGCAGCCAGTGATCCGAAGACTCGAAGATGAGTATTCCATCCAATCGAACTGAACGATTCGAGGCTCTGTTTCGCCAAGCGACAGGCAACTCTGCTGCGCTACCGTACCAAAAACGTCTCGCCCTAGGCGACGCTTTCCCAACTTTGTTGGACGTTCCGACCGGCCTGGGGAAGACGGCCGCGGCGGTCCTGGCCTGGGTCTGGCGGCGACGCTTCGCGGAGGAATCGACCCACAAGACCACGCCTCGGCGGCTCGTGTACTGCCTCCCGATGCGCGTCCTTGTGGAACAGACATTTACTGAGTCTGTAAAGTGGCTCGACCGGCTCGGCCTGCTTGCCGGATCGGTTGAATGGACGGAAACGGACGCGGCCGATTTGCCGACCAAGAAGGCTCAGTTGAAGCGACCAACAGATGGGGAAGGGCGGGGATACCGACCAGAGTTTGAGGCAAAGCGGAGCAACGGCTGGGCGAGCGAGAATGGCGATGGCGGGCAACATCCTGTCGCGGTTCACCTCCTGCTTGGGGGCGAAGAGAAAACCGACTGGGCGTTGCGGCCGGAACGCGATGCGATCCTGATCGGCACCCAAGACATGCTTCTCTCCCGCGCGATGAACCGAGGCTACGCCGCCGGACGCGCACGCTGGCCGCTGGAATTCGGTTTTCTGAATAGCGACTGCCTGTGGGTCTTCGACGAAATCCAGATCATGGACACCGGGCTTGCGAGCAGTTTGCAGTTCGACGCCTGGCGACGTTGCCTCCGATTGCGGCCAGCGCGGGATCAGTTTCTCGAGGAGAATCAGAACCACCTCTCGCGCCCTTGCCACTCGCTTTGGATGAGTGCGACCATGGCGAAGCACTGGCTGGAGCGGGCGGTGGACTGGTCGCCTCGGGTTGAGGAAGCCTGGAACACGCGTCATCAGCTTTCTGAAACTGAACAAACCGATGAGCAGCTTCGGAGCGGCCAACTTTTCCAGACCACCAAGCAGCTGTTCCCACTGTCGATTGATCCCTTACAGAAGCCGAAAACAAAAGACAAGACGGACGCAGAGCGGAACCAGGCCGACTACCTGAAACAACTTGCTGAACACATCAGCAATCCAGAGAACCATACCCAATCTGGTTTGACGCTCGTCATCGTTAACACTGTAGATCGGGCGAGAAAGCTCTACGAACTGATCAAGAAGCAAGAGACGCTCGCTCACATTCCCATCAAGTTGATTCACTCACGATTTCGGCCTCTCGAACGCGAACAATGGAGTGAATTCCTCGGTCAGAAGGATTCGACTCGCCGTATTCTGATTTCGACTCAGGTCGTTGAAGCGGGAGTCGATCTGTCGGCGTGCGTCCTTTACACAGAACTCGCACCTTGGGCGTCGTTAGTGCAGAGGTTCGGGCGATGCGCACGTTATCCAGGGGAAGCTGGCAAGGTATTCTGGTTGGATCTGGACCTCGGCAAGGAGAATCAGCCAGTCGATCATTGGGCTAAACCCTACGACCGAGCGGAGTTGGTTGCCGCGCGAGAGAAGCTGAAGACGCTCAGTGACATTGGTTTACGGACGTTGACGAAGATTAAGACTGAAATCGATAAAGAAACATCGAGCGAGCAAGCGCAGACTCTCTTCCCCTACGAGCCGCAGTTCGTTCCGCACGACAAGGATCTGTTCGACCTATTCGACACCACACCCGACCTGACCGGGGCCGACGTGGACATCTCGCGGTTCATTCGCGATGGCGAAGAACTCGACATCCAGGTTTTCTGGCGTGAGTTGCCGATCGGCGCCACGCCGTCGAAGAAGGACCGTCCCCATCGAAGAGAACTGTGCGCAGTGCCGTTCCACCGCTTTCGCGATTTCGCCCGTGAGGCAATCAGGCTGCGACATCGCATTTGGCGCCGACAGTATTCCAAAGGCCCTAAACGAACGGCGGCATGGGAGCCTCTTGATTTCGGCAGCGTGGATCAGGTCGTGTACCCTGGGCAGGTTTTTCTCATGGAGAAGTCGTGCGGCGGTTACGACCGGAACCTCGGCTGGACCGGGGTTCCGAGCCACCAGATCGAACCGATGTCCCCTGTCGAACCGGCGAAGGCGGCTCTCGCAGATGATGAAGACGATGATGACAGCTTGTCGATCAGCAGATGGCTGGCGGTTTCGGAACACACCCTCCACGTGTGCCTCAAGCTCGACGAACTCCTCACTACGTCGGGATTGTCAGATTCACAAATCAAGGTTCTCCGGCTCGCGGCTCGAGTTCACGACTGGGAAAAGCACACGCAGCATTCCAGGCGAAGTTGAACGCCGAGAAACTCAGCTCTCCCGAAGTGACAACGAAACTTGCTGGACAGCCCGCTGCGAAAGCTCCCAATGATGCTTGGAAGAAGAACGGGATTCGACCCGGCTTCCGCCACGAGTTGGCCAGTGCGTTGGCAATTGTGGAGGCCCTGTATCGGGTCAAATCCGACCACCCATCGTTTGCGTGGCCCGATGGCCTTGACAAAGCCCACTTCGGGAACGTGCCAAACTCTACTACCTCGTCCGACTTAGCCGATGACCCGTTGATGAAAGAACTCGTCGCCCTGTCTGCCGACGAACTCGACTTGCTCGTCTACCTTGTCGCGGCCCACCACGGCAAGGTGCGAATGTCGCTGCGGAGTTCTCCCGATGATGACAAGGTTGATGTGCCCGATCGTTGCCCGGACGATAAGCGTCAGGCTCGCGGAGTGCGGGACGACGACGCATTGCCAAGTTGCCAGATTCCAGCGGCCGATCTGAAGACGATGAACGAGACACCCGCGGTGACGCTATCGCTCGACCTGATGGAACTCGGGTTGTCCTCTCGCTACGGAGCATCGTGGCGGGAACGAATGCAATTACTTCTTGAACGGCTCGGCCCGTTCCAACTTGGGTATCTCGAAGCTCTCCTCCGGGCCGCGGACTGTCGGGCCAGCAAAGAAGAAGATGAACGCGGAAAGGGGAGCAACTGATGGTCGGACACATCCTCGAACTCCGTGGTTGCACACCCGAACCGCTCGGCAATTACCTGAAGGGGCTGGGCATCTTCCGGCTCATCGCCGAGCAAGCCGACCCACAAGCGCGGGCTTGGTGGAAGGACGGGGTGCTGTGGCTTCACACCAAATGGTCGCGGGACGAAGTGGCGAGCTTCTTCCTTCACGGGATCGGCGAGAAGAAAACTCCGATCTACAGCCCCACGCCAATCTTCGCTCCGTGGGGTGGCCGGCCCGGTTTCTACAAGGACGGAAACGAAAAGGCCAAGAAGAGATTGGGTGTTCTTCGCGATTTGAACCCACCGGGCAGGTTTGGTGCTTCACAACAGGTCGTGAAGTTGACCGACGAAATCCTCAAGAACTGCGGATGGTCGAATGTTGCGAAAAAGAAGCGTGCGGAACTGAAGCCCGTCATTATTGCTGCAATGAGAAATAGCTGGGGCGACTCCGCCATCGACTGGTTTGACGCCTGTCTTTCGCTTGAAGAAGATGCCAGGTTTGGCTTCCTCTACGGGACAGGTGGGAACGAAGGCAGTGCCGATATCACAAACAACTTCTGGGAGTTGATCGAGGAGACAATCGGCCTCCCGACGCCCACGGTAGGCACAAACGAAATTCTGGTTGCCGCACTGTTCAGCGGCCCGCGAATCGGCGGTTCAACAGCCGGGGCAGGTCAGCATTTTCCATCTGCAACTGGCAAATGCCCCAATATGGGACAGGAGTACACGGGATCGTATTCCACGAATCCTTGGGACGTGCTGCTCATGATGGAAGGGGCAGTTCTCTTTGCAGGAGCAACCACAAAGCGATTGTCTCAGCACGGAAAAGGAAAGGCCGCGTTCCCATTCATGATCGATCATCTTGCGTCGGATGAAGCATCGACCTCGATCAAAGATGAAGCGAAACAAGACGCACAGGTCATGCGTTGTCGAGCCGAGTTCTGGATGCCGCTATGGACGCAACCGACATCGTTACCAGGACTTCGCGCCCTGCTTGCCGAAGGAAAACTCCAGCGTGTCTCTGGTGAACGAACCGTAACCGTTCAGACCTCGGACAGAAGGGACGGTGTTGATTGACCGGCAAAGTGAGCTTGAACAGTAGTTGTCATCCAAGCGAAGACATCGCGGTTCTGGCGACGGCAGGTTTCGATCACCG
>Ga0134126_10005511_pt1 | contig 15829 bp, 21 predicted proteins | sample KB31752_FD_96881 | JGI IMG/M metagenome (GOLD analysis project Ga0134126, IMG submission 96881) | Terrestrial soil microbial communities with excess Nitrogen fertilizer from Kellogg Biological Station, Michigan, USA - KB3-175-2 | ecosystem: Environmental > Terrestrial > Soil > Unclassified ...
AGTGCCGAACGAGGTCCTCGCACGGTTCCGCAGCTACGATTCCCTGCTGGCTTTCGTGGCGATGCCCGCCGGCTATGCGGTCGCCGGGCCCCTGCAGTCCGCGTTCGGCGCTGATCGTGTGCTCTTCGGCGCTGGGGTAGCGATCGTGGTAGCGAACTTCGTGCCGGCCGTGCTGCCCGCGGTACGGGCCGTTGTCCGGCACGAGGACGGCACGATCACCGGGCCACCGCCTAGTCGCAGGGCTGCGGTCATGGCCGGACCGGCACCGGAAGTTACGGCTGCGGGCGACGACCCGGCCACGTGCGGAGTTAAGACCTGACCTCCGCCTCCGTCGACGAAGATCTCGTCGCCGGTGATGAAGCTGGCGTCATCGGAGGCAAGGAACGTGACGGTCTTGGCGAGTTCCTCCGGGCGGCCCGGGCGGCCCATGGAGACACCCGAGATGACCTCGTTCATCGCTTCTGGCTGTGAGCCTACGGTGTCGCTGAACATCTCTGTCTGTACTGGCCCGGGGCTGACAACATTGACCCGGATGCCGCGGTCCTTCAGGTCCGTGGTCCACGTGCGTGCGAACGACCGGACGGCCGCCTTGGTGGCCGAATAGACGCTCGTACCCGGGAATCCCTTGATGGACGCCTCGGAGCCGGTCATGATGATCGTCCCGCCATCGGTCATTAGCGGCAGGGCCTTCTGCGCGGTGAAGATCAGGCCCTTGACATTGGTACCGAAGACGCGGTCGACGTGGTCCTCCGTGATCGAGCCGAGCGGAACCATATCGGCGATGCCGGCGTTGGCGAAGACAATGTCGACATGCCCCTTTTCTTGCCCGATCTGCCCGTAAATCCGGTCCAGGTCCTTAGGTTTGGTGATGTCCCCCTGGATCGCGGTGACGCTCGGGCCGATAGACGCCGCCGCGGCGTCTAGTTCAGGCTTGCGGCGGCCGGTGATATAAACGTCGGCGCCCTCCTGGGCGAAATCCTTGGCCGTGGCCAGGCCGATGCCGGTGCCGCCTCCGGTTATCAGGGCTACCTTGCCGTCGAGTTTCCCAGGCATCGCGTTCCTCCCTTGCCGCTGAGCGGTCCCTGAGCCAGTTACGGTGCCCCTGGCCAGGGACGTTTACACCAGTCCGATGCCCAGGCTGCTCAGTCGCCAGGCGGACCCACCCACTTTGACTGTTACGCATTCGATGAATTCTTTGCTTAACCAGCTACGCAGGGAGCAGAGCCAATAGCCGCTTATAGCCCGCAGCCACGGGAACGCTACTTGGCGGACCGGCCAGGACCGGCGGGGGCAGGGGCGGCTTCATGACCACGTACAAGGTTGGCTACATCGTCGGCAGCCTGGCGGCTGCCTCCATCAACCGCGCACTGGCCAAGGCGCTGATCCGCCTGGCTCCGCCAGAACTGGAGTTCGCTGAGGTCCCGATCAGGGACCTCCCGCTGTACAGCTACGACTACGACGCCGACTTCCCAGCTGAAGGCAGGGCGCTCAAGGACGCTCTGGCCTCCGTCGACGCTGTGCTGTTCGTAACCCCCGAGTACAACCGCTCCATCCCGGGCGGCCTGAAGAACGCCATCGACTGGGCGAGCCGCCCGCCAGGGCACAACTCGTTTGACGGCAAGCCCTCGGCCGTGATCGGCGCGTCCCCTGGCAAGCTCGGGACGGCACTTGCCCAGCAGGCCCTGCGCCCCGTGCTCGGCTACTGCAACTCACCCCAAATGACCACGCCGGAGGCGTACATCCACCTCACTCCCGGCGTGCTGACCGACGATGGACAGGTGACCGACGCGGGCACGGCGCGGTTCCTGGAGAAGTTCATGGCGGAGTTCCGCACCTTCATCGCCCGGGTCCTCACCGACGCCAGTCCCGAAGTGTTATCTAGCAGCGCCAATGTCCAGAGGATGGCTGCCCAGGTTGTCGTAGTTTTGCTTGGGTGCTATTAGGTCGTCCAGGTCTTTCCGTTCCAGTGCTCGATGAGGATTCTGGGACCTGCGGCGTCTTGGTATGTGCCGACGGCCCAGGCGTTAGCAGCGGAGCTGGCGGCGATGCCTTCCAGGTTCGTGCCGCCGGCTGCCCAGGCGCGGGTGGCGGAGAGCGCGGTCACCGCCTGCAGGCCTGCGCCGCCGCGCGGAGCCCGTGCTTGCCGCCATACTTTGCCGTTCCAATGTTCGATCAGGGCCGCACCGCCCACGCCTGCTAGCACGTCGGAGGTGCCGACTGCCCATGCGTTCGACGGCGAGACCGCGGTGACGCTGAATAGTTCGCTGCCGCCGGCTGGCCTTGGGGCGCGCACAATTTTCCACGCGGCGCCATTCCAGTGCTCGATCAACGCCAAGGCGCCGCCGCCTTGGCTGCCGACGACCCAGACATCTCGGCGGGACACGACGGCGACGCCGGACAAGACGGCTCCGACTGGGCGGGCGATGGGCTGCTGTTTCCACGACCTGCCGTTCCAGCGCAAGGTCAGCGGCTTGCCCGTTTCGGTGCTGCCGACAGCCCATGCGTCGCCTGCTGAGGCCGCAGCCACCCCTGTCAGCGCGCCCCGGCTGACCGGGCTCCGGATTCGCTTCCAGGATCGGCCGTTCCAGCGTTCGAGCAGCACAGCGCCGCCGTTGGCAGCGCCGACGGCCCAGGCATCACGCGTCGAAATCGCGGCCACTCCGGTCAAGGTCCCGCCACCGGAAAGGACGGCACCGGCCATCCTTCGCCACGTTCTGCCGTTCCAGTGCAAGATCAGCGGCGTACCCGCTTCCGTGCCGCCAACCGCCCATGCGCTGCGAACCGAGACGACCGCCACCGACTGCAATTCGCCGCTGACCGCACCGGCCACAAGATCGCCAGCAGGTACGGCGGGCCGTATCCCGGCGGATGCCCCCGAAGCCTGGGCAACGATCGCAAGGCTGAGCGCCATCGTGAATACCGCCGGCCCGAATCGACGAGCGGCCACCCGAACAGCTAGCATGCGTCCTCCCATCCATGCCAGCACACCCGCCAAACAGCGGGTCGTCGCCAGCGGGGCCGTTCTCCGGGCGGCCCCTGCGCGCGAGTCGCCGGAGAACGGCGCGTAACTCAAGGCTCTCATTAACGATTGGCCTTTCGGGCTCAGACGGATCTTGCACGCTTATCTACCTCAAGCACGACCGCGGGCGTACCCGTAGCGGCGGAGCAGGCCAGAGAGCAGGCGGGCGCTGGGACGGGTCAGCTGCCAGGGCTGCTGCATGTCGAGGTTGAAGTAGATGAGCCCGCGCAGGTTGTACCTGCGTATGCCACGGAAAAGCGACCTGAGCTGCTGCCCTTGGTTCCTGTTCGGGTAGATGCCGGTTTCGGTGACGAGGATGGGCTTGTGCGTGAACTCGCGCAGGAACGTGATCGTCGGGATGAACCGGTCGGCGAACCACTGGCTGGCGGTGCGGAAGTAAGCATCAATGCCGACCAGGTCAACGTAGGCGCTGCCGGGCCATTCTTGCCTGGTGCCGTAGGTACGCCAGCCGCCTACGGCGCGTCCGCCGATCTTGTTGATAGTCCATAGCCAGGTGATGTTGGTTGCGCCCTGGCGGGTGAACACCGTGTGGATGTGCCGCCACATTGCCACGAACAGCTTCGGCGAAGTGAACCGGTGCGACCACGGGTACCAGTTCCCGTTCATTTCGTGAGCGATTGCCAGCATCACGGGGAAGCGCAAGTTCCTGATGGTGTCGGCGTAGTGACGAAGGTACCAGTCGAGGCGGCCGCGGACGATGACGCGCGCGCCCGCGCTTATCTCCGCCGCTGGGGACGGATGGTCGATTCCGGGCCACCGGATCCGCAGGATGGGGTCGAGATCCAGCACCGGCTCCGCGCCGGCGGCGTGGTCGGCTCTCATAGCGGCGACCGGTATCGGCTGCAAGAACCGCTCGTACAGCTGGACCGCTGACGGGCGGAGTTCCCTGGTCAGCCATCGCGCGTTGGCGGCAGGCGGGTTGTAGAGGCCGAAGATGGGTCGCGTGCCCGCCTTCGCCGACGCGGCGGAGACGGCCCCGGTTGGCCCGGCCACCGCCAGGCACGTCAGGCTCGTCATCACCGCCGCTGCCATTGCCCTGCGGCCCGCCCTGTGCCCATTGTTGCTCATTAGCCCGCCCCCATCACGCCGGGGGAACCTGCCGGTGCGAGATAATCGCACAGCGTCCCCAGCCATATGACGCCGAGCGCGCCTTGCCGGTTTACCGCCGTCGCAGGGGCGTGAACGATCTCATTGTTTGGGGTGCTTTGTCAGCTTGCTCGCTCGTGTGGCGCCCCGCACCGGCGGGGCGCCACCACATATTTAGCTGTTCCTTCGGGCCGACGGTACCCAGACCGCTGACGGCGCAGTTAGCAACTGCCGGTTATCATTCGGAACGAATGCCAGCGACCGGCAGTGAGAGGGGTCTTGCTGTCACTGCGTATGCACAAAACAGTGCCGGTCTCATTGGAGTGCGTGTACAGATCGACATTGAGAGCGCAGGCGTTCGCTACGTAGTCAGGTCCATTTATCGAATGCTCATTGCCCTGCCTGCAGGTCCAGTTGATCCAGTGCACGCAGCCGTCGGTGTATGTTACGAATTTGTCGCTGTGGTACCTGCAGTCGATGGCGGCGGTCGGCATGTTAGCGTCCGCCGAGCTCATGGCATTGCTCATGCTGGCGTGAACGGAAGCATTGGCCGCAGCGGGCACTGCCATGGCAGAAGCAACGCCGAGCGCTCCGACCAGGCCAGCTATCGCGAATGTAACGATCGGACGGATCGGCCTCATAATTCGTGACCTCCTCGGTGTCGTCGGGCGACGTGAGCGCTCCGCGCTCGGGAAACGCGGTGCGTTCCGGATCATGACGCCTCGCCACAGTAACGACGCGTCCGGATTCGAGACCATGAGCTTTCACCGCGGCCCGAGGGTGCCCGGCGTGCAGGTCGTCGGCCTCGTCGCCGCGATTGTCGAGGGCGGCGCCGGCGGTGGCGAGGGCGGGGATGACGAGGGGCTGGGCGCGGCTGTCTCGACGAGCTATTCGGCGTAAGCGCGTAGCTGCGGGTCGACAGTGATGGTCACCCGCGACTTCCGTTCGCTCATACTCCGATCATGCCGCATCCGTAGAGCCTTCCAGCGGTATTCGTGAGATCGCCCGCCATGTGTATGAACGCCGTTGTCGCTCCAGAAGGGCGAAAACAACTTCCTTAATAGTCACATCGGCGCGAGCCGTGGCCTGAAGTTTTTTGACTGCCAGAATTGCTTCGGCCGCCGGAGCGTCGGAATTGGCTCGAGCGATTGTCACGTGAGGGTGGAGATCCGAACATCTGAAAGGTGCCTGCGGGTAAACGGATAGCGTAGCAGCGCGCAACGCGTCGCGGAGTATGAGTATCGATTGTAGCGGAGAGGCGTTAAAGCCGACTGTGCAGTGCGTGCCTTCGAGGGATCCGACTGTTAGGCCAAACGGCGGCATCCTCCGGCAAGCGCCGATTGCCGCTGTTTCGATGGCGTCTCGCTGATCTTGGGTTATGTCGGCGTCGAATGCAACCCTGTCGAGCGTGACGTGCAGGTCATTCAAAGGTGTCAGGTCGTAGTAAGGGAAGCTTAGTGCCGCATGGCATCTCCGCACCAGTGAATGCAACTCCAGAGCATATTCGAAGGTCAGATACCAATAGAAACAACGCGGGCCCGCAGGTCGTGACCAGTAATCTTCGAGACGCTGCACATTCCGCAATGCCTCAAGCTCCTCGGAATAGTTCATATCGCGCATTGCTGCTCCTGAGCTTAGAGATAAGTGTCACGGACCGCGCCCCTCGCGCTGCCCCGATGTGATCTCGGTCTTGCGCCAGCCGTCGACTAGGAGGAAGATGACCCCATGATCGGCTCAGTCGTCTAACCATATCATGAATCAATCGCCGAATGCCCCCTACCAACTCGCCATGGCCGTGGAAACGGACTACCCAATCATGGCGATCATCGACACCGATATCGGATTTCTCAATGACGATGGTCTTGCGCTGCTCCTTGCCCTATCGTCAGACGAGTTCGAGGTACTAGGTGTGACCGTAGTGGCCGGAAATTTTGATCGCGATCAAGAGGTTGTTGATGCACTAAGCCTCCTTGAAGTGGTGGACCGACTCGATGTCGGTGTGTATCCGGGTGCTGATAGACCATTAGTTCACAATAGACTGAGCTACGAAGACGGCGTATGGGGAAAGTGGGCGACGTTCCGGGAACCCACTCTCCCGCTAGGACGACCGCCTGCCGGGGCGGCCCGCGCGGTACATGCGGCAAACTTCATCGTCGAGGCTGTGCGCGCCAGGCCGCGCGAGGTTACGATCCTATGCTTGGGGCCATTGACCAACATCGCTCTCGCGCTTCGGATTGCACCAGAAATCGCTGGACTTGTGCGCCGCTTGGTCATCATGGGTGGCGCGGTGGCGAGCCTGTCCGGCGGATCGGGGAACCTGACTCCTACCGCTGAGTTCAATTTCTGGGTTGACCCAGAGGCTGCACAAATCACGCTTTCATCTGGGGCCCCTGTGCTGGTCGTGCCGCTGAATGTGGTGCGCAAGCTCCGTTACTCAGATGATATGCATCGACGAATCATTGCAGCGGAAGGCCCGGTGGCTGAGTTGCTCGACGCGAAGATGAGCGGTTTCTTCGACGGCAGGCCAGATCCGGACGGTGAGGACTTCTGCAGGTACGGCCTGTGCGATCCAGTCACGGTCGTGGCGGCCTTCAGACCCGATTTGTTCTCGGTGCTTCCGGCGTTCATGGAGGTCGACCTAAGCCATGGCATGGCCTACGGCACGTCCTACACATATGTGGTCGGCGATGTGACCAATGCAGCCCCCGAGCACGAACTGTCTACCTTCAATGGATTTGTCCAGCCCCAGACGCTGCCCGGAACTCTGAATGCCGCGCGGGTAATGGTGGCGATCGACCTGCAGGTCGACGTGGTTACCGAACTTTGTGTCCAGCGGCTTGGGCGATAACCGTCAGTAACCCAGGGGGAGTATTTATGCATAGGTTTGAGGCGCAAGCAGAGACGCGGATGGCCGAAGCTGAGGCGGTTGTCGTCGGTGCCATCAACCATGACACGATCTATTTGGTGGATCACTTTCCCGCCGATGGGGAGACGATTCTCGGCGAAGCGATTGTCGCCGATGGGGGCAAGGGAGCGAATCAGGCTGTCGTGCTGGCACAGCTAGGGGTCAGTACGGCCCTGGTCGGCAAGGTCGGGGACGACCAGGTCGGCACGGGGCTAGTCGAACGACTCGAAGCCGCAGGGGTGAGTACGGGCCATGTGCGCAAGGTTCCTGGCACGGTGTCCGGCAGGGGGTGTGTATGGAGCACGCAGGCCGGCGGCAAGCACATCGTGATTGCCCCCGGAGCTAACCTCTCGCTCGCAGAAGCAGCCATACACTCAGCTAAGGACGCGATCGCACGTGCATCCGTGCTGCTCTTGCAGCTTGAGGTGCCCCTTAGCTCGGTCGAAACCGCAGCAAGGCTTGCCAGAGACAACGGTACCAAGGTAGTCGTCAACCTGACGCCCATCAGCCAAGAGGGCGAGCGGTTCTTGGGACTTGCTGACTTCGTGATCGTCAATCGGCACGAATGCCGGCAGCTGGTGGAATATTCACGGCTTGGCGGCAAGGACCTGAACGAGGCGGCGGCCCGGCTCGCGGCACATTGGAACAACACTCTGATCGTGACCCTGGGCTCAGAGGGAGCGCTTGTCGTGACGCGACACGGCTGGACTCCAGTTGAGCCAATTCCCTGCCGCCTCGTTGACTCAACCGGTGCGGGGGACGCGTTCTGCGGCGCCTTCGTGGCAGCGCTGGTGCGCGGCTTCGATGCTGCGTCAGCGGCCAAGGTGGCCGCGATAGCGGGGGCCGTATGCGCCCAGTATCCAGGTGCAAGGATTCCCGAGGATGGCCGTCGCGAGATGGTGGCTGAAATAGAAAAACGGCTCTACTCGTGAATCAATATTATCCCGGGCTTTTGCGTTTGTCGGTTTGGTTAGCCGCCTGGCCAGCCAGGATCGGTGCGGCCGGCGGTACTGGCCAAGGCGGCCGGTCCGAGTGCGGATGGCCGGTCCGGCTGCGGACGGCTGGTCCGGCTGCGGATGGCTGGTCCGGCTGCGGACGGTCGGTCCGGCTGCGGACGGCTGGTCCGGGTGCGATGGATCCGGGAATTCATCTGGCCGGCGCGGCCCGGCAGCGCGATGGATACCCGAATCCACACCCGTTTTCCACGATGGATCCGGGTATCCATCGCACGGGTCAGCCCCGCCGGCCGCGATGGATCCGGGTATCCATCGCACGGGTCAGCCTCGCCGGCCGCGATGGATCCGGGTATCCATCGCACGGGTCAGCCTCGCCGGGTGCGATGGATCCGAGGCGCGCTGCGGCATCGGGCGAATCCGGCCCGGCACAGGGAGCGGGCACTCACGGCCGCCGCCCGCGAACCAAACCAAGGCAGCGCCCAGCATTGCGCACCCCACGCCGCCGGCAGATCAGCACATCCAGCACATCCCGAACCGACTATGCAAAGACCCTGCAATATTATCGAGGATGCCATGAAGCTTTTTGTGTGGGATCTGCACGGAGTTCTAGAGGTAGGCAACGACCTTTCGGTCATAGACATATCTAACGCGGTACTTGAATCGTTCGGCTACAAGGAGAGGTTCTCGTTCAACGACGGCTCCGCTCTCTACGGCCTAAAGTGGTACGAATACTTCAATTGGCTTCTCGCTACAAATGACTACGAGCGGGATCTCAAGCTTCAGGAGGCCTGTTTCGAGCTATCGGAGTCCCGCCTTGACCTACAATGCCGATGGCTGCAGCCAACGCCTGGCGCTTCCGCTGTGCTCGCCGAAATAGAATCAAGGCACGACCAGATTCTGATCTCGAACACGCGGCCTAGGTCGCTCGACACCTTCCTAAGTAAACTCGGGTATGAAAGATTTTTTTCTGCTAGTAATTCCTTCGCTGTGGACGGCCATGCGATAGATGCCAGGCGATCGAAGTCTGATGTCCTGCGCAGATTCCTGTCAGATTCCGCAGAAAAGCAGTATGAGGATATCGTAATCATCGGAGACTCGCCGAGCGACATGAAGCTCAAGGACGTAGCGGGCGGTACCACATACTTGTACGCTCACCCCGGCCTAGCGTTCAGAGAGTGCGTGGCCGACCATAAGATACATGATCTCAGACGTGTACTAGACTCTCGTTGACTATCAGGCTCAATCGCCGACTTCAAGAAGCTGCACGGCCTGAAGGTTCTGTGCGAACTCGCGGCGCCACGGCGGTGCATTCCATTGGTAGCTGTATGCCCAAGGCGCGATACCCTGCAGCTGCGTTCCGGCAGGGGGACTTATTTCGAGTGGCGAGCCTCGTACGATTTCCAAGAGATTCAGGGAACAGTCAATGCGGCTCGGCGCCTGGCTTCTAAGGGCAATGAACCAATCCAACTGGCGTTGGGCATCTTGGATTGTCTCGCCAGGCGCTCCAAATATTAGATTGACGATTACGGTGATGTTGGCCTCAGCTAGGGCGAGAATTACATTCTCGATAATAGCACGATCCGCGCGCTTATCGAACAGTGCCTGCGTGTGTCGATGTATACTCTCCACGCCGAGTTCAACGGTCTTTAGACCTGCCTGACCTAGTTTTGATGCTCGATGCGCAAGGCTCGTTGTAACTTTAGTGGTCATGCTCCACTCAATTTGAGCGGCGTTAGCAAGCAGCGAATCCGCAAGCGCATCCATCATCGGACCGGTAAAAAGCGAGTCTTTGATCGAGAACCTTCTGATCCCATATTGTTCAACTAGCTTTGTGATTGCCGCCGTAGCGCCGTCTACGTCGAAGGGGGTAAGAATTGGCTCGACCACGGGATACGTACAGAAGGTGCATCGGGCATAAGCGCAACCGCGGGTAAATTGCAGTGGCAGCGTAATCTTGGACGGATCGTATAGAAGAAGCTGTTCACGGCTGAAACGCGGCAAGTATTCGAAGGGCGGTTTCGACCGACCGGGCGCGGGTACGTCTCCTATTTCCCGCAGCCGGGCCAGCATGTCTACGAACTCATCTTCGGTATGACCAGGTAGTACAAAGTCTATATCGCTCCGGTACCTCGGGTCTTTCGCGATCTCCCGCGACAGCAGCGTAGCGTGACTACCACCGAGCACGGTGAGAGTTGTTGGCCATCTTTGCTTAGTAAGCTTAAAGACCACTAGTGCCGCGAAGACTTGTGCGGGCCCCATCAACGACACACCCAGTACTGGAGGCTCTCCGGAGAAACGTGAGTAGAGTTCAGCTTCAAGCCATTCAGTCCAGAATGTTGACGTATTTATCGCGCGTCCAACATACGCATCGAGCGTATCGAGCGCGAAATGCATGCCAGCTATAGCATCAGCGCCATCCGGCAGGTACATTGGTTCGGCATCCGCGAGCCCTGTTGCTTCGAATGTGGACCTCGCTGCATGAGCGACGAGGCGCCGATCTTTCCCGTGGTCGCCCAGCGCGTTAGTGGCTCTCCTCATCAGCATATTTTTATGACGGGCTATATTGATTGCATTGAGGTCTATTGTTACAGTGTTAATTCCAGCTCTAGTCGCGACCTGATCTATTATCGCTGGCCCTAAAGGCGGGTTAGTGTCAGAAGGAGAAGGCGGCGGAATTATTAGTACCGCATCTACTGGAAGGTCGCCGCTGCGGTAGAGTGCGGGGCTAGCTATCACTTTTTTTGGCTCCGATGGTTTGGCGACACGGTCGACTCCCCGCGACCAGATCGCTTCATTGCATCATGACTCAACGATCGCGTAGCTGCAACTGCTGGGCCAGATATATTTGCGCGGCGGCTTCGACGCGGAACCATTGTTACTACTGATACGACGGCAGTGCCTCTCGATGCTGCGCGCGACCGCGATCCAGGCGAGCCCCAAGCGGTCACAGTCGCCGACCTGACCTTCGGCGAACTCCGCGAAGCCCCTCAGCAAGACCGGCGGCGAGGCAGAGGCACGCACCAGCCTGACAAAGCCGAACATTCCCGGCAACGCGCTCCGGATGATGCCATCTTTTGGATGAGTCGGCTCGGCTGTCACTGCCACTTCTGGCCGGCATGAATTATGACATTACGTCTTAAGTTCAATTTACAGCCCTCGGACAGACCGGCGAGAATTGGCTGAGGCAGGGGAACATCCTCCGGGTGTTGCGGTAATTCATTCCTGTCAGGAAGGCGGATTGATGTGATCAGGATCTCTCGGCCTTTGCTGGTCGGCACGGTGGCAGCGGGCACGGTCGTCGCGGTAGTGGCCGCGTCGCTGCCAGCGTCCTCGGCGCCACCGTCGGCGCCAAGGATGACTGCGATCGAGCTAGCCCATGGATTGCTCTTCAATCAGGGCAGGGCCGCGCACTACCTGACGGTGCTTGACAGGCCGACGATCAAGATGACCAGATGGTTGCGGGTACTCCAGCGGTCAGTTGACCGCAAGCTCGAAGGGCACCCGGAGCTTGCGGGAACGTTCGCGCGCGACGTGCAGAGCGGCGATCGCGTCAAAGTCGCCGCCGGCCTGGCGATTCTGGGCCGATTCACCAATCAGGCGCTGACCAGTGAATTCGGCCGGGTGTCGGCACGGCGGATAGCGGCACAGGCCAAGGCGCTGCTCAGCAGCCCGGCACTCATGGCGCCGAACGACGGCGGCTCGGCCCAAGCCAATGTCCACTGGGTGGTGTGGGTGGTAGTCGGGTTGGCTGTGTTCTATGCACTGCTGTTGCTTGGGTTTGTGCTGGCGTTCGCCGCGCTTCGCGGGTCACCGGATCGTCTGCCGGCCGAACGCGTCGTCAACCTGGTCGCAATCGGCCTGCAGGCCGCCAGGTAAGAAGGCGGCACGCATGGCGACTCCCCGCGCGCTCACCGACCGCCAGCTCGGCCGGGTCACCGTCGGGCTAGGCATGATCGCCGCAATGCTCGTGGTGCTCGCGGTCTATGCGAGCCTGCCCGTGAGCACCATTCAGCTTCCGCAGGGCGTGACGAGCACGGCCAGGATCCTGATGCCACAGGGCTGGAACTTCTTCACCGTCAGCATGCGAACTGAGTACCCGCAGGCATACGACCGCTCAAGCGGCACCTGGGTGTATCAGGGTGGCTCGCTGGCCGTGCCGTCTGACCTGTTCGGGCTCGACCGGTCAAGGCGCGCCCTCGGGAGCGAGATCTCGGTGCTCCTTGAGTACCTGCCCGCACGGGACTGGCGATCTTGCGGCGGCGTGCCTACGAGCTGCCTAGCCGGCGCCCCGGTCGCCGTCCACCTCGTCAACACTTCGGCGCTGAACACTCTGTGCGGGGATGTCGGTTTCGTGCGGCAGCAGGTGTTGCCGTGGGCCTGGCGCGGCACTGGCACGGTCATGCCGTCGCTGGTGCTTCGTGCGGAGGTGTCATGCCCGCGGTAAGGCTGTCAGGCATTGATCCGGTCGCGGTCGCGGGCTCGTGGGCTCGGGCCAGGATCGCCGACCCGCCTTGGGGGTCGGGTCTCGGGTTGGCTCGCACCGTGCTCGCACTCGGAACACTGGGAACGTTGCTGGCTACTCCGCCCCAGGTGCTGTTCACACCGCTGGAGAACGGGATGGCGCCACCGTTCTGCACCGACGTGGGCCGGGCGAGCGCGTGGTGCGTGATGTCCGCGGCTCCGCAGCTCGCGCGCTGGCTCAGCGTTGGCGTCCTTCTGGCCGTCGTCAGCGGGTGGCGTCCCAGGCTCACGGCCATCCCACACTGGTGGGTGTGCTGGAGCCTAGTCACGTCGGTGAGCATCGGGGACGGCGGCGATACGATCACCGCGGATCTGACTCTGCTGCTCATCCCGGTGCTGCTGGCCGACTCGCGGAAATGGCACTGGCAGCGGCCCGATCCGGCCGCAAGCGGCCAACTGTCGCGCTTGGTGGCTGTGGCCGCGCTCGTGCTCGCCCAGGTCCAGGTAGCGTGCGTGTACCTGATCGCGGGAATCTCCAAGCTCGGGGTCCCCGAGTGGCTCGACGGGACCGCGCTCTTCTATATCTCCCGCAGCGTCACCTTCGGCGCGCCACCCTGGCTGTCGCCGGTCTGGTTGCCCGTCACCAGCTGGCCAGTCGGGGTCGCCGCCATCACCTGGGGGGCGGTTGCGCTTGAAATCGCGCTCGGGCTAGCGCTACTGCTGCCAAAGCAAGTCAGACTCGTGCTGCTCGCGTCCGGGTTGCTTTTCCACGACCTGATCGCGCTCAGCATGGGCCTGATCAGCTTCGACTGCGCGATGTCGGGCGCCCTTCTGCTTTACCTGCTGCCCATCGGATACCAGGTCACGGCGCCAAAAAGACTATTCCAGACAAGGGCGCTGCCGACATCGGCCAAGCGGCAGCTGGCCCGGCCAGTGGCCGCCACCGACCCCTTGCCCGCATTCGAGCCGAGCGCGACATGGCCAAGAGCAAGACCTGGGCCCTGAGAGCCGGGGTGGCGGGCGTAGTCCTGTGCGGAGCAGGAATCGCCGTCCCTCAACTCAGCTTCCGCGGGGTGACCGTCGCGCACTGGAACGACTTGTGCGCCAGCGGCCTGATACAGCTTTCTGTGCTGAGCTCGACCCACGCTGTCGGCCAGTGCGTCCTGGTCGAGGACGCGTATCACGCGACCGGCTGGCTCATCGGCTTTGGGCTCGTCTTGCTCGGCTGCTCGGCGCTGATGCTCGCCGCCAGAAAGGCTGTTAAGCAGGGTGACCGTCAGAGGCCAGGGTGACCGCCGCGAGCCCGGCTTGCAGCCGCGACTCCAGGTTCAGTTTCGCGAGTACCCGTCCCACGTGACTCTTCACGGTCGCTTCGCTGACGCCTAACAGCGTGCCAATGTGCACGTTAGAAAGGCCGGTACCGAGCAAGACGAAGACTTCGCGTTCCCGGCGGGTAAGGCCGGTCAGCCTATCCGCTTCCAGCGACCAACCCCAGCGCCGGTCGCGCACTTCCTCGGCAAGGGATGAGGATAACGGCGGCAACGCGTCCAACACCGTCGTCGGCAGGGCTCCAAGCCCCGGATTACTGAGTTCGGTTCCGACGAGCACCGACGCGTCAACCAGCACCGCGTCCGCTTCGCCTCGCTCGCAGCAGTCCTTCGCCTCAGCAACCTGGCCGACCTGGGCAACTATCCGAGTGCCAGGAACGCTATCGACCGCAGCAGCGAGCGCGAGGCAACTCAGTCTACGATCGCTGACCACCACGACACGTATGCTGCTCATCCGTTCTCCCCAGACGGCTTACGAGTCAGACGCCCGACAACGGCAGGAGGTTGACGAATGCCGTCAGAAATCTGACTGCCAGCCCCCCACCATCGTCATCGGTAACGGCAAGATCACCATCGGGGGCACGGCCATCACGGTGCCATGACCGGCGAGGATCACCTGGTTTGGCTAAACGGAGGAAACCCCGCTGGTTACGCGGCCACAGCGGCGGGGTAACTAGCCGCTGCACCACATCAGACGGGGGGACCATGAGTTACGCAAGTCAGTTGCTTGACAGCTATCCACGTACCTTCGACGTCGACGCCCGGGTACTGGCCGGCGCCATCGACGCACTCAACGACTGCGCCCAGGCTTGCACCGCGGACGCCGACGACGACCTGAGTGAGCCCGAGGTGGCCCAGATGGTCAAGTGCATCAGGCTGTGCCTGGACTGCGCCAGCATCTGCACCACCACAGCGGGCGTGACGAGCCGGCAGACCGAGTACGACGCCACCGTTTCAAAGTCGCTGCTTGAGGCCTGCATAGCGAGCTGCAAGAGCTGCGGCGATGAATGCGAACGCCACGCCACGAAGCACGCCCACTGCCGGGTCTGCGCGCAAGCCTGCCGGCGATGCGAGCAGGCCTGCAGGCAGCTACTGGACGCCATGAGGTAGCCGCGGGTACTACCTGATGGTCAGTGCGAGTACGCCGCCCAGGCACGCTAGGCCTAGTGCCAGCCAGGTGACGTAGTCGTTGACGACGCCGCTCTGGAATCGCCTGATCGGGCGGACGAGCCCGGCGCCCGGCTCGAATCCCCTCCGGAGAACCGGAAGCCGGCGCCGAGCGAGCACCAGGGCGCCGACGGCCGATCCGGCCCCGGTGAGCAGGTCTGCCGCCGTCACCCCGGCCGGCTCGGCGGCGAATGGCGCGGTCACGTGCCTGATGTGTGAGTCAGACAACACCGCCGCGTTATAGGCGCCCTGATCCTGGAACCGCTGTTTCCACCGCAGGCCCGAGATGCGGAATCACGCCGACAGCTACCGCGGCGACGAGCAGCGCCGCCGCCGGCGCGATCATGGACCACGGCGTGCGGCGCTTGGCGAGGTTGGTCTCGCTTGTCTCCTCCGACGCCTCGCTCGCCATCTCGGCGCTCTCGCTGGGCGCGTCGCCGAGTCCGTAGAAGACACCGCCAGCCACCCTGAGCGCGGCGCCCCCAACCAGGATCGATGAGGCGATGAACACCGCGGTGATCCAGGCCTTGCCGTGCGACGCCGCGGCGTCCTCGATCCATCCCTTCCCGAGATAGGTGGCGAAGACCGGCAGGTCAGCCAGCGCGAAGGCGGCCACGGTGAAGACGGCGCCAGTAACACGCAACCGCCGTCCGGCACCGTGCAGCGCGGTCTCGTTGACCGAGCCGAGCCGGTGAAGCACGATACCCACGCAGAGGAACAGGGCCGCTTTGATGAGCGCATGGCCGATCACGTAGACGACGGCAGATATCGCCGGTCAGGCAGAAGCCAGCCATACCGGCAAGGAATGTCAGCATGAGGGCGTGGTAGTACGTCGCGACGCGCTCGAAGTAGCGCCAAGAGAAGATCATCGCCGCGGTTACCAGCA
>Ga0134126_10005512_pt1 | contig 15829 bp, 18 predicted proteins | sample KB31752_FD_96881 | JGI IMG/M metagenome (GOLD analysis project Ga0134126, IMG submission 96881) | Terrestrial soil microbial communities with excess Nitrogen fertilizer from Kellogg Biological Station, Michigan, USA - KB3-175-2 | ecosystem: Environmental > Terrestrial > Soil > Unclassified ...
CGACGCCCGCCCCGCCGGCCAAGCCGGAAAGGATGGAGCTCGCCTCGTTGAGCGCGTCCTCCATCGAGCGGCCGTGCGCCATCAGCCGCGCCTCGATCGAGCGCCGCTCCTCCTCGGCGAGGTCGCCCACTTCCAGCAGGCCGTCGACGAAGAGCCGCAGTCCCACGTGGGTCGGCATGCGGCCGGCGCTGATGTGCGGCGCGTCCAGGAGGCCGAGCTCGGCGAGATCCTGCATGGTGTTGCGGATCGAGGCGGGCGACAGCGCTATGCCAGCCCGCGACAGGGTGCGCGAGCCGACTGGCTCGCCGGTCTCCAGGTAGGCCTCGACGATGCGGCGGAAGATATCGCGCGCCCGAGCGTCGAGCTCGGTGAGCGTCGGGCCGCTCACGACGGAAATGCCAAGCGGGTTGGTCATTGCAGCTTATGAGGATAAGGCGCGCCCCACCCGGCGCAAGCCGCGGCGGGCGCTTTGGGAGATGTGATCGTATGGCAGGCAGACCCTCGGGACGGGCGGCGGACGCGCTGCGCGAGGTCAAGCTGGAGACCGGCGTCAACCGCTACGCCGAAGGCTCGTGCCTGGTCTCGTTCGGCCACACGCGGGTCTTGGTCACCGCCAGCCTCGACGAGACGGTGCCCGGCTTCCTGCGCGGCCGCGGCCAGGGCTGGGTGACCGCCGAGTACGGTATGCTGCCGCGCGCGACCCACACGCGTGGACGTCGCGAGGCGGCCGAGGGCAAGCAGAGTGGCCGCAGCCAGGAGATCCAGCGGCTGATCGGCCGCTCCTTGCGCGCCGTGACCGACATGCGGGCGCTTGGCGAGCGGCAGTTCACGCTCGACTGCGACGTGATCCAGGCCGACGGCGGCACGCGCACGGCGGCGATCACCGGCGCCTGGGTGGCGCTTCGGCTCGCCACGCGCTGGCTTCTGGACGAGGGCGTCCTCAAGGCAGATCCGATCCGCGACCACGTGGCGGCCATCTCCTGCGGCGTGGTGGCCGACGTTCCGGTGCTCGACCTCGACTACGAGGAGGACTCCAGCGCCGAGGCCGATTCCAACTTCGTGCTGACCGGCGTCGGCGACATCGTCGAGATCCAGGCCACCGGCGAGAAGCGCGGCTTCACGCGCGCCGAGTTCGAGACGCTGTTCAACCTGGCGCAGGTCGGCATCGCCCGCCTCGTCGAGCTGCAGAAGGTGGCGATCGCCTGAGAGCAGGATGGTTTCAGGCGCGATCGCCTGAAAGCCGAATCCTGCTCTAGATTCAAAAGTGTAGATCGCGCTTCAGCATTCGATCCGAACGCATCGCGATCTAGCGGGAATCCGGCGACGCCGTGATCTCGCTGGCGTCGGCGATGCAGACCGGCCGCATCCGGCCGCGGCGGTCTGGCGCCAGCGGACAGACGCGGAAGCGGGCGGTCACCGGTTGAAGGTCGCCGGGCGACGGCGGCGTCATGGCGGCGCGCAAGTTGGCCGTCAGCACTGAGCGCGAGGCCGGATCGCCGTCGCCGCCGACCACGCCCAGCAGGCGCTTCGACCCATCGGGATGCAGCCGGAAGGTCGGCGCCCCGTTCCAGGCCGAAAGCCGGCCGCGCACGCTGAAGCACGGCTGCGCTGGAACTGGAGTTGGCCGGCAATCCCGCGCAGCCTGACCTCCCGCGGAGGGGCCTGGCGCGGCCTGGGCCGCTGTCGCCAGCACGAAGATCGCAGCGGCGGCCCGGATCGTCGCCCTCGCCACCTGCGTCAGCTGGCCGGCTGCGGCGCCGGTTGCTCGGCCAGCAGCTTGTCGTCGATCTCGCGGGCGCGGACCGCGGCCGGGCGGCCCTGGTGGCGGCCCACGTAGGCCTCGAACGCCGGCCGCTTCTCGATCGAGCCGAATTGCATGCCCCAGCCGAGTTGCGAGGCCAGGTAGACGTCCGCGGCGCTGAACGTATCGCCGGCGATGAAGTCGCGGCCCTTCACGGCGCCTTCCAGCGCATTCATCGTGTCGGCGGCGTCGCCGAAGCCGACCATCCGCTTCTGCTCGGGCTTGATGTCGACGCCGAGCATCTTGGCGGTGACCACCGCCTCGACCGGGCCGGCGGCGAAGAACAGCCAGCGGTAGTAGGGCGCGCGCGCCTTGTCGCCGTGCGGCGGCGCGAGACCCACGGCCGGGAACGCGTCGGCAAGGTAGGCGCAGATGGCGGCCGCCTCGGTCACCACCACGCCGCCGCGGGTGATCGCCGGCAGCTTGCCCATCGGATTGATCGCGAGGTAGGCGGGCGCCTTCAGCGTCGTCGCGTAGTCCATGATCTCGGTGCGGTAGGGCTGGCCGACTTCCTCCAGCATCCAGCGCGCGATGCGGCCGCGCGACATCGGGTGGGTGTAGAAGACGAGTCCGTCGGACATGGCTGGCTCCTGCGTGCGTGGGGAGGCGCGCAGCATAGCCCCGACCCGTGCTGCCAGCCCACTGGCAGCAGCGCACAAGTGCGCTAACGCAGGCTGCCGCGAATGACGGGTCGCGCAATCGCCACGGCCACGCTAGTCTATCGCGATGAGGGAGCGTCTCGCCGCATTCGCGCTGGCCGTGCTGGCGCTGACCGCTGGTCCGAGCCGGGCCGAGCCGGCCCAATGCAATCTTCAGAAGATCGCCGAGCTGCCGGTGACCATGGCCGGGATGGCGGCCATGGTCAGCGCGAAGATCAACGGTCAGGACGCGCGGTTCTTCATCGACACCGGCGCCTTCTTCAGCGTGCTCAATCCGGGCAGCGCGGCGAAGTTCGGCCTGAAGCTGGGCCCGCTCGACCCGCACTTCCGCGTCGAAGGCGTCACCGGCGAAGCCAGCATGCACGTGACCACGGTCAAGACCCTCACCTTCATGGACGCGCCGTTCCGCGACGTCGAGTTCCTGGTCGGCGAGCATGCGACCGGCCCGGGTGACGGCCTGATCGGCCAGAATGCGCTCGGCGGCATCGACGCGGAGTACGATCTGGCCAACAGCGTCGTGCGCCTGTTCCTGCCCAAAGGCTGCGGCGGCGCGGACCTCGCCTATTGGGCGCCGACCGGCGAGGGCGTCGCCGAGATGTCGATCAACCCGATCAACGGGGCCGACCGCCGCATCATCGGGACCGCCACGCTGAACGGTCAGAAGATCCGGGTGCAGTTCGACAGCGGCTCGTCCCGCTCGGTGCTCACCGTCGAGGGCGCGCGCCGGGCCGGTGTCAGGCTGGATGGTCCTGACGTCATCCAGGTCGCCGGCGGCTCGGCGCTGGGCAGACGGGTGGCGCGAGGCTGGATCGCGCCGTTCCAGAGCTTCGAGATCGGCGGCGAGCAGGTGAAGGCCACCAGGATCCGCATCTCGGACCTTCAGCTCGCCGACATCGACATGCTGGTCGGCGCGGACTTCTTCCTGTCGCACCACATCTACATCGCGCGCAGCCAGAACCGGGTCTACTTCACCTATAACGGCGGGCCGGTGTTCAACCTCGAGGGCCCCCGCCCCGCTGCGCCGCCGCCGCCGCCGTCCCCCGTCCCGCAGACCGAAGCCAACGCGCGGGCGGCCGCGCCGCTCGGCGCCGGCGGGCCTGCGACCTCGCCCCCCGCCCAAGCCGGCGCTGGCGAGGCCCCCACCGACGCCGCCGGGTACTCGCGCCGCGCGGCCGCCGAGCTGGCGCGCCACGCCTACGACGCCGCCGTCGCCGACGACAGCCAGGCGATCGTCCTGGCCCCAACCGACGCGACCCACTTCTACGACCGGGCCATCGCGCGCCTGCTGGACCACCAGCCGGTGGTGGCGATGGCCGACCTCGATCAGGCGGTGAAGCTGAAGCCGGACTACGCCGCCGCGCTGACGGTGCGCGGCCAGCTGAAGCTGGCGCGCAAGGACGCCGCCGGGGCGAGCGCCGACTTCGACGCGGCGTTGCGCGCCGACCCCAACGCCGGCGTCGGCATCGCACAGGCCTGGCTGAGCGCCGGCAAGTTCGCCGACGCCGATCGCGTCGTCACCGCCTACATCGAGGCGCATCCGCGCAACGAGGACCTCGCGCAGGCGCTGGGCGTCCGCTGTCGGGCGCGCGGCTATCTGAACGACGGCCTCGATCTGGCGCTCAAGGACTGCAACGACGCGATCCGCTATCGGCCCGGCCTGCCGGAAGCCTACGCCAGCCGCGGCCTGGTCGAGCTGCGGCTCGGCAATAACGACGCGGCGCTCGGCGACTTCGACCATGCCGTCCACCTGATGCCACGCGCGCCCTGGGCGCTCTACGGCCGCGGGATCGCCGAGGCGCGCAAAGGGCAGAAGGCCCAGAGCGACGCCGATCTCGCCGCCGCCGTCGCCATCGCCCCGCACATCGCCGACGAGGCCAAGGCGGCGGGGCTGACGCCGTAGAACCAGCGCGCGGGACGGGGAGCTTTCGAGGGAAGGGACGTCGCGGTAGAGCTGCGCCATGGCGACGCAGACCGTACCCATGCGGACGGCAGGCTGGGTTCCGGACGAGCTGGCGATGGCCGGGCGCGAGAACCTGGATCCGGCACACGTCGCCCGCTACGACGGCAAGATGGACGCCGATGCGGCGGCCGAGGTCGCCTTGCTGGCCGACCTGGGATTGGGCGCGGCCTCGACCGTCGTCGAGTTCGGTCCCGGCGCCGGGCAGTTCACCATCGCCGCCGCGCCGCGTTGCGCCAAGGTGATCGCGGTCGACGTCTCGCCGCCGATGCTGGCGCGCCTGCGCGAGAAGCTGGCCGCGGCGCGGCTCGCCAACGTCGAGCTCGTCGAGGGCGGCTTCCTCAGCTACGCGCACCAGGGCGGGCCGGCGGATTTCGTCTACTCGCGGTTCGAGCTGCACCACCTGCCGGACGTCTGGAAGGCGATGGCGCTGCAGCGGGTGCGCGCGATGCTTCGCCCCGGCGGCGTCTTCCGGCTCTGGGACGTGGTCTACGACTTCCCGCTCGCCGAGGCGGCCGAGCGCTTCGAGGCCTGGTGCGCGCTCGGCGGCGAGGTGGTCGACGGCGAGTGGAGCCGCGCCGAGATGGAGGAGCACGTCCGCGACGAGCACTCGACCTTCAGCTGGCTGCTGGAACCGATGCTGGCGCAGGCCGGGTTCGAGATCGCCGAGGTCGTCCGCTCGGCGGATCGGTTCGAAGCGAAGTACCTGCTCCGCGCCGTTTGAGCCGGCTCAGGCCTCGACCGGCATATTGGCGAGCAGCGCCAGCGGATTGCCCCAGGGATCATCGAAGAACCCCAGCCAGATGTCATGGCCCTCGTGGTTGCGGGCGATGCGGCGCGGCGCCTGCCTGAAGGCGACCCCTTGCGCCTGCAGCGCCGCCGTCGCTTCGTGCACCGCGCCGTCGGCGCTGAAGTAGATCATGCTGCCGGGGACCTTCGGGTTGGGCGAGGCCTGGATGATCAGGTTCACCTCGCCGCACTTCACGAACAGGCTGTCGCCGAACTGGCCGACTTTCGCGAGGCCCAACACGCCGCAATAGAACGCCTCGGCCGCCGCCAGGTCGGCGCAGTGCAGCTCGATCTGCGCGATCTTCGGCGGCGAGAACCGGTCCATGGGTCGTCCCCTATTCCTCCAGCTCGAGCTCTTCGGCGGCCTCGTCGTCGGGCGGGCCGGGCTCGAACACCAGCAGGTCGCCAGGCTGGCAGTTGAGTTCGCGGCAGAGCGCATCCAGCGTCGAGAAGCGCACCGCGCGCGCCTTGCCGGTCTTCAGGATCGAGAGGTTGGCGATGGTCACGCCGACGCGGTCGGCGAGCTCGGTCAGCGACATCCGCCGCTCGAGCAGGATCCGATCGAGATGGACCCGGATCGCCATCCGACGGGGCTAGATTGTCAGTTCCGCGTCGCGGCGCAGGCGCGCGCCCTCGCGGAACACCTCGGCCAGCACCACGATCACCAGGACCGCGAACCAGGCCGTCAGGTTGAGGTTGAAGCTCGGGATCTTGGCGCCGAGCACGAAGCGGTCGAGCGCGGCGAAGGCGTAATCGTTGATCTCGATCAGCGCCAGCACCAGCGCGATCACCCGCAGCCGGCGCACGTTATCGGGGTGGAACGGGTCGCCCGCGGTCATCGCGCCGAAGATCTTGCGCAGCCGCTGCACGATGACCAGCACGCCGATCAGCGACAGCTCGGCGCCGGTGAGGCGCACCGCAGCGGGAAGGCCGGGCGCATGGCCCATGACATCAGCGTGCGCCAGCAGGGCCGGCGGCAGCACCTGCGGATTGAAGCTGATCAGCAGGAGACCGACGATGATGACGGCGAACACCAGCCCGACTGCCCACAGCACGACGTAGAAGACGTCGAGGATCACCTTCAGGAAGCTGGAGACCGAGCCCGGTCCAAGCGCGCGGATCATCGTAGCAGCGATCCCCAGATGCGATTTCGCCTCCCTCCCCGGTTCACGGGAAGGAAGGCGAAGATGCCTCCAAGCGGGAGGCCGCGCCAGCGGCCCCCATTACAGCGCGTTGGTGGCCAGCGCGATCGCCGCAAACGGCGCGCCCGCAACCACGATGAGGTTGATCAGCGCGAGCGCGGAGCGGTCGAGCAGGTTCAGGATCGTCTTCATAGGTCATCCCCTAGAATTTGTGCATTGCAACATTACTGATGGCTCTCGCCACCTCCGAAACAACCGTTGCCGGCCGCTTCGTTGTGATTATCAATATGCCCGCATCGATTTTCGATCAACGCGAATTATCGATTATCGATGTTAAACTTTCGCAATGCATTAAAATCCGGTTAGTTTCGCTGCATTGCAAAACGGTAAGGTTGGCGGAGCGTCGCGCGCGGCTTGCGCCGAAGACCCGCGCACGCGACTTAAGGGCCTATGGCGCTTCAACTTTCTCGCGGCCTGCGGATCGTCGCGGCCACCCACAACCCCGGCAAGGCGCGCGAGTTGGCCGCGCTGCTGGAGGGGCGATTCGAGGTGGTCGACGCCGGCGCGGTGGGGCTTTCGGAGCCCGAGGAGACCGAGCAAACGTTCGCGGGCAACGCCCTGGTGAAGGCGCGCGCGGCGGCCGAGTCGTCCGGCCTGGTGGCGCTGGCCGACGATTCGGGGCTGTCGGTGCGGGCGCTGGACGGCGCGCCGGGGGTCTATTCGGCGAGATGGGCCGGCCCGTCGAAGGACTTCGGCCATGCGATGCGCCTCGTCGAGCAGCGGCTTGCCGAGAGCGAGAGCGACGATACCGCGGCCTGGTTCACCAGCGCGCTGGCCGTTGCATGGCCGGACGGGCCGGCCGTGGTGGTCGAGGGCCGTGTCGACGGGACGCTGAGCTTCCCGCCGCGTGGACTGAAGGGCTTCGGCTACGACCCGATCTTCGTCCCGGCGGGTTACGATCAGACCTTCGGCGAACTGGATGCGGCCGTGAAGGACCAGATCAGCCACCGCGCCCGTGCGTTCGCCCAGCTGAAGGCGGCGCTGTTTGACTGAGCCCCGCCCGGAGGGTCCGCAGGACGTCGGGCTCTACGTCCACTGGCCCTACTGCGCGCGCATCTGCCCCTACTGCGACTTCAACGTCGTGCGCGATCGCGGCGAGCGCGATGCGCCGGCGGCCCAAGTTCGCGCGTCCCTGGCGCGCGCGATCGTCGCCGACCTGGAGGCGCAAGGCGCGCGGCTCGGCCGCCGGCGGCTCGCCTCGGTGTTCTTCGGCGGCGGCACGCCCTCGCTGATGGACCCGGACTGGGCCGGCGATGTCCTCGCGGCCGCGACGCGGCTGTTCGACCCAAAGCCCGACCTGGAAGTGACCCTTGAGGCCAATCCCACCGACGCCGAGGCCGACCGCTTCGCGGCGTTCGCGGCGGCCGGCGTCAACCGGCTGTCGCTCGGCCTGCAGTCGCTGGACGACGCGGCGCTGACCTTCCTCGGCCGCAACCACGACGCCGCCGAGGCGCGCCGCGCGGCCGAGGTGGCCGCCGTGGTCTTTCCGCGCCTTTCGATCGACATGATCTACGCGCGCCCGGGCCAGACGCCGGACGCCTGGCGCGCCGAGCTCCGCGCAGCGCTGGCGCTGGGGCCCGAGCACGTGTCGCCCTACCAGCTGACCATCGAGGCCGGCACCGCGTTCGACCGCGCCGTGCAACGCGGCCGCTGGGCGCCGCCGGAGCCGGACGTGGCCGCTGCGCTCTACGAGACCACGGGCGAAGTGCTCGAGGCCGCCGGCCTGCCGGCCTACGAGGTCTCCAACCACGCGCGGGGACCGGCCGCCCGTTCGCGCCACAACCTGATCTACTGGCGCGGCGGCGACTACCTGGGCGTGGGACCCGGCGCACACGGGCGCGTCACCGAGGCGGGCGCGCGCTGGGCGACGCTGACGCCGGCGCCGATCGCCGGCTACCTGCGGAAGCTGGAGACCGCCGGCTGTGGCCTTTCCGAGCGGACCCGGCTCTCGCCCCGCGAGGCGGCGCTGGAGCGGCTGCTGATGGGCCTGCGCACGGTCGAGGGCGTCGCGCTGGCCGAACTGGCGCCGCTGGCGATCGATCCCGCGGCGATCGAGACGCTGGTGAGCGGCGGGCTGCTGTCGCACGACCGCGGGCGCCTGATCGCCACCCGCAGCGGCCGCGCGGTGCTCGACCGCATCACCCTCGACCTCGCCGCCAGCGCCGACGCGGGCTAAGCAAAAGCCCAGCCGCCACAAGGGAGAGCCGCGCTGGCCGTCAGATCTCCAGCATCTCGACCGCCGCCGCCCGCGCTGTCCGACGCGCCGCTGGCGCCCGGCCTCTACCTGGTGGCGACGCCGATCGGGAACCTGCGCGACATCACGTTGCGCGCGCTCGATGTGCTGGGCGCCTGCGACCTCGTGCTGGCCGAGGACACCCGCGTCAGCGCAAAGCTGCTCGCGGCCTACGGGATCTCCAAGCGCCTGGAGCGCTACGACGAGCACGCGGCGGCGAGGACCCGACCAAAAGCGTTGGCGGCGCTGGCCGAGGGCGCGCGCGTCGCGCTGGTCTCCGACGCCGGCACGCCGCTGGTCTCCGATCCCGGCTATCGGCTGGTGACCGAGGCGCTGGCCGCCGGCGCGGCGGTCTGGCCGATCCCCGGCGCCTCGGCATCGCTGGCGGCGCTGAGCATCGCCGGGCTGCCGACCGATCGCTTCCTCTTCGCCGGCTTCGCGCCACCGAAGTCGGCCGCGCGGCGCACCTTCCTGGAAACGCTGAAGGGCGTGCGCGCCACGCTGATCCTGTTCGAGGGCGCCTCGCGGCTGGGCGCCTCGCTCGCCGACATGGCCGACGTGCTGGGCCCGCGGCCCGCCGCCGTCGCCCGCGAGCTCACCAAGCTGCACGAGACCGTGGTGCGCGGTGACCTTGCCGCCCTCGCCGCCGATCCGGCGCTGACCTCGCCGAAGGGCGAAGTTGTGGTGGTGATCGGCCCGCCGGTGGAGGACGCCGCCGCGCCGGTCGACATCGACGCCGCGCTCGCCGAAGCGCTCGCCCGCCTCTCGCCGGCCGACGCCGCCCGCGAGGTGGCCGCCGCCACCGGCCTCGCACGCCGCGAGCTCTACGCCCGTGCGCTGGCCCTGAAGGGGCGCTGACGCTGGCCCGCTATCGCAGCGAGACCGGCTTTCGGGCGCGCATCGCCGGGCGGCGCGGCGAGTACGTCGCGGCGCTCTGGCTGATGGCCAAAGGCTACCGCATCCTGGGCTTTCGCCTGAGGACGCCGCAGGGCGAGATCGACCTCCTGGCGCAGAAGGGGCCGGTGCTGGCGGTGGTGGAAGTGAAACTGCGCGGCACCATCGAGACGGCGCTGGAGGCGGTGACCTGGCGCCAGCGCCAACGACTGCGGCGCGCCGCCGAGTCCTTCGCCGCTCGCCGCAACAGTCTGAAAGGCGCGGTCATCCGTCTCGATCTGATGGCGCTCGCGCCCGGGCGCTGGCCTTGTCATATTCGCGATGCATGGTTTGGGGACTAACCGGCGCCGCGTGATGACACGGGACGAGGCCGAGTGCTTCTTGAGAGACGTGGGCGGCCAGGCCGACGGCGGCTTTCCGCTGCTGGAGGCCGCGCTGGCGTGCGCGGTGCACGAAGACCCGACGCGTGACCCCGACCAGGTGCGCAGTTTCGCCGCCGACGCCGCCCAGCGGCTGAAAGCGCGCCTGAAGCGCGAATCGCCGGAGGAGGCGCTGGCCGAGACCATGGCCGGCGACATGCGGCTGGCCGGCGACGTGATCGATTACGACAGCCCGGAGAACACCGACGTCATCTCGGTCGTGCAACGCCGCAAGGGGATCCCGGTGGCGCTCGGCGTCTTCTACCTCGACGCGGCGCGCCAGTGCGGGCTCAACGTGCGCGGCGTCGACTTCCCCGGCCACTTCCTGCTGCGCATCGAGACCGGCGAGGGGCCGCTGGCGCTCGATCCGTTCAGCGAGGGCCGCGTCGTGCTGCCCTCCGAGCTGACCCGGCGGGCGCTCCACGCGGGCCTGACGCCGAACGTCGCCGAGCGGCTGGAGACGCTGATGACGCCCATCAGCGACCGCTCGGTGCTGATCCGCCTGCAGAACAACATCTTCGCCAGGGCGGTCGCGGCGCGCGATTTCGCCAGGGCCGAGCGCTCGGCGCTGCGCCGCGCGCTGATCGACCCGGGCGACCACCGGCCGTGGATCGACGTCGCCGCCGCGCGCGAAGGCCAGGGCGCGCTGGCCGGCGCGCTGCAGGCGCTCGCCAACGCCCAGCGCCTCGACGGCGGCGCCGCGCTCGCCGCCCGCGTCGCCCGCGAACGGGTCCGGCTGAAGCTGAACTGAGCCGTCGCGCGGCTTTTCTCGCTTGCACCGCTGCGCGGCCGAAGGGAGAGAGGCGAGGTGAAGTCGAGCCGGAGCCGCCATGCCCCTTCAAGTCGCCGTCCAGATGGATCCGCTGGCGCACGTCAACATCGAGACCGACACCACCTTCTTCCTGATGCTGGAGGCGCAGACCCGCGGCCACGGCCTCTTCGTCTACGCCCCCGACAAGCTCAGCCTCGACGACGGCCGGGTGCTGGCGCGCGGCGAGGCGGTGAACCTGAGGGCGGTGAAAGGCGACCACCACAGCGTCGGCGACATGGAGGTGCGCGACCTTTCCGAGTTCGACGTGGTGCTGATGCGCCAGGATCCGCCGTTCGACCTCGCCTACATCACCGCGACCTACTTCCTGGAGAAGATCCATCCGGCGACGCTGGTGGTGAACAACCCGGCCGAGGTGCGCAACGCGCCGGAGAAGCTGTTCGTCACCGGGTTTCCCGGCCTGCAGCCACCGACGCTGATCTCCGGCGACGCCGAGGCGCTGCACGACTTCCACAGGAAGCACGGCGACATGGTGCTCAAACCCCTCTACGGCGGCGCCGGCTCGGGCGTGGTGCGGCTCAAGGCCGACGATCCCAACCTCGACGCGCTGCTCGAGCTGCACGCGATGATCGGCCGCGAGCCGGTGATCGCCCAGAAGTTCATCCCGGCGGTCTCCAAGGGCGACAAGCGCATCCTGCTGGTCGACGGCGAACCGGCGGGCGCAATCAACCGCATCCCGGCCGAGGGTCAGGTGCGCTCCAATTTGGCGCGCGGCGGGCGCGCCGAGCCGGTGGAGCTGACCGCGCGCGACCGCGAGATCTGCGATGCGATCGCCCTGGAGCTGAAGGACCGCGGCCTGCTGTTCGTCGGCATCGACGTGATCGGCGACTACCTGACCGAAATCAACGTCACGTCCCCTACCGGCGCCCAGCAGCTGAAGCGCTTCGGCGGCCCGGACGTGGCGACCGCGCTCTGGGACCGCATCGAGGCGATCCGCGGCATCGTCTGATCGCAAAGTGAAGCTTACATGACGCATGAGCCTGCACGCATAGGTCACTGATTCGACACAAGCTCTCGAATTGTTCCATTTTTGTTCTTGATCCATCCCGCAAGCTGTGCTGGGATGTGGATAACTCACGGGCAGAAAAGGGATTTTTCAAAAGGTGGCAGCCCGCGTGACCACCGTGGCGTTCGAGGGCGTCGAGGCGCGCCGGGTCGAGGCCGAGTTGCAACTTACGAGCGGTCAATCGAACTTCGTGATTGTCGGCCTGCCGGACAAGGCGGTCGCCGAGAGCAAGGAGCGAGTGCGCGCGGCGTTCGCCGGGCTCGGCCTGGCGATGCCCGGCGGCAAGCGGATCGTCGCCAACCTGTCGCCGGCCGACATGCCGAAGGAAGGCAGCCACTTCGACCTCCCGATCGCGCTCACCTTGATGATCGCCATGGGCATCCTGCCGGCCGATGCGCTCGACGAATGGGCGGCGATCGGCGAACTGAAGCTCGACGGCCAGATCGCCCCGGTGGCGGGCGCGTTGCCGGCGGCGGTGGCGGCGGGCGCCTGGAAACTCGGCCTGATCTGCCCCGAGGCGTGCGGACCCGAGGCGGCCTGGGCGGGCGAGACCGCAATCCTCGCGCCGCGCTCGCTGATCGCCGTGGTCAATCACTTCCGCGGCGTGCAGGTGATGAGCCAGCCGAAGCCTGGCCCGATGCTCGACGGCGCCCGCGTTCCGGATCTGCGGGACGTGAAGGGCCAGGAGCAGGCCAAGCGGGCGCTGGAGATCGCAGCGGCCGGCGGCCACAACCTGCTCTACGTCGGCCCGCCCGGATCCGGAAAGTCGATGCTGGCGCAGCGCCTGCCGGGCCTGCTGCCGCCGCTCTCTGCCGAGGAGCTGCTCGAGACCTCGATGGTCCACTCGATGGCCGGGCTGATCGCCAAGGGCGCGCTCACCCGCACCCGGCCGTTCCGGTCGCCCCACCATTCGGCCAGCATGGCCGCGCTGACCGGCGGCGGCATCCGCGCCAAGCCGGGCGAGGTCTCGCTCGCCCACAACGGCGTGCTCTTCCTCGACGAGCTGCCGGAGTTCAGCCCGCAGGCCCTGGACTCGCTGCGCGCGCCGCTGGAGACCGGCGAGGTGATGGTGGCGCGGGCCAACTTCCACATCCGCTATCCGGCCAAGGTGCAGCTGGTGGCCGCGCAGAACCCCTGCCGGTGCGGACTGGGCGGACCCGGCCGCGGCCACTGCGGCAAGGCCCCGCGCTGCCAGATGAGCTACCAGGCGCGCGTTTCGGGTCCGCTGCTGGACCGCATCGACCTCACCGTCGACGTGCCGCCGGTCACCGCCGCCGACCTCGCATTGCCGCCGCCGGCCGAAGGCACGGCCGAGGTGGCCGCGCGGGTGGCCACCGCGCGCGAGGTGCAGGCCGGGCGCGCCGCGAAGGCCGGCGAGCCGGTCGCCGCGCTCAACGCCCGGGCCGAAGGCGAATGGCTGGAGCGCATCGTGGCGCTCGACGAGCCTGGCCGCGCGCTCATCACCCGCGCCGCCGAGGCCGGCGGCCTCTCCGCCCGCGGCTGGACGCGCACCCTGCGCCTCGCCCGCACCATCGCCGACCTGGAGGGCGCCGGCCCGGTCCGCCGCATCCACATCGCCGAGGCGCTGATCTACCGCCGCATTGCCCCGGCCGCCGATGCGATGGGCGAAGCGCGCGCAAGCGCCTACTCGGTCTGAGCGCGCGCTCGGTTCGCGCCTCGAAGTGTAGATTGCGATTCAGCGTTCGAGCCGAACGCGTCGCGATCCAGCTAACCGTCGTGCTCCGGCCGGGACGTGGCCGCGAGTTGAGGCGCCGCGAGCGCGCGCGCCGCGAACTGACCGGCAGGATGCGCCGCGAGGTCGAAGTCCATGCGCGGGCCCAGCGTTTGGCCCGCGAGCGACGCGGCGGGCCGCGCCTGTGCGCCGGCCGCCGCGCCAGCCAAGGCGGCGGCGAGCGCGCCGCTCACGATGACCAACTGCCTGGATGACAACCTGCGCACGGCTTCGTGAACGCCCGTGAGGCCGCCCGGTTCACCAAATACCGCCCCGCGCCCGGCGCGCCGACGGCAATCCCTTCGCAACCCGAATCCGGCGATGCTTCGCGCCGCATGACCGCCGTCGCGATCGATCGCCCTGCAGCCCGCCCGTCGTCGCCCGCCCTGGAGGCGCTGCGCGACGAGCGCGCCCGCTTCCTGGTGCTGTGGGTGATCCCGATCATGGTCGGGGCGCTGGTGAGCTTCGCGCCGCCGGTGCTCGGCGACGGCGACACCTTCTGGCACATCGCGGCCGGGCGCTGGATGCTCGCGCACGGCGCGGCGCCCGCCACCGATCCGTTCTCGTTCACCTTCGTAGGCCGTCCCTGGGTGGCGCACGAGTGGCTGAGCGAGGTCGCCATGGCGGGCGCCTGGCTGGCGGCAGGCTGGAGCGGCGTGATGCTGCTCGCCGGCCTCACCGCCGCCGCGCTGGCGGCGCTGATGGGCGGCTGGCTGCTGCGCTGGCTCTCGCCGCTCTCGACGCTGGCGGCGCTGGCGCTGGGCTTCGCCTGCATCGCGCCGGGCGTCCTGGCGCGGCCGCATTTCCTGGCGCTGCCGCTGCTGGCGCTCTGGACCATCGCGCTGATGGACGCCCGCGCCAATGACAAGGCGCCGTCGCCCGCACTGGCGCTGGTCGTGGCGCTCTGGGCCAACCTGCACTCCAGCTTCCTGCTCGCCTTCCTGATCGCCGGCGGCTTCGCGCTGGAGACGCTGCTCGACCTGCGCGCCTGGCGCTGGCGGGTCATCGCCGGATGGGCCGCCTTCCTGGCGCTGAGCGCGCTCGCCGCCCTGGCGACCCCGCATGGGCTGGAGGGCGTCACCTTCCCGCTGAAGATGCTGACCATGAAGGCGATGGACGTCGTCGTCGAATGGCAGCCGCCGGACTTCATGAAGCCGAGTCCGCTGGAGGTCGCGCTGCTGGCCGGCGTGCTCGTGGCCTTCTGGCGCGGCGTGCGGCTGACGGCGGCGCGCACGCTGATCCTGCTCGGGCTGCTGCACATGAGCCTGCAGCACGTGCGCCACGAGATGCTGCTGGGCGTCGTCGCGCCCCTGATCCTGGCCGAGCCGCTGGGCCGCGCGCTCGGGCGCACCGAGGCCAAGGAGGTCACCTGGGGCATGCCGGCGCCGCAGACCGCGCTCGGCGCCTTCCTCATCGCCGCCGTCGTCATCGGCCGGCTCGCCACCCCGCTGGCGCGCGTCGACGGCCCGACGTCGCCGGTCAGCGCCCTCGCCAGCGTCGCGCCGGCGCTGCGCGCCCAGCCGGTGCTGAACGACTACGACTTCGGCGGCTACCTGATCTTCCAGGGCGTGCGCCCCTACATCGACGGGCGCACCGACATGTACGATGCGTTCGTCGCCGACGATGACCTGATCCAGCGCGGCGACCACGCCGCCCTCGACCGCGCCATCGCCCGCTACAAGATCCGCTGGGCGATCATCCGCCCCACCCGCCCCCTCGCCGCCGCCCTCGCCCACACCCCTGGCTGGAAGCGCACGTATGCGGACAAATACGCGGTCGTGCTGGTGAAGACGTCGTAGAAAGAACCACGAAAGGCACGAAGAGCACGAACGCTAGTCCCGCCAATCGTGCGCGCCGCTGCCGCTGTCTCTAGCCGCAGAGCACGCAGGGAAGGCGGGGAGTTCGCAGAGAACTCGCAACCTCTGCGCCCCCCGCGTCTCATCCGCGGCCTCCGCGGTTCAAAGCGGCGGCCCCGCCGCCATCGCACTTGGAGACAAGCGCTCGAACTCGGCGCTGCGTTCGTGCTTTTCGTGGTTCCAAAGACCGCCTAAGCCGTCTTCGCCGCCTCCAGGCCCAGCTCGGCCATCATCCGTTCTCGGATGATGAACTTCTGCACCTTGCCGGTCACCGTCATCGGGAACTCGGGCACGAAGCGCACGTAGCGCGGGATCTTGTAGTGGGCGATCTGGCCGCGGCAGAAGGCGCGGATCTCCTCCTCGCTCGCGCTCTCGCCGGCCGCCAGGCGCACCCAGGCGCAGAGCTCCTCGCCGAACTTCTCGTCCGGCACGCCCACCACCGTCACGTCGGC
>Ga0134126_10005513_pt1 | contig 15827 bp, 12 predicted proteins | sample KB31752_FD_96881 | JGI IMG/M metagenome (GOLD analysis project Ga0134126, IMG submission 96881) | Terrestrial soil microbial communities with excess Nitrogen fertilizer from Kellogg Biological Station, Michigan, USA - KB3-175-2 | ecosystem: Environmental > Terrestrial > Soil > Unclassified ...
CTGCCAGCCCCATCCCGATGAACGCCAGCATCCCCATGGCGCCCAGCACGTAGCGCATGTACTGCGCGCGATCTTCCCGAACCCGGCTGAGCGCCGACACCGCTACGTTCGCGTTGGCAGAAACCAGTTGCGTCAGCGACATGGTGAACAGGTCATAGGCCTTCTTGTAATAACCCAGGGGGTTAGCGCCGAAACGCCACCCGACCAGCAAGTTATCGAAGTTCCGAACGAAGTAGTTAAGGCCGTAGCGGAGCGAAATATGGCCGGCGAACCGGATGGCTTCCCGCGTTCCACTTTTCTGGCTGGGCAAGCGGGGAACCCAGGGACACATCACCCAAACGCCGATCGCAGTGCTAAGTGAGAGCGCATTTTGCCCGATGACCAGTGCCCAGAACCCCCACCCCGCCATGCCAAACGCGATGGAAACGATGACTCCCACCGCCCGGGCCACAATGTCGTTCCGCGCCAGCGCTGGAAAACGCATGGCTCGCCGCAACAGTGCGGCGTGCACGACAGGCACACACGTGAGCAGAACCTGCAGCGACAGTCCCCACGTGACCTTTGTCACCGATGGCTCGTTGTAAAACCGCGCGAGTAAAGGAGCGGCAGCGATGAAGCCGAGCGTAAGGGCGACTGCGATGGCTGCGCTGATCCAGAAAAGATTGCTGGCTAGGCGCTCTGTGATTTCCTTGCGTTGCAGTATCGAGTCGATGAAGCCGTTGGTGGGCGTATTCGCCAGCAGCAGGCTGAACGTGGTGACCATGGCCACCAGGCCGAAGTCGCGGGGTGCGAGGATGCGTGCCAGAACCACAGTGGCAGCAATCTGGATGGCCAGCGAAATCGCGCCTGAGAAGATGTTCATCCCGGCGCCGCGAATCGCGAGACTGCGCAGGGCGGTCCCACCGCGCGGAACGGTGGGCGCGAAGGCTCCGCTGGCGTCAAACGGCTTCAACACTGCTCCTTGTCGATGAGTTCCATTGTGTCAGAGATTTGCTCCCCGGTTCCTGGCAGCCACGCCCAGGTCGGCTGAGCCGCTACCGGACTGGTCAACGCAGGATGCGCGCCTCCGCGCGCTTTCGGCTTCCGAACCTGAGCGGAGCCTGTGTTTGAGCGTCGGGAGCAAGAACCGCAGGCATCGCCGTCGCCGCCAGCAGGAACCCAAACCAGTCCGGGCTCAACATCCTGAATCCCGCCTCGGTAAATGCGAAGACAACAGCGGCGGTAAGGAAAGTGAGGCGAAGCGCTCCCGCATGTGCATCGCGGCGGTAAAGTGCAACACCGTTGCGGTAGCCCGTCACAATCAGAACTCCGAGAAGAACGAGGCCGATTCGACCGAGATTCAGATACAACTCGAGATAGCCATCGTGCGCCTGCTGGATGCCCACTTGGCTCATGGACCAGACCGACTGCATGCGATTCCCCATCCAGAAGCTCTCGAAGCCGGCGCCCATCCAGGGATTGATCGGCTGGGCAAGCACCGCCTTCCAGATCAGCGTCCGGCCCGTCAGCGTGGGATTGCGCCCGAGTTCCTGCAGAATACCCGCCCCGGAACTGAGAAACAGCGCAAACGCTGCCGCCGAAATCACGGCCACGCACACACCTATGACCGCTGGCGGCCTTTGCCGGAACCAAGCCAGCGAAGCCGCCACAAGCACGGTGCCGGCCAACGCAAACGACGAGAGCGATGTCATGGAGTCGGCGCGAACCACCAGACCCACCGCAAACAGAACCGTGATGCCCTGGGCCAGCAACTGACCGCGCCGATTGGGCAGATCGCGCGACTGCCAGGCCCGTAGAAATGACCAAAGCGCGCCCAAGCCGCACGTCATGCACAACACGCCCAACAGATTCTTGAATGTCGCCACGCCGGTGTACATGGTCACGTGCTCCGACACATCGTAAGTGGTCCCCAGGGCCGGATAGCAGAGAATGAACAACACTGAGAACGGAAGCAGCACGAAACCCACCCGCGCATAAAGGCGGCGAATTGCCGCTTCGGGATCCATTTCTGTGAGGATAAGAAGCACCATGACGAAGTCGCCGACAGCCTTGACCCATCGCTTGAATCCCACTATCGGATCGTCAGCCCACGACAGGCTGAGAACGCAGTAGAGAAAGAACAAGAGGATGGGCAGATTGCCGAGAAGAAAACTGCGGACCCGCGCAGCGCGTCGATTCAGAACCAGCAGGCCCGCGGCAATCAGAATGCCGTAGACACTTGCATCCACCGGACTGCTCTCGGTGAAGCGCTCCAGGTAATCCGTGCCCCGGTCGGGATGAATCCAGAAAGAGACGGGACGCGAGCAGATGATGCCGAACCAGATCACTGGAATCCAGAGCGCCCACGAGACGCGCACCCTCCTTTCCCTGTCGAGACGGAAGAGCCAGTAGACAAACGCGACGGTGATGATGGTGGCTATGATTTTCATGAGGCGTCGACAAACAGACGATGTATGTATTCGAGCGTTATGAGCTTGTGAATGGCAGGCGTGTGGTTTGCGGCGCCGCTCAGATGCGCGCCGACCAGAGTCTCTACGGCGCGGCGGTTCAGGTAGGGCCGTGACAGGGTGCGCGAATCCAACAGCATCTCTCGCACATAGTTGGCAAGCGATTCTCGATACCACAGCCCGAAGTGCGTGAACTTGTGAGTGCCTACAAACATCTTTTCCACTGTGCGGCCAAGAAGGGCGCGATCCAGCGCAGAAACCCACCGCGGATCGCCATTTTCAAACGCATATTCCGCGCGCATGCTCGCGCGATTCCAAAAGCGGCTGATCGCTGTCGTAACTGGGCCTCCCCTTCCCGCATATCCCTGGTCGGTTCGTATCCGGCCCAGACGCGGATCTCCGTCGCGGATCATGCGAACTCGAACATCGCCGGATCCTGTCATGCTGCGCGGTGCGCGATGCAGCGTCCGAATAAGATCGTTATCGAGGAATGGGCTGCGCATTTCCACCTGGGATGACTCAAGTGATGCCAACCCGCAGAAGAACCATGAAACTTGACGCGATGCAGCGTACTTCATCGATCCATTGGAAAACTCCTCTGCATACGTGTGGCCTGCCCGGGCTGCCTGCGCAAGAAATTCAGGTTGAAACAACTCTCCGCCGGGAGTGGACGGGCGAAACACAATTCCGCGGCGAATCACCTCATCGCCATAGTTGCCGGTGAGTCGAATTGGAGCGATGGTTCGAGCAATCTCGTTCACGTACAGGTCAGGAGCCTGGTGCACCCCTGTGGCGCCGTCGGTGAGGTAGACCGTCCGTTCGGCGTAGTGCGCAAAACGACCGAGAAAGTCCGAGCCGACCGGAATCACCTCGTGGGACTGGCCGCACGCCTCGGCCACGCGCCGCGCAATGCGCACGTCGCGACACTCGCGGTATGCTCCTCCGAAGGTGTAGCAGCGTACGGATTGCGGAGCTGGCTTATGCCACGCAAGCATCATGCGCGTATCCAGTCCGCCGGTGAGCGAAAGCCCTACGCGTCCGCTATCGTCGAAGTAGCGCGAAAGATTGCGCGCAAAGACGCTCCGCAGTTCGGCGTAAAATTGTGCGGGGTTCAGCGCCTCGGCTTCCCAGTCTTGATCCTGGAAATAGGTTCCTCTGGTTTCGAGCCTGGCATGGCGGAATCTCCACGCCGCTGCCCGCGGCAGAATCCCGATATCCTTGAATAAACTTCGGTCCTGCAGCACGCATCCGCAACTCACATATTCGGCCAGCCCGCGCTCGTCCAGCGCGCGCAGTTCCGGCTTTACGGCGAGAATCGCCTTGGCCTCTGCAGCAAAGTAGAACGCCTCCTCTGTCTCGTGAATGTAAAGGCGCCGGGATGAATGACGGTCGTTGAACGAAGTCGCAGAGTGCTGCGCGCGATCAATAAGGACTCCATGGAAATTCCCGTTCAGACTGGACGGGAAAACCGCATCCTCTTCTGCCCGGTGGACGAGATGGGCATTGCGTTCGGGACCGAACCGGTGGCCAAGATCGCGCAACGCCTGCACGGCGCCTGGGGCGGGAAACTCCTGGCCGGAGAACGCCAGCACGCGCCGCCCATCTTCGCTTTGCTGCGGCATGGTGGCGTGTCCTGGAGCGTCGCGTTCCATCCAGCCGACGTAAACGCCCGATGAATCATCCGTCCACGTGCCGCTGCGATAGAACGGCTCGTGCCGCATCGCTTCGAGCATGCGCGCCAATTCGCGCCGTGCCTTCTCTGCAGGCATGAATGTGATGATGCCAGCCAGTCCCGGCATAACTTTAGGACGACACCTGTGCGAACGGGGTTTCGATTCGGTTCTTCCGGTTATACCATCGGCTGCGCAGTTCCCGGAGCTTCTCTCCCACCGATTCGGGCAGCCGGTCAACAAACCTGTGATGGAGCCCCAGGCGAAGCGCGACCTCTCCCCACGCGGTCAAAGGCACGTAGTAGCGGGGAAGATCAACGCGCTTGAATCCGCAGTTGGTCTTGAAATCGCTCACCGAATCCCGGTCGCGCTTTCCATGAGCAAACCGCCAGTAAATAAGGTTGGAAATGGCACGGTTGGCGCACGCACGAACCGATTCCGCGACGAGCGCGTTGGTAGGGGCCTTATCGCGATGCCGGATCATGGAGAGGACATTCATCATGCCGGCCTGATTGCGGTTTTCGTCCATGACCAGCTTGACGAAGCCGATCAACTCATCTTCAAGGTAAGCTCCGATAAAGACAGAGGAATCGAGAAATGTCGCTTCCTCCCGGTAGACCAACTCATAGTCTTTTCCGAAATGCGGAAAGGGTCTTCCCTGCCGGACAGGAGCCTCGTTGTAAATCTTGCAGATGCCGCGGACAAGGTCCTCGCTAAATGGCGCCTCACGCAGAATTACGCCTCTTTTGCCGGCCTGTCTCATGCGATTGCGCGGCACGCTGCTGATCTGCTTCTGCCACCAATCCTCGAACGTGGTCACTGGGATCACTGCCAGGTTGTCCCACTCCATGCGATAGGAATAGTGCGGCGTAGTGTCGGCCAGGCTCTGCGTGAACGTAAAGATATCGGGACGGTGAGACAGCATCCGCAACCCGGCAATGACAGGTTCCGGATCGGACAGAAAGCGGTAGAGCTCTGCATCGATGCGCGCGATGCGTAATCTACCGCCGGTGATCCGGATTTCCCTGTCGCCTACCTGTATCGACTGCTTCATCAATTCTCCACTGCTGCGCGGTCCGGACCCGCTGACCGGCTGCGCGTTTTCATTCGCTCACGTATTCGTCGTGAATCGGCCTGATGTGAGCAAGGGATAACAGCTTTCCCGCGTGACCGCAGATCTTCACGAGCAGCGTCATGAACCGATGCTGCCCCGCTGCCAGCGCGAAGGGCAGTCCCAGCGTATAGAGCGGGACAGCAATAATCGATTTGACGATGCTCGTGAATCCGCAGTCCGCCTGTCGCGCCGCAAACGAGCCATGCAGCAATGCCTTGCGCATGAAATACCTGCGCTTCCACCGCGCCGGAGGAAGCACTTCGTACACCACCGCATCGGAACACCAGATAAAGGAACGGCCTTCCTCGATCTTTCTGCGAAAAAAATCCTGATCTTCGCCCGCGGTAAATTCAACGCGGAATGGGGCTTCAGGTCCTGCGAAGACTTCACTCTTCAACAGCGCGTTTCCAGTGCGCGCGCCGCGCCATGCCACGGGCGTCCCGGTGGGGAGAACCGCGCGATCGTATAGCCGGCTGCGCTTGAGCCATCCAGGCGCAGCCGGCTCAAGGTGCCGTTTCACCGGACCAAGCACGCCGTCCACTCCGTATTCCGTGCACGTATGCAGCAGCTTCAACAACCAGTCGGGCTCAGGAAATTCGTCGTCGTCGATCAACGCAAAATAGTCGCCCTCGGCATTGGCGATCACCCTGTTTCGCGCGCGCGCAATGCCCCGATATGACTCCGTGCAGTACTTCACGCCGATCGTCATGGTTGGCTGCGCGGCCAGTACGGCAGGTTCTGCCGAACGCGCCTCGTCGTTATCCGCCACGACGATAGAAAACGTAAAGAGGCCCGCTGTTTCTTGCCGTTGCAGAGCACTTAAAAGACGGCTAAGTTCAACCGGGCGTTTGTACGTGCAGATGCACACGCAGATGTGCGGTTTCTTAGCATGCGCAGTCGGAGGATTCTGCCGCGGCAACACCGCGCGCGACTCCTCTGGGTTGGACCTGAGCATCTTCCCGGTTTGGCGCAGTCTATAGCTCCGAAGCACCTCGATGCTCACACCAAGTTTCTCGAGTTGGTGTTCCATCAGGAACTTGTACTCAGCGTCCCGCGCCGGGTGGCACTCGATCTCCACATCCCGTTCGCGCCCGAGCCGCACGATCCGGCACAGGCGTTCCGAATCGAACGGCTGAAGATCGAAGAAGTAATCGGCAATGCGGTGCCGTCGGGCCAGCCGCCGATCCTGCATGGCTCGGATTATGCGGTTTGCCCAGGATTTCTCACCCGCCGCAAAAGTGAAATTTCGCCGCACAACGGTGCCCGCGGGAAGCAGCTTCTGCCATTGCATGTTCGCGCAGAGGTGGGCGTGATGATGCCCATCAATGCGGCCCGGCTTCGTTCCGTAGAGCCGCTCGAATTCTTCGAGTTGCGCTTTCACAACGTACTCGAAGGAAGATGCGAGCAGCGAACTGAAGAGGAACCGTCGCTTGCCACCGCGCAGGAACGATGCAAGACGTTCCTGATGCGCGCTCAGGATTTGAGGCGTGCTTTGATCAGAGAATGACTGCGTCAGGTTCAGATGCAATCCCGCGTCGAGCACATTTTCTCGCGCCAGCGAAGCTGCACGCTGCGAGTCTGCCATGAACACCATGGCACTGGTCGACGACAGCGACCCGCTTCGAAAGCAATCGAAAATGCGGTCGGTGGTGGCGATGCTCGCCCCCCAGTCGTCCGCGTTCACAATCACGCGGCACATCTCAGACGGCGAGTCATGCGCGCGCATTTCGGCAGCCGACGCTATCAGCTCGGTGCGTCGGGACGGAACATCAATATCGCTATACATGGCTGTCTGCACTCGCATAGCGTTAACCGACAACCCCAGACGTGCGCGCTTGCTGGTCGCGCCGCGAGCTACTCGGCGACCGCCGCAGAAAATGCCATAAGCGCTCCATTTGTTCCTTGCGGCGAAACGCCCGCAGTTCACGGGGTACCGCGCGTTCGACGCCGGAGCAGGCCGCCCAGAGGTATCCCGCAAGGATGGCGGCGCCGCGCAAAACGTAAGGCCGCTTTGTCATCTGGTAAAGTCCGCGACAAATTTGCCAAAGTGCGCTGTTGCCGATCATCCAGTCGCGTTTGCCCAGAATGAAGCGCGATTTCAAGGGATCATTTTCCGCGGTTCCAATTACGCGTTGGTGCCGTGCGACCTTGCCGGTGAACGTCTGCGTCTTCCAGCCTTTGCTCCGGGCGGTGAGGGTTGCAATGCTGTCGATCGCGCCACCCTTGGATAGCGCGTATCCGCCAATCTCTTCGAAACACCCGCGGCGAAACACCTGGCAGGCGCCCGAGACGTGATCCGGACTGACGAAGCGGTAGTCGTAGATTTCAGCCGTGTCGTCCCTGTACGGTGTGCCCACGACGCCGAGCCCTGGATCCAGCAGCAGTTTGCCCAGCAGATATGCAAAGTAGTCGGGCTCAAACGACATGTCGGCGTCGAGGCTCGCTATCACCTCGTAGGGAATCCCTAGCATGCGCTCAACTCCGGCGCGAACCGCCAGTGCTTTTCCGGCAAAATGGCGCTCGCGACGCTCCGGCATGCGCACCAACTCGATCCAGGGGTTCTCTGCCGCGTAGCGGCTCACGATTTCGTCGGTACCGTCGGTTGACCCATCGCTGACAATCGCCCACTTGAGCGGACGCACGGTCTGGGCAATGACGGAGCGAAGAGTCGACTCGATGAAACGCGCCTCGTCGCGCGCCGGCGTGATCAACACGTACGGCGACAGGTTGGGCGCGTTTGTCTGCGGCGAGTCCGTCATCATCTATTCCTATACGCTCCCGGCGGTTGCTTCAACGGCAGTTGCGCCGGCGTCGTGCAGCAAAACAAACGAGTGGACCGCGTCGGCGACACGCGTGCGCTGCGCCGGCGTCAACTGAGGAAACATCGGCAGCGAAACCACCTCGCGCGACGCGCGTTCAGCCACTGGGAATGCACCGTCGCCGTATCCCATCGACGCATATGCCTTCTGAAGGTGCAGCGGAATGGGGTAGTGAATGCCAGTGCCGATTCTTGCGGCCTTCAGGTGTTCGATGAAAGCATCGCGATTGGCGACGCGGACCACATACAGATGAAACACGCCACGCGACCATTCGGGTTCGAAGGGCGTGGCCACGGATGGTTCGCCTGCGAGAAGAAGATCGTACTCAGCCGCATGCTCCCGGCGGCGCGCATTCCAGCCAGGGAGTCGCGGGAGTTTTGCGCTGAGAAAGGCGCACTGAATCGAATCCAGCCGGCCGTTATAACCCTCGACATCGTGGTAATACTTCTTTGCCTGCCCGTGATCTCGCAGGAGGCGTACCTTGCGGGCGATCTCCGGATTGTCAGTGGTCACCGCGCCGCCCTCGCCCAGGGCGCCCAGGTTCTTGCCTGGATAGAAGCTGAACGCCGCTGCAATACCCATCGAGCCCGCACGCATCCATTTGTTTCGCGCGGCGGAGAAGTATTCCGCTCCATGCGCCTGGCAGGCATCTTCGATGACCTCGAGACCGAACGCATTCGAAATTTTGAGAATCGCATCCATGTCGGCCATCTGGCCATACAGGTGCACGGGCACGACCGCCTTCACGGGGCGCCCACCGCGGAGGCTGGTTAACCGGCCGGACGCATCGCGCGTGCATTGCGTTTTGCAGTAGGCTTCCAGCGCGCCGGCCGAAAGGTTATAGCTGCGTTCATCGACGTCGACAAATTCCGGAATTGCTCCGGCTTGCGAGATGGCCTCGGTCGTCGCAATGAACGTGTTGGGAACCGTGACCACCACATCGCCGGCTTCCACGCCGGCTGCCATGAGCGCAAAGCGCAACGCATCCGTGCCGCTGCTCACGGCTACGGCATCTTCACTGCGGCAGAACTTTGCAAACGCGCTCTCAAATTCACTGACCGGCGAGCCCCCCACGAAGCATGCCGTTCGCAGGCAGTTCCGGAACGCACTCACCAGTTCCTGCTCCATCTGCACATGGGGCGTGACCAGATCCAGAAACGGAACTTGGGCCGGTGAGTCGTCGAGAAGCTCCTGCGCCAGCATGCGCATTACGCGTGCGGGATTGCCGGCGACGATCGCATGCGCCGGCACATCGCGCGTGACCACGCTGCCCGCGCCCACAATCGCGCCCTCGCCAATCTTTACGTTCGACAGAATGGTTGCGCCTGAGCCGATCGACGCGCCGCGGCAGACGCAGGTCCGTTCCACCTTCCAATCGACCTCTGTTTGCAAGCTTCCGTCGCTGTTTGTGGCGCGAGGATAGCGGTCGTTGATGAACATGACTCCGTGCCCGACGAACACGTCGTCACCGATCTCAAGACCTTCGCACAAGAAGCTATGGCTTGATATTTTGCAGTTTTTTCCAACCGAAGCGTTCTTCTGGATCTCGACGAACGCGCCGATCTTCGTGCCGTCTCCAACCGTGCACCCATAGAGGTTGATGAATTTGGCCAGCTTGACATTCTCGCCCAGGCGCACATCGTCGGCGATGCAGTTGAAAGAGTTCATAGCTTTACCAGCGCTCCTCTATGACGCAGAGATTCCGCGGCCGCTTCCAGCATTTTCACAACCCGCAATCCGGCGTGGCCGTCGTTGAACGGATCCTTGCCCGTTGCGATGCAATCGACAAAATACTTCAGTTCCACCTGGAGAGCTTCGACTTGTTCCAGGCGCGGCGCATACATGTCGCCTGAACGATAGTTCACCAGCAACTTATAGACGCCCTCCTGAGAGGTAGTCTTAACCCCGCGGTCATACACCCGGACTTTTTCGTCCGCCACCAGGTCGTTCCACACCACCATGCGCTTCTCTCCGCCGATCAGCGTCATCCTCACCTTGACCGGCGAGAGCCAGTTCACGTTGATGTGCGCGATGGTCTTACCCGGAAAGTAAAGCGTCATGTAGGCCACGTCTTCGTAGTCGTTAAGGTGCTTTTCGCCCGTGGCGACGACTGCCTCAGGCGTCTCCTTGATCAGGTAATCCATGATGGACAGATCGTGCGGGGCCAGGTCCCACAGGACGTTCACGTCGTGCTGCAGCAAGCCGAGATTCACGCGGGTCGAATCGTAGTAGTAGAGCTTGCCCAGCGATCCGTCATCGATGAGTTGGCTGATCTTCCTCACCGCCCCCGTAAACAGGAACGTGTGGTCCACCATGATTTTGAGATTGCGCTTGTCGGCGATCTCGATCAGTTCCTCGCCTTGCGCGGATTTGATGGTGAACGGCTTCTCCACAAAAACGTGCTTGCCATTCAGCAGCGCAGCTTTCGCCAGTTCGTAGTGCGTCCATACGGGCGAAATCACTGCAACGGCGTCAATCTTTGTCGAGCCGACAACCTCAAGGGGGGCGGCGGTAACGTGAATCGCCGGATGCGCGCGCTGCGCCCGCTGCCGTGCGGCTGCGTCGACATCCGCTATGGTGATGACCTGGGATCCTTCAAGCGTCGTAAGATTCCTCACCACGTTTGGTCCCCAGTAACCGTAACCGATCACGCCAAAATTCACTTCTGTTTCACCAGTCTTTCAGGATTGTCCACGCGCAGTATATGCCTGCATTGACGAAGTGAAGAGTGCTAAGCGCGATTCCGATCGCAGCGCGAAGGAGGAAGCCCCGCGCGACCCTGACTTCAATAAGCGCCCGCCCCCCGAATTACCGCCAGCGGTGTGCGAAGAAGTATCCAGATATCCAGCCCCAACGACCATCCTGTGGCATAGCGCAAATCCAGCCGCACCATGTCGTCGAATTTCACCAGGCTGCGGCCCGTCACCTGCCAGAGTCCCGTAATGCCCGGCTTTGCTTGGAGAATGCGTCGGCGATGCCAGGTCTGGTAAGCGGCAAGTTCGTAGGGGATCGCCGGGCGGGGACCGACCAGAGACATATCGCCCCAAAAAACATTGATAATCTGCGGAAGCTCATCGAAACTCGTCCGGCGCAGTATGCGGCCAAGCGGCGTGATGCGGCGGTCGTTCGTGAGCTTGTACACCCCGCCACTCGTGCCCGTGGCGCCATGCCGCCCCGCTTGATTGGCAATCAGCTTGGTGACATAGTCCTTGTGCACACTGGGATCGTTGTTGACGTACATCGACCGGAACTTGAGGACCGTGAACAATTGGCCGTATTGCCCGACCCGTTGCTGCCTGAAAAACACCGGACCGTTCGACGTCAATTTGATCGCAACTGCTATGGCCAGAAAAAGAGGCGCCAGCAGCAGCAGGCCCACTCCGCTTCCCAGCATGTCAATCGTCCGCTTTACCAGCAGGAGTGCCTTCCTTTGCGGAGATGGATTCATAAGGTCTGGGTATAGCGCGAAGTTTGTGGGATGGTCCACCTTCTCGTGATCCCACTCGTCGGGAAAGAAATGAAAAGACAGCTTCACCGCGCTGAACTGATCGACCGTCAGTTCGTGTCGCAGCAAGTTGCTGATCCGCCCCACAATCGTGCTCAGGATGAGTGTTCGATCGTTGATCACAAGACCCGTGAACATAACCCCGACAGTGGAGCTTTCCTTATACCAGCCAATGATGTCGGTTTCTCGGCTGCAGGCTCGCAACACCGTCAGCATGCGTTCCAGCACCGTGCGCGTCTCGTCCGATTCGGGACGATCGCTCAGCTCCACGAGCATGAGAAGGAACGGCTCCTTCGATCGCTCCGTGCGCTTTCGCTCCACCGCGATCATCCGCTTGAACGAATTCTCGCCCAGCGCCTCGCGCTGGTCGCCCGCCAGCGATTCCAGAATTGGATTCTTTCGTTTGGGAATGTTCTCGACCCGCAGTGAGTTCACTTACTTCCCCCGCCATCTCATCCCGGCACAACATCTCAGAGACAACAGTTGGCAATTCTGCAGACCACAGTTCGCTCGCCTGCTTCGCCAATACGCCATAATCTTGCCATGACGCCGCGGCAGGCGCGTGCCGTCCATACCCTGTTGTCAGCCTTAGTCGCGCGGACCTCGAATACGATTAATCTTCGGCGATAATACTGGGGGATACCTCCACCCGCAATGGCCCATTCGTGCTAACGCATGTAGGCTAAACGACAAGAGTTACCAGGTTACGTCGAGATGTTACCTCAGGTATCGGAACAGATCGATCATCGCAGTCGCAGCAAGTCCCAAACCGCAGTCGGTTGTTGCAACAAGTACTGGTCCGATGGCATGCTGGAACTAACCCGGTTTCCCCGATTCCCCGGCCCCCAGGCAGGCCACCCGCAATACCACAACATCCGCGCTACCTCGGCTTTCGAAAGGACATCTGTATGCGCCACGTTTTCTTCGCCCTGGGCGTTCTCGCTCTGGCTACTTCCCCTTCGTTCGCACAAACCTCCACATGGAACATCGATCCCGCGCACAGCGGAGCCGAGTTCGCTGTTCGGCACATGAGCGTATCCACAGTACGCGGGAAGATTGTCGGGCTGAAGGGCGCAATCATGGTCAATGACGCGGATCTCACCAAGTCTTCGGTCTCGGTCACGATCGATGTGAGCACCGTTGATACGGGCGTTGCCATGCGCGACAATGACGTCAAAAGTCCCAATTTTTTCGATGTTGCCCAGTTCCCCACCGCATCGTTTACCAGCACGAGTGTCAGCGGAGACAAGCAGCATCTCACCGTCAACGGGAACCTGACCCTGCACGGTGTCACCCGGCCGGTGGTCCTCGACGTCGATGGTCCAACCGGCCCAGCACCCGGGATGGATCACAAGCCCCATGCGGGATACACCGCCACTGCCACCCTCAACCGGAAGGACTTTGGAATCGGAGCCAAATATCCGGACTCGGTTGTGAGCGACCAGGTCAAGCTCACCATCGATCTCGAGGTTGCGAAACAATAGCTCGGTGCGGCGGGGTGTGTCGTGCGGTGGCTCCCCGCCGCTGACGGAGTCACCGGTGTCCAGACTAAAGAGCGAGATCGCACAGCAAAATCCGTTTTCCTCACCTGCTGAAGAAGCCCTGCTAAACCTTCTTCGGACAGCCGACTGCCTTCAGCGCGCCATGCAGCGCGATGCGAAACGCTGGAACATCACCGCCACGCAGTACAACGTGCTGCGCATCCTGCGCGGGGCTCATCCGAACGGGCTGCCCTGCTCTAGCATCGGCGATCGCATGATCACGGCCGATCCAGACATCACGCGCCTGCTTGGACGGCTCAAGGCCCTCCATCTCCTCCGACAGGAGCGCCAGAAAAAGGACAAGCGAGTCGTCACCACCTATATCACCGACGCCGGGCTCGCTCTGCTGAAGGAAATGGATGAGACCGTCTCGCGCTTCCCCGATCGAATGCTCGGTCATCTGGATTCACGCGAACTCTCCGATTTCATTCGCCTGCTTGAAATGGCCCGAAACCGGTGCGACGAACGGCAGACGCCCGGGTGTGATGGAAGTGAGAACGCCGGGATTCCTGCGGCTGCGGACACGTGCGCACGGTTGGAATGACATCCGTCGAGATCGGAATTTGTTGTGGAGTGCCGCGTTGGGGCAGCCGGAAGAGCGCTATCGACGAGCCAGCTTCTGTTCCAGCATTTCCTCGTCGGCATCGGATTGAATAATCTTATTGTGCAGGCAATAGAGCGCGAGTTCGAGGCGATCGCTCACGCCGAGCTTGTCATAAATCTTGCGCAGGTAGTTTTTGATCACCTGCTCCGTGGTGCCGAGCTCGAAGGCGATTTCCTTGTTGCGTTTGCCCTGGGTGATGCAGGTGATGATGGCCATTTCCTTGGGAGAGAGTCGCGGCTGGCTCCGCGGATTAACCAGGGCCGCGGCCTGTGCACGATACGCCTCGATGACCCAGTTCACTGACTGGTTGTCAATCCAGGTTTCTCCGGCGGCAATACGGCGCACGCAGCGTACCAGGAGGTCCGGCGAGATCGATCGCGAAATGATGCCCCGCACGCCTCGCCGATAAAGTTCCACGGTTTGGCTTTCATCCGTGGATAATGCCTGAACAATCAGCTTCGCCTCTGGAGCCATTCGCAACAGTTCGGCAATTGAATTGCGACTGTCGGCCAAAAGAGCGCCTTCCATAAGAACCACGTCGGTGGGAAATCGCTCCACCGCCGACATAAGGTTCTCCAGGGAATCCGCCTGCGCTACCACCCGAATATCGTCTTCCAAGGCAAATATCTTGCGGATGCCGACACGGTAAATTGCCTGGGAATCCGCCAGGATAATACGGATGGCGCCCGGCTTGACAGACCCGTCTGCCGGCTCGACTTCAGGTGAATCGTCACGAAAATCCATACGGTTAAGGCCTGCCAGGAAGCTTACTGCTCCACGAAACGGTATTCGTCGATCGTGGCGGCAATATGAGACTGGGCGCGGCTCTTGGAGCAGCGTACCACACGTCCGCGACAATCCACCAGCACGTCATGCGGCGTACCCAGAACGTCCCCCGGCATCCGGAGAGAGAACGCAATGTTTTCGCCGACGCGAATCGGCGCTGCCATCTCGAATAGCACTCCGCTGGCGGAGACGTTGCGTGTCAGGGCCGTGTACTCTCGCCGACCCGCGCGCAGAAGCGCTGGGAGCGCCAGTGGAAAACGGACGGCGCAGCGCACTTCCTGACGCTGGATGGCGCCGGGCAGAGCGCTTGGAAATACGGTAACGGCTGATCTGACTGTCATGAGCGTAGGGTTGCCGGCCGGCAGAGCGGGAGACAAATCAACTCTAGCCGAGATTTCCGCGGCTTCTACGGCACAATAGTTTGCAGAATAGTAACCGCGTACAGGGAACCGCCTTTACGTTCGCGGCCCACATATCTGGATCTCTCGCTATACTCCCGTGGGATAGAACGCCGCAGATCCGCCTACCCACTCCTGATCGCGGTTATGATCGACGCCCATCATCTTTCCCCGGCCAAGCCGCACCAGCGGCAAAGCGGGACGCAGAGTGCCCCGATCTGGCCAGAGATACATAATGCGAATCTCGGCCTGCGTCATCCCTGCGGGCGTGTCGATCGTCGACTCGAACTTGACCCTCTGCTGCACGATGTACTGGGAACGTTCGCTCGGCGGAATGCCCTCGAGTTCGGCATGCGTTGGTTCGAACCGAATCCCTTTTCCCGCAAAGGAAAATAGCGGCTTCAGAAGCAATTCGCGGTAAACAGCGTCGGCGACCGGCGATGGCAGTTCCACACCGGCGGCCTCGAGCCGCTGCCGGCCATCGCCCGCCAGGAACTCATCCAGAAAGACTGCCGGGGGCACCACCCCACCAAATCCGCCCCAGCGCGTCAGCCATGGCAGTGAGAATTTGCTGATCAGGAAATACCAGTTCGGGTGTCCCGCCCACTCGACATCCCAGCGCTTGGTCAGATCAAACGGCAGCTTGACTTTCCGGGCGACCAGTTCATCCGCAATGGCTCGGTTATAAATCCGGTGAATCTGGATTTGCTTCCCCTGGCTATTGCGGTAATACAGTTGCTCGCGCTCCACCTCAAGGGATCTAATGTCCACCACGGTAAGCCCAAGCTTGCGCGCGGTGACCTCGAAATCCGGCCTCGTCTTCTGACGGTCAGGATCAATCTCGGTCAAGACGACGTGGAGCGGATCCTCCCCGCCGAGAATCGTCCTCGAGTACAGCTCAAGGTAGCTGTCTTTGTCCAATCCCCCCAAAAAGCAGCCTAGA
>Ga0134126_10005514_pt1 | contig 15827 bp, 13 predicted proteins | sample KB31752_FD_96881 | JGI IMG/M metagenome (GOLD analysis project Ga0134126, IMG submission 96881) | Terrestrial soil microbial communities with excess Nitrogen fertilizer from Kellogg Biological Station, Michigan, USA - KB3-175-2 | ecosystem: Environmental > Terrestrial > Soil > Unclassified ...
CGAACGCCGTCAAGACGCTCGAGCGCGCGACGCTCGACGCCGGCGGCACGGTCCTGCGCTACGGCTACTTCTACGGCCCTCACAGCTCGATCGCGCCCGACGGGGCGATCGTCGCCGACCTGCGCAGGCGGCGCATGCCGATCGTCGGCTCCGGAGCCGGCGTGTGGTCGTTCATCCACGTGGATGACGCCGCGGCGGCGACCGTGAAGGCGCTCACTGCGCCGGCTGGCGTCTACAACGTGGTCGATGACGACCCGGCGCCCGTCTCGCAGTGGCTGCCGGCGCTGGCGCAGGCCGCCGGCGCGCCACGCCCGATGCGCGTGCCCGCGTTCCTCGCGAAGCTCCTCGCCGGGGACTACGGCGTCACGATCATGACCCGCTCGCAGGGCGCCTCGAACGAGCGCGCCAAGGGCGAGCTCGGCTGGGAGCCCGCCCACCGCAGCTGGCGCGAGGGGTTCGCGGCGGCGCTCGCGTGAGCGCGAGCCGCGGCAACCGGACCCCCTGACCGCGCCCGTCAGTCGGGCCCGTGGCTCAGCCGGTGGCCGCCAGCTCGGCCGCCCGGCGCGACATCTCCTCGGGCGAGACGTCCTCGACGTGCGTCGCCAGGTTCCAGCGATGCCCGAACGGGTCTTCGAGCTGCCCCGAGCGGTCTCCGTAGAACTGGTCCTCGACCTCGCGCAGCGAGCTGGCCCCCGCCGCGAGCGCGCGTGCGAACACGGTGTCGACATCGTCGACGTAGGTGTGGATCGTTACCGGGCTGCCGCCGACGCTGCGCGGGCTGCGCGCGCCCATCTCCGGGTTCTCGTCGGCGAGCATGATCACGGCATCGCCGAGCTGCAGCTCGGCGTGCCCGATCAGCCCATCCGGCCCTGGCATGCGCATGCGCTCGGTGAAGCCGAGCGCACCTGTGTAGAAGTCGATCGCCTCGGTGGCGCCGTCGACGATGAGGTAGGGCATCACGCGCGGGTAGCCCTCGGGAACTGGAGCGGTCATGGCGTGGTCTCCTGTTCTGGATAGCTCGGCACCGGCGGGGGCCGGCGCTCGTCCAACGTTACGCCTGCGGCGCTACTTGCGCACGACCAGCGCGACGCCCGCGACCAGCAGCACGACGCCGAGCACGCGGTGGAAGGAGATCGGCGCCCGCGCGACGCCGAGCAGCCCGAGGCGATCGATCACGAGCGACATCGTGAGCTGCCCCGTGATCACCACGGCGGTCAGCCCGCTCGCACCCAGGGTGTGGACGGATTCGAGCGCCACGAAGACGTAGACGGCGCCCAGCAGCCCGCCGATCAGCGCCCACCAGGGCACTTTGCCGATGTTGCCGAGCGAGGCGAGCCCGCCGCGCAGGATGAAGCTGATCGCGATCAGCGCCGCTGTGCCGACGAGGAACGAGAAGGTCGCAGCCTGCACGCCGCCGACCGTTTTGCCGAGGCGGGAGTTCATCGGTGCCTGCATCGCGACGAGCGCACCGGCACCCACGCCGAGGAAGACGGCGAGGCTGCGGGTCATCGGACGCTCTCGGCACAGCCGGCGCGCACGCGCCGGGCGCTGCGGCTCACTTCGCCTCCAGCCAGTTCTGGCCGACGCCGATGTCGACCGCCAGCGGCGGCTCGTGCGGCTCCCACACCGCCACCATCTCCCGCTCGATCAGCTCGCTCGCGGCCGTTGCCTCCTGCGGCGGGCCTTCGAACAGGAGCTCGTCGTGGATCGTGAGCAGCAACTTCGTCTGGAGGCCCGAATCGGCGAGCGCGGCATGCGTCCGCACCATCGCGAGCTTGATGATGTCCGCGGCCGTGCCCTGGATCACCGTGTTGACCGCCAGGCGCTCGCCGAGCGTGCGCACCTGGTAGTTGCGGGCGCGCAGCTCGGGGATCTGCCGGCGGCGCCCCCACAGCGTCTTCACGTAGCCCTCCTCCTTGGCGCGCTCGATCGTCGCGGCCATGAAGGCGGCCACGTGCGGGAAGCGCTCGAGGTAGGCGTCGATGAACTCCTTCGCCTCCTCACGCGGGATGTTCAGGCGGTCGGCGAGCCCGTAGTCGGACAGCCCGTAGACGATCCCGTAGTTGATCATCTTCGCCTTCGAGCGCATCCCGGGGTCGATCTCCTCCGCGGTCACGCCGAACACCCGCGAGGCGGTCGCCGTGTGGACGTCCTCGCCGCGTTTGAAGATCTCCATCAGCGCGTCCTCCTCAGCGGCCTGCGCGAGCACGCGCAGCTCGATCTGCGAGTAGTCCGCGGAGATCAGCACCGCCCCGTCCTCGGCCTCGAAGCAGCCGCGGATCTCGCGCCCGAGCGGCGTGCGGATCGGGACGTTCTGCATGTTCGGGTTGGTGCTCGACAGCCGCCCGGTGGTTGCGACCGCCTGCAGGAACGTGGTGTGGATGCGCGACTCCGCGTCCGCCTGTTCGGGCAGCACGTCGAGGTAGGTCTTGATCAGCGTCGAGAGCTCGCGCCAGCGCTCGATCTTCGGCACGATCTCGTGCTCGGAGCGGATCGCCTGCAGCACGCGCGCGTCGGTCGAGTAGCCCGTCTTGCCGCGGCGCTTGCGCGACAGCCCGAGGCGCTCGAACAGGATCTCGCCGAGCTGCTGCGGGGAGCCGATCGTGAACTCCTCGCCGGCGAGCGCGAAGATCTCGCGTTCGAGCCCGCCGATCTCCTCACTCACGCGCGTCGTGATCTCGGCGAGCCGCTCCAGGTTCAGCCGCACGCCGAGCAGCTCGAGCTCGCGCAGCACGCGCACGAGCGGCAGCTCGATCTCGTCCATCACCGCACGCAGGCCGCGATCGTCGATCTGCTCGCGCTGCCAGTCGGCCAGGGCGGCGAGCATCGTCGCCTGCGCCGCGACCGGGTCCTCCAGGTCGCTTGCAAGGCCGCGCTCCTCGACGAGTTCCGCCAGGGGGTAGCCGCGGCGCGCCGGGTCCAGCAGGTAGGCGCCCAGGAGCGTGTCGTGCACGAGCGTCTCGGGCACCACGCGCAGCGACTTGGCGTCGTGGGTCACGACCGCGCGCGACCCGCACGCGGCGACGACCTCCTCCGGCCCCTCCACGTCCCCCGCGAGCACGCGGCCGTCGCTGAACGCGGCGAAGCGCCACGGCGCGCCCTCGGCGAACAGCTCGCCCTCGGGCGCCTCGGTCTCCTCGACCACGACGGCCAGCTCCTCACCCTCGTCGCCGAGCTCTGCGATCCGCTGTGGCGGGCCTTCGATCATCTCAGCGGTCAGCGTCACCTCCGCGGCGCTGGCCGGCGCCGCCTCCTCACCCTCGCCGAGCGCTTCTTCCAGGCGCCGCAGCGGGTCGCGCAGCTCGTACTCGCGGAAGAACTCGCGCAGTTGGGAGCGCTCCGGCTCCCGGCCCGCCTCCAGGGCGACGTCGAGGTCGACGTCGAGATCGCGGCGCACCGTCGCCAGCTCGCGCGAGAGCCGCGCGTCGTCGGCGTGCTCGACCAGGTTCTGTTTGCGCTTGGCCCCTTTGACGTGCTCGACGTTCGCGAGCACCTCCTCGAGCGTGCCGAAGGACTGCAGCAGCTCGCTGGCGGTCTTGTCCCCGATCCCCGGGATGCCGGGGATGTTGTCGGAGGTGTCGCCCTTCAGGCCGTAGAAGTCGGGGATCAGCTCCGGGCCGATGCCGTAGCGGTCGACGACCGCCTGGCGGTCGTAGATCTTGGTCTCGGTGATCCCGCGCGAGGTCGCCATCACCTTGACGTGGCCTTCGGGGTCGATCAGCTGGAAGACGTCGCGGTCGCCGGTGACGATCATCACCGGAACCGCCGGCTCCGCGCGCAGGGCGCGCTCGGCGAGCGAGGCGATCACGTCGTCGGCCTCGTAGCCGTCGATCGTCACGTTCGTGTAGCCGAAGGCCTCGACCAGCGGCGTCATCGCCGGCCACTGCTGCTTGAGCAGGTCCGGCCGCGAGCGGCGCGAGGCCTTGTAATCGGCGAACAGCTCGTTGCGGCCCGAGGTCCCGGCGTCCCATGCGACCACGGTCGGCTGGACGCCGTAGTCGGTGACGATCTTCACGAGCATCGAGGCGAAACCGAAGATCGCGTTGGTCGGCACGCCGGTGGATGTGGCGATCGACTCGGGCAGCGCGAAGAACGCGCGGTAGACGAGGCTGGGGCCGTCGATCAGGAACAACCGCCGCTCGCTCGGAGCGGCTTCGGCGGCGCCGCCGGCGCGCTGTTTGGTCTGGACGGCCACCGCTCCCACTCTACGTGGCCACGCGGAGCGCGTCGCGAGCGCGCCCGTTTGCGCTTCGCGTGCAGCGATTTCCTGAGAAGATGCCGTGCCGCCAGCCACGGAGGGAGCCAAGAAGTGAGCGCCACACCGAGCGCCCAGTACCGCCTGACGATACGCGTGAAGCTCGACGACAGCCCGGGCGTGCTCGGTCGCGTGACCAGCGCGATCGGCGACGCCGGCGGGATCGTCGGCGCGGTCGACGTGCTCGAGAGCGACGCCACCGGAGCGCTGCGCGACATCGTCGTGGACGCCTCCGGCCAGGACCACTGGGATCGGATCCTGTCGGCGATCTCGGGCGTGCCGGGCGCGGACGTGATCGACACGACCGACCGCACGTTCCTGCTGCACGTGGGGGGCAAGATCGAGCAGGCCAACAAGCATCCGCTCAAGACCCGCGACGACCTCTCGATGGTCTACACGCCGGGCGTGGCGCGCGTGTGCCTGGCGATCGCCGACGACGAGGACAAGGCGTTTCAGTACACGATCAAGCGGAACACCGTGGCTGTCGTCTCCGACGGCACCGCCGTGCTGGGGCTCGGCAACATCGGCCCGAAGGCCGCGATGCCGGTGATGGAGGGCAAGTGCTGCCTGTTCAAGGAGTTCGCCGGCGTCGACGCGTTCCCGATCTGCCTCGACACCACCGACACCGAGGAGATCGTGCACGCGGTCAAGCTGATCGCGCCCGGGCTCGGCGGCATCAACCTCGAGGACATCTCGGCGCCGCGCTGCTTCGAGATCGAGCAGCGGCTGATCTCCGAACTGGAGATCCCCGTGTTCCACGACGACCAGCACGGCACGGCCGTGGTGGTGATGGCCGCCGTTCTGAACGCCGTGAAGCTGACCGGGCGGCGGATCGAGGACCTGAACGTGCTGGTCATCGGCCTCGGCGCCGCCGGGATAGCGGTCACGCGGATCCTGCGCGCGGCGGGTGTCACGCGGATCGTCGGCGCCGACTCCAAGGGCGCGCTGCACGTGCAGCGCGAGGACTACCTCGACGGCAGCATGAACCCGATCAAGCGCTGGTTCGCCGAGGTCACCAACCCGGACTGCCTCGCGGGCGCCCCCGCCGACGTGATCGACGGCATGGACCTGCTGGTCGGGCTCTCGGGCGCGCGCGTGATGCCGCCCGAGGCGCTGGCGCGCATGAACCCCGACGCGATGGTCTTCGCGATGGCCAACCCGACGCCGGAGGTCCACCCCGAGGAGGCCGCGCCGCACGTGCGGATCATGGCCACCGGCCGCTCGGACTTCCCCAACCAGATCAACAACGTGCTCGCGTTCCCGGGCATCTTCCGCGGCGCGCTGGACGTGCGGGCGCGGATGATCACCGAGGACATGAAGATGGCGGCGGCGCGCGCGATCGCCTCGATCGTCGACGACGACGAACTGCGCGAGGACTACATCATCCCCTCGGTCTTCAACCGCGACGTGGCCCCGGCCGTGGCGACTGCGGTCGGCGAGGAGGCACGCGCCGAGGGCACCGCCGAAGCCGGGCTGGAGGTCGGCTACGCGCCCGGTGACGGGGTCGCGCCCGGCGCCGCGGCCCCCGCCGACGGGCGCCTCTGAAGGGACGTACCGCGATGCCCGCAGTGACGGTCACCGGCGCCAGCGGCCTGATCGGGCGCCGGCTCGTCGCCGAGCTGCAGCGCACCGGCTGGGAGGTCACGATCCTGAGCCGCGAACCGGTGCGCGCGCAGAACGCCCTCGGCGACGTCGACACCTACCGCTGGGAGCCGGTCGAGGAACCCGCCCCGGCAGCGGCGCTGGCGGGCCGCGACGCGGTGGCGCACCTCGCCGGCGAGCCTGTCTCGCAACGCTGGAGCGCGCCGGCCAAGCGCGCGATCCGCGACAGCCGCGTGACCGGCACGGAGAACCTCCTCGCCGGGCTGCGCGAGGCCGAGCCGCGCCCCGGCGCGCTCGTCGCCTCCTCCGCGGTCGGCTACTACGGCGCGCGCGGCTCGGAGCCGATCGACGAGGAGGCCTCCCCGGGCCGCGACTTCCTGGCCGAGGTGTGCGTCGCCTGGGAGGCTCAGGCCGAGCGTGCCGGCGAGCTGGGGATGAGGGTCGTGCGGCTGCGGACCGGAGTCGTGCTCGATCGCACCGGCGGCGCGCTGGCGAAGATGCTGCTGCCGTTCCAGCTCGGCATCGGCGGTCCCGTGGCGGGCGGCAACCAGTTCCTGCCGTGGATCCACGCTGACGACATGGTCGGGATGTACATGGCGGCGCTCGGCGACGAGCGCTGGGAGGGCGCCGCCAACGCGAGCGCGCCGGTCCCCGTCTCCAACCGCGAGTTCTCGCACGCGCTGGGCCGCGCGCTGCACCGCCCGGCGCTGATGCCGGTGCCGGGGCTCGCGCTGCGCGCGCTTTACGGCGAGATGGCGCAGATCGTGACCGGCGGCGTGAGGGCCGTGCCGGCCAAGCCGCTGATGCTCGGCTACGAGCACCGCCACCCGGACCTGGACGAGGCGCTGCGCTCGGCACTGGCGCGCTGAGGGGAACGCGCCGCGAGTGCTCCACGCGCTCGGGAGCCCAGCGAGGCGCGCGATGAGGATCTGCTGCGATGAGTTTCGATCGCGCGCGTCGTTGGACAGGACGGATGAGCACCTCAGGCGTCACCGGGGATCGGGGAGCGCAGCAGCCGCGCCCGAGCGAGGACAGCGCGCTCGGCCCGCTGCTCGACCGGCACAGAGCGGGTCTGGAGCTGTGCTGCTACCTCATGCTCGGCGATCGCGCGAAGGCGCGCACCGCGATGGACGAGACCGCGCTGACGGCGCGGGAAGCGCGCGTCGGCGTGACCCCGGCGATCCCGGGCGGCATGTGGCTCTACCGGATCGCGATCCACGTGTGTGACCAAGTCGAGCCGGGCGAGCGATGAGTTTCGGCGCCCGCGATCGTTTGACGGCTGAACGGACATGACCGGGATCGACCACAGCCCCGAGCAGCGGCTCCTCCTCAGGGCGGCGCAGGCCGGCGACGAGCAGGCGTTCCGCAGGCTCGTCGAGCCTTACCGGCATGCGCTGGAGGTGCACTGCTACCGCATGCTGGGCTCGACCCACGACACCGAGGACCTGGTGCAGGAGACCCTGCTGCGGGCGTGGCGGGCGCTGGACCGCTTCGAGCCGCGCGCGCAGCTGCAGACGTGGCTGTACCGCATCGCGACCAATGCCTGTCTGGACGAGCTGGCGCGCCGTCCGCGTCGCCCGGAGCTGATCGACCCGTTCCCCGATCGTCCCGTGGGCGAGGCGGAGGCACCGGTGTACGACCCCGCCGCGCGCTACGCCATCCGCGAGGGCATGGAGCTGGCGCTGGTGCGCGCGATCCAGCAGCTTCCGGGACGCCAGCGCCCGGTCTTGATCTTCCGGGATGTCCTGGGCTGGAGCGCGGCTGAGGTCGCCGAGCTCCTGGACGTCTCGGTCGCCTCCGTCAACAGCTCCCTGCAGCGTGCGCGTGCGACGGTCGAGGAGCACCTTCCCGCGCCCGAGCCGGCGGCGCTCGAGCCCGTCGAGCGGGACCTCCTCGAGCGCTATGTCGCCGCCTTCGAGCACGACGACGTGGACGGGCTGGTCTCGCTGCTGCGCGAGGACGCCGTGTTGCGGATGCCGCCGCAGCCGTCCGTGCTCGGCGCCGGCCAGGTCGCCCGCTTCTTCCGCGAGACCGCGGCCCGCGGCGACCTGTCGCGGATGCGCCTGACGCCGACACGCGCGAACGGCCGCCCGGCCGTTGCCGTCCACCGTCTGACTCCGGAGGGCTCCAGCCCCCACGGGATCCTCGTGCTCGACATCACCGGCGAGGCGATCGCGGGGATCGACGCCTTCATCGACCCTGCGCTGCTGCCCCGCTTCGGCTTCCCCGAGGAGCCGTCGTCCGGCCCCCGGCGACCGCAGGCCTGACCCTCGACCCACCACCAAGGAGCCAACGATGCGACACACGATGGTCAGCTACACAGTCAAGCCCGGCCGCGAGGAGGAGAACGCGACACTCGTGCGCGGAGTGTTCGAGGAGCTGGCGCGGGAGCAGCCCGACGGCCTCCGCTACGCGGTCTTCTTCCTCCCGGACACGCGCCAGTTCATCCACCTCTACACCGATGAAGGCAGCGAGGCGGGGGTCCAGGGGCTGCCCTCTTTCCAGGCCTTCGTCGCCGACGCCCAGGACCGCCACGAGCAGCCTGTCAGCGCCGCCAAGCCGGAGCTGATCGGCGACTACCGCACGCTGGCGCATGACTCACAGCCGTAAGAACCTGCTCGAGGTGGAGGACGCGGCGGTGCGGTACGGCCTGTCCGAGATGCAGGAGGCTCGTTTCGCCCGCCGCGACCTCTCCCTGCAGGAGCTCGGACTCACGCACCTGACCGTCAAGCCGGGGCGCCGAGAGGCGTTCGCGCACCGGCACCTCGAGGCCGAAGAGCTGTACGTGGTGCTCTCCGGCGCGGGGAGCGTGAAGCTCGACGAGGAGATCGTGCCGCTCGTCCCGCTCGACGCGGTCAGGGTCGGTCCAGGCACCGCGCGCCAGTTCGAGGCGGGCCCCGGCGGCCTCGTGGTGCTGATCCTCGGGCGCCACGTCGAGGGCGACGTCGAGCAGGTGCCGGACCTCTGGAGCAGCTGACGCCTGCCGGGCGGTTGCGGGTCGCGATGAGTTTCGGCGCGGCCGCTCGTTGGACGAAGTAAAGAGTCGCCGGAGGCGGATTCCCGGCGACTCACCGGAACAAGCCCCTCGCCCGACCGGCTGAGCGGCTCCGGCGCCGTTCTCGTTCATCTCACCCGACCAGCCACTGGAGGCCCGATGACGTCCCGATCCGACATCAACCGCTGGCACGCGTTCGCCCTGCTCGCCGTCGCGTTCTTCATGACCACGATCGATCTCACGATCGTCAACACCTCGCTGCCGACAATCGGCCGCGATCTGCACATCGCCGAGACGAGCCTGCTTTGGGTCGTCACCGCCTACGGACTCGCCTACGGGGGCTTCCTGCTGCTCGGCGGCCGGGCCGCCGACCTCCTGGGGCGCCGCCGCATCCTGATGGCGGGTCTCGGGCTGTTCACGGGCGCGTCCCTGGGAGCCGGGCTGGCCGGCACCGAGACGTTCCTGATCGCGATGCGCGCGTTGCAGGGGCTCGGCGCGGCGATGCTGATACCGGCGGCTCTGTCCAGCGTCCGCAACATGTTCGACGAGGGCGCCGAGCGCAACAAGGCGCTCGGGATCTGGGGCGCGCTCGGAGGCGGCGGCGCGAGCTTCGGCATCATCCTCGGCGGCCTGCTCACCCGCTACGCCGGCTGGCAGTACGTGTTCCTGATCAACGTCCCGATCGGTGCGACCGCGCTGCTGCTCGCGCCGCGGCTCGTGCCGGAGAGCCGGCTCGAGGCCGTGCGGGGCTACGACCCGTTCGGTGCCGTGACGATCACGGGCGGGCTCCTGCTCGCCGTGTACGCGATCTCCCAGGCCCCCCGGTACGGCTGGGGCGCAACGAGGACGCTCGCGGTGCTCGCGGCCGCGGTCGTGCTGCTGGTCGCGTTCCTGGCAATCGAGCGCCGGGCATCCTCGCCACTGTTGCCTCTGCGGATCTTCCGCTCCAAGTCGGTCGCGGGCGCCAACGCGGCGGGACTGCTGCTCGGCGCCAGCTTCTACGCGTTCATCTTCGCCGGCACGCTCTACATGCAGCAGGTGCTCGGCTACTCGCCGCTGAAGGGCGGGCTGACGTGGCTGACCTCGTCGCTCGCGTCGATGGGCTTCGCCGGCCTCTCACAGCTGCTGGTGACGCGCGGCTCCGTCAAGCACGTGCTGGCCTTCGGCATGACGCTGATCGGCGTCGGCATCATCTGGGCCACGCAGACCCCGGTGCACGCTCACTACTGGTCGAACCTCTTCGGGCCGCTGCTCGTCGTCGGCATCGGCACCGCGTTCGCGTTCATCCCGATCTCGATCGGGGCGCTCACCGGCGTCGCCGAGCGCGAGGCAGGACTCGCCTCGGGGCTGATCTACACCTCCCAGGAGCTCGGCGGCGCGATCGGGATCGCGATCGCCTCCAGCGTGGCCGCGACACACTCCAAGGCCCTGCTGGCCGGCGGAAGCACGGCCCACGCCGCGCTCGCGGGGGGTCTCGACCGGGCCTTCTGGGTCCTGGGCGCGATCGCGCTGCTCGCGGTGCCCGCCGTCTTCGCGCTGATGCGGGGACGCGAAGGCGCCGGCGCCGTCCCTCGCGAGCAGGAGCCCGCTCTGGCCTGCACGACCTGAGGCGACCGGGCGCCCGCGGCCGGGCGCCCGCGGCCGCCCGCGCGGGGGGAGCGCGCGGCGAGGACTTTGGAACTCAGCGGGCGGCGGCCAGCTCCTCGGCCGGTGCCGACGCCCCGTTGAGGCTCGCCCGCACGCGGTTGTCCGTCTCGATGATCACCCGGCACGGCCGCACCTTCAGCAGGTAGGCCGCGGTCGGGCCGATCCCGTGCTCGCCCGCGGGCGCGTGGATCGTCGACCAGTAGATGACGTCCGATCCGACCCGGGCCGCTTCGTCGACGAGCGCCGCGCCCGGGTTGCGGGTGCGGATCAGCCCGGTGCGGATCTTGATGCCGGCGCGCTTGGCCTGGATGCGCGCGCTCTCGAGCACGGAGCGTCCGTGCGCCTCCTCCTCTTCCAGCCCTGACTCCAGCGAGAGCTGGCTGGGGACCGGCAGCACGTAGATGGCGTAGACGATCCCTTCTTCGCCGATCAGCTTCGCTGCGGCGTGCAGCGCCTCGGCGGAGACGTCGTCACCGAAGATCGGCACGAGCGCGGTGCGGTACTCGAGCTCGTGGAAGTCCGCGGGCCGCTCGGGCCGCGGCAGCCGGTAGGACTTCCACGGCGAGAGGCCCTGGCGGCGGCGGTAGAGGAAGTAGCCGGCCATGCCGAGCACCATCCACGGGATGCCGACGAGCCGTGCCTCGCCGTGCAGCACGGTCACCGCGATCCAGGCGGCGAACGTCCCGATGCCGCCGATCACCGCGGTCATCGGCACGGCCGCGCCTTTGATCGGTACCCCCCACGGGCTCACGTAGGGCCGTTCCCGGTCGGGTTCCTTGAAGCGCAGCTTGATGATCGCGGCGTGCGCGGTCGTGAACGAGAGCATCGCGCCGAAGGAGTAGAGGTTGCCGAGCACTTCGGTGTTGCCGTACAGGATCAGCGCGCACGCGAAGCAGGTGAAGAACACGAGCGTGAACCACGGGGTCCGGTAGCGGCGGTGAAGCTGGGAGAAGATCTGCGGCAGCTGGCGGTGCTCGGACAGCGACCAGGACAGACGCGAGATCCCGATCATCCCGGCGTTGGTTGCGATCAACAGGATCGTGGCGGCGAGCAGGCCGACGTACAGTTCGGCCCCTTTCAGCAACGCGCCGTGGAGCCCGAGCTGGGAGATCACCCCCAGCACCGGGTCGTTTTCGAAGTAGTGGCCGAGGGCGGTCGCGTAGCCTGGATGCGCGAAGGACTGTTTCAGCTCGGGGCTGTAGCCGACGCCGTGGTGGACGACCGGCAGGGCCGAGAGCGCGATCACCGAGATGCCGGCGTACACGGCGAGCACCGCCATCACGACGAGGTTCACCGCCTTCGGCACCTGGCGCCCGGGATCGCGCGACTCCTCGGCCATGTTCGCGACCGTCTCGATGCCGGTGTAGGCGAGCATCGCCAGCGACAGCGCGAAGACCAGTTCTTTCCAGGTCGGCGCGACGCCGAGATGGACCTGGTGGACGAGCAATGACGGGTCGAAGACCAGCGCGACGCCGACGATCACGAGCAGCACCTGCGTGGCGAGGTCGATGACCGCGAGGCCGAAGTTGAGCTTGGCCGACTCGCCGAGGCCGCGGATGTTCAGCAGCGTCAGCGCGACGACGACGGCGAGCCCGACGAAGATGTCGCCTGGGTTGTGCTTGAGCGCGCCCAGGCCGGGGATCGCGCTCAGGTAGTGCGGGACGAAGAACGCGGAGATCGCGATCGTGAGGATGTAGTCGAGGCTGAGCGCCCAGCCGGCGAAGAACGAGACGACGTCGTTGAACGCATGGCGCGCGAACGAGGAGGAGCCCCCGGCTTCGGGGAACATCGAGGCGCCCTCGGCGTAGGTTTTCGCGGTCAGCGCGAAGAGGCCGCCCGCGAACAGGAACACGAGCGGAGTGAGACCGAGGGCGTGGGCGGCGACGAGGCCGAGCGCGTAGTAGATCGAGGAGCCGACGTTCCCATACGCCGTGGCGAACATCCCCGGAACGCCGACCGACTTGCGCAGCCCGTGCTCAGAGAGGCGCGCCATGCAACTCACGCTAGATCCGGGGTCGTCAAGATCGCGTCAAGAAACGCCCGCCCCTCGTGTTGATTTCGTGAAGGGGAAAGTGCGCCCCGCGGGCGATGTCAGGGGGCCTTGAAGCGGTAGCCGACGCCGGCGTCGGTGCGGATGAACGAACGGCCGGCCGAGCCGCCGCCGAGCTTGCCGCGCAGGTTGGCGATGTGCGTGCGCAGCAGCGAGGTGGCGTCGGCGTGCTCGGGCCCCCAGACCTCGACCAGCAGCTGGCGGTGCGTCATCAAGAGGCCCCTGTTCACTGCCAGCTCGCGCAACAGCGCGAACTCGATCGGGGTGAGGTGGACCTCCTCGCCGTCGAGCCAGACGGCGCGGGCGGCCAGGTCGATCACGAGCCCTTCGACCTCGATCCGGGGCTCGGTGGCGCCCCGGCCCGAACGCCGCAGCGCGGCCTGCACGCGCGCGACGAGCTCGCCCGGCCCGAACGGCTTGGTCACGTAGTCGTCGGCGCCGGTCTCCAGCGCCTTGATCTTCACCGCCTCCTCCCCGAGCGCCGAGAGCACGATGATCGGCATCTCGCTCCACTCGCGCAGCCGCCGGCAGACCTCGATGCCGTCCTTGTCGGGGAGCATCAGATCGACGATCGCCGCGTGCGGACCGAGCACCGCCGCGCGGTCGAGCGCCTCCTCGCCGCTTCCGGTCACCGTCACCTCATAGCCGGCCTCGCGCAGCACGAGCCTCAACGCTCGCTGGATCTGCGGGTCGTCGTCGCAGACGAGGATGCGCTCGCCGGCCGTCGCCGCCATCACCGCTCCTGCGCGGCGGCGAGGTGCGGCGCCGGCGGCTCTGAGCGCGAGGCGATCGGGAAGTCGATCACGAAGCTCGTGCCGTTGCCGGGCTGGCTCTCGATCGCGATCCGCCCGCCGTTGACCTCGATGAAGCCTTTGGCGATCGCCAGGCCGAGCCCGGAGCCGTGGTGGCCGGTGTCCTGGAGGGAGCGGTAGAAGGGCAGGAAGACCCGCTCCTGCTCGGCGGGCGCGATCCCCGGTCCGCGGTCGACGATCCGGACCCGCAGGCGCTCCCCGACCGAGCGCGCCCGCACCGCGACGGGACTGCCGGCGCAGTAGCGCACGGCGTTCTCCAGCACGTTCACGAACGCGCGCTCGAGCTGCGCGGCGTCGCCCTGCAACGGCGGCAGGTCGCGCTCGATCGAGACCTGGAAGGACCCCGGCGGCGCCCGGGTCAGCTCGATCGCCTCTCCGAGGACCTCCTCCAGCGAGCACCAGGCGAGCGCCGGCTCCATGCTGCCCGACTGCAGCAGCGAGAGGTCGAGCAGCTTCTCGATCAGGATCCACAGGCGCGTGCCGGCGTCGAGCACGAGCTCGCGCACCTCGGCGACGTTCTCGACCTCCGGCTCGTGCGCGTCGAGCGTGCCGGCCGCCGTGAGGATCGCCGTGACCGGTGTGCGCAGGTCGTGCGAGACCGAGCGCAGCACCGCCGTCTTCATCTCGTCGCTGCGCCGCAGCGCGGCGGTCTCGACCACCTCGGCACGAAGGCTCTCGCGGTGCACGGCAGCCGCCAGGATCGAGGACAGCGCGGGCACGACGCGCTCGCGGGCGCGCTCGAGCTCGGCCGCTGAGACGCCCGCCGGCAGCTCCAGCGCGCCGATCGTCTCCTCCCCCGCGCGCAGCGGCAGCTCGGACGCATCGCCGGGCGCCACCGCCTCGCCGAGGCGGATCACGGCTGCGGACGTCCCGAGCGCCTGCGCCAGGCGTTCGGCGGCCGGCACCAGCGCGTCCTGCAACCGCTCGGCGCCGAGCAGCAGCTGCGCGAGCTCGCTTGCCAGCGCGGCCTCCCGGCGGCGCTCATCCAGCTCACGCGCGCGCGCACGCGCGAGCTCGGCGACGAGCCCGACCACGACCGCGACGGCGGCGAAAGCCGCCAGGCCGATCCAGTCGCGGCCGTGGCGCAGTGTGAAGTCGCCGGTCGGAGGCAGGTGGAAGAAGTTGAACGCGGCCGCGCTGAGGACGGCCGTCGCGAGCCCGAAGGCGAGCCCCCAGAAGATCGACATGACGAGCACCGGCAGCAGGTAGACGACGCCGAGCGTCTGCACAGGCGCGACGTGCTTGAGGGGGTAGACGAGCAGCGTCGAGAGGCCGACGGTCGCGAGCGAGACGAGCACGCCGAGCGCGCGCGACGGGCGCTCGGCGCGCAGGAGACGGGGAGGAAGCTTGCGGGAGCCCATCGCTCCCAATGATGATGGCCCTCAGGCCGGCACGGCGGTGGCCTCCTGTTCGCGGGCCTTCTGGTTCTCGGTCTCGATGATGATCCGGCAGGGGCGCTTGGCGAGCAGGTACGCGGCGGTCGGGCCGATCCGCTGCTCGCCTGCGGGCGCGTGGATCGTCGACCAGTAGATGACCTCGGCGCCGACGCGTTCGGCCTGCTCGACGAGCGCCGAGCCGGGATTGCGTGTCCGGATCAGGCCGGTGTGGATCTTGATGCCCATGCGCCGCGCCTTGATGCGCGCGCTCTCGAGCGCCGAGCGCCCCTCGGCTTCCTCGTCGGCCAGACCCTCCTCGAGCGAGAGCTGGTTCGGCACCGGCAGCACGAACACGGCGTAGACGACGCCGTCCTCGCCGATCAGCTTGGCGGCGGCGCTCAGCGCCGCGCCGCTGACGTCGCCGCCGAAGATCGGCACCAGCGCGGTGCGGTAGTCGAACTCGGCGAACTGCGGCGGGCGTTCCCGGCGCGGCGCCTTCGTGGTCGTGGTCAGGTCGAGCCCCTGCCGGCGCCGGTAGAGCACGTAGATGACCATTCCCAGGATCAGCCAGCCCACGCCCGACGCGGCGACGGCGAGGTGCAGGATCGTCACGACGACGAACGCGAGCCCCGTGCCGAGCCCGCCGAGCACGGCGAACACGGGCCACTCGCGTCCTTTGAAGGTGAACGTGCCCGGCCCCCTGTAGGGCCGTGGCCGGTCCGGCTCCTTCCTGCGCAATCGGATCACCGATGCGTGCGCGATCGTGAACGAGAGCATCGCCCCGAACGCGTACATGTTCCCCAGGAATTCGGCCTGGCCCGGGATGATCGTCAGGCAGGCGATGCCCCCGAACAGCAGGATCCCGATCCAGGGCGTCTGAAACCGCGGATGCAGCCGGCTGAGGCGGTCCGGCACCTGGCGGTGCAGTCCCATCGAGTAGACCAGCCGCGAAGCGCCGATGATGCCCGCGTTCGAAGCGATGAAGAGGATCGTCGCGGCGAGGATGCCAACGTAGATCTCGCCCGCCGACTGCAGCGCGCCGAGGTGCAGGTGCTTGACGATCCCGAGCACCGGATCGCCGGCGTAGCCC
>Ga0134126_10005515_pt1 | contig 15824 bp, 10 predicted proteins | sample KB31752_FD_96881 | JGI IMG/M metagenome (GOLD analysis project Ga0134126, IMG submission 96881) | Terrestrial soil microbial communities with excess Nitrogen fertilizer from Kellogg Biological Station, Michigan, USA - KB3-175-2 | ecosystem: Environmental > Terrestrial > Soil > Unclassified ...
CAAAATGTCTTCTGAACGCAGAGTTGATTCCACTTAGCCGATCACCGTAAACAGTCTTGCTTTGAGAAACTAGAAGGCAGAACGCTTCCAATCGTTGGCGAAGAGTGGAGTCGAGCTTGACACTAGACATTCGTTTTTCATTCGCCTAAACTGGCTCACATCGTGAACTCCAAACCCAAGCTGCAACCCGTCCTCCGTTGCAAAGGATGCAGGGAAGCCATCCCCATCGGCGTGATGCCGACGACGCATATAGTCCGGACTTGCCCTCTTTGCGGTGAGCGCCGCCGATACCCGCCAGAGGAGGCCTTTCAAGGCCATCCTTCCCTGGGTTCCCGCAAAAAACCTGCCGGACGAGTCAGGTATACGTCATAGGGTTTTCCGCCGAGCAATAAAGGGCCGCGAATCATCTCTATCTATTTGGTTGGTGCAGACGACTTGACGCTACGCGGAGGTTGCGCGAAACACCCAGCGATCACCCAGGCGGAAGTTAATCAGGGAACAAAGCAAAATCGCGATTCCGTCCGCGATCAGGATTGGCATCCGAGCCTCCTCAACAAGAAGTCTTAGGATCATCAGATTCCCCACCATGGAAACCAGTCCATTCGAGAGATGAAATCGCACCAGTCGGATCAGCGGCGCGGAATCGTCCGACCTGTCGCGCCAGGTGTAATGCAGATGCCATACAAAGTTGTGAAGTATTGCAAGCTCGACTGCCGCCGCCGAAGCTACCAGATAGTGGCCGGGTGCGCACCGCTCAAACACCCCGAGCGCGGTCAGTTGCAATACCATCCCCATCGCGCCAACCCCGTTGAATTTGCCCCAGCGGATGAGGGTGTTCAAGGCAGCGGCTCTTGCCGATATAGTTCGGCAGTGTGGCGAACTGTAATGAAAAGCGCCATTGCAAACATTACGACAGCCGCGATAATTCCTCCGAGATCGAAGAGCAGGACTGTATGGCCGAATAAAATTGCATATGGGCTGTGCAGAAGGGCCAGCGTCCCGACAATCAACAGAATGCGAATTTCTGTCGGGCCGAAAAATCCTTGCGATATCTCAAATCGCGACAGGGTATAGGTCGCCAGGTAGCTTTCACTCGACAGCAGCAGGAAAGCGATCAGCATTGCAATCGCCGTCTCCCAGTGCAGAAATCCGGAAAGCCCAAGGCCGCACATCAACGCGACCGAACCAAAGATATCGACCATATGGTCCACATAAAAACCATAACGCGGGCGCTGTTGCTGGCGGACTCGCGCCAGAGTTCCATCCAGGCTATCTCCCAGCCAGTTCAGCACAACGCAGACGATCACCAGAATCAAGGCGTAGCGGTTGTAGCGCGACCATGCATAACAGGCTCCTGCGCCCACTTGCGCGGTAAGGCCAAGGATAGTTAGCCGGTCAGAGGTGACCCATGCGGGTGCTCGCTCCGCCAACCACCGCAGCGTTCGCTTTTCAAGGGGAGCTGTGAGCGATTGATTGATGCGAACAGCCGTGCGAAATGCTGTTCCGGCAGGGGACACGATGGACTTCGTACTCATCCTTGATTCCTTTCCGTTTCCTTGGGCTGCTTGCTGCGCAGATCTTTGGCTTCTTGATTCACCCTCTTGTGAAGCGCGGAGCAGGCAGCGCGCAATGTGAATTCCAGCGACTGACGGGGTACGCTTTCAATAAACGGGCCGACGACCCATCCCAGTCCGGTTGGAATAGATCGCGTCAACGAGACAGATTCGACCTGGATGTACAGACCGCCGTCGCGCTCCTCATAACTCCAGTAGGTGTTCTGCCGCCAGAGAAAGCCGTGATCCTGACTCGCATCGACCGCGTGCCCCTCTGAGTCCAGCTCTGAAATGTGCGTGCTTCGGGAGATGCTGTATCCATGCTGCGCGTCGAGTTTTCCGAAGTTGACGTCATAAGTGGTATCCATCTCAACCGTGATTACATGATGTTGCCGCACGCGCATCCATGCCTCAAGCCGATCGCCATCGCGCATCAACACCCGCGCCTGAAGGACCTGCGGAGAAAAATCCAGCGGATACGCGTCAACATTCTTGAGCAGCCTCGCAAAATAGTCTGTGCCGGCTCCCGGGACAAAGGCCGTCGCGCGCCAGTGGTGCAGCAGCGCCCCGGGTAAAACCAGTCCGCCGGAGGGTGTGCGCTGCTCGACGATGATCTCTCCCCTGCGCAGGCGAGTGTCGCTTTGCTGAACGGGCGACAGTGGGGCTAAAAATGCGGCTTGAGAGCGATGCTGCTGGGCAAGTCGAGATTCAACCGCTTGAACATACGAATTGAAGGCCGTAACCGCCGCCGGAGACGGTTCGGCCAGGACGCGGCCTGGCGTGGCGACGTAGATCAGTAAGCCGCAGATCAACGGGAAGGCACGGAAAGCTGGGATAAATCGTTGCGTCATGGTCTGAACTTTGCTCTGGCATGGCAGCGAAAGCAATGCACGAATACTCATCTAGTTCTCGAACATTCCTCACGGTGCAAGTGATTGCTGCAGCATGGCTTCTTGGGAGTTGTACATGGGATCGTCTGGCAGAAACGAGCGCCGAATCGGATACACTCGACATAACCCATGACCAATTCGGGCACATCTCGGCGATATCGCTTTGGAGTCTTTGAGGCCGAGGTCTCGACCGGAGAACTTCGCAAGCACGGAGTTCGGATCAAGCTGAACGCGCAGCCTTTTCAGGTCCTGATCCTGCTGCTGGATCGGCCGGGAGAGGTACTGACTCGAGAGCAAATTTATCGACAACTTTGGCCCGACGGCACGTTCGTGGATTCCGAGCATGGCGTCAATTCGGCCGTGAATCGTCTTCGCGATGCGCTTGGAGATACCGCCAGCAATCCCAGATTTGTGGAGACATTGTCTCGGCGAGGTTACCGTTTTGTCGCCCCGGTGGAGCGGATCGAAACCGGCAAAAATCTCGAGCCTCGAACTGCCGCGGCCGAAACTGAAGCTGTCACCTCCGAGCGCGAACCCGATCTCACTGTTTTCGCAGGCGCAGGCATTTTGTCTTCTCCACACGAGCTTCCGAAAACGCCGTATCCCGTCGTGCAGAAACTATTCGTGCTTTTTCAATTGATGTATGTCGGGTTTTATGTGGGCGCGCTCGCGAACTTGCCGGAAATCCAGGGCCTGCTTTCCGCTTTGCCGAAAGCAACCCTTATCTTCACAGTACTCATCGTCACCGCCGGAATTCTGATTCCGGTCCGCGCCTTCCTACTCTCCGCAGTTGTCTTTCATCCGCCGAGGGCACGCGAAAAGATTTTGAAGATATGGCCGTTTCTATTGCTGTTCGATGAATTGTGGTCACTTTCTCCATTCCTGCTGTTGCATCACATTAATTTCGGACTGGCCCTGGCGTGCACGGCGCTTCTGGTCTATTCGCCGTTTGCGCAACGCGCGCTCGTCTTGATGGGTGCCGGCGACATGGAACGAAGACCTCCCCAGAATCTGCCTGAACAGAACGAAAGCCATGTCGAGTCGCTCTAACAATCCATAACAAATTCGGCGCTGAAGGAAAAACGGCCCGCGAACTTCGCGGGCCGCAAGAGTATTGCAGATTACAAATCAGAACAAGAACTTCGCCTGTAACTGAATTGTTCTCGGAGTGCTGATTGGCCCGGCAGTGATCACGCCGGAGTTATTCGGCAGCGCCAGGCTTTGATGGTTATAAATGTTGAAAATCTGGGCTTCGAAGTCGAATACCAGATTCCTCCAGAGTGGAGTCAACTTATAGACGTTGGCGTCCATCCCGTTGAAACCAGGGCCCGTCATATAGTTCTCCGGAATGTTGTTCCGGAAATCGCCTTGCAACGCCGTTGCGGTGTATTCGTAGGTTTGGCCAGCGTATGGAGTTCCGGAGGTCGGATCCCACGGTGGTTGGTAATCAAACCAGTGCTGGGGTGTCCGCTGTCCTGGTGGCAGAATGCCTGTCTTTCCAGGAGCCAGACGGATGCCGTGGCCGCCATTTCCAATCGGCGCACTGGAGTTAAACGGCGTGAAGTATGGCGAGAAGTAGAATCCACTATGCCACAGGAAGTACGGAGCGATGTTGTATCCGCTAACCAAGGCATTCAGGAATCCATGAGCATTGCCAAGATAGCGCTGCCCTTTGCCGAATGGGAATTGATAATGAGCATTCAGTTGGAAGGTTTTGGCTGGTAGCGTCGGGTCGTTTGCGTAGATGGCACGCAAGCGGTCCGAAGTTGGAGCGCCAGAGGTAAGAGGTTCGGCTAGAGAATAGCCAGGAGTCAAAGCCGCCGGCACCAGCGTGGAAGCGTTGCCCAGTGTGTTCAGCAAACCTGCTTCCGTCGTGGTCAGGAACTTGCCCCAGGTGAAATAGGATTGCAACGTCAAACCATTGCCCCACGTGTGCGTAATCTGCGCTTGCAACTCGTTCGTGTTGGCGTACCCGTTATAAGTAAACAGACTCATGGAGTTCGTCGCCGAGGTTCCAAAGACGGGATACGCGCGTCGTTCTGACGGCGTGCAGGCCGGATCCGCGCACTGTTCGCGTGGAATGGTGTAGTTGATCGGATCCAATTGCAGCAGGTTCGTGCTGTGGTTTCCGATATAGCTCAGTTGGAAGCCAATGTGCAACGGCAGTTCCCGTGCGAACGACAGAGTGTATTCCTGCACACGAGAGGGCTTGTAGTTCGGATCCATCGGTGCAATACCGAATCCACCCCCTTGGGTAATCTGCACAGCGCCGGTGCTCAGAATCAAGCCTGGCGATGCGCAAGTCCCCGCTGGCGCATTGGTGCAACTGGTGCTGCCCTGACCATCGTAAACGCCCAGCATGTATTGGTTCACTCCCTGTGGACCGCCATAGTTTGCGGAGGCAATCGGAAACTCGAGTTCCGACGCAGCAGTATCGAGCGCGACTCCGTCGATTTCGCCAGGATTCAGATTCTCCGAAGTAAAGAATGGCGGGTTTTTGCGGGTGGCCTGCTGGAATTGCTGTAGCGGAATTACCCACTGGTAGATGCCCCAGCCGCCGCGCAGTACAGTCTTGTTGTTCAGTTGGTAGGCAAAACCCACTCTAGGTTCAAAGCCGTTCTTGGGCATGGTGAACAGGCTGAGAGGATACTTCGCCGCCGCCGCAGATTCGATGGGCAGTCCTGCAGCCTTATATCCAGCCAATACCTCGGGTGGTGTTTGCGCTGGCAGGCCGCTACCTTGGTAGACGACCATACCGCCCGGGATATTTGGATCAAACGTGGAGTAGAGCCCGGAAGAATCCGTAAAGGCTGTCCAGTACTCATATCGCAAGCCAAGGGTCAGTGTCAGGTTTTGCGTCACCCGCCAATTGTCTTGTGCGAAACCCGAATACTCAGTTTGGCGTGTGTGGTAATTCGGGTAGTTGTTGACTGAAACGCCGTCGGTGTCTCCCAGCAGAATATCAGCCAAGCCCATACCGGTATTTGGCACATTAACGTTGTAAGTCCCCTGGGCCACCAAAGCCGGATCCTGCAGCGCTGTAAACAAGCCAGAGAAGTTGTATCCGCCGCCGGGCTGGCCAACCTCGGACGTAGTCAGGCGAGAGTTATTGATTTCAAACCCGAACATCATTTGATGCTTGCCGCGGTTGTAGGAAAACGTATCGCCGCCAGTCATGGTTTGATCAGGATAGTTTTTTGGATTATCACGATCGATGCCGGTCCAGTATGCGTCGGTGTTGGTGTAGTTCCAGTAGAAGCTGGGCCAACCAACCTGGTTGGAGTAAGCAGGCAATCCCAGCGCCTGGGTAACGCCGGGGATCGGCTCAGGTCCGCTGAACTGGTTGTTGTACTGTATGCCCAACCGTGCGTCGTTTACCATTCGCGCGCCAATCACGGTCGTCAGGGTAATCGCACCGTTGCTGCCGCCGCTATGCGACAGATCCGGTTCAGTCGGAGCGTAATATTCAGGATGCAAATTGTTGGACGCCGTATAGGTATAGCGTGCGGCCAGGCGGCTCGGGCCAATGACTTGATCGACCTTGGCTGTGTAGAGCTTGTTGCGGACCGTGTTCGACGACGACGGAGGTATGTAGTTTGGGTTGTGGTCCCAGAAATCGGTCTTGAGGTTTGGCTCGGCAAGCGGCGCCAGTCCGGGGACAGCCGTGATGCCAAAAGCCTTCTGGGTGACCGGGTTCAGACGGTTCGAAGGAATAATGTTTCCGGGAAAGGCGGTACGGGTATAAGCACCACTGACGGGATCAAAGACCGTGCTATCCGGATCGTAGATCGTCAACGGAGTTGGATTCGTCGCGCCGCTGTCTGCGAGGTACACATCGGAAAGGTTGCCCTGCCGCTGGGTCATGGTAGGAACGGTATATGCCTCATACTGATTTGAGTTCTGCTGGATCCACTCTGCGTCGAAAAAGAAGAAGGTTTTGTTCCTTCCGTTGTATACCTTGGGAATCCAGACAGGACCGCCCAACTGAGCGCCCCACTCATTATGTTGCAGGAAGGGAACCGTTGGACCAGAATGGTATGCCCGCGCCTGCAGGTGATTGTTCTTATTCAACTCATAGACCTGGCCATGGAATTGATTGGTGCCGCTCTTCGTGACCAATTCGATCAGGCCGGGACGACCGTATTGCGCGTCGCCGCTGGCGGTGATGATTTTCACTTCCTGAAAAGTTGGTGTCGGCTGCGCATTTGTCTGCAATTCATTCGTGAACCGGTTAGACATGGTCTGTCCGTCTACCAGGTAATCGAGCGAGCCGCCCGTGATGCCGTTCACGCGCGTATAACCGCCGCCCGATCCGGCATAGCTACCGGCGACCACGCCAGGACTGAAGGCCAGTACATTCAGGATGCTGCGATTTTGTACAGGAAGAGTTTCGATCGCAGTTGCGTTCTTCACGTCGGAAAGAGTGGGGTTGACCGAGTCAATCACGGGAGTGACATCCTTCACCGTGACCTGTGTATTGACGCTGGCGGCATTGAGCGTTGGATCGACCAGTGCGGCTTGAGAAACCCGCAATGTCAGCACGCCAACCCAGTTCGAAAACCCGGGCGCAGAGACAGTTAAGTTATAGTTCGCCGGCGATAACTGGGCAAAAGCGTAGAACCCGTCCGCGCCCGACTTGGTCGTCACCGCGTGAGAGGTGCCGATATTTGTCAAGGTTACGGTAGCGCCGGAAACCACAGCGCCGCCTGCATCTTTTACGGTACCCTTGATGGTCGAGTTATTGTTCTGCGCGAATGCTCCCAATGTGATGAAACTGACCATTAGGAACAAGAGGAAAACTTTGTAGGTCTTATACGTCATCGGCTGGCTCCTGAATCAAATGTTGAAACAAGAAAAATATTTTTATATCGGTTAGTGACCGCGCACTCGAATCGAAGCAGTGTTGCCACTTCAGGAAAACGGAAGAATTTGTTCAACCGCGATGGAAGCGTGTGACATCACGGTGGAGTACTGCTGGCAGATCCGGGGGCTGGATCGAGCCCAAAAAAACGATACGAGAGCTTTGTTGTCCTTGCGCCTTTCAATGTACCACGAAACGAAATGCTGTCAATAGAAACCTGACGGAAGCAATTACAGGTACTTTCTCCGTGCTTGCTAACGAGTGGTTAAAAACGATTTTATTTTGCTAGGTGGCACTTGGCGGGGACATTTATGCCCAGGGTGAACGTGGTGCACCTTATTGACGCTGCGCATTTTAGGCGAGCACTTCCTGGAGACAAAAAAAGACGGCCCGTAAAACTTCACGGGCCGTCGGAAAACTTCTTTTCTGTGGTTTTAGAACAAGATTTTTGCTTGGAGCTGTATGGTTCGCGGATAGGCTCCATTGACACCCGCGCCGCCCGCAGTGGTTGTGATCGCCCCCTGGGTGTTTGGCATTCCCAGATTTTGGTGGTTGTAGATGTTGAAGACTTGGGCTTCCATGTCGAAGACTAGATTTCTCCATAAGGGCGTCAGTTTGTAGACGCTGGCATCCATATTGTTGAATCCGGGCCCAGTCATGTAGTTCGATGGAATGTTATTCCGATAGTCGCCCTGCAGGGATGTTCCAAGCATGTAGGCTTGTCCGGAGTATGGACCGGTTGTTGGATCCCAAACACTGGCGTCAAACCAATGAGCGGCATTGCGCTGGCCCGGTGGCAGAGCGCCGGTTTTGCCGGGAGCCAGATTGATTGCTCGCCCGCTTCCTCCCGGAGATACCGATCCAGAACCGAATTGGGTGTAATAAGGCGAAAAGTAAAAGCCGCTGTGCCACAGGAAGAAGGCCGAAATATTATATCCGCTGACCAGGTCATTCACAATTCCGTGAGCACTGCCCAGGTAGCGCTGGCCTTTCCCGAAAGGCAATTGATAATGCGCGTTCAACTGGAAGGTCTTCGTGGGTAGGGTTGGGTCGTTAGAGTAAACGGCGCGCAAACGATCGGCAATTGCAGCGCCAGAGCCCACCTGGTTCACGTTGTAGCCAGGAGTTAATGCCGCGGGGATCATGGTGTCGGTGTGCGACTGTCCCCCTGCGCTCCCTGCCGGTGTGCCCCCATTCGAGAGTCCAAACTCGGATGTGGTGAGCGCCTTCATCCAGGTGAAATAGGTTTGCAGTGTCAGTCCATTGCCCCAGGTATGCGTTAACTGGGCCTGCAACTCATTTGTGTTCGCGTAGCCGTCGTACCGGTAGTAGTAGATGGGGTTGGCGAAGGATGTATAGAGGCTGCGCTGGCTTCGCGTGCAATTGATGCCGGTGGTGCACTCTTCACGCGGAATCTCGGCGTTGAGCGGATCCTGCATCAACAGATTGCTGCTGTGGTTGCCGATATAGCTCAGTTGGAATCCGGTGTGGAAGGGCAACTCGCGCGCGAATGTCAGGTTGTATTCCTGAACCATGGAAACCTTGTAATTGGGATCCATATAGTTTCCGGAAAAACCATTGCCTTGCGTAATCGATGCGGCGGCATTGCTGGGGTCGATAGCAAGCCCGGGAGGATTGCAAAGTGTCGCGGGCGAGCAATTTTTCTGGTTCCCGAGTATGAACTGATTCAGTGGCTGAGTACCGCCGTATTGCGTCTGCGCATTCGGGAACTCCAGTTGTGCCGCAGCCTGGTTGGGGACGGATGTGCCGCCTGGCCCGCTGACTTCTCCGATCTGGTATTGCGCGAAGTAGCTGAACGGCGCATTATCGCGTGTGGCTTGCTGGAATGAGATCAATGGGATGACAAAGCGGTAAATCCCATATCCGCCGCGCAGCACTGTCTTATCATTCAACTGGTAGGCAAAGCCGACGCGCGGGTCGAAGTTGTACTTTGGCATGTTGAACAGGCTGAGCGGGTAATTGGCCTTTGCAGCCGACTCAATAGGCAATCCCTGCTCTTGAAATGCACTATAGAGTGCCTTCGAAGTTTGCGCTGGAAGAGCGCCATTGCCCTGGTAGATCACCATGCCGTTGCCGTTCGCAGCTCCCGTGGCGTTTGGATCGAACGTCGAGGTCAGACCGGAGGCGTCCGCAAACGCTGTCCAGTACTCATATCGAAGCCCCAGGTTCAGCGTCAATCGCTGCGTGACGCGCCAGTCGTCCTGCGCGTAGCCGTCAAACTCCGACTGCCGTGTGTGGTAGACAGGGTAGACATTTACACTGAGCTGAGCCACGTCACCTAGCAGGAAATCAGCCAGCCCGAGGCCCGTATTGGAGACAGGCGTGCCTTCCGGCTGGGCCGAGTCTTGTACTGCTGTAAATAGTCCGTTGATGTCATAGTTGCCGCCGGGCTGACCAATCTCATCCGTCGTGATGCGGTAATTGTTGTAGTCAAAGCCGAACATCATTTGATGGCTCCCCCTGGTGTAGGAGAACTGGTCCGAGGCAGATATTGTCTGGTCCGGATAATCCTTGGGGTTGTCGCGATCGATGCCTGTCCAATATCCGTCAGGCGAGCCGCCATAGTTGTTGTAGTAGAACTGGGGCCAATATTGATTGGTCTGATAGGTGGGCAACCCAAGCAGAGATGAAACATTTGGGATCGGTACCGGCCCGCTGTGGACATGGTTGTCATACTGAATGCCAACGTGGGCTACATTGATCGCTCGTGGGCTCACGACCTCGGTAAAGGTAAGCGATCCGTTGTGTCCGCCGTATTCGGCCTGGTCCGGCTCGGTCGGGGCATAGTACTCGGGAGTCAATGCCTTGTTGTCCGTATATGTATAACGCGCGGCCAGACGGTTGGGGCCGAACAATTGGTCCACTTTGACTGTATAAAGCGTGTTATCCGTCGTCGCTTTGCTTGAGGGCGGAACGTAGTTTGGCTGACCGTTCCACACCTCAGCGCCAGCGATGTTCGGCTCTGCAAGCGGCACCAGGCCAGCGACGGGCGTGACTCCGAAAATCTTTTGCGTAACAGGATTCAGGCGATTTGTCGGAATTGAGCTTCCACCGAATGCCGTGCGTGCATAGGGTGCGCCACCGCCGGTGCTGTTTGGATCGTAGATTGTTACCGGAGCGCCCGTGGTATTGGCGCGAACGTCGGCAAGATTGCCCTGCCGTTCACTCAACGTCGGAACGTAATACTGCTCCACCTTGTTTGCGTTTTGTTGAATCCGTTCGGCGTCGAAAAAGAAAAACGTCTTGTTTCTTCCGTTGTAGAGTTTTGGAATCCAGACCGGACCGCCGAGTTGGAAACCATATTCGTTGTGCTGCAGGAACGGGACAGCCTTCCGCTGGTTGAACACCTTTGCCTGCAGATGGTTGTTCTGGTTCAGTTCATAGATCTGCCCGTGGAATTGATTTGTGCCGCTTTTGGTCACCAGCTCCACCACGCCTGGAGCGCCATATTGCGCGTTTCCCTGAGCGGTAATCACTTTGACTTCCTGGAACGTTGGAGTGGGCTGCGCATTTTGCTGCAATTCGTTCGTGTTCCTGTTGGTCATGCTCTGACCATCCACCAGAAAGTCCACCGATCCCGGCGGCATTCCGTTAATGCGGGTGTTACCCGCGCCAGATCCACCATACTTGCCGGCGACGACGCCCGGACTGAAAGCCAGAACATTCAGGATGTTGCGGTTGGCCACCGGGATCGTCTGGATGGCAGTCGAATTCTTTACGTCTGAAATTGTGGGATCTACCGAATCAATGACAGGAGTGACGTCCCTGACTGTAACCTTCGTCGATACGGCGGCTGCGCTCACGCTCGCGTTCACCAGGGCGGCTTGCGAAACCCGCAAGGTCAGCACTCCAACCCATCCGGAAAACCCGGAGGCGGCCACGCTCACCTTGTAGTTCGCCGGCGCCAGGTTCACAAATGTATAAAAACCGTTGGCATTGGAGGTTGTTGCGACGCTCTGGTTTGTGCCGAGGTTCGTCAGCGTAACTGTGGCGCCCGGTACGACCGCGCCGTGGGTGTCCCCAATTGTCCCTTTGATCGAAGAATTGGCATTCTGAGCCAACCCTGCCAGGCTGAATACACCACATATCAAGAACAAAACAAATGCTTTGTAGAACTTGTACTTCATGCTTCGGGCTCCTCATTGAGTGGTGAAAACGAACGCAGTTTAGCTACAGCCTGTGATCACTACGCACTGGGAGCATTCAACCTATTGGAGCAAGGGGGAGATGTCTCCGGTCTGTGTGGCAGCTTCGATCATCACAGATGAAGTTTTTGGACGTGCCGAACTTGCGGGGACAAGGTTCCGCGAAAAAACGATACGAGAGGTCAATCGAGCTTACGAATCCAATGTAATCATTCTGTAACGAGGTGTCAATAGAACGTGGTCGGAACGTATCGAGCTACCGTTTGCTAACTCTTCAGGGAGCTGGCCTCTGGAGGGCAGCCGTAATTCGATCTCCTGAGCCAACATCCAGGGTGGGATCGTCAAATTCGACGCAACATACTTCTGACATACTGAATGCTTGGATGTAAGGGGAAGAAGCAGTGCTGCACATGGAAGGTAAGATCGCAGTGGTGACTGGGGTCGTCGCGGGCATGGATTTCAGTAATCAGGCATTGGAGCCGGAGCGAAAAAAGTGAGCGCAGGCGGAAAATTAGCAGGCAAAGTTGCCATCATCACGGGATCTGCGGCAGGAATTGGCCGTGCCTCCTGCTTGTTGTTTGCTCAGCAAGGCGCGAAAATTGCCGCCGTCGATAGCGACGCGCAGGGCAACGCGAGTCTGGTCGAGGAGATTCGCAGCGCCGGCGGAAGCGCCGAGGCGCTGACTGCGGATGTGGCTTCCTCCAGCGATGTTGATAGAGTTGTCCAGCAAATTTTGTCAAAGTGGCAACGCATCGACATTCTGTTCAACAATGCCGGAATCGTTCCCGGCAAAAAGGTTCACGCGCTGACGGAAGAAGAATGGGACCGCGCCTTCGCCATCAACGTAAAGAGCATGTACCTTTTCAGCCGCGCCGCGATCCCTTGCTTCCTGCGGCAGGGCGGCGGCGTTATTTTGAACATGTCCTCGACAACCGCGTTGCGTGTGGCGCCGGACCGCGCACTCTACACGGCGACCAAGGGCGCGGTTCTTTCACTCACCAAGTCCATGGCGGTCGACTATGCCGCGGACAATATTCGCGTGAATTGCCTTTGCCCCGGCACAACGGATACACCCTCGCTGCGGGCTCGCTTGAGCGCCGCCGGAAATACTGACGAGGTGACGAAGAAGTTTATTGCGCGCCAGCCATTGCGCCGCCTGGGTAACGCAGAGGAGATGGCACAGGCCGCTCTCTATCTGGTTTCCGACGATGCCTCATTTGTGACCGGGTCCGCGTTTCAAATCGATGGAGGGATGTCTCTTTGAGGACTCGCCAGCCAGGCCTTACAATCGAAACTACCTCGAACGCAAAACCAAAAACGAAATCAGACGTAACTGAATTGGGCTTACGTCCGCCCAGGAGACATCCCGCATGCGCTTGATACGATTCGGCCCCGTCGGAAGTGAAAAGCCAGGGGTCATCGACCACACAGGTTCCCGTCGTGACCTTTCTTCCCACTTTAAAGACTGGGACATGGCCTTTTTCGGATCTTCGAAGATCGATCGATTGGCCGAGATTGTCCAGGGCGGCGCTGCCAAGCTTCCGCTCGTGCCCGACTCGGAAAGGTGGGCGGCTCCTGTCGCTCGTCCAGCCAAGGTCATCTGCATCGGTTTGAACTACTCCGACCACGCGGCCGAATCTGGAATGCCCATCCCACCCGAGCCGATTGTGTTTATGAAGGCCTCGAATACTGTCGTCGGTCCATATGACGATGTTTTGATTCCGCGCGGCGGGGAAAAGACCGATTGGGAAGTCGAGTTGGGAGTGGTAGTGGGCAAGGAGGCTCGCTACCTGGCGTCTCCCAAAGACGCGTCGGCTCACATCGCGGGATATTGCCTGACTCACGACCTTTCTGAACGCGCATTTCAGTTGGAGCATAACGGCCAGTGGACCAAGGGCAAGAGTTGCGACACTTTCAACCCGCTCGGCCCATGGCTATCCACACCGGATGAGATCCCCAACCCTGATTCGCTCAAGATGAAGCTTTGGGTCAACGGGGAACTGCGTCAGAACGGTTCGACGGACAAGATGATCTTCAATTGCGCTTTCCTCGTTCACTATTTGTCGCAATTCATGACACTTGAACCGGGCGATCTGATTTCTACAGGCACGCCTCCCGGCGTTGGGCTGGGCATGAAGCCACCCCAATATTTAAAGGCAGGCGACATTGTCGAGCTTGAAATGGAGCATCTGGGGCGGCAAAAGCAGCGCTGTGTTCCGGCGTAGAATTTTAATTCTCTTGAACCCTGCCTCGACAGGACTTGTGTCGCAATGAAGATGAGCTTTCGTTGGTATGGGAAATCCGACCCGGTGAAGCTGGAGTACATCCGGCAAATTCCTGGCATGCACGGCATCGTTGCCGCCATCTACGATGTGCCGCTGGGCGAAACCTGGCCAGTCGAAAATATTCTCGACCTGAAAAACTCCATCACCGCGCACGGCTTCGCGTTCGAGGTGGTGGAGAGCGTGCCCATCCACGAAGACATCAAACTCGGCAAGCCCAGCCGCGATCAATGGATTCAGAAGTATTGCAACACCCTGCAGCTCCTGGCCGCCGTGGGCGTCAAGGTGGTTTGCTACAACTTTATGCCGGTGTTCGACTGGATGCGAACTTCGCTTGATCGCAAGCTTCCCGACGGCTCCTCCAGCACCGCATTCGATGTTGATGTGGCGTTCAACGTCGACCTGGGCAAAGGTGTGACCTTGCCCGGTTGGGACGCGGCCTACACCCCAGAACAATTTCGCACCCTGATGGCTGCCTACGCTACTGTGGGAGAGGAAGAGCTCTGGAAGAATCTTGAATATTTCCTGCAGCGTGTCATTCCGTGCGCCGGGTCTGTTGGAATCAAGATGGCGCTGCATCCAGACGATCCTCCGCGACCTATCTTTGGCCTGCCACGAATTGTGAAGAACCGCAACGATCTGCGCCGAGTGTTAGACGCGGTCGATGCACCGGCGAACGGCCTGACGCTCTGCTCCGGCGCGCTGGGGGCGGATGTCCGCAACGACATCGTCGCCATGGTCAAAGAGTTTGGCGGAGCCAAGCGAATCCATTTCGCCCACCTCCGCAATATCCAGGTGGACGAGGCCGGCAACTTTCAGGAGACCGCGCATTATTCCTCGGCTGGCTCGCTCGATATGGCTGCGATTGTTCGCGCCTATGCTGAGGTCGGTTTCGACGGATATGCGCGTCCCGACCACGGCCGCATGATCTGGGGTGAAAAAGGAAACTTCAGCTATGGACTGTACGATCGCGCTCTCGGCGCGGTGTACCTGAATGGCCTGTGGGAAGCAAGCACGAAAATTCTGAATAAGAATTAGCCTGCAGATCAGATATGTTCTGGCGTTGACGGAGCAGTCGACTTGAACGGCCATTCCTTTTCAATGAACGCGCGCACCGCGTAAATCACCAGCCCAGTCAGCAATAGAGCCGTGGCAAATTCAATTTCTTTCGAGAGGTTTTTGCCGTGAATCAACACAAATAAAAATCCCGCGATCGCCAGCAATGCCGGGATGGGATATAGGGGCATCTTGAAGGGATTGGGCTGCCCCCCCAGGCGACGGCGAAATGCCACCAGCCCCACCGCCTGCAATAGGAACTGAAATACGATGCGGGTGATGATCAGCGCTGCGATCAGGTCCGGTAGGCGAAACAGGCAGAAGAAGACCGATACCGCACCCAATACCAGCAGCGACACGGTAGGGAAGTGTTTCGTCTTGTGCAAGGCGGCGAAACTGCCAAAGTAATTCTTGTCGACGGCCGCAGCGTATGGAACACGAGAGTATCCCAGGAGCACCGCAAACACTGACGCGAATGCGGTCCACACAATCAACACAGCCATCGCCTTGCCCGCCCATGGCCCGTACAGGCGCTGCATCACCACGGCGATCACTGAGCTGCGTGTCGCAATCGCTCCCGGCTTCATAAATTCATGTACGGGGATCACCTGCAGCACGCTGATATTCAGAAACACATACAGGCTGGCAACAATCAGGATGGACCAGAAGATGGCGCGCGGAATGATGCGCCGCGGATCTTTCACTTCTCCTGCTAGAAAGCAAATGTTGTAATAGCCGCCGTAGTTATAAATCGCGATCAGCAGTCCGGCGCTGAACCCGCCGACACCGTGTTCCGCGGAAAATGCGCCGCCGTGCGTGACTGCCGCACCCATGTGCGAAAGCCCGGAGACGATGACCCAAACAATGGCCAGCAATACGCCAATGGACAGCACGCGCGAAATTCGCCCTACCGCCTGGATGCCGTTGAAGATCAGCAGCGTGGCCACGCCGCAGGCCATCATCGCGACGACTGAGCCCAGCGTCACTGCAAGATGAATGTGGAACCAGCCGCCAAG
>Ga0134126_10005517_pt1 | contig 15820 bp, 13 predicted proteins | sample KB31752_FD_96881 | JGI IMG/M metagenome (GOLD analysis project Ga0134126, IMG submission 96881) | Terrestrial soil microbial communities with excess Nitrogen fertilizer from Kellogg Biological Station, Michigan, USA - KB3-175-2 | ecosystem: Environmental > Terrestrial > Soil > Unclassified ...
CAGCAAGGTCCGATCCTGATCGTATCGCGTGCGGGGCGTCCCTCCTTCGCCGGCGCGCTCGACGATGCCAAATTGTTTCCGCTGGTCGACGCCAATTTCGCGGAGGCGTCGCGCGCGGTGCGCGAGGTGCAGCCCGCCGCGGTCGTGGTCGCGGCGGCCAACCTGCGCCAGCCGCAATTCGAGGCGCTTGCGGCCGAGGTCGCCGCGCGCAAGCCCTACGTTCCCTTGATCGCGCTCAATCCCGTGGGGTCGCTGCCCGAGAACGCGCTTCCCCTCTGGCGCGGCGAAGCCAATCCGGACCGGCTTGTGGCCCGCCTGCGCGCCGCGCTGCGGGTGCGCGCCTTGCACGCGACCGTGCTGCGCCGGCTCGCCGACGTCCCGGCACGAGACGACCCGCCGCAGCTCGATCCCGCGCGCGATGCGACCGCGCTCCTGGTCGGCCGGGGTGGCAACTATCCCGCGCTGTCGGTCGCCCTCGGCGAGCGAATGGGCGTGATCGGCGCGCTCAGCATCGAGGTCGCGGCCAACCATCTCAACAACCGCGACATTGACGGCATCGTCCTGGGCGAAGGTTTTACCCCGCGCGTGGTCGATGCCTTTCTCACCGTGCTGTCGGAGGATGCGCGCTTTCGCAACCTGCCCATCGCGCCCACCTCCGGTTCGTTGATGCGCACGTACGATCTGCCGAACCTCGAAATGATCTATGGCGAGCCGGCCGAGATCGCCGCTTGCGCGCTGCCGTTGATCCGCCAGCACGCTTTCGCGGCGCAATTGAGCCGCACGCTCGCGGCGATCGACGCCGGCGGTCTGCTCGATCCGCAGACCGGCCTCTTGACGAGCGCGGCCTTCGCCCGCGATTTCGCCAGAGCCGTGGCGCAGACGCTCGCCGACGGCGGCGGCCTGTCGGTCGCGCGCTTCGCCTTCGATCCGGACCACCAGCGCGCGGAGCTCGACGGCGCGCGCATCATCAGCCGCCTGAAGCGGCAGACCGATTTCGGCACCGCCCATCATGACGGCTCGGTGCTGGTGGTGTTCAGCGACACCGATTTGCGTGATGCCCATGCGATCGCGCGACGGCTCTCCAGCGTCATGCGACACACCTCCAACGGCCGCCGCTCGCGCTCCGATCCGACCGTGACAGTCGCAAGCCTCCTGCCGACGGACACGGCGAAATCGCTGCTGTCGCGGCTCTACGTAGGTGTGCGTCGCGAAGCGGTTTAGCGCACAAGGTCAACCAGGAATTCGTCATTGCGACGAAGCGAAGTAAATCCAGAGCCACGCACACAACTCTGGATTGCTTCGTCGCTGACGCTCCTCGCAATGACGTTTCCATGGATTCACATTCTCGCGGCGCATGTCGCGTCCGAGCTTTTGCCATTTGTCACCCTCTTCGGAAGAGGGCGCAGGGAAGACCGCATAGGCGTTAAGTTTAGGCTTGCGTGTTGGAAACGCTCGTGATTCCAACACGAGATGAGTGACGAATCGCTTGTAAACGAAGACTGGACGAGAGTGGTTTCCCGGCTTGGCGGGGCTGCGCAGCTTGAGGTCAGCGCGCGCAAGACGAAAGCCTTCGTGAGGCGGCGCGAAATTCCAGATGCGGTAGCGTTGCTTCGGTTGATGCTGGCCTATTGCCTGGGTGAAAGAGGGCTGAGATCGACAGCCGCGTGGGCGGCTTCGGTTGGCCTTGCCGACCTCAGTAGCGTGGCCTTGTTCTATCGCCTGCGCCAATGTGGCGATTGGTTTGCGGTCCTCGTGGAGAACCTTCTCGCTGCGGCGGCGCCGAAGGCGAGCCGAGGTCGGCTGATCCGTATCATCGATGCCACGACGGTGCCGAAGGCAGGACCAGCCGCGCGCAAGAAGAGCGAACTCTGGCGCATCCACAGTGCATTCGATCTCCCATATGAGCGCTTTGGTCATTTCGAACTGACTGATCAGAAAGAAGGCGAGACGTTTGACCGGATACCGGTGGTCAAAGGCGAGATCCGTATTGCCGACCGCGCTTATCTACAGCCTGACCGCATCGCGACTGTGATCGAGGCCGGTGCAGACGTTTTGATCCGAGCGGGCTGGCAGAACGCACGTTGGCTTGATGCCAAAGGCCGTCCGCTCGATTTGATCGCACAATTGCGTGCGGCGAAGGCACGCGGACTGGTCGACCGACGGATTTGGATCAACCGCAAGAACGGCGCCGCTCTGGCTGTGCGTCTCGTCGCAGTCAGGAAGCCCGCCGATGCAGCCGCTGCGTCGCGTCGTAAAGCCCGACGAGACGCACAAGACGAAAGTCGCGCCATCTCCAAAGAAACTTTAGAAGCGGCAGATTGGGTCATCCTGGTGACGTCGCTCGCGCAGGACGAGTTCTCCACCGAAGATGTGCTTGCGCTCTATCGACTGAGGTGGCGGATCGAACTCGGCTTCAAGCGATTGAAGAGCCTAATCGGCCTCAAGACACCGCCTGGAACCGATCAGCGCTCCGCCAAGCCCTATTTACTCGCCCATCTCTTGATTATCCTGCTGCTCGAACCGCTCGTCCGCGAGTTCGAGGACTCTCCCCACTGGGCCGAGGCCGCCTGACTACACCTGGCGCCTGGCGAACGCTGCGCCAACTCACCGCCTCCTTGCTACAAGCAATCATCCCGCAGCCCACCATCCGTCGCCTGCGCCAGCGCCGACGAGTGCTCGGCCGACACCTCCATGAGCCTCCACGAAAGCGTCGCTATCAATCCATGACCGCGATACCTTAACGCCTATGCGGCCTTCCCTGCGCCCTCTGCTCCTAAGAGGGACGATGAGATGCAAGACTCGGACGCAATAGGCGTCGCGGGAATGCGAACACATGCCTCTCCACTGGTCATGCCCGCCACCGGGCCGGCGCGAAGCGCCGCCCGACGACAGGCTCCGGCGGGCATCCAGTACACTGCGGCTTCTCCATTCAGTTACTCACGTCTCTGGAATACTGGATCGTCCGGTCGACACCGGGCGATGACAGCGGAATATAAGGCTGGCTGATGAGCACGACAGCCGACACCGGCAGCAACTGCGAAAAATCAAACCCCCAGCGCCGCGAGCGCTTCGGCGATGTCGGCGGACGAGCGCACATGCACGGCATGAATCCCAACGGCGCGCGCACCTTCAATGTTCTCGGCGAGATCGTCGAAGAACACGATGCGCGAAGCGGGTACGCCGATCGCACCGATCACATGATGATAGGCGTCTGCATCGGGCTTGCGCAGGCCGATGGTCGAGGAGAAGAACACCTCCCGGAAATGCCGCAGCACATCGGCGTAGATGCTCGGGAGATGCGCCACATGGGCAGCGTTGGTGTTGGAAAAGGCATAAAGCGGCAAATGCTTGCCGGCGCGCGTGAGCAGCGCATCGATGTCGGGCATTTTGCCCGCGAAGATGGCATTCCAGCCCTCGAGAAACTGTGTATCGGACAGAGGGATGCCGAGCGAGGCGCGCAGGCTGGCGAAATAGGCGGCGTCGCTGATCTTGCCCGTCTCGTGGTGCCAATAGGCCTCGTCGCGCACGAAGCGCGCCGCGATCTCGTGCGGCTCGCAGCCGGCATGGCCCGCCCAGCAGGCGAGCGCCTTCTCAAAGTCAATGTCGATGACGACGCGGCCGAGGTCGAACAGGAGCGCATCGGCTGCGCCGGGCGAGAGCAGGGCGGAGGTCATGACGTCGTCCGAAGCAGGTAGTTCTGGAATGCTCCGCCCCTATAGCTCAGTAACGATACGGTTCGATGTCGAGCAGCGGAAATGCGCTGAACACGCTCGGCGCGTTGGTGGCGGTTGCCGACTGCAGATAAGACTTGTTCAATTCGGCGAAAGAGGTGACGCCGAGCAGACCGAGCGCGCGGATGACCTCGTCTTCCAGGAGTTCCAGCATGCGCAGCACGCCGGTCTCGCCGGCTGCGGCCAGCGCCCAGCATTGCAGGCGGCCGATCCCGACCAAGTCGGCGCCGAGCGCAATCGCCTTCACCACGTCGGAGCCGCGGCAGAAGCCGCCATCGACCATGATCTTGGCGCGGCCCTTCACGGCGTCGACGATCTCAGGCAGCACATGCATGGCGCCGCGGCCATGGTCGAGCTGGCGCCCGCCGTGGTTGGAGACGTAGATCCAATCGACGCCGTGATCGAGCGCGATGGCGGTGTCCTCCGCGGTGGCGATGCCCTTGATGACGAGCGGGATCTTGTACTTGTCCTTGATCAGCTTGACGGTGCGCCAGTTCAGCGCCTTCTGGTGGTCGCCGCCGGTCGCGCGCAGCCGGCTCTCGCGGACGTAGCGCTTTGCGATGTCGCGTTCACGCCGGCTGTAATGGGCGGTGTCGACGGTGAGGCAGAACGCGGTGTAGCCGCTGGCGACCGCACGGCTGACGCAATCCTCCACGAAGGTATCATCGCCGCGCACGTAGAGTTGATAGATGCGCAGCGCGTCGGGGGCGGCTTCGGCGACCTTCTCGAGCCCGGGATCGGAAACCGAACTCAGCATGTGAGCGGCACCGAATTTGCCGACCGCGCGCGTCACCGCGGCCGCCGCCGCCGTTGGTTCGAAAATTTCCAGCGCACCGACCGGCGCCATCATGACCGGCAGGCGCAGCTTGCGGCCGAAGCATTCGACGGACGCATCGACCTTGGAGACGTCGCGCAGCACGCGCGGGCGGAACGCGATCTCGTCCAGCGCCATCCGGTTGCGCCGCATCGTGGTCTCGGTCTCGGCGGCGCCGACGATGTAGTCCCAGGCGTTCTGGTTGAGGTTGGCGCGGGCCTTACGGATGAATTCGTGCAGGTTCTGGAAGGCCTCGTTGCTGGCGCCAAGCTCGACGTTCCGGTTTGGCCGGAGCGGGGTCGCGTCATTCATGAAAGTCCTCCCGGAAAAGTGATGCTTATTTGTATCTCTCGGGTATCGTTTCCGGCCACCTCACGCCATCCCAAAATTGCATGGCTAGCCGGCAGAGCCGGGCGTAGGCTTGCGCTTGATCATTTAGGGCTTGAGGAAATCGGGATGACCGGACCGCTTCTGTTTACGCCGCTGTCGCTGCGCGACGTCAGCTTGCGCAACCGCGTGGTGGTGCCGCCGATGCATCAATATTCGGCGGTGAAGGGGTTTCCGACCGATTGGCACCTCGTGAACGCCGGTAAATTTGCCGCTGGCGGCGCCGGCCTCGTGATCGTCGAATCGACCAAAGTCGAGAGGCGCGGCTGCGGCACCATCGGCGATCTTGGTATCTGGGACGACGCCTTCATCGAGCCGTTGCGACGGCTAGTGAAATTCATCAACCAGCAGAACGCGGTGGCGGGCATCCAGCTCGGCCACTCCGGCCGCAAGGCGCGGGCTTATCGCCCGTGGGAAGGCGGCGGTTCGCTGCAGCGCACACCCGAGATCGAGGATTGGGACGAGTGGCAGCCCGTCGCGCCCAGCGCGATTGCCCATAGCGAGAAATGGCCGGTGCCGAGGGCATTGGAGCGGCAGGAAGTCAAAGACCTGGTCCGGGCCTGGGGCGAGGCGGCGCGTCGCGCCGATCAGGCCGGTTTCGAGGTCCTGGAACTGCACGGTGCCCACGGTTATCTCGTCCACGAATTCCTTTCTGAACATTCCAACCAGCGCACGGACGAATATGGCGGTTCGGAGCAGAACCGGATGCGCTTTCTGATCGAGGTAACCGAAGCCGTCCGGGCGCATTGGCCCGACAGCAAGCCGCTTTTCGTTCGCCTATCGGTGGAGGACCATGCTGGCTGGGGGCCGGAGCAAAGCGTCCGGCTGGCCAGGATTCTCAAATCCCGGGGCGTGGACGTGATCGACTGCTCGTCCGGTGGCATCACCGATCAGGCGCCGATTCTCGGGAGCGAGATCCGGTATAATTACCAGGTGCCGCTTTCGGAATACGTCCGTCGCCAGGCCGATATCATGACGATGGCGGTGGGCCTGATCATTCATGGCGATCAGGCCGAGCAAATATTACAAAATGGACAGGCGAATTTGATTGCGGTCGGGCGGGAAATCCTCAACAATCCCAATTGGCCGATGGATGCTGCCTTGAAACTAGGCGGCGACGGTGCGTTCAGGAACGTGCCCCCGCAATTCGGCTATTGGCTCGCGACCCGTGCCAAACGCGGCTTTGGAACAAAGCCGTCGACGTGGCAGGCCGGCCTTGAAGAAACCAGAAAGCTATTGTGAGGTCGCGGCTTCGACCTTAATTGATGCGGTCAGGCGGGCGCGGAATCACCATTAGCGCGGAAGGCAGCGGCAGCGATGCGGAAGAATTGGCTTTTTGTTTTGGGTTCTCTCACAGGCGTTGGCCTGACTCTTTTGGTGACGCAGAACGGGCCGTTGATGGCTCGGGCCACCGCCGCGGGCTCGGACACCTATTCGCAGCTCAACCTGTTCGGCGAAGTCTTCGAGCGCGTTAAGAGCGACTATGTCGAGAAGCCCGAGGACTCCAAGCTGGTCGAGGGCGCGATCAACGGCATGGTCAGCTCGCTTGACCCGCACTCGCGCTACATGAACGCCAAGGCTTGGCAAGAGATGCAGGAGACCACGTCGGGCGAATTCGGCGGCCTCGGCATCGAGGTCACGATGGAGGACGGTCTCGTCAAGGTAGTTGCGCCGATCGACGACACGCCGGCGGCCAAGGCCGGTATCCTGTCCGGTGACCTGATCACCAAGATTGACGGCGAAGCGGTGCAGGGCCTCACCCTCGAGCAGGCCGTCAACAAGATGAAGGGCGCGGCCGACACCAAGACCAAGCTCACCATTGTCCGCAAGGGCAAGAATCAGCCCTTCGACGTGTCGATCACCCGCGAGATCATCCGGGTGAAGCCGGTGCGTTATCACACCGACGGCGGCGACATCGGCTATATCCGCATCACCTCGTTCAACGAGCAGACCACCGATGGCCTGCACAAGGCGATCGCCGACGTCGAAAAGCAGATCCCGCAGGACAAACTCGCCGGCTTCGTGCTCGACCTGCGCAACAACCCCGGCGGGCTGCTCGACCAGGCGGTGTCCGTCGTGAGTTCGTTCCTCGCGCGCGGTGAGGTGGTCTCGACGCGTGGTCGCAATCCCGAAGAAACCCAGCGCTTCACGGCGCATGGCGGCGATCTCACCAAGGGCAAGCCGCTTGTCGTGCTGATCAACGGCGGTTCGGCATCGGCTTCGGAAATCGTCGCGGGCGCCTTGCACGATCACAAGCGCGCGACGCTGATCGGTACGCGCTCCTTCGGCAAGGGCTCGGTGCAGACCATCATTCCGCTCGGCGCCGGCAACGGCGCGCTGGCGCTGACCACGGCGCGCTACTTCACGCCGTCGGGGCACTCGATCCAGGCCGAGGGCATCACGCCGGATGTCGAAGTTCTGCAGGATGTGCCGGATGACCTGAAGGGTCGCTCCGACACCATGGGCGAAGCCTCGATGCGCGGCCATCTGGCTGCCGAAGGCAAGGAGCACACCGGTTCGCAGTCCTACGTGCCGCCGGACGAGAAGAACGACAAGGCGTTGCATGCCGCCTACAATCTGCTGCGCGGCGGCGCCACCGCGAACGCCGTCGTGCCGCCCGCGCCGAAGCAGACCGTGCCGAACTAGTCGCGCGGCCCTAAGATTGGGATGAAATTAAAAAGGGCGGCCTTTGGCCGCTCTTTTTGTCAGTGCTTCACCCTTCAAAGAACGGCTCCGCTGCACGTCGTGCCGATCTCGATGCGAGGATCACGACGACGGCGGCCACGACGTTGGTCGCCGCGCTCGCAACGATCGCCAGCTCGTAGCTGTGGCTGAGGTCGAACGCGTAGCCCGCGGCGCTTGGGCCGATCAGCGTACCAAAGGCGACGCTGGTATAGAGTACACCGATGATGCCGCTGACGTTGCGGCCGCCAAAATAGTCCATCACGACCGCAGGAAGTATGGCGACCCATCCGCCGTAGAACACGCCGTAGACGAAAGCAAAGGCGGCCAACGACCAGACATTGCCCGAGACAGCCCAGATTGCCAGCGCTAGCGCCATGCCGACGAACATCAGCACCAAGGACCGTTCCCGACCCATGCTGTCGGCGAGGCCGCCCAGCAAGAAGCGCCCTGCGGTGCTTCCGATGCCGATCACGCTTAGCAGCAGTGCCGCCCATGAAGCCGTGATGCCGTGATCGCGCGCAAAGGGGACAAGATGGACGAAGGGTACGAACACGCCGAACGAGCAGATCAGGCAGGCCGCATAGAGGCTGATAAAGCGCGGTGAGCGGATCGCTTCGGCTACCGTCGCGCCGGCTGCCTGTGGGCGTCCGGCCTGCGGCAGTCCGTCGCCGTCGGGATGAAGTCCTCGCCGTTGCGGATCGTTCTCGATCAATAACGCCATTCCGCCGCCAAGCACGAGCGCCAAGGCGCCCAGCGCGAGATAGGCGCTGCGCCAGCCCAGGCTTGCGATCAGAAACGAGGCCAGCGGCGGCATCGCCAGCGTGCCGACGCCGATGCCGCTCACGGCAATGCCGGAGGCAAAGCCGCGCCGTCGAACGAACCAGCGCTGCACGGCGCCGATTGCCGGCACATAGGCGCAGCCGACGCCAAGTCCGACGCCGAGGCTGTAGGCCGCGTAGACCTCCACAAGGCTTCGTGCGGCGCTGGCGAGCGCAAGCCCGAGCCCGACCAGGACCATGCCTATGACTGCCAGCGGACGCGAGCCGAAGCGATCGGCCAGCGGCCCGCTCACGATGCCGAGCCCAAAATAGAGAAAACCGGCAAGCGAGAACACCAACGACACCGAGCCGCGCGAGGCGCCGAACTCGTGCTCCAGCGGTTCAAGGAAGGAGCTGAACGTGTACGCGCAGCCGAACCCGATGAAGGTGATCGCAAACGCCGCGGCTACGACGAACCAGCCGTAGAAGATGCGGGACTCGGCTCCCGCTGCCTGCCTGGCCATGACGGCCTCCTTTTCAGTTGGCACCTGTAAACTACTTATACCGGTGTCAGTTGCCGTCAACCGCTAAAAATGATTTACTGGTGTCCCATGTCGAAGCAGTCACGGAAGTTCAAGGTTCCCGACGAGCTGGCCAATCTCTACGATTTCGCCAACACGCTCGACCTGCGGCATTTCAGGCACCACGGCGTGCCACGCCAGCAGCACGACGAGCTGGAGAGTCCGCAGGATCTCGCCCTCTGGATGGCGGAGCGTGATCTGTTGCGAGGTGATGCGAATATCCCGCCGGCGGCGCTGGAGAGCGCGCTCAAGCTGCGGGCCGCCGTGCGCAATTACCTGCAAGAGGATCAGGCCGGCCGCCGCGGAAAGAGCACCATGCGCGCGCTAAACGAGGCCAGCGCCGGATTCCCGCTGCTCGTCGAATTCGGCGGCGAAGCGGGAGCGAAATTGCAACCAGCCCGCGGCGACGCATTGGCGGGACTGTCGGAAATCGTCGCGGAGCTCTACGACGGCGCGCGCGATGGATCGCTGGAGCGGTTGAAGATGTGCGCCTCGGACGAGTGCCGGCGTGTGTTCTTCGACCGCTCCAAACCGGCAACACGACGTTGGTGTATGTCGAGCTTGTGCGGCAATCGCAATAAGACCAGAGCCTATCGCGAACGCCAGCGCGAGGCGGAGTGAGCCGTAGCGCCAGCTCAGGCGCGGTAGTGACCGGACTTCCCGCCCATCTTCTCGACGAGGTGAATGCCCTCGATCCGGACGCCGCGCTCGACCGCCTTGATCATGTCGTAGACCGTAAGACATGCGACCGACACGGCGGTCAGCGCCTCCATCTCCACGCCGGTGGGCCCCGTGACCTTGACGCTTGCGCGGACGAGACACCCGGGCAGGCCGGCATCGGGCGTGATGTCGACCGTGACTTTCGACAACGCCAGCGGGTGACACAGCGGGATGAGATCGGCGGTTCGCTTGGCCGCCATGATGCCGGCAATGCGGGCCGTTCCCAACACGTCGCCCTTCTTGGCGTTGCCGGATACGATCAGTTCCAATGTCGCCTTGCTCATGACGACCCGGCCTTCCGCTACCGCCAGGCGCTCGGTGGCCGACTTTTCGGACACATCGACCATGCGCGCCTCTCCGGCGGCGTCGATATGCGTGAGGGCAGGTGACTGAGTGGACGTCTTGTGCGCCATCATCGCGTTCCGCTCTTGGCCTGTTCCCGCGTGAGCAGCGCGCGGGTCGCCGCGGTGACATCCGCTTGGCGCATCAGGCTTTCGCCGACCAGGAAGGTCGCAATGCCGATACGCGACAACCGCGCCAGATCGGAGGCCGCGAAGATGCCGCTTTCGCCAACGATCAGACGGTCCTTCGGTACGAGCGGCGCGAGAGCCTCGCTGGTTGCAAGCGTGGTCTCGAACGTGCGCAGGTTTCTGTTGTTGATACCGATCATCGGCGAGCGCAGCTTTAGGGCGCGGTCGAGCTCGGTGTGGTCGTGGACCTCGATCAGCACATCCATGCCGCGCGCCAGGGCCGCGTCCTCGATGTCCTTGGCCGCCCCGTCGCTGAGCGCTGCCATGATGATCAGGATGCAGTCGGCGCCGTGGGCGCGTGCCTCGGCGACCTGATACGTGTCGAACATGAAATCCTTGCGCAGGACGGGCAGGCGGGTGGCCGCGCGCGCCGCCACCATGAAATCGAGATGCCCCTGGAATGAAGGCGTATCGGTCAGAACAGAGAGGCAGGCCGCGCCACCCGCCTCATAAGCCTTCGCGAGCGAGGGCGGATCGAAGTCGGCGCGAATGAGCCCTTTGGAAGGGGAGGCCTTCTTGATCTCGGCGATCAGCGCATACTCACCTGCGGCAAGCTTGTTGCGGATCGCATTGACGAAGCCGCGTGCAGGCGGTGCACTTCGGGCGAGCGCTTCGACGTCCGCGAGCGGCAAGGCGCGCTTGGCGGCCGCGATCTCCTCCCGCTTGTACGCCTCGATCTTCGTCAGGATGTCGGACATTGCGCCATCTCCGCTTCTTAAGCGTTGGAGACTGCGACCAAGTGTTTCAATCGCGCGGCGGCTGCACCGCTATCAAGCGATTTTTGCCCAATTGCGACCCCTTCCTTCAAAGTCTTGGCATGACCCGCCACGATCAACGCCGCCGCTGCGTTCAAAAGCGCAACATCGCGATATGGGCTCGGCATACCGTCGAGCACGCTTTGCAGGGCGACCGCATTGGCTTCCGCATCTCCGCCTTTCAACCCATCGCCGCCGCAGCGGGGTAGGCCGGCCTCTTCGGGGCTCACCTCGAATGTGCGGATTTCACCTTTCTCCAGCGCAGCGACGAACGTGGGCCCGGTGAGGGTGATCTCGTCGAGCCCATCCGAGCCGTGCACAACCCAGATCGATTCCGAACCCAGATTTTTCAGGACTTGTGCCAAGGGCTGCACCCATTGTCGCGAGAACACGCCAACCATCTGCCGCTTGACGCCGGCCGGGTTGGAGAGCGGCCCCAAGAGGTTGAAGATCGTACGGGTCGCTAGCTCGACCCGGGTCGGGCCGACGTTCTTCATGGCGGGGTGATGCGCAGGCGCGAACATGAAGCCAATGCCGGCCTCGCGCACGCAGCGGCCAACCTCGCCCGGCTTGAGGTCGATCTGGACCCCGAGGGAGGCCAGCACGTCGGCCGCGCCCGAGCGCGACGACAATGCGCGGTTGCCGTGTTTGGCCACCGGCACGCCGGCGCCGGCGACGATGAAGGCGGCGCAAGTCGATACGTTGACCGAGCCGGAGCCGTCGCCCCCGGTGCCGACGATGTCAACGGCATTGGCGGGCGCGGTGACTGGCAGCATTTTGCTGCGCATCGCCGAGACCGCGCCGGTGATCTCGTCCACGGTCTCGCCGCGCACCCGCAGCGCCATCAAAAGTCCACCCATTTGCGAGGGGGTCGCCTCGCCCGACATCATACTGTCGAAGGCGGAGGCCGCTTCGTCGCGGGTCAGCGAGGCGCCGGTAGCGACTTTGGCAATAATCGATTTGAGGTCGTCCATCGCGTGCTTTCGAACACTGCTAGTTGTTGTTGCCGGAGCCGGTAATCTGCGCGAGGGCGGCCTCGTTGATCGAGGTGCCGATGTTCTTTTCCAGCTTGTTGACGTATTGCGCGAGTTGCTCGTCAGTCAGCGTACGCTGGAGGCTCTCTTTCAGCTTCTTGGCGCCATCAGAGGCGAGATCCGCCGGCGGCACCTTGATGTCGGTGACGCGGAATACGAATCTCTCGGTGTCGGTCTGACCGTCCGCCTGTGCCGCAGCGCCCTTGGCGGTGCGGAATACAGCCGCGATCACATCTTTGGGCAGGCCGGGGACGGAGCTGCTGCGCTTCAATCCCGTGGCGGTTTCGACCTTCACCCCGATGCTCGTCGCCTGATCGGCGAGAGTGCCGCCGGAGCCGAGCTTCTGAACGATCTGGGTGGCCTTGTCCCGCAGCCGGCTCGCGATCTGATCCTCGCGCCACTGCGCCTCGACCTGAGACTTCACCTCGTCGAGCGTTCGGTCGCGGGGCGGTGTGATGCCCAACACGTCGTACCAGACGTAGCCGCCCCGATAGGTGATCGAATCGTTGTCGACGCCGACATCGCTGTTGAAGGCCTGTGCAACGACATCCAAGCCGGGTGGAATGTTGGCGGGCTGCCCATTGGGCATATGACCCGAACGGTCGACCGCATCGATGGTAGTTGCGGTAAGCCCAAGCTTCTTCGCCGCTTCCAGCACGCTGGAGCCGCCCGCGCGTTCATCTTCCATCTTGTCGCGCAGCTTTGCGACTTGGTCGCGGGCGCGGTCCGTCGCGATTTCCTTTTTGAGGTCTTGCGCAACACTCTCATAGCTCCGCTGCACCGCCGGTTGGATTTTCCCGACCTTGAGCAACGCCACGCCGAACTGCCCCTTTACCGGCTGGCTGACTTCGCCGGACGCCAAGGAAAACGCCGCGGCGGCAAACGCGGGATCGAGGATACCGGATTTGGTCACCATGCCGAGATCGACGTCGGAAGGGCTGAGCTTTCGTTCCTTGGCAAGATCGTCGAACGAAAGACCGGAAGCAATGCGAGCGCGTGCCGCAGTAGCTTCCTGCACGTTCGGAAATACGACCTGCGAGACTTCGCGCTTTTCCGGCGTCCCAAGCTGGTCTTTGCGCTGCTCATACAGCTTCTTTGCATCCGCGTCGGAGACCTCGGACCACTTCCCGATCTCCTCCGGCGTCACCACCACAAAGGCGATCTTGCGGTACTCGGGGGCGCGAAACTGGGCCTTGTGCTGTTTGAAATAGCCGGCGAGCGTCTCGGGCGAAGGCGGATCGATCGTGCCGGCCTGCGCGGTACCGAGCTTGACGTATTCGATCGAGCGCTGTTCATCCTGATAATGCATCAGCGCTTCCATCAGCGTCTTTGGCGGTTCGAGGCCGGCCGACAGCGTGCCCGCAAGCTGCCGCCGCAGCGAAACGTTCCGCTGGTCGGCGACGTAGCGCGCGTCCGTGTAGCCGAATTGGCGGATGATCTCCTCGAAGCGCTGCGGGTCGAACTTGCCGTCGGCCCCCTTGAAGTTCGGATCTGAGAAGATCACTCGCTTGGTCTCGGCGTCGGACTGTCCGAGCCCGAGCCGGCGCGCCTGTTCATCCAACGCGGCTTCCGCGATGGTCTGCTCCAACAATTGGCGGTCGAAACCGAAGGCATGGGCCTGTTCCGGCGTGAGCGGGCGACCGAATTGCCGGCCGAGTTGCTGTAATTTATCAGTATAGAGCTCGCGGAACTGGTTGATCGAAATCTCGGTGCTGCCCACGGTCGCCAGAGTCGACTGACCAAAGCCTTTGAAAATATCGGCAATGCCCCAGACGCCGAAACTGACGATCAACGCGCCCATGGCCGCGGTCATTATGATTTTGCCGAACCAATTGGATGAGGCGTTACGAATTCCTCGGAGCATGGGGTCCAACTTATCTTGAGGGGAACCGGTGCGCCCCGCTTATAGCGGATGCTGCAAAAGGGCGTCACCGACTGATTTTCATCATAAAGAGGCGCGAAAGGGCTCGCAACCTTGAGCCTAGGCCTAACTGCTGCCGCCAAGGATCGCAAGAACCGGCTGCGAGCTGCGGGGCGATCTGGAACTGGCGGCCGCGCTCTGCTAGCGCATCAAGATTATCTTTTGCTGGAAGTATGCCATGACCGAAGCCATCCGTCCGCTGATCGCGGGCAACTGGAAAATGAACGGCCTGAAAGCCTCGATGGGGGAATTCGAGGCCATGCTCGCGGGTGCCGGCGCGGTTGCGTCCAAGGCCGAACTCCTGGTCTGCCCGCCTGCGACTTTGGTCGCGGCCTTTGCGGAAAAGGCGCGTCCGACAGCGGCGCCGGCGGTCGGTGCGCAGGATTGTCACCCGAAACCATCCGGCGCTCATACCGGTGACATCTCGGCCGAGATGTTGGCCGATGCCGGCGCCAAAGCCATTATTGTCGGGCACTCCGAACGGCGTGCCGATCATGGCGAAAGCGATCTGTTGATCCGGCAAAAGGCCGAAGCGGTCTGGCGCGCGGGGCTCGTTGCCATTGTCTGTATCGGCGAGACCGAGGCGCAGCGGGACGCGGGGCAGACACTCGACATCCTCCGGGGGCAGCTCAACCTGTCGCTGCCGGACGGCTCCCGGGCCGGCAATCTGGTAGTCGCTTACGAGCCCATCTGGGCAATCGGTACCGGCCGGACCCCGACCACAGCGGATGTTGAGCAGATTCATAGGTTTATACGCGATTTTCTGATCGCGCGGTTTAGCGGTGAGGGGGCGCGGATGCGAATCCTCTATGGCGGCTCGGTCAAGCCCGCCAACGCGGCCGAATTGATGGCGGTCCCCAATGTCAACGGGGCGCTGGTGGGCGGCGCCAGTCTGAAGGCCGCCGATTTCCTTGCGATCGCGGCAAGCTGCCCTTAGCTAGAGGATAAGCGATGTGGGGGTGGCTTTGCGCCGCCCTTTCGTGTAACACGCGCGCAACTTCATGAACCCCGCAAGCTGCCATCCGAGAACCCGCGCCGGGCGGGCTTAGGCTTGTGACGGAAGGTTAAGATGCAGACTGTTGTCGTTGTTATTCATCTCATGATCGTCGTCGTGCTGGTCGGCGCGGTGTTGTTGCAGAAGTCCGAAGGCGGCGGGCTCGGGATGGGCGGCGGCGCCGGTTTCATGTCCAGCCGCGGCACCGCCAATTTATTGACGCGTACGACGGCCATCTTGGCAGTCGGCTTCTTCGCGACCAGCCTGCTCTTGTCATGGATGGCAAGCGCCGATCGCAAGCCGACCTCGATTATGGGGGACCAGCCCGCCTCGCAATCGCGGTCTGGCGGAGTAACCCCGGTCACCCCGCCGACCAGCGGCGGCGTGCTCGACACGCTCAAGAAGGCCGACCAGCAACAGCAGCAGAAGCAAGCGCCGGCGGCTCCGCAAGCGCCGCAATCGCAATAAAGCGGGGTGGCCATGCAGGAACGCAGCTGGCATCCTGCATCGGAAATTGCCATCAAGCCGCTGATAGCTCTCTCTTTTTTTGATTCACCCACAGCCGCGAGGCGAATCGCCCGCGGCGCGCGATTCGTTTTGGCGAATCGCGCTAACGGCGTTAGAGGTTAAGTCCCATGGCGCGGTATATATTCATCACCGGCGGCGTGGTTTCTTCGCTCGGTAAGGGGCTGGCCTCAGCGGCACTTGGTGCGCTGCTGCAGGCTCGCGGCTACAAGGTTCGGCTTCGCAAGCTCGACCCTTATCTCAATCTCGATCCCGGAACGATGTCGCCGTATCAGCACGGCGAAGTGTTCGTCACCGACGACGGCGCCGAGACCGATCTCGATCTCGGCCATTACGAGCGTTTTACCGGACGTCCGGCCACCAAGGCCGACAACATCACCACCGG
>Ga0134126_10005519_pt1 | contig 15811 bp, 24 predicted proteins | sample KB31752_FD_96881 | JGI IMG/M metagenome (GOLD analysis project Ga0134126, IMG submission 96881) | Terrestrial soil microbial communities with excess Nitrogen fertilizer from Kellogg Biological Station, Michigan, USA - KB3-175-2 | ecosystem: Environmental > Terrestrial > Soil > Unclassified ...
AGGGGCCGCGCCGCGCGCGCGCCGCCCAAAGGTCCTTGGCCGGCCGCCCCAACTGGTCGTTGAACATCCAACTAGTTTATACCCTGGGGGGGTGTATTGTCTAGTTAATCGGCAGGATATCTAGGCCGCGGCTCGACTACCCGTTACGCTGTGTAGCTGGCGGCCTAGGTCAATTCCTGACTGCCTGCCAATTACGTCGCCAGCATGGCGAGAATTAACGTGATGCTCACGCCAATTAATCCTGCTAATTCATTACGCTAATCCCGGATTACCGCCAGGATTAATATCACCGCGCCGCGCGTGTTCGTACGTACCTCAAAACCGCGCCTGATACTCTCTAAGTGGCCGGCGGCGGGCAGGGCCGCCGGCCAGCTGCACTCGCCCCCCTGGTGCAGCTGGCCAGCCCAGGTAGGGAGCTTGGCATGCAGTGGCTAGAGGCAATGGTGGAAGTGGCGTCCATGTTCGATGCCGAGTTCTGCCCCGATCCCGTGCCCGTGGGCTACGACGCGGCCTTGGTCTACGCTGGCGGCTCGTCCGCAGCCCATGCGTGGGACACGGCCGAACTGGCGCGCGTTGCCCACCTGCCCAGACTCCCTACCTGGGTCCCTACGCCTGGCGTAGATGATCCCGTTGCGGCGGCTGAGGCGTTCATAGGGTGGCTGGCCGAGCATGAAGTCGCTGCGGTCAATCCCGTCAACGGCGTTCACCAGCTGGTGATGTGGGACATGGAGACTGGCCAGGACTCCAACCACCGGTGGCTCAAGGCCGCCGCCGATCGCATGGCTAAGTCCGGCTACTTCAACCTGGTTTACGGGTCGATCTCTACCCTGTTCGCCCTGCCCGCGCGTAGCGGCTACATGGTCGCCAACCCGACCGGTGTCGAGCACATGTACTTGAGGCCAGAGGTAGGCGGTACTCAGTACACCTTCAACAAGCCGACGAGCGGCGGCAAGATCGACATGTGGGCGCTGATGCGCGAGCTAGTGCATCAGTTCTGGCAGCCAGCCCGGTAAACCCCCCTTCCCCACATGCGACCGTGCTCGGAGTGCGGCCGTGATACCCGCGTGCGCAAGTACGCACGGGTCCCCGATCGCTGCATTGACTGCTCGATTGACGCTGCGATCGCTTACGCTCTGGCGGTCAGTGATCCGACCACGGCCGAGCACGCCCAGGCGGTCGCTGATGGCCGTAAGGGCGGCCGTCCGCGTAAGGTGCCGGACCCGAGCCCAGATCAGCCAGCGCTGTTCTGAGGCGGCGCGCGGGTAGCGTTGCGGCCGTGGATGATGCCGATGCGAGGGTACGGCCGAGTTATCGAGCGCTAGCGGCCCGAGATGCGTGGCTGGCCAGGAATCCGAACTTTGCGCGTTCGCTGGTCAATCCGCTTATGGTCCTGGCCGACGATGACAACCATGACGAGTGACCGCGGCCTACCTGTCAGGTAGGAAATACTCGAGCGGTAGTTGCTTCCGCTAACTAACCTCCCTAGGCTGGCGTATGAGTCCGAACCAACCCATAGCAGTACAGGAGTGATGGCACATGGCGCGCGCCCTACCGGCCGCGAGTGACGTTGCCAACAAGTGGAAGACCAATTTCGGCGCAGCTGGGCCGGCCTGGGCAAACGGCATCGATTCGGTGCAAGTTGCCCCCGGTATTGCGGCTGCGGCGGCGGTTGACCGCTATGTTGCCGGCGTCAACAACTCGGCACCCAAGTACGCCCGGAACGTCGCGGCCGTGTCGCTGGCGACGTGGAAGGACGTATCAAAGGCCAAAGGCCAGACGCGGCTGCAGTCCGGCGCCGCAGCTGGCATGGCGAAGTACCAGCAGGGCATCCAGCGAGTTCTTGACGCTGAGAAGTCGATCATTCCCGGCCTGCCTGCCCGTGGCACGGTCATGGACAACATCGCACGGTCCAGCGCATTCCAGCTGGCCATGCACCAGGCATTCAACTCGTAAGCGGGTTTGCAATGGGACTCGCTTACGACACGGTGCTCATGGACGTTCACAACGGCGCTACCACGGCGCTTGGCTTGACCAATGCGACCGTGGCGACCGGCGACAGTTTCAACGTCCGGAGTTTCGACAACCCCGGCTGGTCGAAGCTGTACGCGATGGTGGTACAGGGATCGGGCACCAGGCAGGCCCGGATCACTTCGCCGCGCCTGCATGACAACGTGACCGGCCTGACCTGGCAGGGATCGGAGTCACCATCGGAGTTCTACCTGCCGCCCGAGATCGGGCAGGATCTGTACTCGGTTGACGCACTGGTGCCCCAGCTCGACGCGGCGGCATCGTCCGACACGATCGCCACGATGCACGTCTACTACAAGGATCTGCAGGGCATCAGCGCAGATCTACGCAGCTGGCATGACATCAAGAGCAATATCGTCAACCTCAAGACGATGGAAGTGGCCGTAACCACCAGCGCCACTATCGGCGCCTGGCAGGACACGGTTATCACGACCACGGAAAACCAGCTGAAGGCGGACTACAAGTACGCACTGCTGGGTTTTGAGGAGTCGGCTGCGCTTTGCACGGTCGGCATTAAGGGGCCGGCTACCGGCAACCTCCGGGTTTGCGCGCCGGCCGCGTCATCGACCTTCCCCCTGACCGACTATTTCATCTTGATGGGGGAACGTCACGGCGTGCCCATGATCCCGGTCTTCAAGGCCAACGACCGAGCTAACACGTTTATCAGCAGCTGCGCCAACCAGGCGTCGCAGACGAGCAACGTGTACGCGATCCTGGCCCAGCTTAAGAACTGATCATGGACGCAACGGCGTTGCAGCGGGCCGTCAAGGCAGCTTGCCGGCCCGCTATGCCGATCCCGATGGACGCCGTTGCGGGTAACGGCGTGCTATTCAGCGGCCCGTGTTTGTGGCGCGGCTGGGCGTTGTGCAACAAGAACGCGGGTAGCGGCGATATCGAGCTATTCGACGGCCAGGACACTAACGGAACACCGATCGCCTACAGCCACCAGGCATCGGCCGGAAACACCGTGATCAACTTCGGTGACTCGGGCCTGTACTGCGCCATCGGCCTGTATGTCGTGGTTGCGGTTGTGCCGTGGCGTGGGTCGATCTTCTATACGCCGCTGCTCGACCACGAGCTAGACGACTGTTACAGCAATGACAGCGGCTATAAGGCCGAGCCTGCCCGTGGCTAGGGAAATCCAGCAGTTTGCCGTCACGATCCCGGCAGGCACCACACAGGCCGCGCCGCTCGTGACGCCTACCACGTTCGCGGTCAGGATCGTGCGCCGGATCGAGTGGCGTTTTCCTGCCGGCTGCGGCGGCCTGGTGGGCTTCTACGTGGCGATGTCGAAAGTCCAGCTGCACCCGCTGCCCGCTGGGACGTGGGTTGTGGGCGACAACACCTCTGGCGGCTGGGAGGTATCCGACCAGCCCGATAGCGGCGCCTGGCAGATCGTGGGATACAACACAGGGGCCAATCCGCACACGCTAGAAATCAAGTACCTGGTTGACCTGGTGGAGCGGGAAGAACCGGAAACCGGCCTGATACCTGACCTGGTAATCAGCAACTACACGACGCAACTCGGCGGCGGCCCGTTCTAGCGAGGTAGGTAACCGTGGGCGACTTGTGGCTACCTGGCCTGGGACCGGCTTACAGCAGCTACGACGAGGTACACCAGCACCTGGCCAGGCTGATGCCGACCCCCGATGATGCGGTGATCCTGGCCGGCTGCGCCGGTAACGAGTCCGGCTATGACTACCACATCATCAATGACACCCCGGCGACCGGTGACTACAGCGTCGGACTGTTTCAGATCAACTACTACGCATCGCTGTATCCCTCGCGCGTGGCGGCCTACGGAACGCCGCGCCAGCTGGCCGCGTCGGGCGTGGCCGGCCAGTGCCAGGCCGCCGCTGACCTGTTCCGCCAGGCCGGCGGATTCAGCCCGTGGCAGGCCGACATCACGGGCAACAAGTGGCAGAAATTCGTGGGTAGCGGCCCGATCCCGCGTGTTCCCGGTGCTGGCGAGGTAACCCAACTGGTCAACGGGATCGACCTGGCGAATGCCCAGCTAGCGTGGTCGGCCAAGCACATCGCCCAGGCCGCGCGCCAGTACGTGACTGCTGGCGAGATGTTCCGATCGGTCGGCCAGGGCGGCTGGTCACCATGACCAAGGGCACTAACGACCACCTGCATAAGCGCAAGGCGCATCAGCTGGCCAAGAAATCAGGCGGCGGCCTGACCGGCATCTTTAACGGCATCGTCGGCTATATCGACAGCCTGTCCCAGCATCTGCCTGGTTTCCTGCAGGGCCCGTTTAAGGTCTGGGTCAAAGGCGTGACGTTGCTGCCCGACCTCGTGACGCATGAATGGTCATGGCTCTATGACCTGGCGCGGCGCCTGTACTCGTGGATCACAACGACCGTGCCCAAGATAATCCGGCGGGAGCTCCAACGCGGCCTGGCCCAGCTGCGCCGCTGGACATGGGCGCAGATCCGGTACGACCGTAGGCTGATCTGGCGCGTGCACTACCTTGACGTGACCTATGCGCTCAACCTGTTCGCCCACGAGCGACGCTGGCGTGAGCACGCAGACGCTAAGAACCGCGCGGCGGCCTGGCGCTGGGTCCGCGCGCTGCATCAGCAGATCGAGCGTGAGGCGGTCTCGGGATACCGCAACAGCAAGGCACAGCGGCTTGACCTGATACAGCGGGTAGCCGATCTCATCGTGACCAATGACCCGGTAGTCAAGAGGCTGGTCAAGGATCTGGTAAGCGGAATCCTCGACCTGGCATCGGTCGATGACCCGCTAGCCCGGATAGCGCTGGGTTTCGTGCTTAAGCAGGTTATTGACCGGCTGGGCATCGATAAGCCGATCGGTGATTTGCTGCGGTCGCTGCTGGCGCCGCTGCTGGGCGCCCCTAAGCCTCATGACCTGCCGAGCGTGATCGCTGATATCTGCCTGCGGCTGAACAGCCTAGAGGGCAACTGGGCCGATTTCATGGCGGCCGGCGGCCCGGAAGTGGAACAGGCGGGCCGTGAGTGGAAACAGCTGGCCGGCATCGTGACAGACGCCGGAATTCTCGCGTTCTGGGGCCTGGCCGCGACCGAGCCGGATAACTGGGCCAGGGCAGTTACCGACACGCTAGGCGTAGTCCTGGGCGATACCCTCACATCGGCCGTCGACCTGATCATGAAGGGATAAACCGCGGTGGCGCACTCAGGATGGCGGATCACCAGCCAGGCAACAGACCAGCTGGTGAACACGCCAGGCAACCAGACCATGACCGGAGTACAGGTCTATTTTGTTACCGGCGCGGGTAACGAGGGGAGCGTGTTCGTGCCCAATCAGCAGTACAACCCCATGACCGTGCACTCGATGGTGAATACGGCCGCGCACACGATCGACTCGGTTGGCGAGCTGCACAACGGGCCGCAGGATTAGGCGCAGCCGTGGCGGTATTTAGTGACCTGTTCGGCAAGAACAGCGTCATAGAACAGCTGGTGCTCTGGGGCCTGCTTAATCAGGTGGTGTCGGCCACGTCTGGGCCGGCCTTGACGGCTCTGCAGCAAGACCTGGCCGCTAAGCATCCCAACGTTGCGCTAGGCGCTGAGACGGCCGCTGAGGCTGCAGGACGGGGCATCTGGGCCGAGGGCCGCGCGGCTAAAGAGGCCGAGCTATCGGGTATCGACGGGCAACGGTTCGCGCTGCTGGCCGACTTGCACAAAGTACGCCTGACGCCTGGCGACCTGGCGACCGCTGTACTGCGCAACTATCTCGACCAGGGCCAGGCCGACGCTGAGGCTAAGCCGCAGGGATACACGCCTGAGATGATGCGGACGCTAACCGAACTGGCCGGCGATGCGCTGGGGCCGCTGCAGCTGGCCGAGGCCGCGCGGCGCCACATCATCCCCGAGCACGGCAAAGGCGCCGGATCTACGTCATTCGAGCAGGGCATAGCTGAGGGCCGCCTGCATGACAAGTGGGGGCCGGTGCTGCTCGCGCTCATGGCGCAGCTGCTTAGCCCGCCTGACGCGGCGGCGGCCGTGGTCCGCAACTTCGCTTCCAGCGAGCAGATGCGCAAGGTAGCCGCCGAGCAGGGCATTGACGCGGCCACGTTTGACATCATGGTGCACCTGGCGGGCGATGCGCCGGGGCCGCAGCAACTGGCGGAAGCGCTACGGCGCGGCGCGATCGAGCGTGACGGCAAAGGCGCCGGATCTACGTCATTCGAGCAGGGCATAGCTGAGGGCCGCCTGGCCGAAAAGTGGGCGCCGGTAATCGAAGTTCTGGCCCAGGTCTGGCCGACGCCGGTTGACGCCATTAACGCCACGGTCAAGGGCCAGATCCCGGCCGACCAGGGCAAGGCGCTGTATGAGCGGCTCGGCGGTGATCCTGAGTTTTACTCGTGGCTGCTCGACAGTGCAGGTGATGCGCCCAGCCCGCTAGAGCTAGCCGACATGGCCGCTCGCGGCATCATTAAGTGGCGCGGCCGTGGGCCGGACAAACTGTCCTTTGACCAGGGGGTGGCTGAGGGCCGCCTCAAGGATAAGTGGACTGACGCTGTACAGCAGATGACTAAGTACCTGCCGCCGCCGAGTGAGATCACGACGTTTCTTGCGCATACCGCGATCACCAAAGAACGCGCTACGCAGATGCTCGACCAGCATTACATGGACCCTGACGTGCTGGCGGCTTTTCTCAACGAGGCCGAACTAACGGCACTGTCGGATTACCGTGGCCTTACTCAGTCAGCAGTCGTAGACATGTTCTACGCGCACATGATCAGCCGCGAGCAGGCGATAAACATCCTAGAGGCGTTGCACGTATCGCCCACGGCCGCGCCGTTGCTGCTGTCCTACGCCGAGTTGCGCCAGGTCATTGACTCAGTGCAGAAGTCGGTCCAGCGGATAGCCGGTCTTTATACGGGCCGGAAGATCGGTCTGGATACTGCCCGTGCTGCCCTGGTCAAGCTGGAAATACCGCCCGACTCGGTAGAGCAGATATTGCAGACCTGGCAGCTGCAGGCCGCCGCCAACGTCAAGACGCTAACCGAGACTCAGATCGTAAGCGCGTGGTATTACAAGGTTATTGAGGAACCGGAAGCCATAGAACTGCTCGGCGCTATTGGCTATACGCCGTATGACGCATGGATCGTATTGAGCCTTAAGGCAAAGGGGCCGCTGAAGAATCCGCCGCCCAGGATCACGGCGCCGCCGCCTGGCACGGTCATACCGGGAGTGACATGATCAGATCATGCCAGGGACGATAAAAGATCTGATAGAGGCCGGCGCGCAGATCCACCAGGCCCAGCAGCTGCAGCGCCAGGAAGCGCGCCGCGTGTCCGATCACATCACGGGCCAGCGTGGCGACCAGGCCGCCGAGCCCAAGAGCGACGGCCAGGGCCAGGCCGCCGCGCGATGAGTACCGACGCTGTGTCTGTGCTCGTGTCGGCCGCCGGCGTGCTGATATCGGCGCTGGTATCGCTCTTTATCTCCGGGTCGGCATGGGGCCGGATACGTACAGACGTGGATCACCTGAAGGCCGCCTATCCAGACCTGGCCAGCAAGGAGCAGGTAAGCGGCCTGTCTAGGGACGTGGCGGAGATCAAGGGCATGTTCCGCGTAAGCCTCAAGCCCGACCACGGCGGCCTAGGTTGACCGACTATGCGGACTGGCAGACGCCGCAGGCGCACGCGACCGCGATATTTGATACCACTGTTCCGCTGGGCATTAAGCCGGTTAACACATTCAAGGCAACGTCAGTCGTGGCGGCGGCATCACAGCTGGGCCTGGTGGCTGGCGCGGTGATCGAGCAGCCGAGTTATCAGCTGTATATCGATGCTGGGCAGGCTACGACAGCCGGAACGGTGCCGTTCATGCGACTGTCGCTTACCTGGCGGGATACCGCGTCGGGATTTGCTGCACTGCCTGACGTGTTCTGGCTACCGATCGGCCAGACCGTGTTTACCACCTACCTGATAACCGGCCCGTGTCGCGGTGACCAGGTAGACGTATTGCTGAACAACCTTGACCCGCTCGTGGCGCTGAACTTTACCGCGTCCATGACGGCCATATCGCATCTGTATACCCAGGCCAGGCTGATACAGACCGACACTTCGGCGGTATCGGCATTTACCCAGCCCGGTAAGAACGCCCAGGCCGGAATCCTGGCAAGCACTGCGCCTAACGTGACACCTGGCAACAGTCAGGACAGGCTAGCGGCGGCCTGGCTGGGTGAGGGCACGCTCGTGGTCGATAACTTCGGCCAGGCCAACGCGGTTAGGGTGCTGGTCGCAGATCCCGGCCTGGTGACCGGTGCGGGGATGCTGTACGGAACGGCCGCGCCCGGGATGATCGCCACTGCGCAGGCCGCCGCCGGCGCGGCCGTTACTCAGCAGCTGGCGCTACCGGCCGGCCCGGTCGTGGTCCGGATTATCAACACTGGCGCTACAGGCAACATCGCCCCCACTGTCACACTCGCCCGTGTTGATCATTAGCTGCTCTCCGCCCTGCAGCTGCTGGGCGGCGGCCCGGTGCGGGTTACCTGGTTTGCGCTTCCAGCTCTGCAGGAATCTCGCCACCTCGCCCATGTCCCAGATCGGGCCGGAGCTGGGCCGGTCGAGCGGCGCGGGCAGCACGCCGCTCTTTTCCATTGCGTAGACCCGTGACCGCGATACGCCTAGTAGGTCCGCGACCTCTTTGGTACTGCCTAGCCACATATGACCTGCCCGCTTCCTGGTGACGGTCAACCGTTGTAGTGTGCAACCCTAGCGCGACCGCGCTTAAACCCGAGTAGCGAGAGGAATCCGGCGAATGCCAGCACCGAGCACCCAGCGCCAGCAGCGCCAGCAGCGCCAGGAAGTATCCAAGACCAAGTACACCGACCTTGAGGAAGGCGCACTCAGCGGGAACTTGACCCGAGATCCCGAACTGCGGTTTACCCCGGAAGGCCGTGGTGTGGCGACGATGCGCCTGGCGGAGACGGAACGGGTCTATAACGAGCAGACCCAGCAATGGGGAGACGGCCAGACCCAGTTTTACGACGTGACGGCCTGGGGGGATATGGCCGTCAACTGCTCGGAAGTCCTGATCAAAGGCGACCGCGTGGCCGTGGTCGGCAAGTGGCAGAAACAAGAGTGGACCGCCGATGACGGCGAGCAGAAAACCAAGCTGGTGCTAGTCGCGCGCGATATCGGGCCGAGCCTGTTGTTTTACCCGGCGACTATCCAGCGCGATAAGCGGAAGGGACAGCCCAGGCGATGAGTTACCAGTGCGCACCATGCGAGGGTAAGAACCCGGTCACGGTGGTAGTGACCAGCCTTAAGGACGGCACGACAGACCAGTCGTGCGACCAGGATCTGCCCATCATGCTCATAGGCCAGCTGGCGCTGGCGCTGGGACTTGACCCGGCCGCGTTCTACGAGCACGTTAAGGCATTCACTGACGCGGCCGACGCTGCCGACGAGGCCGCCGCCGCCGAGCCGGCCGCCGCCGCCGATGACGGCCAGGCGGCCGAGGACGGGCCGCCGATCGATGACGACATAGCTGGTGATGCCGTCGATGACCAGGGCGGAATGTCGGAACGGCCGCCAGGTCTGGAAACGGCCGACCGGTGAACCCAGACCAGGAACTGCCGCCATTCCAGCCGGCCCAGGCCCAGGCATGGGACAACTACGTCAACGAGACAACGGCGCCGCGCCAGCGTTACGACCGGATCGTTACTGACGCGCGAGCCCGTTTCGACTCGGTTAAGGCCGCCGCCGAGGCCGCGCGCAACATCGCGGTTGAGATCGCCTGGGAAGACCTGCAGGCGACCCTGGTTACTGCCTGGCAGGCCTACGAGTCCGACACTAAGCCGGCCCGCCATATGCGCAACTGGTCGCTAGACCAGACGCAGATGATCGAGTTGCGCCAGTGAACGCGGCCGAGCACCTACAGGTAGCGGTGCAGTTGCTGGCCGGCCAGCAAGTAGCCGATAAGGCCGGCCCGTGGGAACCATCGCCTAACGCGATAGCTCTGGCCCAGGCACATGCTGTCTGCGCCCTGGCGATCGAGCTAGGCGTTCCGCCGGCGGCCGTGAGCGTGCCGACGAACGTAACCCCGATTAAGCCTGCCGCCAGCCAACCCGACAATGGCGGCGGCCAGGACAACGAACAGGAGGCAATCTAGTGACCCGCCCGCCCCGCCCTAACGTGGGCGCACATGTAGACGATCAGATAGGCCAGCCGGTGCCGATCGACGACGCCGGACTCGCTAAGGCGATGCTGGGTGACCCGCTGCAGTGCACGCGATCGTCCGATCACCCAGATGGCAACACCGTGGCGACATCGCTCCTGCTCACCAGCGTTACGTTCGGTACCTGGGATTGCAGGCCGCGATGCGCCAGGCACCCGGCGACCGCGGACGCGCGGCTGATACGTCTCGCAACCCCACGGGCGCGCGTGGTCATCATCGACCTGCCCGGCCAGGCCGAGCAGGACGCTAGCCCAGCTGCCGCGCCAGCTGCCGCGCCAGGCCCGGATACCTGGTGGGTAGTCGATCACTTCAGTAAGGATCGTAACGAGCACCTGTACTGCGGTAGTTGCGTGGCGCTTATCCCTGCATTCCTTAACCGTATCCAGACACAGCTACTCGACCCCAAACCTGAGTTCTGGGGGGGCGAATGCTGCGACGGATGCGGCAAACCGCTGGTCATCGGCCAGCCAGAGCGACTGCAGGAGGCAGGCTGGGCCGGCGTGTCCCAGCCAGCGCAGCCGTAACGACGATTACGGTTAGCTAGACGGCCTGGCGGCCGGAGTTTCTAGGGCGGAACCCTAGGGGGCAACTTCGGCCGCTAGGTGCTTATCAATCCGATCCCTGCCCGATTGGATACGTTCATGGACCTTAAGCCCAGTGCTGCCGCCGCATATCCGTCATGGTGGTCTTTCGTAACCTATGCGGCATCCCATCTAGACGCGGCTGGGGAGTATTCCTACACGTCAGCCGACGTTAACGAGGCGGTTGGCGGGATAGCCCGCGCGACAGGCACCACAGTTACATTCCAAGAGTTCACCGGCATTACCTCTCTTTTCGGCATCGCGCGCGGCATGGAACGGGCGGCCGACGAACTGACGGCCGCGCCTGACGAATCGCCGCTTACGGCCAAGATGATCAGTGAGGCGCCCTACAGCCGGACGCTGGCCGAGCAGAACGCAGCGCCACAGTGGAAGCTTGTATCGGAGATCACCTACCGGGCGCCGGACGGCACGACGATTACCAGCTGGGGAACCGGCTACTTCAATAACACTCTGCATAGCTCGGTTGGCGCCATGCGCGATGAGGCGTGGCTGCAGTTCTCGCGCATGCTGAATAAGCGGGACGAACAAAAGAACACTGGCGGGGAACTGCTGAATATAGGCCGCTCGTATCTAATCGCGGTCTGAGATGCCGCCAGGTAACGGGAAAGTACGATTCTTGAGGCGCAATCACACTAGCTGGACGCCAGCGGCCGTGGCGTTCCTTGACTCCGAGACTGCCACCCATGATGACGGCCGGTATCAGACCGAGCAGTTGCGCTGCTGGGCCGCGTATTTCGTACGGCGCCGGCATCGCCGACGCGCTGGCGAGACGGAATGGGCCGATGGAACCGATGGCGCAGACGCGGCCGCCGCGATCGACGCCTGGGCGTGCTCGGATAAGTCAACCTGGCTGTACGCGCACAACGTAACCTTTGACCTGGTCAGCTGTGCCCTGGCGGAAAACCTGGCCGCGCTGGGCTGGGAACTGTCGAGCCGGCACGCGCTAAGCGGCTCGGCGCCGTGGATCATCCTGCATAAAGGCCGCCAGGTGACCGAGGCCAAGAGCAACGCGCGAACAGGCCAGGTCACGGCCGCGCGGGTCAAGTGGCAGCACACTCTCACGATCGTTGACTCGTTTTCCCTGTTCCCAGTTGGCCTCGATCAGCTGGCGGCCTTTGCGCCCTACAGCAAGCCGCCGCTGCCTGCTGACGACGATGATCCGGCCGTGTGGCGCGCGCGATGCGAAGCTGACGTAAAGATCCTGGCCTGGTCAGTGCTGACGCTCATGGACTGGTGGGATGATCGGGACCTGGGCAAGTGGAGCGTGTCCGGCGCCGCGTGCGGCTGGAATAGCTACCGGCACCAGATCGACCCGCGCGGCATCGTCATCGACCCAGACCCTGACGTGCTGCTCTGGGAACACCAGGCACTGTACGGGGGCCGCCGCGATGTATTCCGGTGCGGGCAGCTGCCCAAAGGCCGCTATGCAGAGATCGATTTCGCTGCCGCCTATCCCACGATCGCCGCGACCCAGCCTTTGCCGTGCAAGCGGATAGGCGAACTGACCCCAACGATAGCTAAATCGATCCTCGACGGCCGGTGCCCTTACGGCATGGTGGCAGAGTGCGAGATCGAGACAACGGCCGCCAGGTGGCCGCTTAGGTCGCTGGGCCGCGTGTTCTACCCGGTCGGCCGGTTTCAGACCGTGCTGGCAGGGCCGGAACTGAAAACAGCCCATGACGCCGGCGTGCTCGTGTCGATCGGCAAGGGGTATTTCTACTCGCTCAGCTACCACATGCAGGACTGGGCTAAATGGGTACTGTCGCTGCAGGCCGACGGCGACCAGGCCCAGCCAGGCCCGGTCAGGATCTGGGCTAAGGCCGCGTCACGATCGGTTTGCGGAAAGTGGGCGCAGCGTGGCTGGTCAACCCGCGCGATACCGGGGCCGCCTGGCCCCGGCTGGTCATACGAGGACGCCTGGGTATCCGGATCTGACGCCAGGGTTGCCGTGTGCGGCCTGGCCGGCAAGCACTACCTGTCGATAGCCGACCAGGAGTCCGAGCATGAGTTCCCTGCCGTGCTGGCCTATATCGAGTCGCATACCAGGACGCGGCTCAACCAGGTCATCGACGCGGCGCCGCCTGGCACTCTCCTGCAGTGCGATACCGATGGCGTCATGGCCAGCCTGCAGGCTATGGAGGACGGGCTAGCCGCGCGCCTGCCCTGGCTCGACCGGCCAGGCACGCGCGAGCAGCTGCTTGCGCTGCAGCTGGACAGCTGGAATACGCTCAGCGCGCCGCTGCAGCTGCGGGTCAAGAACATATTCGCGCAGGCCGTGGTTTACGGGCCGCAACATGTCGTGCTCGACGGCCGCCCCCGCTTTTCCGGCGTGCCCGGATCGGCCTGGGCAACGGGCGAGAACCGCTGGGCCGCGCGGCTATGGCCCGGTCTGTCGTGGCAGATCCAGCACAGCGGCGGCCAGGGCTACGCCAGGCCGGTGCAGCCCTACCTCGTGGTCGGTCCCTACGCTGCCGGCTGGGTGCTGGCCGATGGCGCTGTGCGGCCCGCTGAGGCGTTCATAGACGATTGCGGGATTACTCGGATACGCCCGTGGCTAGAGACGGCCTACGCCGCTGCTGGCGACGTTCTGGGCGACACTCAAGCCGGCTGGACTCGTGGGATCACGGGCCAGCAAACCCCTGCCGAGACGGATAACGCTGATGCTGAACAACCCCGAGGTAGAACGCCTCAGCACGAAAGTAAGGACCGAAGGTCTACAGCTGCTAAGGCACCGCAGGAATTGCGACCGCTGTAACCGGGCACTGAACAGCCGGCAGCTGGACAAGTTGTGTGATGATGGCTACGAGATTGCAGCCAGGCGGCAACGCGCCCAGGCCGAGCTAGACAAGACGATTGACGGCCTGACAGCCGCGCGGCCTGGCCAGCAAACCCTATTCGACCTGCCGGAGTAGACGATGCTGGTAACGCTCGTGATAACCGCAATGGAACTGGCCACGGCCGCCGCGACCTGGCTTGCCTGGCGCGCTATCTAGCCGTGAACGCGGTCGCGGTTGGCGGTTAGCTCGGAGTTGCGTATCGCCTGGGCGGCCGTGAGGCGTTCCTCGTAGACGCGGCGCGCTTCGGGGTAGAGCGTATTCCAGTTGGTGCGCGCGATCTCGGTGGCCTGCTCATAGGCGGCCTGGGCTGGCGCGATGATCGACTGGGCGGCAATTTCCGCGGCCTTAGCCTGGGCGTCAAAGAAAGCCTGGGCAGGATTCAGGATCGTGTTGCGGGCATCGGTCGCGGCGCCCATTGCGGTCGCCAGGTTGGCCGTTGCGTGCTGCAGGGCCTGGCCCATGCCCGAGACGGCCGCCGCCACGAGACGCTGATACTCGCCAGCTGCGGCGGCTACAGCACGTTCGTACTGGCGCTCTATTTCCTCGCGGTGCTGTGCCTCACCAGCTGTCAGGGCCACGGTCACGACTCAGCGGCTCGACTGGATGGATTGCCCGCGCGGTCTTGCCGCCCTGGTGATGGATCGGCTCGACCTCACGATGAGTGCGCAGCTGCTTGCGCGTGTTGGCGCTGTGCTGGCCGACGCCGAGCACGCCTAGCAACGCGACGATGGCGGTAATCAGGGCCGCCAGGCCTTGAATGCTCATGCGCCCAGTATGGCGTAATATCGGCGGTGATGACTGCCCAGACGTGCCGTACCTGGGAACCTTTGGCGGGCCAGTAACCGGCATCAGCCGTAGTCAGAGCATCATCTGTTGTATGGGCGGTCATCACCTGTACGTAAGTACGCCTGTCGGCTAACCCCACACGAGGCCGATACCGGCCAGGCCTGTCGGGTTAGTGACTATCTCGGTAGTGATGTGGTCGGCCTTTAGTTCCTGCCATAGCCGGTGTACTTGCATTTCGGGGTAGCCGATCGCCATAGCGATATCGTGGAACATCACCAGGCCGGTTGGCTTAACCAGCGGACTGTAAGCAATCCAGTCCTGCAGGGCCGAATCGTATTTGTGGTCGGCATCGATGATTAGCAGGTCTGCCTTACCGCCGGCTAGCCAGCTGATCACGGCCTGGTGGGTCGCTGGGTCCTGGGTGTCACCAGCGATGATGTGCTGGCGCTCGACTGGTGCTGTGCGCAGCGCGCCGGTAGCCGGACTGGGCAGCGTGACAGACAGAATCGTCGGCTGAGAGGGCAGCTGGCGCAATGCCCAGGCCAGGCCGCCATCGCCGTGACCCAGCTCGATAATCAGTTCAGTCATGGTTGATCCGGCGAGAAAATGCAGGAGTATTGCTAGCTCGTGGAAATCCTGCTGTGCCTTATGGTCATCTATTGCGGACCGGGCGATTTGCGACCAGTGCTGTCTAGAAGTGTAGGTGTTTTGGCCGGCATTGCCTGACCACATGAGCGGGGATTCCATGCCGTAGCGCCACCTCGCTAAGAGTCGTATCGAACTCATGGAAGGTAGCACCAGGCAGCACGATCATGGACAGCTGCAGCAAACGGGTAGGTAGCCAGGTGAGGCCTGTTGCGAAGTAGGTAACCGGCTGGGACTCGTCTTGGTGCGCGACCGGTGCGCCCAGCTGGCCGCCGCGGTGCGACCAGATCCAGTCAGGGCGGCCCGTGCTGGCCGGCCACAGCTTGACGAGGCCGGTATGGACGTCGCCAGGCCGCTCGTCTACAGATTCGAGCATGGCGGCCAGGTCATCGGGGTCGGCCGCGACGTCGTTATCCATGACGAGTAGGCCGCCTGGCGAGATAGACCGGTTAGTTTCCCAGGCCGCGATCGTGGCTTTACCCTTGCGGCCCAGCGGCCAATTAGGTTCGGGTGCCAGCTTAATTACCAGGTCAGGAATTAGGCTGGCGACCCGGTATCCATGCCATTCATATTGCGCGAGAAATAGGCCCATTGAATGACTATACCACGTACGGTAATTACTCTCAGTAACTAGGCCGCGGCTATACCCACGGTAATCATTAGGGTACAATCCGTAACCCGGCAATACCTTTAGTTAGGCTAACTAAATACCGCGCCCAGCCGAGCGCTAGCG
>Ga0134126_10005520_pt1 | contig 15809 bp, 33 predicted proteins | sample KB31752_FD_96881 | JGI IMG/M metagenome (GOLD analysis project Ga0134126, IMG submission 96881) | Terrestrial soil microbial communities with excess Nitrogen fertilizer from Kellogg Biological Station, Michigan, USA - KB3-175-2 | ecosystem: Environmental > Terrestrial > Soil > Unclassified ...
ATTGGAGCGGTTCTCGCCGCTGGTGATCTGCACGGTGTCGAACGGGATCAGGTGACCGCCTGCGGCACCCTCGGCGTCGATGCGGTGGCCGCGCCGGCCCCCGCCCTGAAGGGTCGCAGCGGTGATCAGGCTGTCCTCTGCGCTGATCTGGTCGGCGTAGGCCCTGGTGGTCAGGGGTGCTGCCGTGCGAGCGTCTCCAGCGCTTCCTGGAGCGCTCCGGGTAGCACCCGGCCACGCCGTTCCGCGCGCCGGAGAATGCCCCTGGCCGCCTTCGGGCTCAAGCAGTACCTCGACAGGTGCGGCCCGGTCTCCAAGACATCCGACAATGAACACTCGCTCGCGTCGCTGGGGGACGTTGAAGTAGCGAGAGTCCAGCACTCGGTAGGCGAACCCATACCCGCGCTCCCCCAGCGCCCCGAGGACGGAACCCATTGCTCCCCCGTGGGCTGCCATGCAACCTTTTGGACAGGCACCGCTCCTGACGGTGTGAGGGACGTGGGGGAACCATCTGGTGACATCAGGATTAGTGGAGACGGTTCGCCATTCTCCGCATTCTTCGGCCAGAACGCAGCGGTTGTCGGTGCAGGTGTCGTCACCGGGACAGGAGCAGACTGCCGACAGGAGGCCAGGGACGTTTTCCGCAATGAACCATGCGGGGCGGAGATCATCCAGGAGCCGGACGGCTTCCCAGAACAGTCCTGACCTAGTGCCCTTGCCCAGGCCGCCGCGACGGCCTGCCACGGAGAGATCCTGGCAGGGGAACCCGAAGGTGAGGATTCCTCGCTCGGGAACAAATCCGGCTGCTCGAAGCTGGTCACCGGTAACCTCCGTCACGTCATTGAAAAGGCGGGCGTCCGGGAAATGCCGGGCGACTATCCCGCGGCAATCCGGGTCGATTTCCACGGACGCGACAAGCGGTATGCCGTTGCGCTTCATCGCAAGGCCGAAGCCCTCGATGCCGCCGAACAGGGAAACCGTCGTGAGGCCGCTGCTCATGCCGTCACCTCGGTGATGATGAGGACCAGCCGGCCGCGCGGGTACGGCTCGCCGAGGCGCATGTCCGGTCCGTCCAGGTGATCGGCGTCGTCGTTCGGCAGGACGCCGGCATCGCTGACGATCCCGTCGATACACGCTTTGAATGACGGGTACCAGTTAGCCGGGTCGCGGCGCCGGCGGTCGGGCGGCTGGTACACGGCGGCGATATGAGCGCGCTGGAGCCGGGGGATCCGCTGCTGTGCCGCCAGCCACCCGGCGGTCACCCGCAGCGGATCCGTGATGCGCTGGCGGCGTCCCCAGTGGCCGTCACGGTCATTGGAGTTCAGCAGTGCCATGCCCGCGGGCATCTCAATGCGCCACGTCCTCGGGGTGGACCCAGCCGGTGGCGGGGCGGAGCTGACACCGCCACCGGCCGGGGCTGATCCCGCGCCAGGCTGGGGACCATGCCTTTGCTCGGGGCATGAGCCTGGCGCGGGGGCCTGGGGGCCGGGCTGCACGGCCTCAGGGGTGAGCCGTGCAGCCCGGCTGGCGCGCCCGCCCGCCGGGGGGGTGAGCGGGACGGGCGCGCCGCCGCCGCCGGCGACGGGGGGCGCCGGCGGGGTCTTGGGGGAGGGAGTCACGCCGCCCAGCCTTCGGGTGTCTTCCACTCCAGGTAGTGACACCAGGTGCACTGCCGGGCCTCCGGGCAGCAGTCATCGGCGGGGAGGCTGATCCAGTGGTGCTCGCAGGTCTCGTTCAGGTACTGGTGGAGATCCCGGCCCATCTGCCGCTGGGTGTCGTTCGTGCCGCTGATGGCCAGGAAGCCCTCAAGCCGCCACAGCCAGCGCCGGTCGGTCGGGGTGAACACGGGCTGGCCCTGGCTGTCGTAGGGGTCCACGAGGCTGCGCGGGGCGCGCTCGCGCCAGGTGCTGGTCGGGTGGTCAGTGGCGGTCATCGCGCCGCCTCCTTCTGTCGCTGATGTCCTCTGGTGGCTTGCCGAGCATCTGCCGGACTGCCGCCCAGTGAGGGTCCACGGAGTCGTCCTTGAGGTCGGCGAGTTTCTCGGCCTGCCACTGGTGCCGTTCCCGGCGCAGGCGGCGGTCCCGGAGCCAGCCGAGGAAGCGGCGGATCATGATGCCTCCCCGAACAGGTCAAGCTGGGCGACGGGGAACGGCCGGTTGGACCAGAGCACTTCAGTGCGGTTCTCCCACGTCTCCGCGTTCTGGCCAGTGCCCGATGCGAACTCGGACCGGTGCCAGCCGTCGTAGAGCCTGGACGGGTAGCCGGACAGGACCACGGAAGCCTTGGCCGAGCAGAGAGCCTCAGCCAGATCGCGGTGATCGGCGTCGGTCATCTCGTGGCGGTAGGCCCCGCTGCTGCGGGTTGACCGCACATAGGGCGGATCAACGTAAAGCAGGACGTCGGCGCTGCGTCCGTACCAGGCGATGAGCTCCAGCGCCGGGCGGCATTCGAGTGAGACGTGGTGCAGGCGCCTGGCTGCGGCTGCCGTGCGGGCCACGTAGCTATCCAGGTAGTCCGGCATCCCGAACGAGCCCGTGGGCTTGACGAAGTGGCGCCAGCCCGTATTGCAGAGTGTTCCCGCGCGGCCCTGCGTGAGGCGCACCCAGACGCGGCGAGCAACCTCCAGCTCGTCGGCGAGGTCGAAGCCGGGGATATCCACGCCGGAAGCCTGGAACTCTGCCAGCGAGTGCGGTGTCAGCATGCACGCGCGGGCCAGGTCGCCGGGCCGGTCACGGAGCACGCGCCAGAAGGTCACGAGCATGGAGTCCAGGTCCGAGACCGTCTCCATTGGCGACGGCGGCTTGGCCAGCAGGACCGCAAGCGAGCCGCAGTAGGGCTCGACGTAATGCCCGTGCTCGGGGAACATGCCCGCAATCCGCTCGGCGTGGATGCCCTTGGCGCCGAAGTACGGGAACGGCGGCTTCACGGTGCCTCCCCGGACATGACCATCTCCTCAAGGTGCTGGGCGCAGGGGACCAGCAGCAGCCGGTCGGCCTCGCTGTTCCACCAGTTGCAGCCGCACACGATCCGCTCCTGCTCCGGGTCGGCCAGGACCGCGAGGGGCGCTATCGCCGCCAGGGCCCGCTCGGCGCGCTTGCGGTCCTGCCGCCGGCACTCAGCCCGGTAGGACAGCGCGATAATCCCGGCTAGCAGCAGGCCGAAACCGCCGGTCAGCATGCCTGCGCCTCCTCGTCAGTGCGGGAGTAGATGACGAGCTGGGACCGGGTGATGCGGGCCTGGTGGCCGGTGCGCTCGCAGTGCTCCGCAGAGCCCGCCTCGATCTCAAACGGAGTGCCGGTGAAGGTGTCACCGCACTCGAAGCAGTGCCCGGAGGGTGGCTGCGGCTGGTAACGGCGGCTCGTTTTCATGGCAGCAGCACCCCCGCTGACATGACCCGCGCGACGCGCAGCGCCTCGCAGTATTCCTGCACATCGGGATCCTGGAAGTAGCGCGGGATCCGCAGTGCCAGGTCAGTCACCGTCGCGTCATCGCCGCAGGGCCGTACCGGGAGGCGCGGGCGGGGAGTCACCCGGAGGTCAGCCGGGTCGGCCAGCGACCAGGCGGCGTGACGGGGCAGTGCGGCGCGGCGGCGTTTCGGGACGCTGTGCCGGGGCCTGCGCCTGCGGAAGCGCCAGCGGGCGGGCCACGCGGCTACGGTGATGGTCATTGCTCCCTGATTCCTGTCTGCGGGGCTGAGCCCCGTGCCGCCCCGGCGTGCGGGGCGGCACGGGGAGGGTTAGCTAGCGGGGCTGAGCGCGGTGACCGTGACCGACAGGTCGTCAAGCACGTAGCTGCCGGCTCCGCAGTCGGAGTCGTAGCCGAATGCGTAGACGTGCAGCGTCTGGCCGCCGGCGGGGACGGTGATCTCGCCCGATCCGCTGAAGTAGGAGTCGATGGTGTCGTTCGCGCCGCTTTCCAGCGCGCCCGATCCGGCGTTCAGCAGGTCACCCGCGAATCCCGGATTGGCGGCCTGGTCGTAGACGAAGAACTCGGGGAAGACGCTGACCGCCCCGGTGCCCCCGGCTGGCGGGGTGGCCTTGGCGTTCACGTTCAGCAGGTAGGTGCCCGGGGCCAGGGTGATTTCCCCGGCGTCGGTCGCATTGGTGACGAAGCTGCCGCCCGTGGCCACGGACGCGACAGGGCCCAGGTCGGTGGTGCCGGTCGAGACCACGCCTGACGGGCCCTGCGGCCCTGCCGGCCCGGTGGCCCCGGTCGCGCCCGTCGCCCCGGTCGCGCCCTTCGGTCCCTGCGGCCCGGCTGGGCCCCGCGCGCCGCTGAGATCGACGGCGAAGCTGCCCTTCGGGCATGCTCCCCCGTTCCCGGCGATCGTGTAGACGTGCTCCAGGGTCCGGTTCGAGCGGGTGTAGACGCATCCGTGGACGTCGGTCGCGCTCACGGCCGGGGTGCCCGACGCGGCGAGGGAAACGCCGGCGGTGCACACCACGGCGGCTGCGGCAGCAGCGGCAGTGATAAGGCTGATCTTGCGGATCATCGGCTTCTTCCTTGTTGCCCCGGGCGCCTCTGGTGGCGGCCGGGAGGTCTGTTCAGGCAGGTGCGGACAGGATCGTTCCGGCCAGGTCCAGGTAGTTGCCGAGGTCGTCCAGCCGGACGGTCACGCCGCCTCCGCTGGAGTCGTGCAGCATGACCGGCTGCGGGTCCTCGTCCGAGCGGAGCCAGAAGCCGGCGGCGTGCATGCCCTCGTCGCGGCTCTCGCACAGCCCGTGGCACAGGCTCTGCGGCGTCCCGCAGAGCAGCACGCCGTTCGATGCGGTGTTGCGGTGCCGGGATCCGCCCATCTGCCGGGCCTGGATGTGCTGGCACTGCCCGCCATAGCGGCCGAGCCACCTGCCGCACGCCTCGCAGCACGCGTTCTCGGGGTCGCCCTGGCCCGCGCGGGTACGAATGAGCAGCTTCACCGCCGGGCTGAAACCGGTCTGCGATGACGGCCTGCGCCGGGTGGCGGTGCGCTTCACGACGCCTCCGCCTGTCCGGGCCACGCCTCAGGCGAGCTGGTCAAATGCCAGAAAACACAGTCCGGGCACTGGTATGCCCGCTGCTCGGTCCTGGCCAGCCCCGGATCCCTGATCGCCGTGAGCCGGCTCAGGGCCTTCTCGGCGGCCTCCCGGGACCGGAACCGGCGCTTCCCGCAGGATTCCGAGATCGCGGGCTGCCCGTGGTTGACGGCCTTGCGCAGGCGGCGCGACTGGCGGGTCATGGCGTCTCGCCCATGACGATGTCCCAGCAGTCCCGGACGGCCCTGGCATCGCCGAGGGCCGTGTGAGCCTCGTAGGAGGCCGGGTCAAGCCCGCAGGCCCGGATCGCGGCATCCATCTTCAGCGGCCCGTCCAGGGACCGTCCGGTGCCCCGGTTCCAGCCGAGCACCAGCGAGCCAAGATCGAGCATGTGATAGTCGGCGGTCAGCAGGTGGCCGTGGGCGCGCAGCAGGCGGCCGATGAACGCCGCGTCGAACGACGGGTTCGCGCCCACGAGCACCGCGCCGTCCAGCATCCGGGCCAGTTCCGGGGCGAGCTTCGCCGGGGCGGCCCACTTGCGGCCCTGCTTGCGGCTCAGCGGCGGCAGGAGGCCTGCGGTCCGCTCGTAGTAGCGGCCGATGCGCAGCGCCATCGGGTCGGCGGTGGACAGGTCGGGCTGGATGAACCACTGGTGCACCGAGTCGGCCATGCCGGGCTCGCGGATGATGACCGCGATGTCCCAGGCGTAGTGCCGGGCCCGGTCCGTTCCGGTCGCCTCCGTGTCCGTGAAGGCGTAAACCGTCATCACTGGCCGCCCCACTGGCCGCGGTACTGCTCGCGCACTGACGCGGTGATGGACTGCTGGAACCGGGCCTGCTTGCTGAGCTTGTTCAGGTGGTCGGCTGCTGCGCGGCGGGCCGCCTTCTTCAGCCGGTATTCCTGCTCTTCGCCCTTGATCTGCTCCTCGATCCACGCCTGCTGGTAGGCAGCCGTGGTGCGGATGCCGTCGAACACTCCGACCGGCGGGCAGTCCGGAGAGAACTGGGCCCGGCGCCGGGCGTCGTCGCGGGCGTTCTCGGCCTCCAGTTCCGCATCGCGGGCAGCGCCGAGGGCGGCGGTCGCCTCCTCCAGCGCGCTGGAGTACGCCTGGAGCCTCGCCTCGGCGTCCGGGGGGGTCTGCGGCTCGTAGCCCTGCTGCGCCCGGTGCTCGGCGCAGTCGCAGAACCGGCAGGTCGTGACTTCGTCAATGCGGGCGTAATGGCCGCAGGCGCACTTCGGTGCCGGGATCGTCGCCTCGCCTGCCCGGGTGCCGTTCACGCGGCCCCCCGCGTCTTGTCGGCCCAGATGCCTTCCAGTACCGAGCGCAGGTCCTGCCACTCGTCTTTCTCCCGGTTAATGCAGGCTGACTCGTCCATCAGCCCGGCGGCTTCGGCTTCGGCGGCGCAGGCCCGGAACTCGTTGGGCGTCTTAGTCGCTCTCGCCCGGTTCGCGATGTCCGTGGCGCGCTGCCAGGGCTCCAGGTAGGCGTCGTCGGTGACGGGCACCTCGGGCCGTGCGGGCTCAGCCGGAGCCGCCACAGGAGCAGCTGGGGCCGCCGTGATGGCCTTCGGCGGCTCGCTTGGCGCCGGCGGAAGCTGCGCGACGATGCCGCCTCCGGCCAGCGCCCCGGAGGCGATCTCCCTGACGGTGTTCAGCAACTCCAGGACGGGAACGACGAACTTCGTGGTCTCCCCGCGGGCGATCCGCTCGCGGGGCTCGATCCGCAGCACGGCGGGCAGGTAGATGCCCTGCTCGCGGGCCATCTGGAGAGCGTCGGCCTTGTCGCCCATCTCGCCGGCGGCCCAGAACGACTTGGTGTCAAGCCGCCAGACGCCCAGGTCGGGCAGGTCGGGGATCATGACGTTCAGGCGCGTCATCCGGCTGCACCCCTGCGGCGTCTTCAGCTTGGAGAGCCTGTCCCGCTCCAGGGACGCGGCCCTGACCTGCTCAGGGTCATCGGGATCCTGGGCTCGCGGGCACAGGCACGGCTTGCCGCTGATCTGCTCGGTCACCGAGTCGCACCGCCGCTGGCAGCCGCCCTTGGACCACATCTCGTACCACTGGCTGATCACCGCATCGCGGGGGGGCACCAGGACGTTGATCACGTTCTTCCGGGTGATGACCTCGAACTCGCTGCGCCATGGCTGCACCGTGCCGCCGAGCAACTCGGCGACCTTGTAGGCGGTGTACTCGGATTTGGTGGTCAGCCGGAACGTGTCGATCGCGGCGGGCCGCATCTTGTCCGGGTCCTTGACTGTCGGGACGAGCTGGCCGATCCTGATCCGGCCGGTCTGCTGCCCCCTCCGCTGCATGTCGAGCATGGGCATGTCAGGCCGCCTCCCCTGTAGCGGTCGTCTCTCCGGCGAGGCTCAGCCCGTGGTCGGCGAGCATCTGGCGGATGGTCTCGATGAGCGTCTTGCCGACGCCCTTGATGGCCAGCACGTCCTCGGACGTGAAGCGGGCCAGGTCCTCCAGCTCGCACCCGGCGCCCAGCGCCTTCCGCAGCGGTGCCAGGGCGCGGCCGTAGCCCTCGCTGGCCAGGTCGCACAGGCGCGGGCCCGGCATGGTGCCGTCCTCGCGCAGCGGCCGGATGACGGTGCCGGGCTTGGCCTTCACGTCCTGGCGCTCGCGGTAGATGCTGACGGCCTTGCCGAAGCGGTCCCATGCGGCCTCGTCGTCGCGGGCGGACACCAGCATCAGCAGGAATCCGTCCGGGTAGTCAGGCCGCAGGTGCAGGACGGCCCCGCAGTCGGTGCGCGGCATCGGGTGCACCTCGCCGAGCGGCAGCAGGCATTCAGTGGCGCGCCGGTAGGCGGCCAGCTGCTCCTTCCAGGTGCCCTCGGGCTCCCTGCCGGTCTTGGTGTCCACGCAGATCGTCAGGACACTGCCAGGGCTGGCGACGATCTCATCCTCGCCCCGCGGGCCGGTGCCGTAGCTGATCGCGTAGCCAGTCAGGACGATGATCATGTCCAGCGTGCCGGCGTAGCCCAGGGCCACGTTGTAGACGGCCATCTCGGTGGCCTCAAACCGCGGATTGAACCTGGCCACGAACGCGATGAAGCCGTCGACCATCCACTCCACGACATCGACTAGGGGCGCGGATTCCCCGCCGCCGAGGTCGTACCAGGCGTTCTCCAGGTGCTCGGGCAGTACGGGCAGCGCGATGTCGGCACCGGTCCGGCCGGGCGAGGCGGCCCAGTAGATGAGTGCTTCCTGCACGTCGTGGACGTAGGTCCCGGCGTCGGCCTTGATCCCGCGTAGCTGCTCCGCAGCGTCCTTGCCGAGGTCGATCGCGGCCTTACGGCCCTGCTCCCGGAGGGTCTGGGCCAGCAGCGTCATGTTGTCGACGCACCACGCGGTGGACGACGATCCGTGCCACTTCGCGATCCACGGCTTGCTGTTCGTCGCCGCGATCACCGTGGTCACCGAGTCGAGCAGATGGCCCGTCGGCGGGTACGGGTAGTGCCGGGAGTCGTCGGGGTGGGTGATGCGGATGTCGGTCGCTGCGGTCACCTTGGCCGCCTCCCCCGGTAGGTGCTGGTCCCGTCGAGCAGGTCATCCATCGCCGCGTCTCGGTCCGCGATGGACACGTCCAGCTCGGTCCCGTCCCATGCCGGGTCACTGCCGACCAGCCCGAGGTAGCGGCGGTACTCCGCGATGACGTCACGCCACCGGCTCAGCGCGCTTTCCAGCGGCAGCAACGGGCAGGCGTAGGCGGTGACCAGGATGGTCTCCGACGTCGCCGACAGGTGGAACGCCAGCACCGAGTCCACGGCCAGCCGGTCAAGCTCGGCCATGCGGCGTGAGCGGCTCAGCGCCCGGGGCGTGATCGTCGCGGTGGTCACCGGGTGCCCCCCGGTCGCCAGCCGAACGCCGACTCAAACAGGTCGTCGGCGATCTCCACCGGGCTCGCGGGCGGCTCGCTGGCCCGTCTGGCAGATGCGCGGGCCGCCCTGGCGCGTGTCTCACACTCGCGGCACGCCCCTCTGCTCTGGTGCTCGCGAAGCTGGCTTGTGGATAGGCTCGGGCACCCGGCGATGAAGTGCCGGTCCAGGCTCTCCAGCAGGGCCTCGTCATTACCGGGGGCGGTCATGACGCACCGCCCGCAGCCCACGCGGGCCAGCCGTGCTGACGGGCCTCCTCCGGGCCGGCGCAGATCACGCAGCAGTGATCGAACTCCAGCGCCTCGTGGCAGATGTCCAGGCACCTGGCGCAGAACGGCACCGCCGCGTCACGGGCCGGGTTCTGCCTGCATTTCAGGCAGGCGCCCGCCGCGATCACGTTCTCCGCTGTCCAGTCGCTGCGGCCGGCGAGCCGGTCCAGGGCCAGGACGAGCACGGTCGTGATGTTGATCGGCGGGTTCTCGCCCCGCCCGACCTGGGCGCGGGCCACGGTGAGGGCCATGTTCTCGGCGGGCAGAAGATCGGCGGTCATGCCGCGCCTCGCCCCGGCACGCCCGCGAGGGCGGGCTGCTCGGCCGCCGCTGCCGCCCGCTGCTGCGCGGTCGGCGGTGACCACTTGAACGACAGCAGCGAGACGGTCAGGGTGCACTGCTGCTCGCTGGCGGTCTTCAGGGCCCGGTACAGGGCGGTGATGGCCAGGGAGATGGTCAGGGCGGTGACGCAGCCTCCGGTGAGGGCGACGATCCCGAGGGTGCTCACCGACGGCCCCCGTTCAGGGCCTTCTCGGCCTGCGCGACGACGGCATCCGGCATGCGGCCCCTGCTTCCCGGGGCTACCAGGCCCCGCTGGACAGCCCAGGCGCGGATGGCTGCGGACCGGTCGCGGGACGGCTTACGGCGGGGTGCTGGCCTGCGCTTCACTACCCGGCCGTATTCCAGGTAGAACCGCAGGCCGTCCAGGTGCTCGGCGCACAGGTCGATCTCGATGGCGGTCCCGTCAAGCTCCAGCCGGTGCCGCGTGGCCGTGACCTCGCCGCCGTCCAGGTCGCAGGTGTAGGTGGTGGTCTCCTTGCGCATTACTCCCCCTCGCCCTCTGCCGCCGGGACGGCCGGGATGGTGTCGGTGGCGCCCCAGCGGGCCAGGGCGGCCTCGGAGTCTGCCTGGGCCCTGTCGGCTGCCTCGTCCGCCTGGGTCGCGGGGAGCGGCTCCAGGGGCCCAGCGGGGGCCTCGGGCTTAGGGGCTGGCTCGGCGGGCGCTTCCGGGACGGCCGGCAGCGCCGGCAGGCCCTGGGCGTAGATGTCACGCCACTTCGGGTCAGTGACCCTGGTCGCGTAGTCAGCCGCCTCCTCCGCGGTGGGAGGGCGGACGGGCAGCGCCGGGTCGAACAGGTAGGCGAACCGCTCCGGGTCGCTGGTGATGGTCGCGACGCCCTGCGGGCATCCGCACTCCGGCCAGAGCGCCCAGTCACGGGAGAGCAGGGCCAGGGCCGTGCGGCCGGTTGCGTAGGTAATGGTCACTGGAACTCCTCGATGAACTTGCGCAGCGCGCCCGGCCGCTGGAAGTCGCCGATCATGGCGAGCGGCATCATCAGGCCGGTGACGACCTCGGCGCTTGCTGCGGTCTCGGGATGTGCGGACAGGTCCTGGATCAGCGACGACATGGCCAGGCCCGCGTCGCCGGGGCCATCAGCCGGGGCGTACTCCAGGGCGCGCTCCCTGGCCCAGGCCAGGTGCTCGGCGCGGGTCATGAGTGCTCACCGCCAGCCAGTAGCGGCCCGCAGTCCCACTCCACGATGGGGACTTCCTTGGTCACCTTGCGCGTGACGGCCGGGGTGACTTCTTCCTCGACTTCCTTCATCTCGGTTCCGGTCACGCGGCGCGTGCAGACCAGGTCGCGGCCGGCGTAGAGCATGAGGTGGAAACCATCAAGGTGGGTTCTGAGCTTGAACCACTTCTCGGTGACGGTCTTTTCCCACTGGCCGCCGATGGCCCGCCTGGCGGCGGCCATCTCCTCCTGGGCGCTGTCGCCGCCGAAGTTAATGATCTGAGGTGACAACGGATCCGTGCCGTTCAGGGGAAGCGGGATCTCCGGGCTGGCTTCCAGCAGATCAAGCCACTTCCGCATGCCCGCGATGTACGCGGCCCGGCCGGCGGTCATGCCGCGGTCCCGGTGCCGGGCAGGCTGCGGGTCGCGCAGTTGCACGGGAACGAGCTGACCGACCCGCAGGCGCAGGTGCAGGGGGCCCGCCGGGACCAGGCGGCAAGGTTGCGGTGCCCGTCGGTCTCAGGGTTCGGCCCGGCGTGGACCGGGACGGCCAGGGAACTGGCGCTGCCCTGGGCGGCGGAGGGTATGGCGGTGGTCATCTTGCTTGCCTTCTTTCAGTTACGATGAAGCTGCTTGCCTTCCGGCGGGTCCGTGGCTGCGGGCCCGCCGTTTTACGTGGTCACGCCGCAGGCGCCCGGTCTGGGCTCGCGGCCAGCCGCTCGTAGGCGTCGCGGATGCGCGAGCCGATGGCGGTGCTGATGTTCTCGGCGCTCCGCGGGGGGACAGGCGGCGCAGCGGCCAGCAGCTGCTCAACAGCGGCGCGGTCCTCGGCGCGCATCACGCGGCCGACCCGTTCGGCTCGTCGGGCAGCAGATCCTCGACGTTCACCTCAAGGGCCTTCGCGATGATCGTCAGGTTGCCGGGGTTGGGCCTGGACTGCCCGTTTTCGTAGCGGCCGATTGTGCCGTGGTCGATGGAGCGCCCTAGTTCCTTGCATCGCTGCGCTGTGTCCCGGAGAGTCCAGCCCTTGTCGCGGCGGGCCTTGAGGAGCCGGGCCCCGGCGATGGCCTGTCTGCTTTCCATGGGGCCCAAGCTAGACCCGGAAGCCACAGATTGCAACAGGCTTGCGGTAAAAGCCGGCCGACTGCGTTACCGAAATGTCCAGTGTCGCTGTACGGTCGCAATCACAGGCAGGCAGGCAAGGCTGTGGTAACTTGTGGCAGTAGCAGGGAACCGCAGCAGAAGGAGCACGCCGATGGCGATTTCCCCCGCGACGCGCTCGCGGCTCAGCGACCTGATTGAGGAGCGACGGCTCGACATCGGGATCACGATGCGCCAGGTCGCGAACCTGGCCGGGGTCAGCTACGAGTCGATCCGCACGCTCCGCTCACCCGATGCGGGTGACCCGCGTCCGCTGACAATGCGCGGAGTAGACCGGGCGCTGATGTGGAAGCCGGGGTCCACCGCGAGGGTTCTCTACGAGGGCGGCGACCCGGATCCTCTCCCGCTGCCCGGTCAGCCAGTCCCGAGTCTCCTTCGCGGCAGCAGGGACGAGGACGAGACCGGGAACGGAACTACCGGATCCTAGGCTCCCTGCGCCGCGTCATCACGCACGATGCTCAGGTGACGGCCTGCCGGTGAGGCCGCCGGCCCGCCGAGCGCCGGCGGCAGCGGCAGGCCCTCGCGCCGGTAGGCACTGATAAGCACGGTTAGCGCGGCATCGAGCTTTTCTTCCGCCTCATCTCGCCACGCAGCGGCCTCTGCGGCCTGCGCCTCAAGCTTGCTGACCCGCGCCACCATTTCCTGGCCGCTGCGCCACGACTCGGTCAGTTCCCGGCGCCGCTTGTCGACGCGCTGCCGGGCAGCCTCCAGGCGCACGTCGCGGTCGGGTGACGAGCTCACCCCGGCAGGATAACCGCGGTCGCTGCCGGGCCGCGGGTTCAGCGCGCGGCCCCGGGTAGACCGCCACAGCCGCTGCTGGCGTATCTTGATCACGGCCATGCCCCCGGCGAACGAGGCCGCCGCGGCACCGCCGGACAGGATGGCCGGCTCCCAGCCGCCCGGCAGCGCCCCGGCGAGGCGCAGGGCCTCGAGCAGCGGCCACGCGCCGGCCAGCACGGCCCACAGCCCCGGCCGGGAGGTGACATGCGCGGCGGCGAGACGCTGCCGTGCCGCCCGCAGGGCCATCACCAGCGTGCCGCGCGTGATCCCGGCTGGCTGGCCGACGAGGATCTGCCCGCCGGCTCCCGGCACCGCCTCCGGGACCAGCCATGACCGCAGGCCCCGCTCCGCCGCGTGCCGCCCGTGGCATCTCATACCTGCCCCGCCCCTCCCCTGCATGACCGATGGCCCCGCATGGTACGGGCGGGGCTGGAGCGTCCTGGGCGATGACAGTTTATAGACGCGCAGCCCGTGACGGGGGTTTACTCAGGATAATTGCCCGGTTACAAGATGCCTGGCCGCGGCGGCGCGGCACGGCGTTCTCCCTTTGCCCAGGACGCGCCCGCGCCGCGCCGCCGCGGCGTCCGTTTCCCCCTCCCGGGATCTGGCCATACTGCCCGGTAAGCAGCGTGACGTGCAATACCACGCCCGCACCGTGCAGCCAGCCAGGTGCTCCTATCCCGTTACAGCGCTCCCGGCGGGGGGGATGTCACACCGCCCGCCCGGATGCGCGCCGGCCTGCGTCGCGTGATGCCCTGGCCCGTGCCTTGGCGTCCTCGAACCGGCAGTTGTCCAGCATGGCCCACATCGTGCGCGCCCGCAGCGGCCCCAAGCGCCGGCCTCCCCGCGCCGCGACAACACCCCTGTCTGTCTCGGTGACCGCCCACCCGCGCGGCCCGAACTCCTCCCGCAGCGCCCGCAGCTGGGCCCCCGGGGCGTCCCGCCTGCGGGGCACCGGCCAGTCCGCGTAGTCGGCGCGGATCTGCCGCAGCAGGTCTCCCCCGCCGTCCCCGGTCAGCGAGCGGCCGTTGTCGGTGCGCACGGCGGTCCACACCTCGCCGCCCGGTGTCAGGTACGCCGCCGCCACGTAGGCACCCGCCCAGTGAAACGCGATGTCATCCAGGATCGCCGTCATCCTCGGCGTCTGCCGGGGCAGGGCAGGAGGGGACGAGGGCGGTATGTCCCCTCCTGCCGCCTTCTCCCGGCCGAGACGTGAAAGGTCACGAGTGTCACTGTCACCGCCCATGCCGTCACGATACGTCGCGGCGCGCTAGGTGCGCTAGACCCGCCAGGCGTGCCTCGCCCGATCAGGGCGATGACCCGGCGCAGCCCGCTGTCTAGGTTGGCGCGGTGGAGATCGACAGGGCCAGTCCCGTACCGCCGTACCGGCAGGTAGCCGGGTGGCTGCGCTCCCGCATCGACAGCGGGGAGCTGGGAGCCGGGGACAGGCTGCCCAGCGCCGTGGACCTGGCGCAGCAGTTCGGGGTGGCCGTGCTGACGGGCAGGAAAGCGCTCGGCGTGCTTGTTGACGAGGGCGTGGCCTACCGGGCGGTCGGGATGGGCACCTACGTAGCCAGCCGAGACGGCCGCTGACCGGTCCAGTCGTATCGCGCCACCTGCGGAAACGCCTGCTGGCGATGCAAGGGCTCGCAGCACTGGTAATGCAACTTTCCCCGCTTTCAAATGCAATCCGGCCAATGCTGCAATTGCAATCAGTTGCCTATAGACAGACCGGCGGAAAAACGCACGCTGAGAGGGGACATCCCAGCTCAGCCCCCTGGAGCAAGCATGAGCCGCCTGGCCCGCGCCATAGTCGTCCCCGTCGCCGCGCTCGGCATCGCCGGCGCTGTCGCCCCCGTCGCCATCTCGCTCGCGTCCGCCCCGGCCGCCGCCCAGGCAGATTCCGGGACCGGGCCGGGCGTGTACCTCCACACCTGACCCCCGCCCCCGGCGCTCCGGCCCGGATACGGTGCCGCTGGCACCCGTATCCGGGCCGGAGCGTCTCTAGGCCAGTGAGGCCCAGTGACTGTCCGGCCACGGCTGGCCCTGGCTCACCGGGGAGATCGTGGTGACGTGGGTGCCGGGACCGTGGCCGTTGCTCGCGCTGTTGCCCGCGCATGCTCCTCTGCTCATGAGGCTGAGGATAGCCCGGACTGGCAGAGCATGGTCCGCCACGGGGGGGGCGGCGTGTCAGCAGGACGGGTTAGTGCCGCCCTGGGACAGGCAGTTGCTGGTACCCCCGCCGCCGATGCTGTTCAGGTCATGGTTCAGCCTGGCGAGCTGCACGCCGGCGATGATGGTGCCGATCAGGGCGAGCGTAGCGACGATGCCGACGATGATGGCGATGAAGTTGACGGCGTTGCGCGTCTCGCGCATGTACTTCAGCTCGGGCGGCTCGGCCGGCCGCGGCTGCGCGTTGATCGCATAATCCTCGCGGTCCTGCCCGGGATAGGGGTCTGCGCCCCGTTCTGCTGCATGCGTCATGCACGTTAGGACGCCGGGGGGGCATCCCCGGATGACATAGCCTCGCGCCATGCCTCAGCGAACCGCGCGATGCCCTGGCTGAACTCGGACTCCTTCAGGGTCTCGGGCTGGCTGGCCTCGGGGTCGTGACGGTCCAGGTACTCGGTGATCGCTTCCCTCGCGACGACGCGTTCACCCTTGCCAACCCGGGCGGCAAAGCGCTCCAGGCGCACGGCAACAACCTCCGGCAGGCGCACGGTCAGGGGGTGGCGCTTGTGCCGGTCAGGCGCTGGCAACGGCCGCACGCTCAGTCACGTCCAGGTGCAGGTCGCTCATCTCGGCGGAGACGGCCACCACGCCGAAAGCGAGATCGAACGATCCCGGCCGGGCGAGGCCGAGCCGCGCGTCATATGACCTCTTGCAGGCGCGGGCCAGTTTCTTTCGCAGCTCGTACCGCTCCCTGCGGGTTAGCGGGTCGGCCCAGCAGTCGGTCTTGTCCATCGTCTGTCCTCTCGATGTGGTGACTCCACACTAAGCATGTGGAGTCACCACGTCAAGCGGAGTTGGAGCGACGGCGCGCGGCTCCAACGATGGGCGCTGGTTCTCTTGGGGCCAGGGCCTTCAGCGCCCCGTGAGCCGCCGCGCCAGTTCCCGGATAAGCACCTCGTTGCTGAGGCCGTCAAGCCCCGGTGCCGGCGGGGCCGCGCGGGCACCGCTGCGCACCGCGTCCA
>Ga0134126_10005521_pt1 | contig 15807 bp, 14 predicted proteins | sample KB31752_FD_96881 | JGI IMG/M metagenome (GOLD analysis project Ga0134126, IMG submission 96881) | Terrestrial soil microbial communities with excess Nitrogen fertilizer from Kellogg Biological Station, Michigan, USA - KB3-175-2 | ecosystem: Environmental > Terrestrial > Soil > Unclassified ...
TAGACCAGCCGCAGCCTCCGCGCCGGATCGCTGATGCCGATCGGCCGGCCGTGGGCAATATTGGAGCAGAACGTCGCGACGACAGAGTTGTAGTTCGGGCGGCACCATTTGCCGAAAACATTGGGCAGGCGGAAGATCGCGATCGGCGCCCCGCTTGATCGGCCATAGGCCTCGAGCGCCAACTCGGCGTCGCGCTTGCTGCGTCCGTAAGGATTGTCGAGTGCCGCCTGGATCGAGGAGGCGTAGAGTATCGGCAGCGGCCGCCCCATCGCCGCCACAGCCGTCACGAGCCGCTCGGTCATGCCGGCATTGCCGGTGGCGAACTCAGTTTCGTCCACCGGCCGATTCACCCCGGCCAGGTGCACCACGGCATCCGCAGGGCCCAGGAGAGACTGGAGCGCGGCAACATCATTGTCATGGGGGATAGGGACTACCGTCATCCCTTGCTCCCGCAACTGCACCACGAGATTGCTGCCGATGAAACCGCCGGCCCCTGTCACGGCGACAGTAGCCATCACGCGGCCGCCTGCGCCGGCAGACCGGCCACCCGATCGCGGATGAAATCGAGCTTCATCAACAGCGCCTTCATGCCGTCGACATCGAGCCGTGTGGTGTTGTGCGAGTTATAGTCGCTGGCCGCAGAAATACTGGTCTCACCCCGTTCGACATACTTGGCATAATTGAGGTCGCGAAGATCCGGCGGAATGCGAAAGTAGTCGCCCATGTCTTCCGCCTGCGCCATCTCTTCGCGGCTGAGCAGCGCTTCGAACAGCTTTTCGCCGTGGCGCGTGCCGATGACGCGAATGGGATGGTCAGGCTTGCCGAACGCCTCGAGCAACGCCTGTGCCAGTACCCCGATCGTCGCCGCCGGTGCCTTCTGCACGAAGATGTCGCCATTGCTGCCATGCGCGAAGGCGTACAGCACCAGGTCGACGGCATCCGGCAGCGTCATCATGAAACGGGTCATGTTGGGGTCGGTGAGGGTCAGCGGCGTACCGGCGGCGATCTGCTCGACGAACAGCGGAATCACCGAGCCGCGCGAGGCCATGACGTTGCCGTAGCGGGTACCACAGATCACGGTCTTGCCGCCGAGTCCCCTCGACTTTGCGACCATGACCTTTTCCATCAGTGCCTTGGAAATTCCCATGGCATTGATCGGATAGACCGCCTTGTCGGTGGACAGGCAGACGATGCGCTGCACGCCATTGGTGATTGCCGCTTCGAGCACGTTTTCCGTGCCGAGGACGTTGGTCTTGACGGCCTCCATCGGATGGAATTCGCAAGACGGCACCTGCTTGAGCGCCGCGGCATGGAAAATAAAATCGACCCCGCGGGTCGCCTGTAGCACGCTGGCCGGGTCACGGACGTCCCCGATATAGAATTTCAGTTTAGCTGTTGGGTATTTCTTGCGAAGATCATCCTGCTTCTTCTCGTCCCGGCTAAATATTCGAATTTCGCGGATTGGTGATTCGATAAACCGGTTGAGTACCGCATTACCAAATGATCCCGTGCCCCCCGTGATCATCAACGTCTTGCCGTCGAACATACTAGCCGCCTGTACGAAACCGAGCCTAGATCTAACGGGTGCGACTTATATCACCCTCGAACGAGAACGCCACGGCTTTCGGGCGCTCCAAAGGCGCATGACCGCCTCGGTTGGGGCTGTCTCAACCGGCCTGGGTCGCGATCAGGCCCTTGATTTCGGCGACGACGCTGTCGATGACGCGGTTGATGCCGTCGACGGCGAGATCGGGGTCGCCCGCAACGATGCCATCACACAAAATTTGGTGCAGGGGGAAGGATTCCTTGCCGAATTCCTTGCGTCCGAGCGGCGATTCCTCCGAGCGCTTCAGGGCATCGTCGAGTTTGCTCAGGATCTGCCCGAACAACAGATTGCCCGACGCGTCGTAGATTGCACCATGAAATTCTGCGTCCGCGCGGTGCCAGTCCCGCCCGGAATTGACCACCTTCAACAGCCGCCGGCACAACCTGGCGATGGCGAGCTTCTGCTCGGCGCTGGCATGGGAGGCAGCTTTTCGCACCACCGCCTGCTCCAGCGCGCGCCTGACCTCGAGCAGGCGGAGCAGCGCCTCGCCCTCGAGCCGGATCATGGTGGGCACGAGGCCGCTGGCAGAGGGCACCGGGGCCGCGAGAAAGGTGCCCGCGCCGCGCTTGCGCCGGATCAGGCCAAGCCCCTCCCAGCGGTTGAGGGCCTCGCGGATGGTGGAGCGTCCCACCCCCAGATGTTCGGCGAGGGTGATTTCCGGCGGCAGCCGGTCGCCCACCTTGAGCCCGGCGCGTTCGATCATATCGGCGAGGGCATCGAGCGCGGCGTGGCCGCGAGACTTCGTCTCGATGCGATCGAGATATTTGAGCGCCGCCATCCCGCCGGCCGCCACTCCCTCGGATCGATCCACTGGCCATCCCCCGCTATCCGACTCGCTCTATAGCGGCTTGGCCGCGAAAAAGGCGAGTTATCGAACGCCCCCGCCGCTCATGCCCCCACTCGTTGCACCCGCGGGCGCTGCAACTGCAGCAGCTCGCCAAGCGCCTCGACTAGCAGATCCATCTGCTCGCGCCGGTTATAGCCTTGGCAGGAAAGCCGGGCGATGTGATGCCCGCGCCACTCGAACACCGGAATTTCGATGCTGTAGCGGTCGAGCAGCGCATCGTGCACCGCCTGCGGGTCGCAGGGCGGAATCGGCATGGCCACCATCTGCGGGGCCGAGAATTCCGGGCTCGACAGCGCCGGCAGCCCGGTCATCTCCCGCACCCGCGCCGCGGTTTCCTGCGCCAGCCGCTGGCAATCGGCGGCCACCGACCACCAGTCGTGGCCGCGCCGGAAGGCGCTAGCCGCCGGCACCGACAGCCACGCCGAGGGATCGCGCGTGCCCTGCATCTCGATTTCGTCGGCGAAGGCGGAATTGCCGAACGGACCGCCGACGCCCGGCTGCTTGTTGTCGGCGGTCCAGCCATGGCTGATGACCAGCGGATCGAGCAGCGCCTGCATCTCCGGGCGCGCATAAAGGAATGCCGAGCCTTTCGCCGACATCAGCCATTTGTGGCAATTGCCCGAATAGAAATCGGCCCCCAGCGCATCGAGCGCCAGCGGCACGTGACCGGGCGTGTGGGCCCCATCGATGATGCTGATGATGCCGCGCCGCCGCGCCTCGGCCAGCACCGCCTCGAGCGGAAACAGCAGCGCCGTCGGCGAGGTGATGTGGCTGAGGAACAGCACCTTGGTGCGCTCGGTCATGCCTGCGATGATCGCCTCGGCAAACTGCTCGGCGGCCACCAGCGGCAGCGGCACTTCGATCTCGACCACGCGGGCGCCGGTGCGGCGGGTCACGAACGCCCAGGTCTTTTCGAGCGCCGCGTATTCGTGATCGGTGGTCAGGATCTCGTCGCCCGCTGCCAGCGGGATCGACTGCGCCACGATGTTGAGGCCGGTCGTGGCGTTGGTGACCGCGGCAATGTTGTCGACCGCCGATCCGAACTCGGCTGCCAGGGCTTCGTGTACCACCTTAAGATTGCGCGCCAGGCCGCGGCGGGAGTCGAGAAATTCGACCGGCTGCCGCTCGAGCTGCACCTGCCAGCGCTGATACGCTTCGAACACCGGGCGCGGACAGGCGCCGAACGAGCCGTGGTTGAGGAACACGACCTCGGGATCGAGCAGGAATTGTTCCGACAGGTTGGTGGTCAATTTAGCGGCCTTTGAGAGTGGGATCGAAAGCATCCCGGAGCCCGTCGCCGAGCAACGACGTGGCCAGGATGGTGATGGCGAGGGCGAGCGTGGGGAACAGCGCCATGTGCCAATAGAAGAACATGAAATTCATGCCGACATTGATCATCTGGCCCCAACTCGGGGTGGGGGGCTGCACGCCGATGCCGAGAAAGCTCAGGCTGGCCTCGAGCATCATGGCGAGCGGAATGGCGAGCACGAACCCGACGATGATCGGCGACACCGAATTGGGGATCAGGTGCCGCCAGATGATGTGCCAGGGCGAGGCGCCGAGCGCCTGCGCGGCCATGATGAACTCTTTCTCGCGGAAGGATTTGACCTGCGCCCGCACCAGGAGGCAGACATTTACCCAGCCGAACAACGCCGCGATGGCGATGATGGCGAGCAGCCCGCCACGGGTCAGGCTGGCGAGCAGCAGCGCCGCCAGCAGCGGGGGCACCACGGAGAACAGCTCGACGATGCGCATGGTTATCCAGTCGAAGCGTCCGCCGAGATAGCCGGCCAGTGCCCCGAGCGGCAACCCGATAATGAGGCTGAAGAACGCGGCGGAAAAGCCGATGCCGAGCGACACGCGGGCGCCGTAGACGATGCGGGCGAAGAAATCTCGCCCCAGGTCGTCGACGCCGAACCAGTGTTGCCAGGAGGGAAACGCCAGCGACTGGGTGAGGAATTGCTGGTCGTTGCCACCAGTGCCGGTGATCACCGGGGCAAACACGGCCATGAAGATCAGCACAAACAGCACGACGCCGCCGGCGACCGCGGCCTTGTTGGCGGCGAAACGCCGCCAGGCGAAGTAGAGCGGGCTGCGCTGGCGCGGCCGATCGGGGATGGCAATGCCAACGTCGCGCGAAACCTCGCTCATCGCTGCCGCCCCCCATCGATGCGGATGCGCGGATTGAGCAGCGCATAGAGCACGTCGGAAATGAGGTAGGAGAGACAGAACAGCATGGTCAGCAGCAGCATCAGCGCCATTTCCAGCGGATAGTCGCGCTTGTCGATGGAGGAGACGAAATAGGCGCCAAGTCCGGGCACCCGGAACATCGCCTCGACGAAGATACTGCCCGTGGCGATGCCGACGAACATCGGCAGGAAGATCGTCACCATCGGGATCGCCGAATTGCGCAGCACATGCTCGAAGATCACCGCCCGCTCGGACAGGCCCTTGGCCCTGAGCACGGTGACGAACGGCTTGTTGAGGGTATCGAGCACCGCCGAGCGGGCATAGCGGGCATAGGTCGCGATCGGCACGGCGGCGTAGGCCAGCACCGGCAGGATCCAGCGCCTGGGCTCGCCCCAGCCATTGGCCGGCAGCCAGCCGAGCCAGACCGCGAACACCAGGATCAGCAGCATCGAGATGACGAATACCGGAATGGTGAGGCCGAGCGTCGCCAGCGCCGAGGCGAGGTAGTCGATCCACGAATTGCGGTTGAGGGCGGCGGCAATGCCGAGCAGGATGCCGAGCGGCGCCCCGATCAGGATGCCGAGGCCGCCCAAAGTGAGGCTCGGCAGCCAGGCATGGGCCATCAGGCCCAGCACGGTTTCGCCGGGGCTCTGGTAGGGCACGCCGAAATCGAAATGCAGCACGCCCCACATGTAGCGCAGGTATTGGATGTAGAGCGGCTGGTCGAGGCCGAGCTGCGCCATCAGCCGGGCGCGAATGTTGTCGGGCAGCGGCATTTCATTGCCGTCGAACGGGCCGCCGGTGATGGCGTGCATCATCAGGAAGATGATCACCGACACCACGATGAAGGTCACCAGCATCGACAGCGTGCGACGGACAATGAAACTCAGCATGGGCGGACTCCCGGACGGTTGCTGCGCGCGGCCCCCTCACCGGCCTGCCGGCCACCCTCTCCCCAGGGGGGCGAGGGTTTGCTTTCGGGCACACCCCCCGCAACATCGCTCGCTCTCCCCCCCGGGGAGAGGGTCAGGGTGAGGGGCGCCCAGTGCACAAAAGCCGCATCCATGCTCATGTCACGATCGCTTCGACAAAATGGTTGCCGGCCAGCGCCACCAATTGCGGCGCCGCGGTATCGAGGAGCGGCTGGCTCGCCAGTTCGCTGGCCGCGAGGCGCGGCGTCAGCGCCACGATCTCGTCGGTGTTGAGAAAGGTGCGGCGCCGGCGAGCCTTGGGATTGGCAACCGGCACGGCGTCGAGCAGTGCCCGTGTATAGGGATGGCGCGCCGCCGCGAAGATCTCGTCGGTGGGGGCGCGTTCGACGATGCGGCCGCGGAACATCACCATCACTTCGTCGGCGAGCGAGCGCACGACGCTGAGATCGTGGCTGATGAACAGCAGCGACAGCCCCATGTCGGCCTGCAGATCCTGCAGCAAATTGACGATCTGGGCCTTCACCGAGACATCGAGAGCCGAGGTCGGCTCGTCCGCCACCAGCACCGAGGCGCCGAGGATCAGGGCGCGCGCCACCGAGACGCGCTGCCGCTGGCCGCCCGACAGTTCGTGCGGATAGCGAATGGCATAGCTCGCATCGAGCCCGACCTTCTCCAGCCACTGGCGGGCATGGTCGCGCCGCTCGGCGGCGGTGAACAGGCCGTGGATGCCGAGCGGCTCGGCGATGATTTCGCCCAGCGTCATCATCGGATCGAGGGAAGCGTAGCTGTCCTGGAACACCACCTGCATGCGGCGGCGGTAGGGCTTCAGCGCCTTGGCGTCGAGTGCAGTGATATCCTCGCCTTCGAGCAGGATCTGGCCGGCACTGCTGGCGAGCAGGCGCAGCGCCAGGAGGCCCGTGGTGGTCTTGCCGGAACCCGACTCACCCACCAGCGCCACCACCTGGTTGTGCGGCAGCACCAGATCGACGCGATCGACGGCGACGTGCTCCCCCCCGCCGCCGCGCAGCGTGAAGCGCTTGGAGATCTGGCGCAATTCGAGCGCCGGCGCCATCAGCCGACCTTGATACATGCGACCTGCCTTCCGGTGGCGAGGGTGACTAGGGGGGGCGCCGCCTCCCGGCACGCCGCCACGGCAAGCGGGCAGCGCGGGTGGAAGGGGCACCCGGCCGGCGGGTGCGAGGGGTTGGGCGAAGCGCCCGGGATTTCGACAAGCCGCTGCTTGCCGGCGGTCTGCCCCGGCATGCTGTTGAGCAGCGCCTTGGTGTAGGGATGCAGCGGTGCCTCGAAGATCGCCTCGACGGGGCCGGTCTCCATGACCTTGCCGCCATACATCACCACCACCCGGTCGACAGTTTCGGCGACGACGCCGAGATCGTGGGTGATCATCACCAGACCCATGCCGGTCTCGGCCTGGATATCCTTGATCAGTTGCAGGATCTGCGCCTGGATGGTGACGTCGAGCGCCGTGGTCGGCTCGTCGGCGATCAGCACGTCGGGCTCGCACGACAGGGCCATGGCGATCATGGCGCGCTGCAGCATGCCGCCCGACAATTGATGTGGATAATAGTCGAGCACCGCGCCGGGATTCCTGATCTCGACGCGGGCCAACAGGTCGATTGCCCGCTTCCGCGCCTCGGCCTTCGAGACTGGGCGGTGGGCACGGATCGTCTCGACGATCTGGTGGCCGATGGTGAACACCGGATCGAGCGAGGTCATGGGATCCTGAAACACCATGGCGGCGACGCGGCCGCGCAGGGTCGACAAGGTCCTGCTGCTGGCGCCGAGCACGTCATGGCCGCCGAGCGTCAGGGTCGTCGCCGTGATCCTGGCCGGCGGCTCGCGCAGCAGGCGCAACAGGGCGGCGCAGGTGACGGACTTGCCCGAGCCGGATTCCCCGACAATGCCCAGGCTCTCGCCCGAGTCGAGGCCGAAGCTGACGCCCCGCACCGCCTGCACGAGGCCGTCATGCTGACTGAAGCTGACGTGCAGATCCTCGATCTCGACCAGCCGCATCGGGAGCGCCGCCTTTCGTCGCAGGACGGGGGCCCGAGGCCCCCGTCCCATCGGTCATTGCTTGGTAATGTGCGTGTAGAGGAACTCTTCCAGCCGATCGAGGGGCGTAAAACCCTTCGAATTCGCCTCGATGCCGGCGCCGTGCAGCTTGTCGCTGACCGCATCGATCGTCACCGGATGCACCAGCGGCACCAGCGCGGCGTTGTCGATGATCACCTGCTCGGCCTTGGCGTAGTCGTCGAGCCGCTTGTTCCAGTCGGCTTCGGCATCGCCGGCATTCACCAGCTTGTCGTATTCGGGGAAGCTGATGTGGTGGCGTCCCCCGGTCCGGAACAGGTCGTAGAAATTGCTCGGATCGAGATAGTCGTACTCATAGGGCGCGAGGAAGAAATTGTTCTTCCGCTTGAGCAGCGCATCCGACCAATCCTGCGTCGACATCGACTTGATCGACATGTCGATCCCCAGCACCTGCTTGAACTGCGCTTGCAGGTACTGCAGCATCGGCGCTGCAATGGCGTCGTTGTAGCCGCCCTGCTGGCGGTACCAGATTTCGATCGGCGGGAAGCCCTTGCCGCCCGGATAGCCGGCCTTGGCCATCTCGTCCTGCGCCATCTTGGGATCGAACTTGGCCTCGTCGGCGATCTTCTGCTGGAAGCCGGGATAGCTCGGCGCCAGGATCGACTTGGCCGGGATGGCGATATCCTTGAGCACCGTCGAGGTCAGCTCGTCGCGATTGATCGCGTACCACAGTGCCTTGCGCACATCGACGTTGTTGAACGGCGCCTTGTCGAGGTCGAAGGCAAGATAATAGACCGCGAACACCGCGTTCTTGCGGATGGCGTTGGGGAAGCGCTGCGTCACGAACGGCACCTGCCCGGCGTTGAGCGCCGTCCAGTCGGCCTCACCGGACATGAAGGCGGGAAAGCCCACTTCCGGCGGCCCAAGCTGGGTATCGAGCGTCAGCTTGTCGATCTGCGCCTGCCACGGCCCATGATAGGTTGGGTTCTTGACCAGCGTCATGGTGTTGTTGGACTTTTCCCAGCTCTGCACCATGAACGGGCCGGACGCGACCAGCGTATTTACGTTGAGCGCGTAGTCGTCGCCCAGCTTGTCGACGACGTGCTTGGGCACCGGGTACCAGAGGCTGGCGACGCCGGGGAAATAGGATTTCGGCGCATCGGTGGTGACTTGCAGGGTCTTGTCGTCGATCGCCTTGATGGCGAGCGTCGAAGGATCGGCCTTCTTGTCGGTGACGTCCGACCAGCCCTTGATGCCGCCGGCCAGCTGCCAGTACCAGTTGAAGTCGTAGCCTTCCTTGGCGGCGCGCTGCAGCGCGAACACATAGTCCTCTGCGGTCAGCGGCGTGCCGTCGCTCCACACCAGGTTGTCCTGCAGGTGGAAGGTCCAGGTCAGCCCGTCCTTGGACTGGTCCCAGCTCTTGGCGCCCATCGGCTGCAGCTTGTATTCGTTATCGAACGCGGTCAGCGGCAGCATGATCAGTTCCGGCGCTCCGGCCCGCTGATAAACCGTCTTCATGTAGTCCATATAGGTGCCGCTGGTCGATTGACCCGGCGCCGTCACGTCCTGCTCCGCATGCGCAACGACCGGCACCGCCAGCATCATCGCCGCGGCCATGAGCCATCGTGCAAACCTGTGGATTTTTCTCATTTGGCTTCCCTCCTCTTGCCACCGGCCATCGTGAAATGGCTCCTCCCGCGGCGTCTGTGTCCGGCTCGCTGGCTGGGCCCGGCTAGGCCGGTCCGGCCGGCGGCCCACACCCGCCGCAACATTCAAGGCCCCGATCACCGCTCGCTGCCACCTCGGCACGACGATCACGTCCTATGACCTATGTCTGACATACTCGCGCAAAAATGCGCAATCGAGATTTGCGCGCCCCCCACAGCAATGCGCCACTCTGACACACCGGTTCGCCCCGCGGCGACTGTGAACCCGCAGCGCTGTCAGCCTCGATCAGGACGACAAAGCCCGGTCGGGTCGCTGCCCGGGCTGGGTCCGGGGCCGCGCGGGCCGGACGTTATCGGGGGCGAGGCCCCTCACACCGACCCTACCGTCTTGAGCCGCACGCGCGGATGCACCTCGGTCTGGCTCATCACCACGGTCTGGGGCCGGAAGCGCTCGACGATCGCCCGGACATGCGGCCGGATCGACGGCGAGGTGATCAGCACGGGCAGTTCACCCTGCTGCGCCGCCTGCTCAAAGCCCTTCTGCACCGAGACGATGAATTGCTGCAGCCGGGACGGCGCCATGGCGAGATGCCGCTGCTCGCCCTCCCCGGCCATGGCCTCGGCGAAATCCCGCTCCCATTGCGGCGACAGGGTCAGCAGCGGCAAATTGTTGTCCGGGCCCAGATTGGCGGCGCAGATCTGGCGCGCGAGGCGGGCGCGCACATGCTCGACAATGGTCTGCGTGGAACGGCCGGGCGCCGCGATCTCGGCGATGCCTTCGAGGATGGTCGGCAGGTCGCGAATCGAGATGCGCTCGTTCAGCAATGCCTGCAGCACGCGCTGGATGCCGGAGATCGAAATCTGGCCGGGCACCAGGTCTTCCATCAGCTTCTGCTGGTCCTTGGTGAGCCCGCTGAGCAGCGACTGCACGGCCGAATAGGTCAGCAGTTCGGCAACGTTGGCCTTCAGCACCTCGGTGAGATGGGTGGAGACCACCGTCGAGGGATCGATGATCGAATAGCCCTTGAGCTCGGCTTCGTCGCGCAGCGCCGGCTCGATCCAGGTGGCGGGCAGCCCGAACGTCGGCTCGGTGGTGTGGAAGCCGGGAAGGCTAATCGGCTTGCCGGCGGGATCCATGACCATCAGCTGGCTGGCGCGGATCTGGCCGTGGCCGGCCTCGACCTCCTTGATCTTGACCTTGTAGTCGTTGGGCTCGAGTTGCATGTTGTCGAGAATGCGCACCGGCGGCATGATGAACCCCAGCTCGCTCGCGAGCTGCCGGCGCAGCGCCTTGATCTGCTCGGTCAGCCGGTCGCTGCCGGCCTCGTCTTCCTTCACCAGGCTGAGCAGCCCGTAACCGAGTTCCAGCTTCAACTCGTCGATCTTGAGGCTTTCCTTGATCGGCACCTCGTCCTGCCCGACGGTGTTCGGGTCGGCCGCCTTGGCGGCCGCGGCCGCCGTCGCCACTTCGGTGGCAACGAGGGCCTTGGCGAGGTTCTTCTTGCGATTGGAAGTGAAGGCGAGGTAGGCGGCGCCGCCGGCGATGACGATGAACGGAATGAACGGCATGCCCGGCAGCAGCGCCATAAGCACCATCACCGCCGAGGACATGCCGAGGGCTTTTGGATAGCCGGTGAACTGGGCGACCAGCGCCTTGTCGGCGCTGCCGGCGACACCGGCCTTCGAGACCAGGAGGCCCGCGGCGGTCGACACGATCAGCGAGGGAATCTGGCTGACGAGGCCGTCGCCGACCGTGAGCAGGGTGTAGTTGGCGCCCGCCTGCTGGAAGCTCAGCCCCTGCTGCAGCACCCCGATGATCATGCCGGCGATGATGTTGATGAAGGTGATCAGCAGGCCGGCGATGGCGTCGCCGCGCACGAACTTGCTGGCGCCGTCCATGTTGCCGAAGAAGGCGCTTTCCGCCTCGAGGTTGGCACGGCGCTTCTTGGCCTCGGCTTCGACGATCAGCCCGGCCGACAAATCGGCGTCGATGGCCATCTGCTTGCCCGGCATGGCATTGAGGCTGAAACGGGCCGCGACCTCCGCGATACGTCCGGAACCCTTGGTGATGACGACGAAATTGACGATCACCAGGATGGCGAAGACCACTCCCCCGATGACGAAATTGCCGCGCATGATGAAATTGCCGAACGCTTCGATCACGTGCCCGGCGGCATCGGTGCCGGTATGGCCGTTGGAGAGGATCAGCCGGGTCGAGGCGAGGTTGAGCGCCAGCCGCAGCATGGCGGCAATCAGCAGCACGGTCGGGAAGGACGAGAATTCGAGCGGCGTCTGGATGAACAGCGCCGTCATCATGATGAGGACGGAAAAGACGATCGAGATGGCGAGCAGTACGTCGAGCAGCATCGAGGGCATCGGCAGGATAAGCACGACGATGATCGCCATGACGCCGATGGCAAGCCCGATGTCGGTCGAGCCGAGGAGCCTTCCGACCTCGCCAAAGCTCGGGACGCGGAAGCCGGTAAAGGCGCCGAGCTTGGCGGGAGCGGGCGCGCCGGTGTTGGCGAGGTCAACCATGGATCATCCGCCTTGCTGGTGGCCGCGGCGCACCCCCCTCCCGGCCGCCTCCGCAAGGGGGGAGGTGCCGGGGGGTGGTAACGACGAAGCCCTGCCCCAAACTGGACCGTGCACCCTTCCCCTTGCGGGGAGAGCTGGGGTGGGCGGAGCGGGCGACCGCGATCGGCCGCAACGGACACGCGCCGTCATTGCCGCGAAAGCGGGAATCCCCGTTTCCTGCCTGCACAGGACAGGGTGACGACAAAGAGTCACGCTTCCGCTGGAATGACGCTGTGGAGACAGGATCGCCGCAAACGGCGGGCACTCGATGCATCGGCTCTGGTTTCGCGTGGAGGAGACTCACGCCGCGCTCGCGCGCTGCTCGCCGGGGGCGGCGACTAGAACACCTTCGTCGGCGTACTGATTGAGCTTGTTGCGCAGGGTGCGGATCGAGATGCCGAGGATGGTGGCGGCGTGCGTGCGGTTGCCGAGCACATGATCGAGGGTATCGAGGATGAGGTCGCGCTCGACGTCGGCGACGGTGCGCCCAACGAGGGTGCGCGCCACCGCCTCGGCCGTCGCGGCGGCCTGGCTCGCGGCCGAATGCTCCCGCACCGCTTCGCTGAGCCCGGTGCCGTCGGGCATGGCGATGGCTTCCGGGCCGATGACGTCCCCGCTGGCCAGCAGCACGGCGCGATGCAGGGTATTCTCCAGCTCGCGGACGTTGCCGGGCCAGGGCGCGCGCAGCAGCTCGGCGCGGGCCTCGGCCGACAGGTGGCGCGGCGGCAGCCCGTTGGCCTCGGCATATTTGGCAACGAAATGGTCGGACAGCGCGGCAATGTCGGCGGGCCGGTCGCGCAGCGCCGGCAGCTTCAGGTTGATGACATTGAGGCGGAACCACAAATCCTCGCGAAAGCGGTTCTCGCGCACGGCTTCCGCCAGATTGCGGTTGGAGGTGGCAAGGATGCGGATATCTACCGGCACCGGCTTGCTGCCGCCCACCCGGTCGATCAGCCGCTCCTGGATGGCGCGCAGCAGTTTTGCCTGCAGGCGGATGTCCATCTCGGAAATCTCGTCGAGCAGCAGCGTGCCGCCATTGGCTTCCTCGAATTTCCCCACCCGGCGGGCGACGGCGCCGGTGAAGGCGCCTTTCTCGTGCCCGAACAGCTCGCTTTCGAGCAGATGTTCGGGGATCGCGGCGCAGTTGATGGAAATGAACGGCTTGGCGGCGCGGCGCGAACGGGCGTGGAGATATTTCGCCATCACTTCCTTGCCGGTGCCGCTCTCGCCGGTGATCAGCACGCTGGCATCGGAGGGAGCGATCTGCTCGGCGTAGTGGACGACACGCGCCATGGCCGGGTCGCGGAACAGGAAGTCGCTCGATTCACGGGCGACGGCGGCGATCACGGCGGCGATCAGCTCGGCATCGGGCGGCAGGGGAATATATTCCTTGGCGCCGGCGCGGATGGCGTTGACGGCGGCGGCCGCATTGCCTTCGGTACCGCAGGCGACGACCGGCACGTGGAAGCGTTCGGCCTCCAGCGCCGCGATCAGCCGGGGAATATCGGCCATCACGTCGACCAGCAGCAGGTCGGCGCCGCGCCCGGCGCGGAGGCTGGCAAGCGCGATGTCGATCGAGGCGGCGTGCGCAACCTTTGCCCCACCATCCATGGCGAGCTTGGTGGCTTGCGAGAGTTGGCCCTCGAGGGCCCCGATGATCAGGAGACGCATTTCTTGCTCCTCACGCTGCCTTGATAATTTCGGTCATGGTGACGCCCAGCCGGTTTTCGACGAGCACGATCTCGCCACGGGCCACCAGCCGGTCGTTGATGAAGATGTCGATCGCCTCGCCCACCTGACGGTCGAGCTCGACCACGGTGCCGACATCCATCTTGAGCAGGCTGGCGACCGGCATGCGGGTGCGCCCCAGCACGACCGAGATGCGCACCGGCACGTCGAACACGGCTTCGAGGTCGGCGGCGGTCTTGTCGCCCGGCGGAATGGCATTGTCGCGGCTGGTGGCGCGCATCTCCTCGAAGGTGATGCCGGCTTCCGGGCTTGCCGGACCACCTGGGGTTTCGCCGGGGGTCATGGCGTGGTCTCCTCGAGAGGGGGAATGCCGCAAGCGGCGAGATAGGCGGCGATGCGGTCGTCGACCGCCCTGGCGATGCTGGCGCGGTCGCGGACCACGCCACCGTCGGCCCATTCGACGCGGCCATCGCCAGGCGCCAGCTCGGGATCGCCGATGACGATGAGGCGCCCGGAAAAGCCGCTGCTGGCGATACGCTGCGTGGCCATTTCGCGCACCTTGTCGGCGAGGTCCGAATGGCAGCGGATGACCAGATGCGGCACGCCCTCGAGCGAGGCGAGGCAGTCGGTCAGCAGGGCATCGAGTTCCGCCACCGGCTGCTGCGCCAGTAGCGCGTTGGCCAGCTTGCGCGCCACCACCAGGGCAAGTCCGAGGGCGTTGCGTTCGGCCTCGTGGCGCGCCGCATCTTCCCCGCCGAGCAGCGCCATGGCGTGCTCGGCGAGCGCTGCTGCGGCGGCGGCGAGATTTTGCGCGGCAGCGGCCGTGGCCCCGGCTTCGCCGGCGGCAAAGCCTTCGGCATAGCCGTCGGCGCGGGCTTGCTGCAGCAGCGCCGAGCGAGCCGCGGTGCTCAGGAAGCCGGCACCGTCCTGGTTGCGGCCAAGATCGAGGTCGAAGGTGAAGCGGGCGGGCGCGGCGGTCATCAGGCCACCATCTCTTCGCTGGACTTGTTCTTGTTGATGACGATCTCGCCGCGTGCCGCCATGTCCTTGGCGACCGCCACCATGCGGGCCTGCGCCTCATCGACATCCTTGAGTCGGACGGCGCCCATCGCCTCCATGTCGTCCTTCAGCAGTTTCGAGGCGCGCTGCGACATGTTGGCGAACATGACGTCGCGGCTGTTGGCGTTGGCCCCCTTGAGGGCGAGGGCCAGGTCCTTCTTGTCCATCTTCTGCAGCACCGACTGGATGGCCGACCCTTCGAGATGGGTCAGATCCTCGAAGGTGAACATCAGCGCCTTGATGCGGTCGGCATCGTCGCGGGCGTTCTCCTCGAGGGCGTTGATGAACCGCGCCTCGGTCTGGCGATCGAAGGAGTTGAAGATTTCCGCCATCTGTTCGTGGCTGTCGCGGCGCTTCTGGTGACTGAGCGTCGACATGAACTCGGTCCTGAGGGTGTTCTCGATCTTTTCGAGGATGTCCTTCTGCACCGGATCGAGGCCGAGCATGCGCTTGACCACTTCCATCGCCAGTTCGGGCGGCAGCACCGCCAGCACCTTGCTGGCGTGGTCGGTCGCAACCTTCGACAGCACCACCGCGATGGTCTGCGGGTATTCATTCTTGAGGTAGTTGGCGAGCACGTCTTCCTGCACGTTGGAGAGCTTCTCCCACATGTTGCGACCCGCCGGGCCGCGGATTTCCTCCATGATGGCGTCGACCCGGTCGGCCGGCAGGAAGCTCAGTAGCAGCCGCTCGGTGGTTTCCGAATTGCCGGCGATGCTGCCGGTCGAGGAAATGCTGGTGACGAACTCGGCCATCAGCGCATCGAGCATCTGTTGGGTAATCGGCCCGAGCCGCACCATGGCGCGCGACAGCGTCTTGATCTCGGTTTCGTCCAACTCGGCAAAGATCGGCTTGCCGAAATCCGGACCGAGCGCGAGCAGCAGCACGGCAGCCTTTTCGTCGCCGCTCAGCGGGCGCTGACTGGCATCCGCGCCAACGATCAGTTGCTTGGTGGGCAGGCCGGAGGAAGCGGTGGCGGGAAGGGGCATGTCGATCACGCAGCGTTATTGAGCCAGTCGCGCACGATCAGCGCGGCCTGCTTGGGGTTTTCGTCGACCAGCGTGCCGACGGTCTTGAGGGTGCGCATCTGCTGCTCGCCCGTCGACTTGGCGCTGTTGACCCAGGCGGGGGCCGGATCGCCGGTGCTGCCGCCCCCCTCGCCCGACGATGGGGCGCCGCCCGGCGGCA
>Ga0134126_10005522_pt1 | contig 15806 bp, 11 predicted proteins | sample KB31752_FD_96881 | JGI IMG/M metagenome (GOLD analysis project Ga0134126, IMG submission 96881) | Terrestrial soil microbial communities with excess Nitrogen fertilizer from Kellogg Biological Station, Michigan, USA - KB3-175-2 | ecosystem: Environmental > Terrestrial > Soil > Unclassified ...
CCTTTGCGCCTTTGCGTCTTTGCGTGATGAAACCATCTGATTTGAAAAATGCGGGTTCACGCAAAGGCGCGAAGCCGCAAAGACACGCAAAAGTGGTCACTCAAAAATGAGGTGCAGTCCGGCATGTTGAGTTGGAACGAATGACGGCTCGACGCCAAACGCATCGCGAATCAAACCCGCCGTCAGGACTTCTACCGGAGTCCCCGCCGCTATGAACCGCCCGCGATTGAGCAAGACAATTTGATCCGCAAACCGTGCCGCCAGATTCAGATCGTGCACCACCCCGACTATGGCGACATCGGGCGCGTTGGCAAAAGCGCGCACTTTCTTCATGAAATCCAGTTGATGGCGGATGTCGAGGAATGTCAGCGGCTCGTCAAGAAAGAGGTAGCGGCATCGCGCCCTCGGGCCATTTGCTTCTTGGTTCGCATCGTCACGCCACAGTTGCGCCAGCACGCGGGCGAAATTAACGCGCTGCCTCTCGCCGCCGCTGAGCGTCTGGTAATCTCGCGCGCTGAATTCGGTCACGTCAAAGTGCGTCATCACCTCATCCACGATGTTTTCATCGAGCGGTCCCGGACGGCCGCCGAAATGCGGGTAGCGACCCATCATCACGACTTCGCGCACGGTAAGTGGAAAGGCAACTTCAATCGCCTGGGACAGTACCGCGCGATGTTTCGCCAGGTCAGCTTCGCGCGCCTCACCCACGTCGGCTCCTTCGTATTCAACCGTGCCGTTTTGCGGACGAAGGAGCCGCGCGAGCACTTTAATCAGAGTCGATTTCCCTGCCCCGTTCGGACCGATTATCAGGTGCAGCTTGCCCGGCGCGAACGACACAGAGATGTCGGAGATCAACTCTTTCTGTCCGATGCGAAACGTGATGTTCGTAGCAGTGAGCATTTGGCTTTGCGTTCCTTTGCGCCTTTGCGTCTTGGCGTGAGACAGGTTCGCGCAAAGGCGCCAAGTCGCAAAGTGCCGCAAAGAGTTCTCAGAAAACGTACTGTCTTCGTCTCAACAGAAAAATGAATACCGGCACACCCACCGCCGACGTGACGATGCCAATCGGCAACTCGGCCGGTCGCACGACCAGCCGCGCGAGCAAATCCGCCAGCGTCAAAAGCGTCGCGCCCATCAGCGCGCTACCGGCGATCAAGTAGCGGTTATCCGCGCCGCCAATCATCCGCAGGAGGTGCGGCACGATTAGGCCGACGAAACTGATCACACCGGTGAACGCCGTCGCCACTGCCACGATGACGACGTTGATCGAAAGAATGATCCATTTCAGGCGGTTCACATTCACGCCCAGATACGTGGCTTCTTCTTCACCAATCATCAGCGCGTTCAGTTGCTTCGCGTAACGCAGCGCGATTAGTGTGCCGGCAATCGTGGAGATCGATACGATCTCCACCGTTTTCCAACTCGAGCCCGAGAGCGTGCCCAGGCTCCAGAAGGTAATCGAACGCGCTTGAGGGTCGCGCGCAATGTACTGAAGAAATCCGATCGCGCTCATGAAGAGCGCATTCACGGCCAGACCAGTCAACAACAACATCACGATCGAGGCTCTTCCGTCTTCTCTGGAACGAGCGAGCAGAAACACCAAATACGTTGACAGCACGCCGCCGATACAGGCCGCAACCGGCAGAGCAAAAAGACTTGTGCCGATGTGAAAGACACCACCAAGCACGAAGAAGAGAGCAGATCCAAACGCGGCGCCGCTGGATGTGCCGACTAGTCCCGGCTCGACGATGGGATTGCGAAACAGCGCTTGCATCAGAGTGCCGCCGACACCCAAGCTCGCTCCCACCAGCAGGCACATGATGGCGCGGGGAAAGCGCAGTTCAAGGAAAATGCGCTGATCTAAGGTTGGTTCAGGTTGGCCGGGAAAAAGCGAGACGAGGGCGCGGCTAATTTGCGCAACTGAAAAATCTATCGCGCCGAAACGAATCGACGCGGCGAGCACCAGCAACGTGAGCACGGTCAAGGCGATGAGCACCGCTACTCGATTGCCATGTTGACTGGTCACTTTTGATGAATCGTACGGGCGACTTTCTCGATGTTCTCACCAGAGCGCGGACCGAAATAATTTAACACGTTCTCTTCAATCCGGTAGATACGGCCGTTCTTCGCCGCGTTCGAAGTGGCCACCCCCGGCAACGCTTTAATCTGATCCATCGACCCATTCAAACGATCGTAACCATAATCGGTCATGAGGATCACATCGGGATTTGCCTGCGCGAGAATCTCCGGCGATTCCATTCGCTGCATGCCGCGGCCTGAACTATCGCCGGCCATTTCACCGCCCGCCAATTCAACCATTTTGCTGACACCGCCACCATCACCACCGCCACCTTTGCCCACAACCATGTAGACATTCGATGCGCGGCCAAAATGGATCACCGCGACGCGTGGGTGGTCGGTGTACTGCTTGACCTTTTCCAGCGATGCGGCCTTCTGCGTATCCATCGTGTTGCACAGTTCTTCCGCCCGCGCCTCTTTGTGAAAGTAAGCGCCTATCTCGCGAATCAAAGCCTTCGCGCCGTCGAAGTCGGTATTCTTCGCGGTGAACGTCTTCATCGGAATGTTGAGTTGCTGAATCTGCTGCACAACCTGCGGCGGCCCGATGTTGTTGTCGTGAATGATCGCGGTGGGATGCAACGAGAGGATGCCTTCGGCACTCAACGCGCGGTGATAGCCAACCGTCTGCTTATTCTTCACGTCGGGCGGATAAGTGGTTGAGAGATCGACACCCACCACTTCATCCTGCGCGCCGAGCGCCCAGATGATTTCGTTGTAGATCGGCGAGATGACTACGTAGCGCTGCGGGCCAGTGTTCGTGGGCGCGTTGCGGAAACGGGAACAGGAAATAGCCGTGAAGAGAGCGGCTAGAGCAATGGCGAAAAATAGAATTCGTTTCATGGCGGAAATGAGTCCTGAAAATTCAGACGAATCTTCGTGCTCATTGTTTATGGGTGCGACCACATTCTCATGGGCCACCAGGAATGCCTCAGGATCAGGAAGAGCGGCTTGCCGCCGCATCGCTTGACCTAAAAGCTGCGGGGGCAAGCCCACCTTCCTCACCTTGAGGCATTCCGGGTTGCTTCGCTTAGAACACAATTCGCGCCTGCAACTGAAACATCCGCGGCGGGTCGATGTTCGCAAACGCCGGAATCGCGTGTCCATCCGTGCCGATAGCGCTCTGCGGCGTGTACCAGCCGAAGGTTGATGCCGGCGTCGCCGCGTCACCATAAGTCGTGACGCCACGTGCCAGCATATTCGCATGATTGAAGATATTGAAGCCCTCAAAGCGCAACACGAGGTTCGCGCGCTCAGTCAATCGGATTCGGTTTTCCACGAAGATCGCGACTTCCGAAGTTGGCGTCCCGCGAAATGCCGACTTCGCGATTACCACTCCACTGATAACCGGGCGATCGTTGTTCGCGCCGTCGCCGTTATTGTCCACGCCGGTGGTGGCATTGAATGGCCGGCCTGACGCGAACATTCCCAACGTGCCGGCAGTGAAATTCCACGGCAGCCGGTAATGGAAGTTAACCACCGCGCGATGTCTTTGATCCACGACGCTGGGTCCGCGTTCGACTTCACCGAGACGAGTGATGATGCTTTCGTTCGGATTGATGCCATTTCCGTCCGGCTCGGTAGTATTTGTCGCGCTCGACAGAGTGTAAGAGACTGATGCCAACATCTTCCGGTTGCCGCGATAGACCAGGTTGGTCTGCAGTCCGTTGTAATCGGCCACGCCCAGATTCATGATCACGTTCACCTGACGCACGCCGCCGTTAACCGGGAGAATCGGACGCGTTGCGTTCGCCGCCGTCACCGCTTGGGCCGCTGTGCAAGGGGGCGCGACGCCCACCGGACAGCGAAACTGTCCCGGCGCGTTTCGATCAAAGGTCGAAGGCGCATTCAGATCAATCGTGCGCTGAATGTCGCTCAGGTGCTGGCGCACGTAATCCGCGCCCCAGAACAGTCCTTTGGCAAACTCTCGCTCAAAGCCAATCGTGAACACCTGGCTGCGCGGGTTGACCAGCTCATCCGGATAGTTCGGAAGCAGATCGAAATTCAATCCATAACGTGCGAACTGCTCACGATAAAAGTTCCGCAGGCCGGCACGAATTTGTATATCGCGCGCCGGTAATTGACTCGCGGGAATAGTTCGCGGATCGACATTCACCGGTACGGCCGTGAGCGAAGCCGGAAAGCCGGTCTGGCCGGGGTTCGCCGTGTAACTGCCTAAACCATCCAACCCATTTGTGAGATAGCCGGCCACCGCATTACTGCGAATCTGCGCGTAGTAGATTCCGTAACCGCCTCGGATTGCAGTTCGCGAATCACCGTAGGGATGCCAGCCAAAGCCGATGCGTGGCTGCAAATTGTTGTGATCGTCCGTCAGTGTCTGGCGGTCGTAGCGCAGTCCCACATCGAGAGTGAAGTCGGGCGTGACTCGGAAGCTGTCCTGAATAAATCCCGAGAGCAACCATTGATTCAAATCGTAAGTTGAAATTCCGAAGTTAATCGGCTGTGAGTAATTCTGAACGTCGTTCAGCGTCAACTGATTCAAAGGTGCAGTCGTGGTGTTCTTGAACGTAAACGTTCCCAGCGTCGCCTGTCCGGGCTCACTGCCAAACCCGCCTGAATTGTGATGTATCACGCTGCCGCCAATCCGCACGTAATGTTTGCCGGCTGCCCAGGAGACCGTGTCGGAAACTTGCCACTGATGACTCCAGAGATTCGAGGAGCGGTTTTCACCAACCGTGAATGCGGCCGCTCCGGAACGCGTATAAACCGTCGAAGGATTCTGCGCCTCCCAAAGCGTAACCGGATCGCCATGTAGATAAGCAAAGCGGGCTTCGTTCAAAACGTGCGAACTCAGGACTGACGACAGGTTCGCCTGCATCGTCCAGGCGCGGCGACTGTACCGGCGGGCAACGCTCGGCGCATTCGTGCCACCAACCGCATCCTGCGGATTGTCGTCGGTCATGCGGTCGAGATTAAAGCGCACCATCAGAGTTTCGTTGGGGGTGAACTTGTGATCGACGCGCGCATCCAAAAGCGTCTGTCGATAATGTCCGGTTACGTCGAGGTGTCCGTCGGCCGGCAAAACAAAAGACGGCAACGCACTCGACAAGAATGTTGTGCGATCCTGACGCGTGTAATCGCTGGATACGAAAAAGAAGGTTTTGTCGTGAACAATTGGGCCGCCGACCGAACCAGAGAACTGGTTCAGCTTGTCGGGGACATCTACCGGATTGATCGCGACCAAATTTGTCGGTGGCACACAACTGGTCAGCGACGGCGGACAAAAGTTGTCTTTAGAAAAGCTCTTCGCCTGCCAGGGGCCGCCGGGACGTAGCAGGTACAAGCCTTCGCCATGAAATTCGTTGGTGCCTGATTTTGTGACGATGTTGAGCGCCGGTCCGTACGTCCAACCGTATTCAGATGAGAAAGCATTCGTGAGCACATTGAATTCCTGCACCGCGCCCATCGGAACCGTCGCGACTGCCGTCTGTCGTCCCCATCCTTCATCGTTGCTCGCGCCGTCGAGTACCCACGCAGTCGCGCGACGCGAACCGACACCGGTGATGAAATAAGTCTGGTTGACGAAAAGATCGCCAGTGCCTTTGCCTTGCCGGAAGGCCGAATTCAAGAGGGGCAGGGTTGAGACTTTGCGACCAAGAATGGGCAGCTCGTCGATGCGCTTGCTCTCTAACGGCAGACCGATCTGTGGATCGGCGCGCACCCCCTCTGTGGTGCCAAAGACCGTAACCTCGCTTTGTCCGCCGCCCGCTACAACTTTTACTTTGACCTTCGAAATTTCGCCGGCACGTAACGTCAAGCCAGTTGCATCTTCGGCCGTGAAACCCGTCACCTTTACGCTGACTTTGTATTCACCCGTTAACGGCAGTCCTGGGAAAGTCGCAGTGCCTTCGTCACCAGAGACGGCTTCGCGCGTGGCTCCGGTTGCGGTGTTGGTCACCGAAATGTTTGCGCCGGCAACGACTGCATCGTTTTGATCAACAACAGTCACAACCATGCTGGCCGTGTTGGACTGCGCCAGAATGGGAGCCGCGCTCATCAAAGCGAAGCCGGCAAGCACAAGAGCGGCAACAACGGGCTTAAATCTCATCAATTTTGTCCTCGGTTCAGATAGTTCGGGGAATTGGTGCAGCAGGAAAGGTGCAATCTAGCGTCAGAGCGGGAAGTACTACCAGCCACCGTTGAGTCTGGGAGCGCAGGCATCTTGCCTGCGGGTCGCGCGCATCTTGCGCGCTCCCTGGCTAACTCATGGTGAGGAAGGGTGGCTTGCCCCCGCGGTGACAATTCGGGAAAGGCGGGGGCAAGCCACCCTTCCTCACCATGAGGTTATGTAACTCTATTTTCCAAACCAACCAATCGGCTTGCCCGAGAGATCAACCCAAACACTCTTCACCTGGGTGTAAAGCTCCAGCGCGTGCCGGCCCATCTCGCGACCGTAGCCTGATTGCTTGTAGCCACCGAATGGCGAGGCCGCGTTCATCATGTTGTAGGTATTGATCCAGACGACACCGGCCTTGACCGCTTTCGCAAAGCGATGCGCGCGCGTGATGTTCTGCGTCCAAATACCTGCGGACAACCCGTAGATCGTGTCGTTCGCTTTCTGAATCAACTCGTCGTCATCTTTGAAAGTAATGACGCTTGAGACGGGGCCAAAGATTTCTTCCTGGGCCACGCGCATGGAGTTATCAACGTCGCTAAAGATCGTCGGCTGAAAGAAGTAGCCGTGCTGAAACTCCGGATCGAGTTGCGGCGCTCCGCCGCCGGTCAACACGGTCGCGCCTTCCTGACGCGCGATATCGACGTAGCCTTTAATTCGATTCAACTGTTCTTCGGATACTTGCGGTCCCATCAAAGTCGCCTTGTCCATCGGGTCTCCAACTTTGATTCGCTCCGCTTTTTCCTTAAATCGTGCGAGGAATTCATCTTTGGCTTTCTCTTCCACGAAGATGCGCGAGCCGGCGCAACATACCTGGCCTTGATTAAAGAAGATTCCCATCATCGCGCCGTTTACAGCCTGATCGAGATCAGCATCCGCAAAGATCACATTCGGCGCTTTGCCGCCAAGTTCCAGCGAAACCTTGGTCAGATTTTCCGCCGCGGCTTTGGCGATCAGCTTGCCGACCTCAGTCGATCCAGTGAAGGCGATCTTGTCGATGCCTTTGTGTGAAGCGAGCGACGCACCGGCCGTCTCGCCGTAACCAGTCACGATGTTGACCACGCCTTCGGGAAAGCCTGCTTCCTGAATCAGCTTCGCGAGTTCAAGCGCAGTCACCGGCGTTTGCTCGGCAGGTTTCAGAACTACCGTATTGCCTGCGGCTAACGCGGGCGCCAGTTTCCACGCCGCCATCAACAGAGGAAAGTTCCACGGGATGATTTGCCCGCAGACGCCGACCGGTTCGCGCAAAGTGTAATTGAACATCTGGCCGGGCACGGGAATCGTCTCGCCTTCGATCTTCGTTGGCCAGCCCGCGAAGTATTCAAAGTTCTCAACCACGCCCGGCAAATCGATGTACGTCGATTCCTTGATTGGCTTACCGTTGTCGTGCGTTTCCAATTCGGCCAACTGTGCTGCGTCGCGTTCAATCAATTGCGAAAGTTTGTAGAGCAGCCGGCCGCGATCGCGCGCGCTCATCTTCGACCACTTGCCTTCGAACGCTTTGCGCGCGGCGGCGACAGCTTTGTCGATGTCGGCTTTTTCAGCTTCAGCAACTTCAGCGAACGTCTCGCCGGTGGCCGGATTAGGCGTCGCGAAAGTTTTGCCTGATTCAGCGTCTACAAATTGCCCGTCAATGAATAGTTGATAACGACGTTCTGATGTTTGCGGTTGTGGTGATGACATAGAAAGAATCTAGCATTGTGTAAACGCGAAGTCGAAGCCTTGGAATCCAGCCACCGATACGCACAGATCGACACGATCAGATTTTCTGATCTGTGCAAGTCTGTGTTCATCTGTGGCTATGTTTTCCTCAGTGGGGTATCGTTATTCGCCATGGATAACAACTGGCCCGAACTCATCCTCGAAGAGTGGCAGGACACCCTCGCCACCTTGCACATGTGGACGCAGATCGTCGGCAAGATTCGCATGAAGACGACGCCGCTCATCAATCACTGGTGGAACGTGCCTCTCTATGTCTCCGCCCGCGGTCTCACGACCTCGGCCATGCCTTATAACGATCGCATTTTCGAAATCGAGTTCGACTTCATCGATCACAAACTGCGGGTTGAATGCAGCGATGGCGCCCGCACGACCCTGAGGTTGCGGCCTCGATCAGTTGCGGACTTCTATCAGGAACTAATGAGCACGCTGCATCACTTTGGGATCGATGTGAAGATTTGGACGATGCCGGTCGAAGTGCCGGCGCCGTTCTCAGCCGTGCGCGAAGCAATTCGGTTTGAAGAAGATAAAACTCACAAATCCTACGACGCAGAATACGTGAATCGCTTCTGGCGCGCGCTGGTTTCGGTCGATGATGTGTTCAAGGAATTCCGTACTCGCTTCATTGGCAAAGTCAGTCCGGTGCATTTTTGGTGGGGCAGCTTCGATCATGCAGTCACGCGCTTCTCTGGCCGCCCCGCGCCGCCGCGTGAAGGCGCCGACAAGATCACCGCCGAAGGCTACTCACACGAAAACATCAGCCATGGCTTCTGGCCCGGCGGCAACGGCGCGCAGGCCGCCTTTTATTCCTACACCGCACCCGCGCCGGCAGGTCTCGATGAAGCGAAGGTGAACCCTGCCGAAGCTGTCTACTCGAAAGAGATGAGCGAATTCTTTTTGCCTTACGACGCCGTGCGCAAGTCCGCTTCACCGGAAAAGGCGTTGCTGGATTTCTGTCAGAGCACTTACGAAGCGGGAGCGAATTTGGCGAAGTGGGATCGGAAAGCGCTGGAACGGGAGAAAACCTAGCCGCGGATGAACGCAGATGTCCGCGGATTTGACTAATCATTCCATCCGCGTCAATCCGCGGCTAACCCATTCGCTTGCTCAATTGCGAGGCGGTTCGGGCTTAGCAAACAAGGAATCCTCCACTGCTACGTTGCGTTTGATCTCCGTAAACGTCCGCGTCCAGCTATCGTACGTATCGATCGCCGATCTACGAATAATGAAAGGCATCTTCACGCCGCCCACGTCGCGGTAATCTTCAAAGTCAGTCTGTTCCGGTATGGGCAACACCGCGGTGTGGTGGACGGTAAGGCTTCTGCGTAAAAGGCCCGTCTCGGTATCGAAGTCATAACTTATGGTCGATTCTGGAGTCGAAGTCACCACCACCCACATTTCGCGCCCATCAATTCTCTCGATGCCGGCCAACTGCATTCCCGGCACACGCGTAACTTTCACTACATTGAATACTTCTTCCAGGCCGTGCCGGGCGTTGGTTGCTTGCGCCGCCGTCAGCGTCTGTAGATTCGTTCCATTCAAGACCCAACCCTTATCGCCGGCCGCAGCTTGCCGAAGGATCCCATTTGGCAGCGTCGCTACACTAAGAACTTTGTCAGGTGCAGACCAGGTGATCTCGTTTGGCCAATTTCGGTTCTGCGAAGCCACGCGCGTTCCTTTCATAACCATGGTTTTGGTGTCGGCCGCGTTCGCGCCGCCGACTGCCTGCAGGTAACGCGCAAATATCTCATCGACTGATGTCCGCGGGTGCGCGGGCGCCGCCGGCGGGGGCGGATTCAGCAGTCCCTCGTGACCCGATTTAGCCAGAGGCATTGAAGGCAAACCCACTGTCGTGGTTTGACCGCGATGACAGGTGAAGCACGTCACGGAGTTCGGGCGGAAATCAACTTTGTTCGATCCGTTAATCAACATGACCATCTGCAGCATGCGCCGGCCGGCCTGCTTCTCAGGCTTGTCATCGCTTTCCCAAACCCAGATGTTCTGGTTGGTCTTTGGATCTTTGCCTTTTGTCACATGGCAAAAGGTGCATTGCTCGCCCAGTGACACTGCCATGAAATTCATTAACTGATAGAGCTCTGACTCTTTCAGTCCTTTGAGCACCTGAATATTCTTGCGTGTCTGTTCGACTGGTTTGTCGGCTTGTTGAGTTTGCGCGCTGGTAGTGCGAGTGGAGACGACGGTGCCGATGGAAAGCATTGCGAGTAAACCTGTAAAGGCAAGCAGTGTTGTAGTTCGCCTAGCCATGTTTGTTTTCTCCAGAGAGTCTGCGGTCAGGAAAATTCAGCGATGCGTCCGAGATCATACGCAAGCGAAGACAAAGGTGTTTCAGAGGCTCGCTGCCTTGCCGGTCACCTCCTATCGCGTGTGTGAAAAACTACCGGCCCAGTCTTTCAGGTAAGTCTTCATGGCAACGCCGCTCGATATTCAACCGGATCTCGCTGACAAGCTAGCCACGCTTGCCAAAGTCAGAGGAGTGTCAGTGGACGACTTGCTCAAGGAGATTCTTGAAGCCATTGAGCCGCGGTCTAATGGTGAATTTTCGCTGGCCGAATTCGACCGGCCAAGGATTTGCTGACACAGGGGCTGGAGCATCTGCCGGCAAACTACCAGGGAACTTATTCACGCGAGGACATCTATTCGGATCATGATTGATGTATCTGGCCCGTAGAGCCAAATCACATCAAATGACCTACGGCGCGGGTGTACTTAACAGTTTCAGAATCCCGTCGTACCCGCCAACAACTGTCGCAACACATAAGGAAGGATGCCGCCGTGCAGGTAGTAATCGATCTCGATCGGCGTGTCGATTCGCAGGACAACGGGTATTTCCTCTGTTTGGCCATCGGCGCGATGAATTGTCAGCATCACGTCCTGACGCGGAGTCACTTCCCCGCTCTCCAATCCGGTGATGTCGAACGTCTCAGTGCCATCGAGATTCAACGATGCGGCGTTCATTCCTTCTTTGAACTGGCACGGGAGCACGCCCATGCCCACGAGGTTACTGCGATGGATCCGTTCGAAGCTTTGCGCGATGACTGCCTTCACTCCCAACAGCCGCGTTCCCTTCGCAGCCCAGTCGCGGGATGAACCCGTGCCGTATTCCTGACCGGCAATCACCACCAGCGGCTTGCCTTCGCTCTGATACTTCATCGCTGCGTCGTAGATGCTCATGCGCTCGCCGTCCGGTTGATGAAGCGTTACCCCGCCTTCCGTGCCCGGCACCATCAGATTCTTGATCCGCACATTGGCGAACGTGCCGCGCATCATTACTTCATGATTGCCGCGCCGCGAGCCGTAGCTGTTAAAGTCCGCAACATCGACGCGTTGCTGTTGCAGATAAACGCCGGCAGGTGAGGTCGCTTTGATCGCGCCGGCGGGACTGATGTGATCCGTCGTGACTGAGTCGCCGAAGATCGCCAGCGGCCGCGCGCCTTTGATGTCTTCCATCTCGCCTACTTCAGCGCCGAACCCAACAAAGAACGGTGGATCCTGAATGTAAGTCGAATTCGGCTCCCACTTGTAAGTCAGGCCGCTCGTGGTGGGAATCGAATTCCACAACGGATTCTGATCGGCAAAGCTGCCGTATAAGCGCCGATAAGTTTCAGGGTCCATCGCGGAACTCAGCAACGCGCTAATCTCTTCCGTCGTCGGCCAGATGTCGCGCAGGTAGACGTCTGCGCCGTCGCTGCCCTGCCCCAGCGGCTCCTTTGATAAATCGCGATCGATATGACCCGCGAGCGCAAATGCCACGACCAGGGGCGGACTCATCAGAAAGTTCGCTTTGATGCTTTGGTGCACGCGCGCTTCGAAGTTGCGATTCCCCGACAACACACTGGCAGCGATCAAATCGTGATCGGTCACGATGTCTTCAATTGTCGGATCAAGCGGCCCCGAGTTTCCGATGCAAGTGGTGCAGCCGTAGCCGACCAGATTGAAGCCCAGTTGATTCAAATAAGACTGCAAGCCTGTCTTCTCAAGGTAATCGGTAACCACGCGCGAACCCGGCGCCAGCGATGTCTTGACCGTGGGCCGCACTTTCAATCCACGTTCGACCGCTTTCTTCGCGAGTAACCCGGCGGCGAGCATCACGCTCGGATTCGAAGTGTTCGTGCAGGAAGTTATCGCGGCGATTAGTACATCGCCATGACCGAGATCGACATGCGCCTTGGGAAATTCTTCCGGCAGAACTTCGACGACGCGATCGGGCGTCGGACGATTGTTCATCATCTCCGTTTCGGTCCAGACGCTTGTCTCCTTTGCGCTTGACTGATTAGGAGTAGGAAGCGGCGCGGTAACGGATTGCTGCTGGCCGCCACCAACCATCACGCCCAGCGCATGCTCGCTGGCGCCGATATCGGCGGCATAACGTACGTCCAGCTCGTTATACAGCTTGCCGTACCCGCCGCTTTTCGCGTCGAGCTGCAGCAAATTCACAAAAGTATTCTTCAGCTCAGGCAAAGGAATTCGATCCTGCGGTCGCTTCGGCCCCGCCACGCTGGGCACGATCGTGTCGAGATCGAGTTCAAGCAAGACGCTGTACTCGATCTCACCTTTGCCCGGCATGCCAAATAAACTTTGCGCCTTGAAGTAGTTGCTTACCGCTTCGACATGTTCTGCGTCACGGCCGGTCGCCGTTAAGTACTCGCAAGTCTTTTCATCAGGTGGAAAGTAACCCATCGTCGCGCCGTACTCCGGCGACATGTTCGCGATCGTGGCGCGGTCAACCACTGAGAGCGACGCCGCGCCTTCGCCATGAAACTCAACAAACTTGCCGACGACTTTCGCTTTGCGCAGCATCTCTGTCACGGCCAGCACGAGATCGGTTGCCGTCACGCCTTCGCGAAGTTGTCCGGTCATGTGCACGCCGACGACGTCCGGTGTCAGGAAGTAAACCGGCTGGCCCAGCATCGCGGCTTCGGCTTCGATGCCACCGACGCCCCAACCAACGACGCTCAGACCGTTGACCATCGTCGTGTGCGAGTCAGTGCCGACCAAACTGTCCGGGTAATAGACGCCGTGCTTCTCCCACACGCACTTCGCCAGGTATTCGAGATTCACCTGATGACAGATGCCAATGCCCGGCGGAATCACGCGGAAGCCGTCGAACGCCTGCATGCCCCACTTCAAAAATTGATACCGGGAGTTGTTCCGCTTGAACTCCATTTCCATGTTTTTGCGGAAGGCGTCGGACGTGCTTGAGAAATCCACCTGCACTGAGTGATCGATCACCAGATCGACGGGCACCAGCGGTTCGATGATCGCGGGATTCTTGTTCAGTCGCGTCACCGCCGATCGCATCGCGGCCAGATCGACCAGCAAAGGCACGCCGGTAAAGTCCTGCAAAAGCACGCGCGCGACGACAAACGGCACTTCTTCAGTGCGTTCGGCGTTCGGTTGCCAGTTCGCCACCGCACGCACGTCGTCTTCGGTGATTTTGGCGCCGTCGAAATTGCGCAGCACCGATTCCAGCACAATGCGAATGCTCACCGGCAGCTTGGAAACGGCGCCCACGCCTTCTTTTTCCAGCTGCGGAAGAGAATAAAACTGGCCGGACTTTCCGGAGTTCGGCGCAAACGATTGCAGGGTATTGAAGAGATTATGCGGCATAGTTATGGAGCGCAGTCCCGGCCTGTCGGGACTGCGGTTCGCGCGCATCCTTGCGCGCATAGATGCGACGAAAAGCTATCAGCTTTTCCCAAGTGATTTGACTGACGTTGAGCAAACTTAAGTTTAGGTTTCGCTCGATAGATCGTCAAGCGAGTGGCACGCGCATCTTGCGCGTGATTTCACGGGCGGGACGCCCGTGCCACTCCAACTGTCGTGACGAAAATGTGATTACAGTCAACCCCTATCGCCTTTGTTGGTGCGATACTTCATTTGTTATAGTCGCGGTACTGTTAACGGAAAAATTTGTAGTCGCTAAACAGATGCGCAGTGCATTCGAAACGAGGAGTATCGGTCATGCCAAAAAAGACGCCGGAAGCATTCAACTATCTTGCCAACGATCCTGAGTTCGTCCCGGATCCGGAAATTGAAGAGTTCATGGAAGAAGAGATCGCGCACGCGCCGAAGGATCCTGATCTGCTGGCGCAGCGCCTGCGCAACACGGCCGCCTCGCCCCAGGACTCGGGCGGCGATCCGGACGCGGATTGGGAGGACGTGAACGTCGCGGGCTCGGAAGCGATCGGCGGCGACAGTCCTACTCCCGATCAATCGCTCGTGGAAGAAAATGCAAAGGCCATTGGCGTCAGTTTCGAAGACAACGAAGAGCTTGATTTCCTCGATAAGATCGAACGTCGCGATCGCGATCGGTTTGAATTGGAAGAACAGTCGAAGACCAAAGAGGACACGATCTGATCGGTACGCATGCTGCTGGCATGCTGCACGCCAGAGGCGTGCGTACCGTTTGCAGATCGCGTTCGACAATTTGAATATCGCCAGAGGAGTTCAGCGAGATGCTGAACTCCTCTCGCATTTGGGGTGACTCACTCGGGAGTCATAAATATTCCGCTCCGATGGAGCGTTTCTCTTGCGCATGTTCCCTATGAAGCTTTATTCTCCGGCGCTATGCGAAACTTACTTCTAATCGCGATCTTACTCTGCTGCGGGGGCCTGGCGGCGGGCGCCGAACCTTGCACCCAAGCCACACCCGATTGCACGCGCTGGGTCAGCCTCGGCGGTGATTCGCGTTCACTCGTCTACAGCACCTATCCCCTCGACCAGAAGAACAACCAGATCGTGCGCGCGCTGATTGTGGTGCACGGTCAGGGTCGCGATGCGGATAATTACTTTCGCACCAGCCTGGCCGCGACGTTTCTGGCCGGCGCGTTCGATGACACGATCGTAATCTCGCCGCGGTTTGCGTCGAATGATGGCGGCTGTCGCGACACGCTGGCCGCTAATGAAGTGAGTTGGCCGTGCGGCGGCGACAGTTGGCGCTCAGGCGGCACCGCGAAGAACGACGCAAAGCTCACGTCCTATGATTTCATGGACGCAATCGTGCGCGCGCTGACCAGCAAAGCGAACTTTCCCAATCTGAAAGCGATCGTGATCTCGGGGCATTCAGCGGGCGGGCAGTTCGTCACGCGATACGAGATGGCGAACAAGATGCACGAAACCGCAGGCGTGCCGATCGCTTACGTGGTTTCGAATCCGTCGAGCTATTCGTATCTCGATTCCGAGCGACCATCGGCCGCGAACAATAATGAATTGCGGCAATTCGGCGACGCGCGCAACTGCACGACGTACGACAATTGGCCTTACGGTTTGAAGACCCGCACCGGTTACACCGCAAACATTCCCGACGATCAGCTGAAGAAACAACTGGCCGCGCGGCCTGTCACTTATTTACTTGGCGAGTTGGATGTGTTGCCCTTGGCAGGTTTCGATTCTTCGTGTCCGGCGATGGCGCAAGGGCCGACGCGGCTGGCGCGCGGCCAGGCGTATGCCGCTTACGTCAATGCGAAGTACAACGCTAAGCATCAAGTCGTCGTCGTACCGCTCTGTGGTCACAACGCGCGCTGCATGTTCACTGCGGAAATCGCGTTGCCGATTCTGTTCCCGAAGATGTGAAGATTTCTCTGTGTAGCAGTCAGTACCGGGAGCGGTAGCGACCGGGTCCGAACTTCGAGCATTACATTCTTGGAATAGACTGAACCTGGTCGCTACCGCTCCCGGTACTGACCCCATTTGTCACGTTGAGACATGAACCGCGGCCCGCCCGCAAGGATGCGGGCGCTCCTACGGAAAACTTGATCGCGGCTGAAGCGTCACACTCTTAATCACAACTTTGTCCGCGGGCCGTTCGGTTCCCGGCTGCGTCGGAGCAGTCATGATGATCTCGGCGTTCTTGATGCCC
>Ga0134126_10005523_pt1 | contig 15805 bp, 19 predicted proteins | sample KB31752_FD_96881 | JGI IMG/M metagenome (GOLD analysis project Ga0134126, IMG submission 96881) | Terrestrial soil microbial communities with excess Nitrogen fertilizer from Kellogg Biological Station, Michigan, USA - KB3-175-2 | ecosystem: Environmental > Terrestrial > Soil > Unclassified ...
CGCGCGCGGCGTCACGCCGGCGGAAGAACTGCTGGAAAAATTCCACGGCGAGTGGAGCGGCTCGGTCGATCCGATTTTCGACGAGTATGCGTATTGACGTGGCAGTATCGGCCTTAGTCCCGTGATCCTGAGGTAGTCGCGCGCAGCGCGGCCCTCGAAGGGTGAACGGCCAATGCGCAAAGTTCTTGGCCGTCGCCCTTCGAGGTGAACGCTTTGCGTTCGCACCTCAGGGTGACGGGTCGAGCGCCGAGCGTGTAGTGAAAGATGCCACCATGGCCAAATCCACGCCCGCGACGCTTGCCCTGGAAAAAGCCGGCGTTGCCTTCACCGTCCACGAATACGACTACGATCCGAACGCCGAGCGCATCGGCATGCAGGCGGCGCAGGCGCTGGGTGTCGAACCGGCGCGCTTGCTGAAAACCTTGATGGCGCGCGCGGGTGATGTCGTCTGCGTCCTGGCGCCGTCGGACCGCGAGGTGAACTTGAAGAAGCTGGCCGCCGCGGCCGGCGCAAAGAGCGCCGTGATGCTGGGCGTGGCGGAGGCCGAACGTCTCACCGGCTATCACGTCGGTGGCATTTCACCGTTCGGTCAGAAGAAGCGCGTGGCCGTTTTTGTCGATCGGTCGGCGATCGCGATGCCGAAAATTTTTTGCAACGGCGGCCGGCGCGGCTTGCAGGTGGAATTATCGCCCGCCGACCTGGTGCGCACGCTCGACGCCAAGATCGCCGAGATTTGTTGAGGCTTATTCCGCCGCTTGCTGCGCTTCCGACAGGTTGTCGAGCGAGGAGACGATGTGCCCGGCCAGCGCGTTGGCAAGCGCCGAAGGCTCGTGCGCGCTGCGCACGACGCCGATGCGGCACGCCGGCAATTCGGGAAAGCCTTCCGCCGCGGTCAGCACGCGCATGCCCGGACGCAATCCCGATTCGGCGAGCACGGACACGGCAAGACCTGCCAGCACCGCGGCGGCGACCGCGCCGGCGCTCGAGCTTGAAAACAGGATGCGGTGCGGCCGGCCGATCGCTTCCAGCCGCTCGACGGCGACGCGCCGCCACGAGCAGGTCGGCCGCCCGAGTGCGAGTGGCAGACGTTCTTCCAGATGCGTCGAATGCCGGCCGGACGTCACCCACAACAGGCGCTCGCTGCGGAACGTCTCCGAGGCGCGCTTCGATTCGCAGTTTGTGACGATGGCGAGATCGAGCTCGTTGGCGTCGATGCGGTCGAGCAGATCGATCGACGGTTCGCAGACGACGGTCAGCTCGACGCCGGGATAGGCGCGCGAGAACCGCGCCATGATCTCAGGCAAATAGCGGTCGGCGTAATCGTCAGGCACGCCGAGCCGCACGCGTCCGGACAATTCGGCGTCGGAAAAAGCGGCAAGCGTTTCGATGTTGAGCTTGACGATGCGCCGCGCGTAGTCGAGCAGGCGCTGGCCGTCTTCCGTGAGCTTGGAGGCGCGGCCGTCGCGGGCAAAGATCGGCCGCTCGATGCGCTCTTCCAGCCGCTTCATCTGCATCGACACCGCCGATTGCGTCTTGTTCACCACGTCCGCCGCCTTGGTGAAGCTGCCGCTTTCGGCAATGGCGATGAAAGTGCGCAGCTGGTCGACATCGATCATGGCGGTCATCGGTGGAAAATCCTCGGTTTCAGGCCGTCCGGCCACATCACTATTTCCGATGGATTAGATTATAAACATTCGTTTCACTAATCAATAGGGCGGGTCTATATCACCATCACTTTCCGGGATGCCTGAGGAATCGGGTGGGTAAATCGGGTGTTCCGGAGCGCGGTTGGGGGCCATTTTGGCGTGATAAGCCGCAAGATTGATGGAGACTGAGAAATGACGACGAATATCCCCGTTTTGCCCATAGCCGGGGCGACCCTGGCGAGGGCTTCGTTTGGCCTGCTGACGCAGTTGGCGCGCTTCGCCCAGGCCGTGAAGCGCGTGGCCCGGCATCGCCGCGAGGCGCAACTGCTTGCGGGCCTCGACCGCCACATGCTGGCCGATATCGGGCTGACCCGTTCGGATGTAAGCGACGCTTTCTCGTCGCCGATCTGGGAAGACCCGACGGCGCTGCTGCGCGAACGGGCTATGGAGCGTCGCATCCACCGCGGGACGCCGTTGCGAATCGTCAGCGGCCGCGTCGTTGAGCCCGGCTATTTTCGGCCGCCGATCGACCGTCCGTCACGTCAGGCGGTTTGACGACAAATTCTGAAACGGCCGGTTTTCCCGCCGGCCGCTCGATCCGCGAAACCGCATCCATCCCCTCTGCGGCACGGATCCAAAGCGCCCGCCGGCCCCTCCGGCGGGCGCATTCTTTTTGCGGGTTTTGTCGCGGGGTGCGCTAACATGACGGCAGGCGAGGGAGCGCAACACCTCGCGCCGGGCATCGCGTATGTGGGCACCCTTCCTTCTGATCGGCGCGCTGCTGGCGCTGCTCGCCGTTCCGGCGCAGGCACAGACCGGCTTTGAGCGCCGCGGCGGCGACTATCAGAGCTTCAGGGTGGCCAACGGCGATCCGGCGATCTGCGCCGCCCGCTGCGAGCGTGATGCCAGATGCCGCGCCTGGAATTTCTCCTATCCGCGCACCGTGAACGTTGCCGCCATCTGCTCGCTCAAGAGCCAGGTGCCGCCGCGCACAGAGAATTCTTGCTGCGTGTCCGGCGTGCGTGGCGCCGGCGTGATCGAGCCGCGCCGTGGCAATGTCGAATTTTTTATTGACCGTCTCGGCGGCGACTACCGCTATTTTGACGTTCCGCTGGAAACGGGCGAAGCCTCGTGCGAAGCCGCCTGCAAAAGCGAGAACCGCTGCCGCGCCTGGACCTACGCGCGGCCGGGTTACATCAGCGTCACGCCGCGCTGTTACCTCAAGGAGAAGCTCATGCCGCCGCGGCACAAGCCGTGCTGCATTTCCGGTGTGGTGCGATAGGTCAATCGGCGCTCAATGCACCGCGCTGAAAAACCGCGAAAGCCGGAAGCCGGACGCCCAGGTCCAGATCGGCTGGCTGCGGATGCCGAGATCCCACGAACCGACGATGCCGTCGACGCGGCCGACAAGATTGTCGACCGGCAGCATGCCGACGCCGCCCGCGCGCAGGGGAACGCGGCTGTCGGCTGAATTGTCGCGGTTGTCGCCCATGACGAACACATGGTCCGGCGGCACCACCGTGTCCGGCATGTTGTCGAGCGGGTCGAGCGAGGACAGCTTGAAGATGAGATGCTCGCGGCCGCCGGGAAGCGTCTCGACATAGCGCCGCGCCGGCACGCTCGAACCGTCCTCGGTTTCCGCCTGCCCGATGCCATCCGGGCGAATGCCGACCGGCTCGCCGTTGATCGACACGCGACCCTCGTTCAGCGAGATATGATCGCCGGGAAGCCCGATCACTCGCTTGACCCAGACCTGGCTGCGGTCGCCCGGCCAGCGGAAAACGACCACGTCGCCGCGCTTCGGCAGTCCCGGCAGGACGTGCGGCGAATTCGGCAGCACAATAAATGCCGGCAACGACGACGTGCCATAACCGTACGGGTATTTCATCGCCAGCAATTCATCGCCGATGAGAAGCGTCGGCTCCATCGAGCCGGACGGAACGTAGAATGGCTCGGCGATGGCGGCTTTCGCCACGAACACCGCGAGCACGATGCCGACGATCTCGAGCGCCGATCGCAGATAGCTTTTGTTGACGGGCTGCTGTGCCATGACGATCGCTATGCCGTGCCGCCGACGGTGATCTTGTCCATGCGCAGCGTCGGCTGGCCGACACCGACCGGGACGCCTTGGCCGTTCTTGCCGCAGGTGCCGATGCCCGGATCGAGCGCGAAGTCGTTGCCGATCATCGAAATGCGGTGGAGATCGGTCGGTCCGTTGCCTATCAGCATGGCGCCCTTGACCGGCGCGCCGATTTTTCCGTTTTCGATCTTGTAAGCTTCCGTGCACTGGAACACGTACTTGCCCGACGTGATGTCGACCTGTCCGCCGCCGAACGAGACGGCGTAGAGGCCGTTCTTCACCGAGGCGATGATCTCCTTCGGATCGTGCGAGCCGCCGAGCATGTAGGTGTTGGTCATGCGCGGCATCGGCACATGCGCGTGCGATTCGCGCCGGCCATTGCCGGTCGGCTTCATGTCCATCAGCCGCGCGTTCTGCCGGTCCTGCATGTAGCCGACCAGAATGCCGTCCTCGATCAGGACGGTGCGGTTGGTCGGAGTGCCTTCGTCGTCGATCGACAGCGAGCCGCGGCGTTTTGCCACGGTGCCGTCGTCGATAACAGTGACGCCCTTGGCGGCCACGCGCTGGCCCATGAGGCCGGCGAACGCGGACGTCTTCTTGCGGTTGAAATCGCCTTCGAGGCCGTGGCCGACAGCCTCGTGCAGCATGATGCCGGGCCAGCCACTGCCGAGCACGACATCCATCTCGCCGGCTGGCGCCGGAACCGCCTGCAAATTAACCAGCGCCTGACGCACGGCTTCATCGACTGCGTTTTGCCAGGCGCCCGTTTCGATAAATCGCTGATAGTTTTCGCGCCCGCCGAAGCCGTAGCTGCCGCTCTCCTGCCGGTCGCCTTCGCCGACGATGGTGGCGACGCTGAGCCGCACCAGTGGGCGCACGTCGCGGTACACCTCGCCGTCGGCGCGCAAAATTTCCACCACCTGCCAGGTTGCGCCGATGCTCGCGGTGACCTGGCGCACGCGCGGGTCCTTGGCGCGGGCATAGGCGTCGATGGCCTCGAGCAATTTCACCTTCGTCTCGAAATTCGGCTCGCCGAGCGGATTGTCGTCGCCGTAAAGCTTGCGGTTGGTGCGGCCGGGTGGCTCGGCATAACGGCCGCTGCGGCCGCCTTTAACCGCGCGCACGGCATCGGCCGCGCGACCGATTGCGCCTTCCGACAGGTCGGAGGCATGTGCGTAGCCGACTGCCTCATCTTTCACCGCGCGCAGGCCGAAGCCCTGCGCGGTGTCATAGGTCGCCTGCTTGAGGCGGCCATTGTCGAAGCCAAGCCCTTCGGTTTGCCGGTATTCGAGGAACAGCTCGCCGTCGTCGGCGCCGTCGAGACCGTGTGCGATCAGCTTTTCAACCTTGGCCTTGTCGAGGCCGGCGCGGTCGATCAGCGAGGCGAGGGGGTCTGTCATTCCGATACTCCGGCGGGGCGTCCGCTTTATCAGAGATAGGTCGACTGTGGCGATTCTGCGAGGGCTTGGCGCGGGCGTCCTGCGGGGTGACGCAAGGCGCCTTTCATGCCTATAATTTTGCACGGCATGGTTTTTGGCGAAAAATCGGTCCTCGCGTCGCAGGCAGCTTCCGCACAACCCGTGAGACGCACGTGAAAGCCAAACCCGCCGGCACTCTGCAAAAGCTCGCCGCCGACGAGTGGTTCCTGGGCGTGAGCCTTGCGACCGTCTTTGCCTTCATCGCTGCCGGCGGCCGGGTCGACGAGGCGCTCGCCAATCCTCTCTGGCTCGCGCTCATTTTCATTTGGCTGTTCGGCACGGTGATGGGCTCGGCGCTTTCGGTCGCCAGGCACGCCGACGCGGTCGCCGAAAATCTCGGCGAGCCTTACGGCACGATCGTGCTCACGCTGTCGGTGACGGCGATCGAGGTGATGAGCATCACCGCGGTGATGCTGCACGGGGAAAACAACCCGACGCTGGTGCGCGACACGCTGTTTGCCATCGTCATGATCATTCTCGGCGGCATGGTCGGCACCTCGCTACTGCTCGGCGGCCTGCGTCACCGCGAGCAGCACTACAACCTGCAAGGCGCCAATACCTATCTGAGTGTGATCATTCCGCTGGCGCTGCTGACGCTGAGCTTGCCGAATTTTACAGTCACCACGGCCGGCCCGACGCTGTCGTCCGCGCAGCAACTTTTTCTGGTGGTAATGTCGATCGGACTTTATTGCGCGTTCCTTGCTATACAAACCGGCCGGCACCGCAGTTATTTCACGCTTGACGAAGATAACGGAAAAAGCGCCGGGCACGGATCGCACAAGGCAAAGCCGTCTTTGCCCCTGCACGCGGTGCTGCTGATCGCCTACATGGTGCCGGTCGCCTTCCTGGCGGAAGAGCTCGCGCTTCCCATCGACTATTTCATCGAGACCCTGCACGCTCCCGACGCGCTCGGCGGCGTCATTATCGCCTCGTTGGTGGCGATGCCTGAAGCCATCGGCGCGACCAGCGCGGCGCTGGTGAACAATGTCCAGCGCTCGATCAACATTTTCCTCGGCTCCGTTCTCGCCACCATCGGCCTGACCGTGCCGGTGATGCTGGCGATCAGTCATTTCACCGGCCACGAGGTCTTTCTTGGCCTCTCGAGCGCGAACGATCTGTTGCTCGCCGTGATGCTCGGGGTCAGCGTGGTGACTTTTGCCAGCGGCCGCACCAACATCCTGCAGGGCGCGGTGCACCTGATGCTGTTTGCCGCCTTCCTGATGCTGATTTTTCAGGCCTAGTCGCGCGAAAAATTCACCGACACTTCGCCGATCGGGTCGATGGCGTGGGCGAGTTCGGTTTCATCTGCTTCGATCACGATCGCCGGCGTGATCGAGCCGGTGATGATGACGTCGCCGGCCGCGAGCTTTTCACCAAATGCGGCAAGCGTGTTCGCCACATGCGCGACGATGACCGGCAGCTTGCCGGTCATCGCCTCGGGATCGGTCGTGCTCGCGACTTCCTTACCGCGCCGGTAAAGGCGCGAGGTAAGGCCCGAGGTTGCGCCGCCGAAGCGGGTATTGCCGCACAGCACGACGTGACGCTGAAAAATGTCGCCTTCAAGCACCGTGTCAAGATTGTCCGCCGTGGGCGCCTGATAAAGATCGACAAGCTCGATTGCCGGGAAAATATCCTTGATCGCCGCCAGCGCCGCGTCGGCGGTGGCGCCGCCCGGCAGATCGCGCATCATGCGCACGGCGATTTCCGGCTCGGCAACCGGCTTTGTCCAGCCGTGAAGCGATGCCGTGCCGCCCGACAGCAAGAGCGCGCGCTGCATGAGGTAGCCGACCAGCGGCGCCTGCAATCCGACCTTTTCCATCGTGGCCGGCGCGCCGAGGCCGACTTTCCAGCCGAGCGGCCTTTCGCCGGCGGCGATGCGCGCGCGGCGCTTTTCAAGTTGCGCCGGCATGCCTTTCTTGATGAGCGGATGATCCCAGGCGTTGGACATTATCGTGCTTCGATCGCAATCATCACGTCCCGCGCAGCCGCCCGCCGCTTGGCGATCAATGGCTGATAGTCGGGATCGTAATACCAAGCCCTCAGCGACGCCATGTCCGGAAATGCGATGATCACAACGCGGTTGGGCTGCCAATGCCCTTCCAGGACTTCGTGCGAGCCTGGCTTGGTGAGGTAGCGCCCGCCACGACGCTCGATCATGGGGATCACGTCTTTAAGATAGTCGGCAAAGGCCGCCTCGTCGGTGATCTCGTGCTCGCCGATGTAATAGGCGCCCGCTTGCGGGGCCGCTGGCGCAGTGAATTTGGCCGCCGTGCCCTTGACGGCCTTTGCCAGCGCGGCTCCGAAATTTTCGGCGGATGGCGGCATGGACTAAGGCAGCTTGTCGTAGCCCTCGCCGAAGCCGGCAAGACTCATCGGGAAGCCGATCCCTTCTTCCGGCGTCTGGAAAATGATGAAGGTTGCGGTCTTGCCGGTGCGCAATTTCTGAATCAGCGCGTCGTCCATGACCACCTCGGCGATGCAGCCATTGGGCAGGCAGCGCACGAAACCGGCGCGGCCGATGTCGGCCTGGTCGATCTTCAGCCCGAGGCCTGACGGCAGTAGCACGCCGAGCGGCGCCACGACCCGCATCAGCCGGCTCTTGGCGTCTGCGGTTTTGAGCACGATCACGGTCAGGCCGACATTGGCGCGGTCTTCGGCGGCGACGCTCTGGATCAGCACGCATTGCTCGGATTTGGCGCCGGGCAGGGTGTCGCAGCGGATTTGCCAGTCTTTGTGCACCGAGCGCACCGCGCCCTGGGCTGCTGCGCGATCGGCATGACCTGCGGCAACGGCAAACAAAGCAAAGGCAAACGCCGCGGCGAAAATCCGCGACCGCCGGCTATGATCGAAAGCGCCCATGATTCAATCCCTTGGCCTGGAGTTTGGCCGCGTCGCATGCGGCTGCCCAGCGTCGAATCGCTTTTCCGCCCCTTATTTTATTCGTTCCCTTGGGTCATGCCGCGGCTGTCCTGTCAAGCAACGGTCGTCGGCGGTTGGACGCCGCGCCGATGGCATTAATGCGGCGCAATGGTTCCGCTGGGGGTAAGCCGATTGTTATTGGCGGCCGTCGATAAGGTGCATTGCAGCAGCCCGCGAATTATGGTTTGAAAAACCGGGATTTCCCCCGTCCCGCCCGCACGACAGCTAAAGCTGCCACGCCCGTGGCCAGACGCCGTGCCGAGCGGGGCCGTGCCGGAATTTCGAGCCTGCGGAGGGCGGCAGCAAGGGGCCCGCCGTAGCGGATTTTCTCGTCGAGGGAGCGCAATAGGACGATGCTGGTGCTCAAGCGGTTGATCGCTTTCGTGGTCACGAGCGTGACTGTTTTCCTGCTTGCCGGCGGCGGCCTCGCCTGGGCCGGCCTTGGCCAACCGTCGCCGTGGGAATTGGGACTGCAAGAGTCCGCCACGCCGGTCATGGACGACATCGTCTGGTTTCATAATTTCCTGATCTGGCTCATCGTCGCCATCGCCCTGTTCGTGCTGGTGCTGCTGTTGATCGTGATGGTGCGCTTCAACGCCCGCAGCAATCCGGTGCCCTCGCGCACCACGCACAATACGTTCATCGAGGTTCTGTGGACCGTGGTGCCGGTGGTGATCCTGGTGACGATTGCGATCCCGTCGTTCCGGCTGCTGTTCTACGAATTGAAAGTCCCCAAAGCCGACCTCACCGTGAAGGTGACCGGCAAGCAGTGGTTCTGGAGCTACAGTTATCCGGACAGCAAATTCGAATTCGATTCGCTGATGGTGCAGGAAAAGGATCTCAAGCCCGGCGACTTGCGGTTGCTCACGGTCGACAACGAAATGGTCGTGCCGGTCAACAAGGTCGTGCACGTGCTGGTTACCGGCGCCGACGTCATCCATTCGTTTTCGGTGCCGTCATTCGGCATCAAGATCGACGCCATTCCGGGCCGGCTGAACGAGACCTGGTTCAAGGCCGAGCGCGAAGGCGTGTATTACGGGCAATGCTCGCAGCTCTGCGGCCGCGACCATGCCTTCATGCCGATCTCGGTGCGCGTCGTCAGCGACAAGGACTATTCGGCGTGGCTCGACGGCGCAAAGAAGAAGTACGCAATCGACGACGGCACGCGCCCGGATAAGAATGCCGTTGCCGCGGCCGACGGTGCGCCGGCCAAATGAAGGCGAAAGTGAAGGCAGCGGAGCGATAACGAAAGCTAGAATTGAAGGACATAGCCAATGGCTGAAGCGGCAGCGGTACACGGCGGACACGACGATCACGGGGCGCACGCCCATCCGACGGGATGGCGGCGGTTCGTCTATTCGACGAACCACAAGGACATCGGCACGATGTACCTGACCTTCGCGCTCGTTGCCGGCTTCATCGGCGCCTGCCTGTCGATCGCCATCCGCGCCGAGTTGCAGAATCCCGGCCTGCAGATCTTCCCGAGCCCGCACGAATACAACGCCTTCGCCACCGCGCACGGCCTGATCATGATCTTCTTCATGGTCATGCCGGCAATGATCGGGGGCTTCGGCAACTGGTTCGTTCCGCTCATGATCGGCGCGCCCGACATGGCGTTCCCGCGCATGAACAACATTTCGTTCTGGCTGTTGCCCGCCTCGTTCGCGCTGCTGCTGACGTCGATGTTCGTCGAAGGCGAACCGGGCGCGCTCGGCGCCGGTACCGGCTGGACGATCTACGCGCCGCTATCGACCAGCGGCCATCCCGGCCCGGCGATGGATTTCGTCATCCTGTCGATCCATCTGGCCGGCGCATCGTCGATCCTTGGCGCCATCAACTTCATCACCACGATCTTCAACATGCGCGCGCCCGGCATGACGCTGCACAAGATGCCGCTGTTCGTGTGGTCGCAGCTTGTTACAGTGTTCCTGCTGCTGTTGGCGCTGCCGGTGCTTGCCGGCGCCATCACCATGCTGCTCACCGACCGCAATTTCGGCACCACCTTCTTCGACCCGCAGGGCGGCGGCGATCCGCTGCTGTTCCAGCACCTGTTCTGGTTCTTCGGTCACCCGGAAGTTTACATTCTCATTCTGCCGGGCTTCGGCATGGTCAGCCAGATCGTGTCGACGTTCTCGAAGAAGCCGGTGTTCGGGTATCTCGGCATGGCCTACGCGATGGTCGCGATCGGCGGCATCGGCTTCGTCGTCTGGGCGCATCATATGTACACGGTCGGCATGTCGACCGGCGCGCAGGCTTATTTCATTGCCGCCACGATGGTGATCGCGGTGCCGACCGGCGTGAAGATTTTCTCCTGGATCGCCACGATGTGGGGCGGCTCGATCGAGTTCAGGACACCCATGCTGTGGGCGATCGGCTTCATCTTCCTGTTCACGGTCGGCGGCGTGACCGGCGTCGTGCTCGCCAATGCCGGCGTCGATCGCGTGCTGCACGATACGTACTATGTCATCGCGCACTTCCACTACGTGCTCTCGCTCGGCGCCGTCTTCGCCATCTTCGCCGGCTGGTATTACTGGTTCCCGAAGATGAGCGGCTACATGTACAACGAGACGATCGGCAAGCTGCATTTCTGGATCATGTTCATCGGCGTGAACATCATCTTCTTCCCGCAGCACTTCCTCGGCCTCGCCGGCATGCCGCGCCGCACCGTCGATTACCCGGATGCCTTCCACGGCTGGAACGAGGTTTCGTCCTACGGCTCCTACATCGCCGGTTTCGGCATGCTGGTGTTCTTCTTCGGTGTCGCCGAAGCGTTCATCATGAAGCGCAAGGCCGGCAACAATCCGTGGGGCCCCGGCGCGACCACGCTGGAATGGACGCTATCGTCGCCGCCGCCGTTCCATCAGTTCGAGACCTTGCCGCGGATCAAATAATGTCGCTTGTCAGTGAAGGTGCGGACTTCGGCGGGGGCGTGCCCGCAGCGGAAGACCTGCACCTTGCCGAGCCCAGCCTTGCCACTGTCGGCGATTACATCGCGCTGATGAAGCCGCGCGTGATGTCGCTCGTGGTGTTCACGGCGCTGACCGGGCTCGCCGTCGCGCCGGGCACGCTGCATCCGCTGATCGGGTTCACCGCGCTGTTGTGCGTTGCCGTCGGCGCCGGAGCCGCCGGCTGCCTCAACATGTGGTACGACGCCGACATTGACGCGCGCATGACGCGCACGATGCGCCGTCCGATCCCGGCCGGCCGCGTGCAGCCGGGCGAGGCGCTGGCCTTTGGGCTGACCTTGGCGGGATTTGCCGTGGTCGTGCTCGGCCTGCTGGTGAACATATTGTCCGCCGCGCTGCTCGCTTTCACCATCTTCTTTTATGCCGTCGTCTATTCGATGTGGCTCAAGCGCGCGACGCCGCAGAACATCGTCATCGGCGGCGCCGCCGGCGCCTTGCCGCCGATGATCGGCTGGGCCGCGGCGACGGGCTCGCTGTCGCTCGAGCCGGTGCTGCTGTTTCTCATCATCTTCCTGTGGACGCCGCCACATTTCTGGGCGCTGGCGCTCTATCGCGCCGACGATTACGCCCGCGCCGGCGTTCCCATGCTGCCGGTGGTCAAAGGCGACGCGGTGACGCGCCGGCAAATCCTGCAATACACGCTTGTCCTTGTCCCGCTCGGCGTTGCGCCCTGGCTCGCCGGCTACGCGGGGCCGGTTTACGGCTTCACGGCGATCGTCAGCGGCATCTTGATGCTGGTATTGGCTTGGCAGGTGTTCTGCGAACGCCGCCCGGCGGAGCGCGCCAGCCGGCACCTTTTCGCCTTTTCAATCCTCTATCTCTTTCTGCTCTTTGCGGTTCTGTTGGTAGAACAGGGCTGGGGCGGCCTGTTCGGCCGATTGCTGGCGTGAGCCTGGACTTCGCGATGGATCATAAGCGTAAGGACGACGGCATCGTGCTCACCGAAGCGCAAAAGCGCGCGCGGCGGTCGCGCTCGATCGCCATCGCGCTGGCGCTCGGTGCGCTGGTCATCCTGTTTTACGTGATCACGTTGGTAAAGGGCCCGATCGTACTGGTGCGGCCGATATGACGAATACGCCCGCCACCGGAAAAAGGCCGCTGCGGCGCGACATGCTGATCGCCGCGGGCTGCGGCGTGCTCGTTGCATCAATGGTGGGTGCGTCGTTTGCCGCGATCCCGTTCTACAACTGGTTTTGCCGAACGACCGGATTTGCCGGCACCACGCAGGTTGCGCGTACCGCGCCCAAGCACGAGCTCGCGCGCGAGCTGACCGTCCGTTTCGATTCCAATGTCGCGCCGGGCCTGCCGTGGACCTTCGTGCCGGAGCAGAATTCGATCAAGCTGCACGTCGGCGAAGTGGCGACCGTCCACTACAAGGTCATCAACGAGGCTGCGCGCACCATCACCGCGCAGGCCTCGTATAATGTATCGCCGCCGACCGTCGGCGCCTATTTCGACAAGATCAACTGTTTCTGTTTCACCCAGCAAACGATGAAGCCGGGCGAGACGCGCGAGATGACGGTCGTGTTCTACGTCGATCCGGCGATCGTCAAGGACAGCGACCAGGATCCTCTCAATACGATTACGCTGTCATATACCTTCTACCGGCTGCCCGACGCCGAGCGACCGGTGGCCGATGCTTCAATCAAGCCGACCGGCAAGCTCTAAACGGAGACCACGATGGCCGACGCCCACGCCAAACCGCATCACGACTACCACCTGGTCAATCCAAGCCCCTGGCCGATCGTCGGCTCGATTGGCGCCCTGTCGCTGGCGGTGGGGCTCGTCACCTGGATGCATCATTCGACGCCTGCGGCGCCGTGGATTTTCGGCGCGGGCGTTATCGTGATTCTCTACACGTTCGTCGGCTGGTGGCGCGATGTGATACGCGAAGCGCAATTCGAAGGCTTCCACACCCGCGTCGTGCAGATCTCGCACCGCTACGGCATGATCCTGTTCATCGCCTCGGAGGTGATGTTCTTCGTCGCCTGGTTCTGGGCCTATTTCAACACCGCGCTGTTTCCCAACGAGGTGCACGATTACGGCCGCATGGCCATCACCCACGGCGTCTGGCCGCCGCCGGCGATTGCGACCTTCGATCCGTGGCACCTGCCGCTGCTCAACACGCTGATCCTACTAACCTCAGGCACCACGGTGACCTGGGCGCATCACGCTCTGCTGGAAAACGATCGCAAGGGTTTGAAATGGGGTCTCGCGCTGACCATCGCGCTCGGCCTGACGTTCACCTGCGTGCAGGCCTACGAATACGCGCACGCCGCGTTCCACTACAGCGGCAACATCTACGGTGCGACGTTTTTCATGGCGACCGGATTCCACGGCGCGCATGTCATCATCGGCTCGATCTTCCTGATCGTCTGCCTTGTCCGCGCCATCAACGGTCACTTTACGCCCAAGCAGCATCTCGGCTTCGAGTTCGCCGCCTGGTACTGGCATTTCGTCGACGTGGTGTGGCTGTTCCTGTTCGCCTGCATATATGTGTGGGGTGCTGGGCTGCCGCATCCGGAATGAGCGCCGCACCGCGACGTTGCACATGATCTCGGAAAAAGGCGGCGTCATAGCGCCGCCTTTTTATTTCGCGAGCAGACGTCATGGCTGACCAATCGCTGCCCATCACAAAAGGGCTCGCCGGGCGGTGTCCGCGCTGCGGCAAAGGCCGGCTGTTCCAGGGTTTTCTCGCTCTGCGCGCGCGTTGCGAGAGCTGCGGGCTCGACTTTGGCTTTGCCGATTCCGGCGACGGGCCGGCGGTCTTCGTCATTCTGCTCGGCGGTGGGGTGGTCGTGTTTGCGGCGCTGATCACGGAGGCGGTCTATCAGCCGCCTTACTGGGTGCACGCCGTGCTCTGGCTGCCATTGATCCTGCTGGTGACGCTGGTGCCGCTGCGGCTGATCAAGGGGCTGCTGATCGCCCTGCAATATCACCACAAAGCAGCAGAGGGCCGGCTGGAGCATCGAGGCGACGCGTGAACGATCTGCATCCAACTCGGCGGCGCGGGATTTTTGAGCCGACGCTGTTTGCGCTTGTCGGCATCGCAATCCTGATCGGGCTCGGCATCTGGCAGCTCGACCGCAAAGTCTGGAAGGAGCATCTGATCGCTACAGTGACGGAACGCTTGACGCAGGCGCCGCAAGATTTGCCGCCGCGCGCCGACTGGAGCCATCTCGTCCAGGCCGATACCGAGTTTCGCCGTGTCGCCTTTCCCGCCGAATTTCTCGACGGTGAAGAAGCGCTGGTTTATTCGGCCGGCTCCGCCTTCCGCCCCGACGTGACGGGCGCCGGCTACTGGGCCTTCGCGCCGGCGCGCTTGGCCGGCGGCAGCATCGTTCTGGTCGACCGCGGCTTCGTGCCGCTCGACCAAAAGGATCCGGCGTCGCGCCCGCCAGGCGCGCCGCATGGCATCGTCGACATCGTCGGTGTCATCCGCTGGCCGGAAACGCGCGGGCTGTTCACTCCGGCCGACGACGTCAAGACCAACGTCTGGTATCTGCGCGATCCGGTTGCAATGGCAGCCGCGCACAAATGGACACCAGTCGCACCGTTTTACATCGAGCAGGAAAGCCCCGTTCCCGCCGGTGGCGTGCCCAAACCCGGCAAGCTCACCGTCGCCTTGCCCGACAATCATCTGCAATACGCGATCACCTGGTTCGGTCTCGCGCTCGGCCTTGCCGGCGTTTACGTCACCTGGCTCGCACGGCGTATCGGCGGGCGCGGCTGACGCGTTTCTCCCTGTGAAACCGCCGTTATTTGTCCTGCGCGTGCCGGCATGATCTAGTGCCGGCCGTTTGCAGCATTCAGGTGAGGCACTATGCAGCTCGCAGGAAAAAAAGTTGTTGTGGTCGGCGGCTCGTCCGGCATCGGTTATTCGACCGCCGAAATGGCAAAAGCCGAAGGCGCCGAAGTCATCATCGCCTCGCGTAATGCCGACCGCCTTAAGGCGGCGGCTGACAAGCTTGGGGTCAAGGCAATCGCCGCCGACGTCACCAGCGACGATAGCATCGCCAAACTTTTCAAAGCCTGCGGGACCGTCGATCACGTGGTGGTCACCGCCGCGCAGCTCCGTCCGGGTCCGTTCAAGACCGTGTCGATGGAAGATTCGCGCGCAACCATGGAAGGCAAGTTCTGGGGCGCCTGGCGCGTCGCGCGCTCGGCTGAAATCGGCAAAGGCGGCTCGTTGACGCTAGTGTCCGGCTTCCTCAGCATCCGGCCGCGTCCCAACGCCGCGATTACCGCCGCGGCGAATGGTGCGCTCGAGTCGCTGACGCGCGCGTTGGCGATCGATCTTGCGCCGGTGCGGGTGAACTGCGTTTCGCCCGGCATCATCGACACGCCGATCCGCGCCGCCATGCCCGAGGCCGCGCGCAAGGAGATGCTGGCGAAAGCTGCCGCCGCGCTGCCGGTCAACCGGATCGGCGAGGGCGAAGATATCGCACGGCAAATCCTTGCATTCATGACCATCGGCTTTGCCACCGGTGCGGTCGTCTATATCGATGGCGGCGCGCTGGTAATTTGATGCTCGGCGCAGGCTTTCTTGTGCAAGCCCACCGTCGCGGCTAGTGTGCCCCGAACGGCTGCGGCCGAACCGGAAAATAAAGCCTGATCAATGCGTTATGTCTCCACACGGGGCGAGGCCCCGGCGCTCGATTTTGTCGAGGTAATGCTGGCGGGCCTGGCGCGCGACGGCGGCCTTTACGTGCCCGA
>Ga0134126_10005524_pt1 | contig 15805 bp, 10 predicted proteins | sample KB31752_FD_96881 | JGI IMG/M metagenome (GOLD analysis project Ga0134126, IMG submission 96881) | Terrestrial soil microbial communities with excess Nitrogen fertilizer from Kellogg Biological Station, Michigan, USA - KB3-175-2 | ecosystem: Environmental > Terrestrial > Soil > Unclassified ...
CCGCAGGCGTTTCGCGTCGAGGTCATCCGCCGTGCATTGAGCGCGGTGCGGCAGAAAGGATTGCTGGTGACCGACGATACCGCCGCGTGTGAACTGATCGGGCAGGCGGTCAAGCTGGTCGAATGCGTGGCGCCCAATCCGAAGGTGACCGTGGCGGCTGATTTGCCATATATCGAACGGGTTTTGCTCGGTGTGAAGTCGTCCGCGTGAAGCTGCGCGAGGCGCGGGTTTCGACAAACCGCGACGACGGGCCCGGCGTCGCCAAGCCCGCCCTTGCCAATTGGACGACGGCCCGTTACTGTCTGCCATAGTTGATCATCTGTTTATGAAGAAACGCATCTTATATGGTCTCCTGCTCACCGCCCTCACTTTGAACCTGCTGCTGGGCGCGCGCATTTATTTCAGCTATGCGCAGGCCGGCGAAAAGGACGACGTTTATCAGAACATCGAGCTTTTCACGCGCGTGCTCGAACGCGTGCGCAAGGATTATGTGGACGGCGACAAGGTGACGTACAAGGACCTGATCTACGCCGCGATGAAGGGAATGCTCAATTCGCTGGATCCTCACAGCGAGTTCATGGACGCGTCAAAATACAATGAACTGAAGGACGACACGGAGGGCCTGTTCGGCGGCGTGGGCATCGTCATCGGCGTGCGCGACAGCTTTCTGACGGTTATTTCACCGATGGAGGACACACCGGCGTTCAAGGCGGGCATTCTGACCGGCGACCGCATCATCAAGATCGAGGGAAAAAGCGCGGAGAAACTCACCCTGCCGGACGCGGTGAAACGGTTGCGCGGCGCGCCGGGCACCGAAGTGAACATCACCGTGCTGCGTCCGTCCTCCGGTCAGGCGAAGGATTACAAGCTGACCCGCGCGGAAATCAAACTGGACACCGTCAAGGACATCAACGGGAAGCGTGAATTTCCCCTGGGCGAAAATAAAATCGGTTACATCCGGCTCACCCAGTTCGGCGAGCAGACGAGTTCGGAACTTGACGATGCGTTGAAGAAGCTGGACAGGCAGGGGATGCAGGCGCTGGTGCTGGACTTGCGGAACAACCCGGGCGGGTTGCTGGACCAGGCGGCCAAGGTTTGCGAGAAATTTCTCCCAAAGAACCAGTTGATCGTTTCCACGGAAGGGCGGCACGCGGAAGAGCGGAGCGAGTATCGCTCTTCGGGGCGGGGCGCGCATCCGACGCTGCCGCTGGTCATCCTCGTGAACAACGGGAGCGCCAGCGCCTCGGAAATCGTGGCCGGTTGCCTGCAGGACACGACCGCAACCGGCGCTTCACGCGCCATCATTCTCGGTGAACAAACCTTCGGGAAGGGTTCTGTGCAGAAGATCCTGCCGTTGCAGGACGGGTCCGCCTTGCGCCTGACCACGGCAAAGTATTACACGCCCAGCCACAAAGTGATCCACGAAAAGGGCATCACGCCGGATATTGTCGTGCCAATGAGCGTAGAGGACGAGGAGGCGCTCTTCCTCCGCCGCAGTCCCGGTGCGGTCGAGACGCTTCCGGATGACAAACGCGAAGAGATCCTGGCGATCCACGATGTCCAGCTGGAGCGCGCCCTCGAGGTGCTCAAAGGCGTCACAATCTACGCCCAGCGCTCCGTCGGCGAGAAAGTCGCGGTCCGGAAAAGCGAAAAAGTTGCCGCGGCGAAATAATCCGGCGCCGGACAAGATCCATTCCCGCGCAGTCAGGATGACTGTCAGCGACGCCCCGGCGTTCCGGTCATGACCCTTCTTGCCCTCGAAACTTCCTGCGACGAAACCAGTGCGGCCGTCGTCCGGGCGGGACGGGTGCTCGCCAATGTCGTCTCTTCACAGATCAAACTCCATGCCGAATACGGCGGCGTTGTGCCGGAACTGGCGACGCGCGAACATTTGCGCAATCTCATGCCGGCGGCGGACGCCGCGCTGAACGAGGCCGGCGTGGCGCCGGCTGAACTCGACGCGGTGGCGGCGACGAAAGGACCCGGTTTGCCGAGCGCGCTGATGGTCGGATCGAAGGCCGCGCAGGCGATGGCTTTCGTTTTGCGCAAGCCGTTTGTCGGAATTCACCATCATGAAGCGCACCTTTATTCGCCGTGGATTTCAGGTGATCCGCTGACGGCGGACTTCGACTCAATTCAACCCAACGTCTCGCTCATCGTCAGCGGCGGACACACGATGCTTGTCCACGTTCAGGCCGGGTTGGAACATCAGTTGCTCGGCTCGACGGTTGACGATGCCGCAGGAGAATGTTTCGACAAAGTGGCGAAACTCATCGGCCTGCCATATCCCGGAGGGCCGGCGCTGGAGAAACTCGCGGAAGGCGCGAATGCATCGGCTTTCGAACTGCCCCGCCCGATGCTGCGCGACGCGAATGATGATTTCAGTTTCAGCGGCTTGAAAACATCCGTCCGTTATCTTCTGCGCGACCATCCTGAAATCCTGGAGGACCGCCGGCGCTTGCGTGCCCTTGCAGCGAGCGCGCAGGCGGCCATCGTTGACGTGCTGGTGGCCAAGACGGTGCGCGCCGCGAAACGACTGGGCGTGGGTTGCGTCACGGCATCCGGTGGCGTCACATGCAATCGCATGTTGCGCGAAGCGCTTGCCGCCGCGTGCAAGAAGAACGCTTTGCGACTGCGCCTGGCTGAAAAAAGCCTGTGCACCGACAACGCGGCAATGATCGGAATTCTCGCGGAGCGGAAGTTAATGCTTCGTCGTCCCTCGACCGACCCCGATGCCGATATCATTCCGAACTGGCCGCTCGACAGGGTTGCGTAACGCGGCGCCGCTCAATTTGGAATCAAGCGATAAAACCGGGTTGGAGTTGCACCGGGAGGCACGCGGCCGTTTTGTCCCGTATCGCGGAACACCCAATTCGTCGTGGAGGTGTTCGTGACAACGTCCACGAGCTGCCAGGCGTCCGCAGACAGAATATCGGCGCATTCGACGCGCCAGACCGAATTGAAGGGAACAGTGATGCCCAGATCGGTGGCCTGGACACCCTGAAGGGCAGACGTTTCCTGGCTGACGGAGTTGATGCGGGCATCGACGGGCTCATAGGAGGTCGCTTTAAGATTCAGGTCGAAGGCGACGTCATCCCAAGAGGGCTGCCAGACGTTGTTGAGCGCGACAGCAATCGTGTTCGTGCCCGGTCGGAGCAGGTCAATGAACGGCGTCAGGTCGTAATATTCGGTTTCGTTTCCCTGAAGGCTGACGGCCTCGATGCCGGAAGTGGCGAGCCTGACGCCGTTGAGGTAAATCTCCAACGCTTTGCCGCCTCCATCCGTACACGTGGCCGACAACAGCAGGTTCTCACAAGGCAGTGGCGGAGCGACGAACGTGTTGCGAAAGTAGTAAACGGGTTTTTGCGGCGGCAACGGTGTGACGATGTTCGTTGGCCCGCTCCCGGCTCCAAACTTCGCAATTCCAACCGGCCAAAGAAGGTCGTTGAACCCGGCGGCGAACCAGTTCGTTGAAGGCGCGGCCGTCGCGTATCGCCAGACTCCACCGAACGGAATCAGGTCGGTCCAGTTCGTTGACGCGGGAGAGGGAAGCGCGCGGAAGAAAACGTCATCAAGATAAATTGATCCGCTGCCGGGCGCGGCAATGCTGTAGCGATGCGTCAACTCGACGTTCGGAAAACCGGCCGGCATGACGAAAGTGCGATTGGCGTACGTCCAGCCGGTCGCATCCGCGCCAACGACAAAATGCGGTGTGAAATAGAGCGGGAACGGACGCAAGGGACGGTCGTTGGTGTCTTCACCGGTCTTCGTGGAGCTCCATTCGAGCCAGTGTTCCGACGGTTGGGAAATTCCCCCGCTCCTAAAGAAGCACCCAACGCTGTAAAGCCGGCCGGGTACCACGGGCAGGCAGGCGTCGGGCGTGCCGTATTGCCCATACTGCGAGATTGAGCCGTTGTTGCCTTTGTTAACCAACGTAATCTCCATGGATTTCTGTCCCTGGTACGAGGTGTTGGTCGTGACCACCATGTTCGTCCAGTCAATGTCGCCGGTGAACCATTTGTCCCAATGACTGTTGTCGTTCTCCTCGAAGCCCCCGTTCGCGACGAGGTTGTCGTTGAACGAGGACAGCATGGCGAAAGGCGCGGAGCGGATTTCGCCGCCGGCCAGGACTGCCGCCACTTCATAAACGTATTGGCAGCCGGGCTTGAGTTGATAATCCGTGTAGGAATTTGCGCCGGCCGCCAGGGTGACGATGTGAGTGAACGGGCCCCCGGGTTGGTCGGCGCGATAGATGCGCCAGGCCCGGGCCGGGTTGGCAGTGGGCGTGCTCCACGAAAAAGCCGCGCGGCGGTAACCCGTCTGTCTGGAGATGATCAAAGGTGTGCCGGGCGGGAATAATGAAACGCCGAAGTTTCCATCGCGCCGACGGTTGCCGCGATGTGTCGACCAGGAAACCGGGCCGGAGTTGGTGGCACCGAAGTTTTGAATGTAAATGTGCCCCGCCAGCGAGCGGTAAATGACGTCGAGCCCGTTGCCATCGACATCCGCCAGCGTTGGAATGTGCTTCAAACCGCCCGGCACCGGCACGGAAAACTTCAGCGAACCGTCGAGGCCGAAGACGTAAAGAGCTCCTTCGGACGGATTTTTCTCCGGGTCGTATGTGCCGATGACGATTTCCTCCTGGCCATCGCCATCCACGTCGCCGACGACGGGCGGCGTCGGCAGACACGGATAAAAACTCTTCGGCCAGCCCGGCCGGTCAACCAGCTCAACTCCGTTCCAGTACCGAAACGAGATGTCGTAAGAATGGGTAAAACTGAGGACGTCAATGTGGTTGTCGTGGTCGGGATTGAGCGGAATCATACAGGCGTTGTTTTGCCACTGATTGAGAGAATAGGTGACCGGCTGCTTCCATTGACGCCAGAGGATCGCGCCATCATCGTCCAGAACGGTCTCACTGGGTTGCCAGAGGGGATTGAGTTGCGTGGTTGGCACAAGCACCTCCGCCCGTCCATCGCCGTCGATATCGACCGTGTAAACATCAACACCCTGTTCGTAAGCGCCGCTCAAGAGCCGTTGATTCTTGCCGAATTGCTTGTGCAACGTTCCGTTCCCATAAAGACCGTGCGGCCTGGTCTTGTCGAAGCAAACAACGCTGTCGCTGTCGTTCAGAACGTAGGTTTCCAGGGGCTTGTTCTCGTCCGCGTGCCCGACGGCCAGTCCGGATTCGACGAGCTGATGAATGTGATACACGTAATTTTTCGCGCCCGTGGCCGCGTCGAAAAAAACCACGCCCCCCGACCATGTTTCGCCGACCGTTCCCCATTCGCCAAAACCCCAGATGTCATTGATGAACGGGTTGAAATCCTGGTCGCTGCTCGTGCTGTCCGGGTCTATTTTCCACGCTGTCACCACTTTTTTCGCACCGTCACCGTCGATGTCGGCGATGATCGGGCTGGATACCTGCGAGGAAAAAACCGCGGTTGCGGGAAGATTCGGAATGAACCCGCCGCCGTTGGACCAGTAAAAGCCGTTGGTGACCGTCATGTAGCCGCCATCGGGTATGTAGTTGAACCGGTTCACTTCGGTGGACCACATCAGCGAACCGTCGCCCCGCAGCGCGATCACACGAGCGCCGCATGTGAAGATGATTTCGTCGCGACCGTCGCCATCCAGGTCGTAAAGGGTCGGCGAGACGTTGATTTCCGCATCTCCCGCGAAGGGAAAACCGGACAATCGCGTGCCATCCGGTTTGAAGGCGTCGAGATACCAGTGGCTGGATGAGTCTCGATAAGGAACGACGATCTCGAGCTGCGGGTCGTCGTCAAGATTACCAACTGCGAGGGTCCCCAGGTGCCAGCCGCCGCTCCCGGCTTGAAAAGAGGAAACCTCCGCGGACTGCGCGGGTGGCGTTGGACAGAGCCAGATTGCCATGAGCACGCATCCTTGAGCGATGGGCTTGCGCAGGCAATCCGCGCGGTTGCCTGCGCGCAAATACTCCTGCCACCGGATCCAACGATTCATCAGGCTGCGATTATGGGCTTTCGCGGTCGAGACGTAACATCAGGGTCAGTCTCATTCCGCTGTCGGTGTCCTGCCTACAAGGACCGTATGGGCAGGCATGCCGTTAACGGCGTGCGAAAGAGGGAAGGCTACTTCGCGAGGCCTTTGCAGAAACGTTCCAGCCGCTCCAGTCCCTTCTCAATATTCGCCATGCTTGTCGCATAGCTGAGTCGAAGGTATTCATCCGCACCAAAGGCGATGCCGGGGACGGCGGCGACTTTTTCCAGTTCAAGCAGCTTCGCGCAAAAGTCGGTGGACTTGAGGCCGAGTTTGGAAATATTCGGGAAAAGATAGAAAGCGCCCTTCGAGTTCACGCAACTGACGCCGGGTATGCTGTTTAATTTCTTCCATGCGTAGGTGCGGCGCCTGTCGTATTCGGCGAGCCATTTCGGGAGATGATCCTGTGGTCCGGTGAGCGCGGCGACGCCGCCCTTCTGCGCGAACGAAGTCGGGTTGCTCGTGCTGTGACTCTGGATGGCGTCAATGGCCCTGGCAATCGGCTCCGGCGCGGCGAGGAAGCCCAGACGCCAGCCGGTCATGCTCCACGCCTTGGCAAAGCCATGCACGACAATGGTGTGGTCATAGTGCCCCTGCGAAAAACTGGCGACGCCCTTGTGTTTGGCGCCGTCGTAGAGCAGATGTTCGTAAATCTCGTCGCTCATGATGAGCACGTCCTTCTCCACGCAAATATCGCCGATGGCCTTGACTTCCTCCGGTGTATAAACCGAACCGGTCGGGTTGCTGGGTGAGTTCAGGACGAGCAATCGTGTGCGCGGCGTGATCGCGTCGCGGAGCTGGTCTGGCGTGAGTTTGAATTCAGTCCGGTCGCTGGTCTGCAAAATGACCGGCTTCGCCCCCGCAAGCTTTACCATTTCAGGGTAGCTCAACCAGTACGGCGCGGGAATGACGACCTCGTCGCCTTCCTGACACGTCGCCAGGATGACGTTATAGCAGGAATGTTTGCCGCCGCAGGAGACGATGACCTGTGACGGTTTGTAGCTGAGGCCATTCTCGCGTTTGAACTTGTCGGCGATTGCCTGGCGCAATTCGGGAATGCCGCTCGACGGTGTGTATTTCGTGAAACCTTCGTTGAGCGCCTTGATCGCAGCATCCTTGATGTGCTGTGGCGTGTCGAAATCGGGTTCGCCCGCACCGAAACCGACGACGTCCTGGCCTTCCGCCTTCATCTGTTTGGCCTTGGCGTCGATGGCCAGCGTGAGCGAAGGCGACAGCGAAGAGGCACGTTGCGATATTTTATAATTCATAAAAGCCGCAAACAAATAACGGCGAGGACAGGGGAGCGCAAGAGGGAATTCCTGTTGCGTCGAACTTCCAAATCGAAAGCTATTGCGCTAACAGCAAAATTGGATCTTTTGCCGGCCGCACATCTGCTTGGACACGTCGATAATCTTTGATTTCGCCGTTCAGATCAACAGGTTGTCCGATCTTCACGAATACTTTTGGAACGGCCCATTTCCAATGCTCCGCGTGTCCGTCAGCGAAAGAGAAGTTACACCCTTGACTGTGCCGGTTCGCGGGCAAGTCCCACCATGTCGCTGCTGCGGGGATGCCATTTGTGTTGACGAAATTCCAGCCTGGAGGTGGGATGCCAAACAGGGAGTCAAGGATTCCACCTTCGTGTACATCGATAAAAACGAACAACTGCGAGGGTGACGGCTCATCGATAGCCGACTCTCTTTTAAAGCTGGGGGGATAAATAAATTGATCCGGGTCAATAGGATGTCCATTGATCGACTGGCTCATGTTGTAACTGCGTGTCCTTGTCAGAGGCAGTCGAATGCCGTCGGTCGTTTCAACTTTCGATTTGTCGGCTGGGCAATGATAGATGGCTATGGAGCGGTTGTACGAAAAGAGCAAACCACTTTCGATATTGGCCGGGGTTGAATCGTAGGGAGCCAATCCGGGGCACCAAGTAATGTTTGAGCTAAATCCTGCGGATGGTTGGCTTGTATTAACGTCGTAGACGTAGTTGTTCGGAGGAAGGGTGTCCGTGTTATCGAGCGCGTAAAGATGACAGCAGATTTGAAGCTGCTTGAGATTGTTCATGCATGCGACACTCAATGCTTGAGCCTTTGCTTTGCCCAAGGCCGGCAAAAGGAGACCCGCTAGAATTGCGATCACGGCAATGACGACCAGCAATTCGATCAGTGTGAAGGCCGCCGGCCGGAATCCATTTTCCATTCCGCGTGAATGGACGCGCAGTTGTTTTTTGCTGGTGTTGATATTCATTCGGCCACCAAAGCCCGACCGTCATGCAATTTAGCGGAAACGTCTCGATCCGCAAAGAAATTTGCCGAAAGGCCTCGCTGGTCAGTAGGTCAGCAGTTCCAGCAAATGATTTCCGTTTTGTCCGAGTTCCCAGCGGTTGCCGCGTTTCACCACCAGCCGGCGGCAGGGATTTTTCTCCTGCTCGTGCACGTTGACGGAGAGGACCTGGAAGCGGGCCTTGTTCTTGATTTCGGAAGCCGCGCGTGGAATGAGCCGGAATGGGATGCCGTTGAAATTCAGCGAAAGTTCGTAACCGGCCACGCCTTCTTTTTCCGCGATCGGATTTCTTTCAATCAGGGCCGGATACCGTTTCAGCCAGGGAAAGTTTGTATCGCGCACAATAACGCGGCAGATTTCCGACTGCGAGCGAATGAAGTTCAACAAATTGAAGTTTGCGCCCTGCTTTAGTTGTTCCAGGAAAATCAGCCGCGGATCCAAGCCCAGCAGGTTTTGTCCGTTCCATTCGCCATGGTCATTGCGCTGCCCGGGAAAGGCCTTCCCATACCAGGCGGAAAACCGGTCGTTGACGAAGAGGTCCAGCTCGAAGTGAACATGCGCACGTTCTTTGGAGATGCCTTCGCGTGTGTTGGTAGTGCGCCCCATGACGGCAATGGTCTCTCCCGCCTTGACCTCCAGGCCGATTTTCAGTCCCTCGCGAACTTTTTTTAAGTGGGCATAGAGGGAATAAACTTCCAGACCAGCGATGTGGTGTCGGAGTATGACGTAGTTGCCATAGTTGGAAAGCGACGGTTTGGTGCTGAAATACACAACCGTGCCGTCAGCGGTGGCGACGACCGCATCAGCCGGCTCGCCTCGCGAGTCGCGTTGAAGACATTTGATGTCGAGTCCTTCGTGTATTTGCCGGCCATCCGAGCGTACACAACCGAACGTGCCGGTTGTCCAAGGTTTGCCCACGGTACCGACAAAAAATCTTTCTCCGCCTCCAGACTCAAACAGGGTGTGATTGGCTGTCGGTGGCAGAAACGGTTGTGGCAAGGCCGGTGACTGGGCGAAGGTGACCAGCAGGACTGGAAAACAACAGCAGGCGAGGCGGCGCACGACAACTAATTATTCTTTTTGGCCACTTTTCGAGCCACATTATTCAGGCCAAGGACGATCTCCTCCGCTTCCTCGCGCGTGGCCGCTGGCGTGAAAATGAGCACGCCATCTGTGATCGGAGAACCGTACGGGGCGGCCAACCAGCGATTGTGCTCCAGCTTGCCGTTGCCGTATTGCGTGAAAATGGCGAGACGCCTGCCGCGGCTCTCCACAGTCACAGATTCCAGGATCAGCGTTCCGTGATGGTCGTATTGGACGCGCATGGCGAAGCCGCCATCGCGGGTGTTCACGACCGCCGCGTTGGTGACGCTGGTCTCGTCCAGGAAGGAAGCATTGTTCACGAACAGCTCGGTTCCGGCGATTTGGATGGCGGCGGTGGATTCCGTGCCGCCCGGATTGCCCTCGAGATGGAGGCGCAACGTGCTGATCGCCCGATCCCGCCCTCGTTGTTCCGCCGTCTTGCAGCCAACGACCATCACAAGCGCCAGCAGGGGCAAATAGGTGTTGAACCGGAGAAGGCGAGTCTTCATATTCGCGGTTAAAGAACCGAATCGTTCGCTGAAAGTAAAGACTTATGGGCAAGCAATCCAACAAAGCCGAAAAACGCAGACGCCGTGCGCGCTATTTGAAACGGAGGAAGGGAATCGCAAAGGCGAAAGTTTCGAAAGCTTGAAGGTGTCGGCGATGAGCGAGGCCGCCCGCGGGGGCGGCTTTTTCGTTCGGACGCCGAACAAAACTTGTTCACCAACGGTGATTGGCGCGAATGGCGGGTGTGAATAACACACTTTCGAATTGAATGGACGCCGCGGTTTCACGCGTGATCCTCGCTTGTTCACAAACCCTTCAACTGCGCGCTTCGGTCAATAACCTTGTGGACAACAATTCGTTGTTCCTTGCGTAATATTTGATAGTCTTTTCGCAGTTCATTGAAAGAACCGGAACGGCCGGCGGCAATCGAAAGAATGACGTTGAACGTTCCGAAGATAATCCCAGGCAACTGGGGAAAGGTGGAGCCAGGCTGGTTGGCGCGACCCCTCGATGACCGGGCCGCAAGGCGCGGAAACTGGAGGCACAATTCACCAGCTCCTCTGGCGGCGTTCGCGCGCCGTCACAACGCGAATGAGGGGCTTGGCGGCCAGGAACGATGAGAAACCGTTCCGAGCCGGTTCAAGTAGTCCGGGAGAGTTTCGAACCCGGGCCAATCGCGGTTACCCAGAGGGTATTCGGTTGCTACCGCGCACCAGAACGGTGCGGGCGACTCTGGCGGATTCGAATTAAGTTTTGAAAACCGCCCAACGAAAAGCATCGAAAGATGGACAAAAGGAGCGCACGCACCGGGAAGGGCACGAGGTCTCGGCAGGATCCGTGAAAACCTTCCGAAACGCCGGCGATGTTAAAAACGGCACCGCTGGCCTGTGAGCCAAAAGCAACCTGAGAGTCAAGAGGCGAGACCCGTGGCACTGGGCCAACGCACAGCCAAAAGCCGTGGCCGACCCAGCGCTAAGTGGTGAAGACGCGGAGCCGTAGTCACAGACGTGTCTTGACCTGGTTCGCAAGCCGGTGGCGCAACCACCAGCACAAGCGAGCTGAAAAGCCTCACTCGAAATCCAGACGCAGCAATGCGCTGGGCGGCCCTGCTACGAGGCCGGAGACTCCGCTTGCCGTGGAGAATAGCGTCGGGAAGCTGGCAGCCAACGCGCGCCTAATGCCGGCACGGGAAAGAGAGTGTGGCGCACTCCCACCCCCCATTTCGTCCCCGTCGAATCGAAAGATTCGGCGGGGACATTTGTTTTCGGCAGATTCTGCGCCGCCCCGGCCTTGGAACCGGATCGTGCGAAGCACCTGGAGGATGCCAAAAAATACTTGCCCCGTTGAAATATTCGGCCACTATCCGGACACACAAATCAGTCCGTTTTCGCGCAAGCGCGCCTTTGATTTTTATGGGACGAATTTACAACGACATTGTCGAGACCGTCGGCAGCACGCCACTGGTGAGACTTAACAGAGTGACGGCGGGGGTGCCGGCGACCATTCTATTGAAATGCGAATTCTTCAATCCGCTCGGCAGCGTCAAGGACCGCATCGGCATGGCGATGATCGAAGACGCCGAGCGGCGGAAGATCATCGACAAAGAGACGACGATCATCGAACCGACGAGTGGCAATACGGGTATCGCACTGGCGTTTGTGGCAGCCGCGAAGGGTTACAAACTCATTCTTACGATGCCTGAGACCATGTCGATTGAGAGGCGCACCCTGCTGGCGATGCTCGGCGCGAAACTCGTATTGACGCCGGGCGCCGAAGGAATGAAGGGCGCGATCGCCAAGGCCGAGCAACTCGCCAAAGAGACGCCGAAATCCTGGATACCCCAGCAGTTTGAAAATCCGGCGAATCCCGAAATCCATCGCAAAACGACGGCCGAAGAAATCTGGGCCGACACGGATGGTCAGGTGGACATCGTGGTATCGGCGGTGGGAACCGGAGGAACGATCACCGGCTGCTACGAAGTGATCAAACCGCGCAAACCATCCTTCCAGGCCGTGGCGGTGGAGCCGAAGGATTCGCCCGTGATTTCTCAAAGTCTCGCGGGCCAACCACTGAAGCCCGGACCGCACAAGATCCAGGGAACGGGTGCCGGCTTCATTCCCAGGAACCTTCATTTGAAGGACGGGAAGGGAAACCCGCAAATCGCCGAGTGCATCCTGGTCACAAATGAGGACGCTTTTGCCATGGCGCGGCGGCTGGCGAAAGAAGAGGGTATTCTTGCGGGCATCTCTTCCGGTGCCAACGTCTGGGCGGCAATCGAATTGGCAAAGCGTCCGGAAAACAAGGGAAAGATGATCGTGACGGTCGCCTGCTCGACAGGCGAACGCTATCTCAGCACCCCGCTGGCAGCGGAGGCGAAGGCCGAAGTCGGGGGATGAGGACAGTGTTTTTTTGGATAAAATACTTGTTGCGTTGCCAGGGGATTGACCGTATTAGTCCGGTGTCACAGGTCCAAACCGGACGCACGGGGTAAAAACAGTGCTTTTCGTATTTCGGTGCGGCGGTTCTCCCTAGATTCAAATTCTGATGGCGTTCAAGCCACACTTTTGGGGCGGTCCTTCGGACATAACACAGTCGAATTATGAGCAACAAGCCTAATGGCACACCGGACTACGGTTCCGGTTATTTGGAAATATCGGAGAAGGGCTTCGGTTTCCTCCGTTCCTCGGACAACCACTTTCAACCCAAACCGACAGACATTTTCGTCACGCCGGACACGATCAAGAAAAACTTCCTGCGCGAAGGTTCGCAGGTCGCCGGTCCGCTTCAACCGCCGCATCGGGGAACCAGCCCGCAACTGCGCGAAGTGGAAAAAGTCAATGGCATGGCGTTTTCCGAATATACCAAGGCCGTGCGGTTCGAGAACCTGACGACCATTGATCCGACGGAAAAGTTCCAGCTCGAAACCGCGCCTGATCTGGTTGAAACCCGCATTATTGACCTGGTCACACCCCTCGGCAAAGGCACGCGCGGATTGATCGTGGCGCCACCGCGGACGGGCAAGACGACCATTCTCAAACAGATCGCGAATGCCGTCACCGCGAACCATCCGGAGGTACACGCAATGGTGCTGCTCATCGATGAGCGGCCGGAGGAGGTCACGGATTTCCAGCGCTCGGTCAAAGCCGAGGTCGTGGCGTCATCGAACGACCAGGATCTGGAAACACACGTGCGCCTGTCGCGGTTCATGATCGAACGCTGCCGTCGCATGGTGGAGTCGGGCAAGGACGTGTTTGTGCTGCTGGATTCGCTCACTCGCGTGGCGCGCGCCTATAACAGCGTGCACGGCGGGAGCGGCCGCACGATGACCGGCGGCGTTGACGCTCGCGCCCTGGAAATTCCCCGGAAAATGTTCGCGTCGGCGCGCAAGATTGAAGGCGGCGGATCGCTGACCATCCTGGCAACGGCCCTCGTGGATACAGGCTCTCGCATGGACGAACTGATTTTTCAAGAGTTCAAAGGAACCGGCAACATGGAATTGATCCTCGATCGCAAGCTTTCCGACCGCCGGCTGTTTCCGGCCATTGACATTCCCAAAAGCGGCACGCGCAAGGAGGAAAAGCTTTTTCCACCGAAACATATCGAGGCCATTCGTAAACTGCGTCGAACGATGGTGGACTTGAATCCCGTGGAAGCGATGGAGACGCTCATCGCCGCGCTGAAAAAGCACAAGACGAATGAGGAACTGCTGGCGAAACTCGACAAAAGTTCCTGATTCGCGCGCGGGGCGACCACTCGCCGCGCCCAACGGGGTCGGCCGCGGAGGATCGGTGGTTTACTTTCAGAAAGGATTGTAGTTCCCTCGTTCCGGTGAAGGTGCCCGACAGGCCGAAGGCAAGATCGCTGTGTTCCCGACCCCCGCTTGAGCGGATGCTGCGGATTCACCAGGCGGTTCAGTCCGGCGGATATCCCAACGCCACTGCTCTCGCGGGTGAACTTGAAGTCAGCACCAAATCGATTTATCGCGACATCGAGTTCATGCGTGACCGCCTGGAGTTGCCGGTTGAATTCGACAGCGTGCGGAATGGGTTCCATTACACGGAGGAGGTCAGCGGCTTTCCCACCCTTCAGATCACCGAGGGGGAACTTTTCGCCTTGCTCGTCGCTGAAAAGGCCTTGCAGCAGTATCGCGGCACGACCTTCGAGAAGCCGCTCGTCAGCGCCTTCAAGAAAATGGCCGCGTCCCTGCCTGACACGGTGTCGTTGAACCTTGCCGACTGGGAGCAGACGATTTCCTTCCGCACAAGCGCGGAGCCGGTCTTGGACTTGAAAATCTTCGATACTCTTGCCAAGGCGACAGCCAATCGCAAACAACTCGAGCTGACCTACCGCAAGCCCGGGCGAAAGGAAACCGAGCCGCGCGTGGTTGACCCGTATCACCTGGCCAATATCAATGGCGAGTGGTTTCTTTTCGCCTACTGCCATCTGCGAAAGGACATCCGCACGTTTGTTCCGGCTCGGATTCTGGAGGCCACCGTCACCGGCAAGTCGTTCGTCCGTCCGCAGAAGTTTTCGTTGGAGAAGCGGTTGCGCGACAGTTTCGGAGTTGTCACCGGCGGTGATGAGTTTGACGTCGTGGTCCGTTTCGACGAACTGGCTGCCGATTACATCCGCGAAAAGCGGTGGCATCCTTCCCAACGGTTGGTCGAGTTGGAGGACGGCGGCGTTGAGTTGCGTTTGAGGCTTTCCAGTCTCGCGGAAATTCAACGGTGGATTCTGAGTTGGGGCGGCCGTGCCGTCGCGGTGGCTCCACGCGAACTGGCGGAGTCGGTCACCAGCGCCGCGCGCGCAATTGTCGAGCGCGCGGAGCGGGCCTGATCCGACGCAAGACCGGAGTACGCACGCGCCCGCGATTCGCGCAAAAAATGCTTGTCTGCATTTGCAAATCGAACGAAGCAGCGTAATATCATGGCATGGCTGAGCCAAAGAAGAAGTCCGTGCCGCCATCTCCAGCCGGCAAATCCCCGGCTGACGGCCCGGAGGTTTCTTCACCACTCGGCGGTCTGCTTCCGCGTGAGGAGTTGGATCGGCTTTCCGCCCTGCAGTTGACTGATCTTATCGTTGGCAAACTGCCGCCGCGCCACCCGGCCATCCTCGACATGGTCTATTTGCGCGAACGCATCGCATCCATTGAAGAAACAAACGAGGAGGCGCGCCAGGCGATCGAGAAGATGGACGCGATCATCGAGAAGCTGCGCTCTCCTGCTTTTCGCGTCGGCACGCTGCTGACTCTGATTCAACCGGACCAGGCCCACGTCTGCGTTGGTGGCACGGATTACGTCTGCCGTGTCGATCCACAGGTTCCGCTGTCCAGCCTGCAGGTCGGCCAACGCGTGTTGCTGAATGAGGCGTTTGCAGTGGTGCAGGGGCTTGGTTTCGACCGCAACGGCCCGATTGTCCGCATTGACGAATTGCTTTCCGACGGCCGTTTGCGCATTGGTCAGGAATCCGGCCTGATGCCGCTCGTTCTTCAACGCTCCGCCTTGTTGAGCAAGGAAAAGCTCAAGCCGGGCATGGACATCCGGCTTGATGTGAACCAACGGGTGGCGCTCGAGGTCATTGGGATTGGAAAGCGGGTTGAACGCTCGCTTGAGAACGTGACCGAGCTGCCGTGGTCGTCCATCGGGGGCCAGGAAGAGGCGGTGCAGGCGATTCGCGACACGATTGAACTGCCGTTCCTGCATCGGGACCTGTTCAAGCGATTCGAGCACACAGTGCCGAAGGGCTTCCTGCTCTATGGGCCGCCGGGTTGTGGCAAGACGCTGCTCGGGAAGGCGACCGCCTACAATTTGCGACAGCAAATAAAGACGCAAAGCGGCGTGGACCGGCCGGAATTCTTCCTCCATGTCAAAGGCCCGGAAATCCTGAACATGTGGGTGGGCGAATC
>Ga0134126_10005526_pt1 | contig 15801 bp, 14 predicted proteins | sample KB31752_FD_96881 | JGI IMG/M metagenome (GOLD analysis project Ga0134126, IMG submission 96881) | Terrestrial soil microbial communities with excess Nitrogen fertilizer from Kellogg Biological Station, Michigan, USA - KB3-175-2 | ecosystem: Environmental > Terrestrial > Soil > Unclassified ...
GCGAGTCCGCGGGCTCGTCGGCCGGGCACTGCAGGATCACGTCGTAGTGGCCGTCGGCGCCTGCCCACAGGGTCCGGCCCAGGCTGACCTCGCGGCCGGCCAGGCAGGACAGCTCGAGGGCGATGTGCTCGGCGACGTGGCCGAAGAAGGTGCCGCGGTCCAGGGCGGATAGGAAGCCGCCCGGCCGCCCAGCCGCGCAGTGGTGCCCCGCGAGCCCCGGCAGCAGCCGGGTCAGCCGCTGCGCCAGGCCGGGGTAGTCGGTGGTCTCCCGCCCGGTCAGCTCGTCCAGCTCCAGCCGGGCGACGCTCACCGGGCTGGCCGTGTAGACGTTCGGGCCGCTGAGATGGCGCAGGTCAGTGCAGCGCACGGGGTTCCCTCCGGGTCAGTACCGGTCGTGCCCGGGCCCGATGGCCGGGGTCCGCGTGGCGAAGTCGAACAGGCATCCGGCGGGCAGCAGGTGCAGCCGCACGCCGAACAGGGTGATCGGGTCGCAGTCGCCCGCCGCGTGCACGACGGTGGCGTCCTCGGCGTCCACCACCGTGACCACGCCGGTGCCGATGACTTCGAAGACGCTGGCCTCCCGGCTGCCCTCGACCAGGATCCCGGTGTTCTCGTCGATGCCGATGCCCAGGTGGTCGGGGTCCAGCGCGACCGCGCTGAGCAGCCGCGGCAGCCGTCCGCGCTCGCCGAAGTGCATGTCGATGAGCGACTTGGGGACCAGGCCCAGGCCGGGGCCGGTACGCACGGCGGCGGCCGAGACGTCGGCGCCGTTGCCGCCCAGGATCATGGCGTGGCCCAGGGCGGTGGCGCCGGCACTGGTCCCGGCCACGACCAGGCCGCAGGCCAGCCGCTGGCGCAGCACGTCGGCCGAGCGCGAGCCGACCAGGGTGCGCAGCCGGGCCTGGTCGCCGCCGCTGAAGAACACGCCCGTGGCGCCGGCCAGCGTGGTCACGGCCTGATCGCTGTCGGCGTCGGCGCGGCCGTGCATGCGCAGCTCGGTGAGCCGGTGCACGCCGAGCTTGCGGAACACCTGCTCGTAGTCGGCGCGCACCTGATCGGGCTGGCCGGTGGCGGTGGTGACCAGCACGATGCGCGCCTGCTCGCCGCCGCACAGCTCAGCGAAGCGCTCCAGCAGCCCGGCGCCGCAGCATTTGTCCTCGGCGCCCCCGATGATGAGCAGGCGGCCGGGAGATCCCCCGTCGTCCACGTTCTCGCCCTCGTCCCGTCCGCTTGCGCTCTGGGCTGAGTGACCCTCGACGCTTCAGTTACCCGCAGTGACGAAACGTCTAACACTGACTACAACGAGTAATAAATGGCGACCGCGGATCGAGGGGCGCGGCGCCGCCTTGACTGAGGAACGAGGAGCGAGGTACGAGTGACGAGGGAAGGCGGTGCCCTGGAAAGTGCCGGGGAGGTGGGCGGGGCCCTGGGGGGAGCAAATAAGCAGAGTCAGGCCCCGTTGGGCTGGCGGGTGGCGCGGCGCGGGGCCGAGCGCGGCCGGGACAGCTCCTCGGGGAGCTGGAGCAGGGGGTTCGAGGCGCTGGCGACCACGTCGCTGGCGATGTCGATGACCTTGCGGCCGCGGTTCCGCGCCGCGGTCCTGAGCTGCTCGAACGCCTGCCGGGGCTTGATCCGGTGGCGCTCGGCCAGTACGCCGATGGCCTGCTCCACGCGGACCCTGGCCAGCAGCGCGTGCTCCAGCTGGCTGACGGTAGCTCGCAGGCGCCCGGTCTCGCCGGACTGCTGGTCGCCGGCGGGCTTGCGGGCCAGCTGGCCGCCGACGCCGCCCTGCTCGGCGGCGAGGAGGTCGGCCAGGATCATGGCCGAGGTCAGGTCGGGGACGTCATCCCCGCCGACCCGCCAGCCGTCCTTGGTCCGCCGCACGACCGCGTCGTCCGAGATCGCGGCCATCTCACCCGTGCCGTCCAGCCCGGCCTTGGGTTCTGGCTGCAGGTCCTGGGCTTCGGAGATCCTGTGCTCGCCCGTGGTCATTTCACTGCCGCAAGCTCGTTGAGCCGCTGCTTGACCTGGGCCGCGGACGGGTTGGTCATGGCACTGCCGTCCGGGAACACCACGGTGGGCACGGTCTGGAACCCGCCGTTGACGGACATCACGAAGTCGGCCGCGGCAGCATCCTCTTCGATGTTGATCTCGGCCATCTCGATGCCCTCGCGTGCCAGCTGGCTCTTGAGCCGCTTGCAGAAGGCACACCACGTGGTGGTGTACATGGTGAGCGGCTGTGCCATCGGGTGCTCCCCCTCCGCGTGCCGTTACGAACTGCACATTACTAACACTTCCGAGCGCCAGGTACTTCCCGCGCGTACCGCTGCTTCGCGGGACTACGAGGCCCGCGCAGCACCTGCCAGCGTAGGCGAGCGCCCGGACAGGCGGCGCGGGGAGCCCCGCACTGCCGTCACTGCCATTGGAAGCCAAGCCGCCCCGCGACACAAGCGGCACAGGCCAGGCGGTTCGGCCCGCCGGGCAGGCGGCTCGCTGCCCGCGGTGACGGTGCCATGCGGGAAGATGACCGCTGGGACTCGTGGAGGTGGCCAAGTGGATGCCCTGGAGCGGGCCGGAGCGCTGGAGCGGGCCGGAGCGCTGGAGCGGGCCGGGGAGGTGGAGCGGGCCGGGGAGGTGGAGCGGGCCGGGGAGGTGGAGCGGGCCGGGGAGGCGGGCGGGGGCGGGGCGGAGGCCGTGCTCGGCTTGCTCGATCCCGAGCAGCGCGCCGTGGCCCTGGCCGGGCGCGGGCCGGTGTGCGTGCTCGCGGGCGCGGGCACCGGCAAGACCCGCGCGGTGGCCCACCGGATCGCCTACAACGCCGCCATCGGCGTCGTCGACCCGGCCCGGGTGCTGGCCGTGACCTTCACCACCCGGGCGGCCGGCGAGCTGCGCGGGCGGCTGCACGAGCTGAGCCGGGTCGTGCCCGAGGCGGGCCTGGAGCGGGTCCAGGCCCGGACCTTCCACGCCGCCGCGCTGCGCCAGCTCACCCATTTCTGGCCCGCCACCGTGGGCGGGCCGGCCCCGCAGGTGCTGGAGTCCAAGATCGGGCTGGTCTCCGAGGCGGCGAAACGGCTGCGGCTGTCGGCCGGGCTGCCCGAGCTGCGCGACGCCGCCGCCGAGATCGAGTGGGCCAAGGTGACCCAGGTCCGGCCGGACGACTACGCCGAGGCCAGCGAGAAGGCCGGCCGCAGCGGGCCGTTCCCGGCCGATCAGCTGGCCCGGCTGTTCGCCGGCTACGAGGACCTGCGGCGCGACAAGCACCTGGTCGACTTCGAGTCGGTGCTCGAGCTCACCGCCGCCATCCTGGCCGAGCACCCGGCCGCCGCCACCACCATGCGGGACCGGTACTCCTCGTTCGTGGTCGACGAGTTCCAGGACGTCAACCCGCTGCAGAAGCTGCTGCTCGAGGCGTGGCTGGGGAACCGGGACGACGTGTGCGTGGTCGGCGACCCGCGCCAGACCATCTACTCGTTCACCGGGGCCACCCCGGCCTACCTGCGCGGCTTCGCGGCCGAGTTCCCCGGCGCCACGGTCATCGAGCTGGTCCGCAACTACCGGTCCACGCCCCAGGTGGTGGCGCTGGCCAACGAGCTGAGCCAGGCCAGGGCGGGCGTCCCGGCGCTGGGCGGGGCGCCGCTGGCGGCCCAGCGGGAGGCCGGCCCGCACCCGGTGTTCACCGAGTACCCGGACGACCCGGCCGAGGCGACGGGAGTGGCCCGGCGCATCGCCCGGCTGATCTCCTCGGGCACCCCGGCCAGCCAGATCGCCGTGCTGGTCCGCACCAACGCTCAGACCCAGGCCTACGAGCAGGCGCTGGCTAGCGCCGGGGTGCCGTTCCTGGTCCGCGGGGCGGAGCGGTTCTTCGAGCGGCCCGAGGTGCGCCAGGCGGTCGCCCTGCTGCGGGCCGCGTCCCGCTCGGTGTCCTCGGGCGACGACCCGGCCAGCCAGGTCCGGCCGGTGCTGGCCGGGCTCGGGCTGACCCGCGAGCCGCCGGTGGGCCGGGGCACCGCGCGCGACCGCTGGGAGTCGCTGGAGGCGCTGGCCCAGGTGGCCGAGGACTTCTTCGCCGGCGCCCCCGACGCCAGCCTGGCCGACCTGGCCGGCGAGCTGATGCTGCGCAGTGCCACCGGGCGGGTCCCGGCCAGGGTCTCGGGAATGGAGGGCATCACCCTCGGCTCCCTGCACGCCAGCAAGGGCCTGGAGTGGAACGTCGTGTTCCTGGCCGGGCTGGCCGAGGGCACGCTGCCGATCATCTACGCCCACACCGACGAGGCCATCGCCGAGGAGCGGCGGCTGCTGTACGTCGGGGTCACGCGGGCCCGCGAGCGCCTGTACCTGTCCTGGGCGCTGGCCCGGTCGCCCGGCGGCCGCGCCACCCGCAAGCCCTCACGATTCCTGCACGGCCTCCGGAGCCGGCATGCGGCCCGCTAGCCCGGCGCCGCGCCCCCTACAGACTGGCGGTGGACTCCCATCATGAGCAAGGCGCTCGACGAGGTGGTCGACCTGCTCAACCTGGAGCAGATCGAGCTGGACATCTTCCGCGGCCGCAGCCCGGCCGGGGAGCGGCGGCAGCGGGTCTTCGGCGGCCAGGTGGCCGGCCAGGCCCTGGTCGCGGCCGGCCGCACCGTGCCCGAGGACCGGCCCGTGCACTCGCTGCACGCCTACTTCATCCGGCCCGGCGATCCGGCCGTGCCGCTGGTCTACCTGGTCGAGCGGGTACGGGACGGCCGGTCGTTCACCACTCGAAGGGTCTCAGCGGTGCAGCACGGCAAGACGATCTTCACGCTGTCGGCGTCCTTCCACTACGGCGAGATGGGCGTCGAGCACGCCGAGGTCATGCCCGACGTACCGCCGCCTGACCAGGTCGAGCCCACCTCCGAGCGCTACCGCCGGATGTTCGGCGACAAGTTCGCCGACTACGCCCGCGACAACCCCATCGAGATGCGGCACGTCGGCCCGCTCGCCATCGAGGCCCAGAAGGACCCGGCGCTGCGCTCCAACCACAGCCGGGTCTGGCTGCGGGCCGACGGCGACCTGCCCGACGACCCGCTGCTGCACGTGTGCCTGATGACCTACGCCTCGGACATGACCCTGCTGGACACCGTGCTGCTGGCCAGCGGCCGGTCGTTCATGGACGGCAGCACCACCGGGGCCAGCCTGGACCACGCCATGTGGTTCCACCGTCCGTTCCGGGCCGACCGCTGGCTGCTGTACGCGACGCACGCGCTGAACGCCAGCGGCGCCAGGGGCCTGGCGCGCGGTGAGGTGTACACCGAGGACGGCATTCTCGTGGTATCCGTGGTGCAGGAGGGGCTCATTCGCTCGGTCTCTCGAACACCATGAAAGCCCAGGTCAAAAAAGGGTTGCTCCCCTGTCAGGGGCGTAGGATAAGGTTTCGTCATGTCCAAGCGGGCCTAGCCAAGCAGAAGGAGGTGCCCGTCGTGCTGAACATGATCTCGGATCTCGAGATGACTCCGGTCGAGACCACGCAGAAGCCGCTGCCGCGTTTCGGCATGGGTGCCTGCCTGCCCGTGCCCAGGACCGCCGCTACGCACGCTAGCCAGAGCGCCGTCGCCTACCAGCGACCGTCCGCTTGTGCTGCCCCCGCCACCGGCATGGGCCAGCACTTCGGCCTGACCGTGTCCGGTCGGGTCGTCGGCAGCGCCGGCAGTGCCTTCAGCAACCAGCAGTCCGCCTACAACAAGACCCTCACCATCGCCGATGGCGCTGGTGACCTGGGTCCGCATCCGGTGAGGGAACCGGTCTAAACAGACCGGCCAGATCCCCTCCAGGCCGCGGACCCGAAACAGGGTCCGCGGCCTTATCTATGTGAGGCCACCGGTTTTGTCAGACGCGTGAGAGACGCTGAGACGAGAAACACGAGAGGGGATGGCACCGATGCAGTGGCCCGGCACCACGGCAGTGCTGGAGGGAACGGCGCCGCACGAGGGCGAGTTCGCGGAGACAGCCATGAGGCGGGACGGCATCGTCCAGCCGCAGGATGGCGGCGGAGTGGCGATGGTGAGCGTGACCGGTGGCCTCGAGCTGCCGTGCCGCGAGGACCCGGAGCTGTTCTTCGCTGAATCACCCGAGGACGTGGAGTTCGCTAAGTCCCTGTGCAGGGGATGCGCGGCCAGGATGGCCTGCCTGGCCGGCGCGGTCGAGCGGCGTGAGCCCTGGGGAGTATGGGGCGGCGAGCTGTTCCTCCGCGGAGAAGTCGTGCCCTACAAGCGGCCTCGGGGACGTCCCCGCAAGGCGACTGTGGCCGCCTGACCCGCGTCTGCCCAGGCGGCAGGCGCCGGACGATGACGACGAGAGCGGTGGAAAAGAACCATGCATAGCATCCAGGAACAAGCAAGGGAGCGACAACGACAGCTGCTGAGCTCGGCGACCAGCCAGCACGGCAGCCACCAGGTCAGGAAGCTGAGCCGCGCGGCCCGACGGGCCGAGCGAGCCGAGCGTCAGCTGTCACGCAGCTGGCACCTGGCCCTGCAGCGGCGAGCGGAGCTGACCGAGCTCGCCGACATGTGGCAGTAGGCAGCTGACGCCGCAGCGCTACTCGCCAGAACTCGCTAGCAGATGGCCGGGAGGCTCGGGGGCCTCCCGGCCATCGAGTTCTTCCCGGTCATCCAGCTCGTCCAGGCTGGCCGGGTCGCTTGGCACGGGGGTCGGGTCGCCCGGCACGGCGCTGGCGTCGCCCGTCATCGGGCCGTAGCCCGGCATCCACCTCAGCACCTCGGCCCGGAACGGGCCCTCGCACTCCAGCTGGCACAGCACTCCGATGCCCGCCGTGGACACCCGGTGAATCAGCACGAACGACGGCGGCAGGTTGAGCTGGCGAGCCACGTTCGACGACCTGCGGTCCGCCACCCGGGTCGCCTCCTCCCGCAGCCACTCCCGGGTGAACTTGAACCGCTCCACCCGAGACGGCTCCGCCAGCGGGGCCAGGAACGCGTGCAGCGCCTCCAGGTCCACGCTCACCCCGTCGCGCAGGAACCCGTTCTCGCGCAGCACCCGCTCCACCATCTCGATGTTGCCGTCGGTGTGCATCAGCCACAGCAGCTCGCCGAAGAACGTCGGGAACCCGCCCGGCAGCCGGTCCACCGCGCCGAAGTCCAGCACCCCCAGCCGCCCGTCGTCCAGCAGCCGGAAGTTGCCCGGGTGCGGGTCCGCGTGCAGCATCCCGGCGCGTGACGGCCCCGAGAACATCAGCCGGACCAGCCGGATGCCTGCCCGGTCGCGCTGTTCCTGGGTCCCCTCCGAGATGATCCGGGCCAGCGGCGTGCCGTCCATCCACTCCGTGACCAGCGTGTGGTCCGTCGCCGCGATCACCTGCGGCACGAAGATGTCCGGGTCGTCCGCGTAAGCATCCGCGAACGCCTGCTGCGACTGCGCCTCCAGGCGGTAGTCCAACTCCTCCGCCACCCTGGCCCGCAGTTCCTCAAGCAGCGGCTTGGTGTCCAGCCCCGGCATCAGCACCCCGAACAGCCGTGCGATGCGGCTGAGCTGGGTGAAGTCGTTGTTCAGCGCCTTGCCCGCGCCCGGGTACTGGATCTTCACCGCCACCGGCCGGCCGTCGGTCCAGACCGCCCGGTGCACCTGCCCGATCGACGCCGCCGCCGCCGGCCGGTCGTCGAACTCCGCGAACTTCTCCCGCCAGTCCTCACCGAGATCCTCGGCCAGGACCCGGTGGACCGTGGCGGCCGGCAGCGGCGGGGCCGACTCCTGCAGCCGGGTCAGCGTCGCCCGGTACGGCCCGGCGATCTCCGGCGGCAGCGCCGCCTCGAAGATCGACAGGGCCTGGCCCAGCTTGAGCGCCCCGCCCTTGAGCTCGCCCAGCACCTTGAAAATCTGCTCGGCGGTGCGCTGCTGGATCTCCTGCGCCACTATCTCCGCAGGTCGGCCACCCAGTCTTTTGCCCAGCCCCAGCGCGGTGCGGCCGGCCAGGCCGACCGGCAGCGTGGCTAGCTTCGCGGTGCGCGTCACGGCGCGGCGGGGGAGATCACTCACGATCCCTATTGTCGGTGACCGAACGCAGTTCCGGGTACCGTCGCCACGCCGCGCCCCCCTTCAGCCGTGGATGTCCGCCCGCGCAACCGCCGATCGAAGTCCCGTTGGTATGGCCAATGTCATACCAACGGGACATTTAAGCCGGACTTCCACCAGCGGCTAAGCCGGGCTTCCGCCGACCGCGAGTCTCTCGCGCCCGCCGTTCACCACGCGCCACGCGCTGCCTCGGCTCACCGACGCCGGTCCGCCTGCGGGCGCCGCGTCAGCCTCACCAGTCCCACGGGCCACGGCGGTCGGGGAGTGCTCCTCATGGATGCGTACTTAGCTACAGCGGGGTGTAGCTAAGGACGCATCCATAGCCCGGTCTGTAGGCAGGAGCGGGCTGGCGGGGCGCGGCGGCGCCGACGGGGCGGGTTAGCGGGGGCGGGTGCAGGGGCAGGCGGGGTGGGGCGGCCAGGTGCGGCGGCGCCATTGCCAGCCGGGGAGTTCTAGCTCCAGGGTGCCGTTCTCGGCCGGGGCATGCGCCGGGTCGCGGTCCAGATAGGCCAGCGCCTGGACGGCGGCCTGGGCGGCCACGGCGGCGGCCAGGGCCGCGTCGCAGGCGGGCAGGCCGGCGGGCTGGCCAACGAGCTGGGCCAGGATCAGCGGCCAGGCTGGATCCAGGTCGCTGCGAGTGAGATGCAGGCAGCGCAGGCAGCTCGTCCGGCCGGGCCGGACCATGGGCCCCACGATCCCGATGGCCTCCTCGGCGCTGGCAGCCAGATGAGCCACCCCGGCGCGCATGAGCCACCCGGCCAGCTCCGGCTGCTGATAGCCCACCAGGACGGCTAGGTCGGGCAGCACCGGCCGCCCACGCCGCCGCCATCCTCCGCCTGCCCCCGCGCCCGCCGTGCCGGACATCCTCGAGCCCGCCGTGCCAGCCACCGCCGAACCAGCCGAGTCGGTCGTCCCCGACGCGGCCGAGTCACTCGGTGCCGCGGTACGCGCCGCCTCGCCCTGGGTCGGATGGCGGGCGTCGGCCATGGTCGGACCGGGGGTGGCGGGGCCGGGGAGGTGGACGTCGTCGCAGGTGGTGACGTGGCCCACGCCGGAGGTGGTCAGGATGTCGGCCAACGTGGCGGCCAGGCGGCCGGGGCCGTAGATCTGCACCCGAGCCGCGTCGCGGCGGGCTAAGACGGCCGCGCCCGCGTCCGAGCAGCCGCGGGCCAGCGCGGCGGTGGCTAACTCGGCCCGGAGTCGGCGGCGCTGCTCCTGGGTCAGCGCGGCCAGCGCGGCGGCCGGGAAGTCGTCCAGCACCCCGCCCGCGGCGAGCAGGGTCAGTATCTGCTCCGTCACCGGCGCGGGAACGCCCTGCTCGCGAGCTGAGGCGATCACCTGTCCCCGGTCCCGGCTGCCGTCCAGCAGGCCGATGACGACGGCCGCGCCGCCCATCCCGGTCAGCGCGATAGCCCGGCGAGGATCGACGCCGATCTGCACGGTTTCCCGGTCCCGCCAGACGGGCCGCAGGCCGGCTTTCAGCGCTGGTCTCACGCTCCGCAGCGTCGCATCACCCTCGGACACTCTGACCGGTTTATCCGGAACGAAAACCATGATCAGTTTGTTGTTGCGAAGGCCAGTTTTGCCGTACTGGCTTTCCTAGACAGAGAGCTTCTTCTTGACTGACCGACTGATCGTCCGTGGCGCCCGTGAGCACAATCTGCGGAGCGTCGATCTTGACCTGCCTCGCAACGCCCTGATCGCATTTACCGGTTTGTCCGGGTCGGGGAAGTCGAGCCTGGCTTTCGACACGATCTTCGCCGAGGGACAGCGGCGGTATGTGGAGTCGCTGTCGGCATATGCCCGGCAATTCCTGGGTCAGCTGCACAAGCCGGACGTGGACGGCATCGAGGGGTTGTCCCCGGCGGTGTCGATCGATCAGAAGTCGGCGTCGCGCAATCCGCGGTCGACGGTCGGCACGGTCACCGAGATCTATGACTACCTGCGGCTGTTGTGGGCGCGCATCGGGCACCCGCACTGCCCGGTGTGCGGGGCGCCGATCAGCCGGCACACGCCGCAGCAGATCGTGGACGCGATCCTGGAACTGCCGGAGGGCACTCGATTCCACCTGCTGGCGCCGGTGGCGCGCGCGGACGTGGCGGACTACGGACAGCTGTTCGCCGACCTTCAGGTCAAGGGCTTTGCCCGAGTACGGGTGGACGGCACGGTGTATCCGCTGGTCGAGCCGCCGGAGCTGAGGGCGGGGGAGGACCACGCCATCGAGGTGGTGGTGGACCGGCTGACGGCGCGGGCCTCGAGCCGGCAGCGCATCACGGACTCGGTGGAGACGGCGCTGCGGCTGGCGGACGGTGTGGTCATGCTGGACCTAGTTGACCTGGCGGAGGACGACCCGGGCCGTCGGCCGATTTATTCGGAGGCGCTGACCTGCCCTAACGGTCATCCGCTGGCGGTGGAGGAGATCGAGCCGCGGTCGTTCTCGTTCAACTCCCCGTTCGGTGCCTGCCCGGCCTGCACCGGACTGGGGGTGCAGCGGGAGGTGGACGAGGAGCTGATCGTGCCGGACGGCGGCCTGACGCTGGCGCAGGGCGCCATCGCGCCGTGGGCCCGCCGGCAGGAGCGTGACTACTTCCAGCGGCTGCTGGGGGGCGTGGCGCAGGCGCGCGGGTTCGACCTGAGCACGCCGTGGGACGAGCTGCCGGAGGACGCCCGGACGGCGGTGCTGCACGGCACGGGCGACCGGGTGCACATCAGCTACCAGACGCGGTCGGGCCGGGATCGGTCCTATTTCGTCACCTTCGAGGGTGTGCTGCCTTGGCTGGAGCGCAGGCACGCGGAGGCCGAGTCGGACGCGGAGCGCGAGCAGTTCGAGGTGTTCATGCGCGAGGCGCCGTGCCCGGGCTGCGCGGGTGCCCGGCTGCGGCCGGAGGCGCTGGCCGTGACGGTGCAGGGCCGGTCGATCGCCGAGGTGGCGGCGCTGTCGCTGGGCGAGGCGGCGAGCTGGCTGGGAGGACTGGAGCTGACCGAGCGCGAGGCGCTGATCGGCGCGCGGGTGCTGCAGGAGATCCGGGCCCGGCTGGGCTTCCTGACCGACGTGGGGCTGGATTACCTGTCGCTGCACCGGGCGTCGGCGACGCTGGCGGCGGGGGAGGCGCAGCGGATCCGGCTGGCAACGCAGCTCGGCTCGGGGCTGGCCGGGGTGCTGTACGTGCTGGACGAGCCGTCGGCGGGCCTGCATCAGCGGGACAACCACCGGCTGATCGAGACGCTGCTGCGGCTGCGCGACCTGGGCAACACGGTGATCGTCGTGGAGCACGACCAGGACACGATCCGGGCGGCGGACTGGGTAGTGGATGTCGGGCCAGGCGCGGGCGAGCAGGGCGGCCAGGTGGTGGTCAGCGGGACGGTTGATGACCTGGAGCGGTCACCGGAGTCGGTCACCGGCGCGTACCTGTCGGGGCGCCGGCGCATCGAGGTGCCGCGGCGGCGGCCTCATCAGGATGGCCACGAGCTGGTCGTGACGGGCGCGCGGGAGCACAACCTGCGCGACATCGACGTGGCCGTGCCGCTGGGTCAGCTGGTGGCGGTCACCGGCGTCTCGGGCTCTGGCAAGTCCTCGCTGGTCAGCGACGTGCTGTACCCGGCGCTGGCGAACCGGCTGAACGGGGCCCGCCTGGCGCCTGGCCGGCACACCAGGGTCACCGGCGTCGACCAGCTCGACAAGGTGGTGGGCGCCGACCAGTCACCGATCGGGCGGACGCCGCGGTCTAACCCGGCCACCTACACGGGCGTGTTCGACCACATCAGGAAGCTGTTCGCGCAGACGGCCGAGGCCAAGGTGCGCGGCTATCAGGCGGGCCGGTTCTCGTTCAACGTCAAAGGCGGGCGGTGCGAGAACTGCCAGGGTGAGGGCACGATCCGGATCGAGATGAGCTTCCTGCCCGACGTGTACGTGCCGTGCGAGGTGTGCCAGGGCAGGCGCTACAACCGGGAGACGCTGGACGTGCACTACAAGGGCAAGACGATCAGCGAGGTCCTGGACATGACCGTGCGGGAGGCGGCGGAGTTCTTCCGGCCGGTGGACCGGATAGCGCGGCACCTGCGGGCGCTGGAGGCGGTCGGGCTAGGCTACGTGCGGCTGGGCCAGCCGGCGACGACGCTGTCGGGCGGCGAGGCGCAGCGGGTGAAGCTGGCCGCGGAGCTGCACCGGCGCTCGACCGGCCGGACGATCTACGTGCTGGACGAGCCGACGGCCGGGCTGCACGCCGAGGATGTGCGCAAGCTGCTCGGGGTACTGCAGTCGCTGGTGTCCATGGGCAACACGGTGCTGGTGGTCGAGCACAACCTGGACGTGATCAAGAGCGCGGACTGGATCATTGACCTGGGGCCGGACGGCGGGCCGGAGGGCGGCCAGGTGGTCGCCCAGGGCACCCCGGAGGAGGTGGCCCAGGTGGCGGCCTCGCACACGGGGCGGTTCCTGCGGCCGCTGCTGGGCCAGCCCGAGGCCGGCGACGGCCCGGCCGAGCCGGGGGACTGGCCGACCGCCGCCTGAGGCGGCGGCCAGCCAGCACCAGGGTCAGCCGGGCTCCGGGCCTTTCTCGTCGCTGTCCTCGGGCCCTGGGGTGTCCTCCGGCCTTGGGGTGTCCTCGGGCCCTTTGGTGTCCTCCGGCCCTGGCGTGTCCTGGCTGACCGAGTTCTCCAGGTCGGAGATGTCCAGCTCCGGGCGGCCCCGCACGAAACCGTCCGGGTCGTCGAAGTCATCCGCCGTGGGCAGCAGGTCGGGGTGGGCCCAAACCGCGTCGCGGCCGGACGTGCCCCGCTCCTGGCTCAGTCCCTGCCAGATGATGGCCGCCTCGCGCAGCCGCCTCGGCCGCAGCTCCAGGCCGACCAGCTCGGCGAACGTCCGCTCGGCCGGGCCGCCCGCGGCCCGGCGGCGCCGGATGGCCTCGGCCAGCGCGTCGGCCTGGGGCAGCCGGTTCTGGGCCGCGATCCCGACCACGGTGGCCACCCAGCCCTCGATCAGGGCCAGCATGGTCTCCAGCCGGGCCAGGGCGGTCTTCTGCTCGGGGGTGTCCTCGGGCTGGAACAGGGCCGCGCCGGACAGGGCCTCGTTGAGGGCCTCGGGGTTGGACGGGTCGATCTGCGGCATGACATCGCGCAGCGCGGCCGCGTCGACCTTGATGCCGCGCGCGTAGTCCTCGATCGCGCCGAGCAGCCGGGCCCGCAGCCAGGGCACGTGAGCGAACAGCCGGTGGTGGGCCGCCTCGCGCAAGGCCAGGAACAGCCGCACCTCGTCCTCGCTGACCTCCAGCCCGGACCCGAAGGCACGAACGCCCGCCGGGAGCAGGGCCGCGGTGCCGGCCGGGCCGAGCGGCAGGCCCACGTCGGTGGAGCTGACAACCTCCTCGGCCAGGTTGCCGATGGCCACGCCGGCCTGGCCGCCAACCATCATCCCGCCGATGCGGCGCATCATGTCGCCCAGGCCGCCGAGCGCGCCCAGGCCGCCGGTCATGGCGGTCATGGCGGCGCGCATCTCGGGCGGCAGGTCGGCGGTGAGCTCGGCCGGGTTATCGCCGAGCATCCCGCCCATGGCCTCGACCTGCCGGGACACGATCGGGTCGCAGAGCTTGGACCAGATCGGCAGGGTGGCCTCCACCCACTCCGAGCGGCTCCAGGCCTGGACGGAACGGATCCCGCTGGGGAACTCGGTCGCGTCCTCCAGCCACAGGTCGGCCAGCCGGAGTGCCTCGGTGACCTGGCTGCGCTCCTTGTCGAGCACGCTCGGATCACCCTTGGCGGCCACCGCCTGCCGGGCCATATTCTTGGCCAGGTCCCAGTTAACCGGGCCGCCTTGCCACGACATCAGGTCGGCGAACTGCCGCAGCGCGTCCGCGAGCTGCTGCGGGTCGCCCAGCGGGCCCAGCGGGCCGCCGGCGCCCTGGCCTCCGGAACCTGAGCCGCCGGAGCCCGATCCTCCCGAACCGGAGCCTCCGGAGCCCTCATCGGAGTTGCCAGGCAGGCCAAAGCCGAAGGGAGGGTCAGTCATCTCCGTGGCCTCTCAGGCAGGATGGAAGAGTCCATGTTGGCCAAGCTATCCCGGGAGCGATGGGTCGTGAGCAACCGAGATGCCGAGGTTCGCCGTGGGCGGAGCCCGCGACGGGCCCGTACCGGCCATCCGACGGCGCCCGAAGCGGAGTTCCCGCCCCCGGCCAGGCACGAGCTACGGCCGAGCGGCGAACCGGGCGCCGAGCCCGATGGCGCGCGGCCGGTGGTGGCCGTCACCGGGGCCGCTCGCGGCCTCGGCCACGCCCTGACCTCGCGGCTGGCCGACGGCGCCCGCATCGGCCGGGTGATCGCCATCGACGACCACCGGGGCGACACCACAGGCGTCACCTGGCGGGTCACCGACGTCCGCGATCCGGCCCTGGCCGGGCGGCTGACCGGGGTCGACGTGGTCGTGCACACCGACCTGGACCTGGCCCCCGAGACCGACTCCCGGCAGCGGCGCACGTTCAACGTCCGCGGCGCCCAGACGGTCCTGACCGCGGCGGCGGCCGGCGGCGTGGGCCGGGTCGTGCTGGTGACCAGCGCGATGGTCTACGGGGCCCGGCCGGACAACCCGGTGCCGCTGGCCGAGGACGCGCCGCTGGGCGCCGACCAGGACGGCAGCGTGGTGGGGGACCTGCTGGAGATCGAGCAGCTGGCGCAGCGCTCGGCCCGGGCCCATCCCGGCATGGCCGTCACGGTGGTCCGGCCCGCGGCGCTGGTCGGCGAGGGCGTCGACACCCTGATCACCCGCCACTTCGAGGCCCCGCGCCTGCTGACGGTCAAGGGCAGCGTGGCTCGCTGGCAGTTCTGCCACGTCGATGACCTGGTCTCGGCCCTGGAGCTGGCGGCGGAGGGCGAGGTCACCGGCGCCTTCGCGGTGGGCTGCGATGGCTGGCTGGAGCCCGATCAGCTGGAGGAGCTCACCGGCCTCAAGCGGATCGAGCTGCCGGCCGGCCTCACGTTCGCCACCGCGCAGCGGCTGTACCGGGCCGGGATCACCCCGGCCCCGGTCAACGACCTGCACTTCGTGGTCTACCCGTGGGTGGTGGACTGCCAGGCGCTGCGGACCGCGGGCTGGCATCCGAGCTACGACAACTCGGCGGCGGTCGGCGTGCTCCTGGACCAGCGGGCCGGGCATCACGCCGTGGCCGGACGCCGCCTGGGCCGCAAGGACGCCACCATCACCGCCGCGGCCGGGGCCGGGGCCACGGTGGCCGTCATCGGCACCGCCGCCATCGTCAGGAACGCCCGGCGCCGCCGCCGCACCTGACCCGCGAGTGACAGGGTTCAGGCTGGGGGGCGGTAACTTGGCTCAGTGACAGTCATCCGGATGGCCGAGTTCCGCGACACGCCTCTGTCGGTGGACGAGGTGCGCGCGGCCGTCGCCAGCCCGGCCGCCGGGGCGATCGCCCTGTTCGTGGGCACGGTGCGCGACCATGACCAGGGCCGCGGGGTGTCCGCGCTGGCCTACAGCGCCCATCCGTCGGGCGCCGCCGAACTGCAGCAGGTGGCCGAGAAGGTGGCCGACCGGTTCCAGGTGCGGGCCCTGGCCGCCGTGCACCGGGTGGGCGACCTGGAGATCGGCGACATCGCCGTGGTCGTGGCCGCCGCCGCCGACCACCGGGACGAGGCCTTCGCGGCCTGCCGGGCGCTGATCGAGGACGTGAAGTCGGACGTACCGGTCTGGAAGCACCAGCGCTACGCCGACGGCCAGAGCGAGTGGGTGAACAGTGCCTAGGCCGGCAGGCC
>Ga0134126_10005528_pt1 | contig 15799 bp, 10 predicted proteins | sample KB31752_FD_96881 | JGI IMG/M metagenome (GOLD analysis project Ga0134126, IMG submission 96881) | Terrestrial soil microbial communities with excess Nitrogen fertilizer from Kellogg Biological Station, Michigan, USA - KB3-175-2 | ecosystem: Environmental > Terrestrial > Soil > Unclassified ...
GTGACTGTGCTAGGTGGTTTCGCCGAAAAGAACGGTATTCCACAGGTCAAAAATGCAGAATTCAAGGAAAAAGAGGAGAACACGTCTGCGAGGAACCTTATTTGCTTCCTTCAACGGCTTCCCTTGCAATACCACTCCGATCATGCAACTGAGGCCTTATTGTCCGCCGGTGATTAACCTACTCCAGCCTCAGTGCCTGGACAGGCTCAATTCTGCATGCTCGGAACGCGGGTATGGCGCTGGCGATTACTGCCGTCAGCAAAAGACTGGCGGACATTGCCAGAAACACGCCGGGGTCCAGCGGGCCAGTTCCATACAAGATTGACCTGATCAACATGCCTGCTGTCGCACCACCTGCCAGCCCTAAAACAAGTCCAATGGCAACGGGACGCATCCCATCAACCAGAACCAGTCGCAATACCTCGCTTCGCTGTGCGCCCAGGGCCATGCGAATCCCAATTTCAGAGGCGCGCTGCGTCACAAGGTATGAGAGCACCCCGTACAAGCCCACGGACGCCAACATCAGCGAGAGCACAGCAAACGCCAGCACAAGCGATGCGCTGAAGTTCTTGCTTGCAGTGGCCTCTCCGATGATCTGCTGCATCGTGCGGACCCTGTAAGCCGGCATCTCAGGGTCTAGAGCTGAAATCTGTCTCTGGATAGGCAAGGCCAGGCTGAGAGGTTCGACAGCCGCCCGCACCACGATCGTCGCCACGCTGTCCAACATGGGATCACCGTTCAGGATGCACCGATAGATGGTGGCCTTGACCGGCTGGCCAACTTCATGAAGCGTGTCTCCTACAACCCCGATGATTTCGTATATGTCCTGCGTGTTCCCCGAAAAAGCCATCTTCACATGCTTTCCCACGGGATCTTCCCCGGGAAAAAACTGATCTGCGAACTTCTTGCTGATCATTACATGACGTGTTCGTCCCAGCTTGTCCTGGTCGTCAAAAACGCGGCCGCTCAATAGAGGAATTCCTAGAGTGCTGAAATACCCTGGATCGGCCTTGCGAGTGAGTGCGTCCAATTCCAGGCTCGGCCCCTGCGCCGGGTGCTCAGGGATGGTAAATACGTTATCGCCTTCGTAGCCTACGCCCGGGGCAGTGGATACCAGTCCCGCTGCCTTCACACCGGGCAGGCTGCGAACACGCTGCAGCAGCGCCTCATGGAAGGCCAAAACCTTCGCCGGGGTGTCGTATTTCTTCTCCGGCAAGCCAAACCGGACCGTCAGCACATTGTTTGTCTCACAGCCAAGATCAGAAGTGCGCAGATGAATAAAACTTCTGAACAGCAGCCCGGCGGAAACAAGAAGAACTACTGTCAGTGCTATCTCAGCGGAGAGCAACACCTTGCGCAGCCTGGCGCGAGAGACACTTCCACCAACCGAGCGTGCCGAATCCTGTAAAGTTCCCAGCAGCCTCTTTCCTGTGGAGGAAATTGCAGGCACCAATCCAGCCAGCAAAGCAGTCGCAAGCACAATCGCAACAGAAAATGCAAAAACCGGTCCATCAACCCGAATAGCATCCGCGCGTGGCAGGTCGCGCCAATGCGTTGCAAGCCAGCGAGTGGCTGACATTGAAAGCATCCAGCCGACTGCTCCGCCGGCAACTGCGATCAACAGGCTCTCTGTCATCTGTTCCTGCACAAGCTTCCAGCGGCTTCCGCCAAGAGCGCCACGGATCGCAACTTCCTTGCGTCTGGCAGCGCTGCGCGCCACCAGGAGATTCGAGACGTTCAAGCATGCGATCAACAGCATGCATCCCACTGCGCACATCAGCACGATGAGGGGGGTCTTTGCGTCCTGAGTAACATCCTCAATCATCGGTCTTGCAACTACGTCTTCCGCCACGGGCTTGCCCTGGTGTTGCATGTGGATTTGATATTGAAGAGCGCTCACTTCCTTCAGCGCTCCTGCCTCACTCTGCTTGTTTTTCAGCCGCGCGATGACATAGCTCTGGTGATGGTCAGGCGCGAATTCCTCCGGCATGAATATCGGGGTGTACGGGATCCAGACCTTCACCAAGGGATCAGGATAGGAAAACCACGCCGGCAGCACTCCAATGACCGTGTATGGCTTGGAATCAATTTGCACTGCCTTGCCGACAATCTGTTGATCTCCATTGAACCGGCTCTGAAACAGGCTCCAGGACAGAAGGACAACATCCTTGGCCCCGAACCTGTCCTCATCAGGAGTAAAGGTTCGTCCGAACGCAGGCTGCACTCCCAGTAATGAAAACAAATTCCAGGATCCACCTGCCCCGACGACTACCTCGGGCGATTCGCCATGTTCGCCGCTCATGTGGCCAGCCCACCAGCGCCAGGCGCCCATGTCTTCGAATCCATGAGTTTGCGCTCGCCAGTCGCGGAAATCTGCCGGAGCCACAACATTGTACGAATCGGGTTGCTGGCGAAAACGTTCGTAGAGCATCACCAACTTATCCGGATCGCGAAACGGCAAGGGCCGCAGCAAGACGGAACGCACAACGGTGAAGAGTGATGTGGTCGCACCGATACCCAGTGCCATGACCAAAACCGCCATCAATGAAAATCCAGGAGTTCGCAGCAGAGTACGGCAGCCATATCGCAAATCACGCCAGATTCCTTCAAGCCAGTTCCAGCCCCACTCTGCGTGTGTCTGTTCTTCCACGACTGCCGGATTCCCAAAGAGCCGAATTGCAGCCATGCGCGCCTCCTCCGGTCCCATGCCCTGGCTCACGTACTCCGCTGTCTGTTGCTCCAGGTGAAATTCAAATTCATTGTTCAATCGCGATTTCTCCGCGCCACGATGGAACAGCATCATCATCAAAGGCCGGACACGGTGGAACCAGCGCATCTGCTCTTTCATAAACTCCCTTACAGAGTGTCAACAACCAGATCAATGGCCGCCGAGAGACGTTTCCAGCTTTCTTTTTCTTTTTCGAGACGCACGCGACCGGCCGACGTAAGTGAATAGAATTTGACTTCTCTGCCCGCTTCGCTCTCGCTCCATTTGCCCCGTATCCATCCCTGCTGTTCCAGGCGGTGCAAGGCGGGATACAAAGATCCCTGCTGCACCTGGAGCACGTCATTGGATATCTGCTCAATACGTTTTGCAATCGCCCATCCGTGCTTCGGCTCGAGCGAGAGCGTCTTCAGAATCAGCAGGTCCAGCGTCCCCTGCACCAGATCGTTAGGTTTGCCCATAGTATGATTATCTACAATCGTATTGTAGACGGTCAATGTATTGCTCGTTTTTATAGACGACGCCCCGCTGAAGCCGTGAGCAACGAAAAGCCGTTGGGAAAAATAAATGTGGGGCTCGAGAATAGATTCAAGAGCTGGCATTTCTGCGTATCAGAAAACCCGCAGCCTAGTCTTTCGACCATTTGAAGTTCTGGTGCTTCAGAAGAGGCAATAGACTGTTGTAATCGTCGGTCCAAAGACGTAATCCGGGAAGCGGATCGATTTGCTTTCGGGGGCCCGCAACCTTCTGGAGTGTCAGGAAGTCATTGTTCCTGGTGACCAGGACCCAGTCCGAACTATAAACCCCGATCTCCTCATCCTCCCCTGATGACACCAGCACGCTTCTGAGGCCGGCAGCGTCTGCCTCCTGCCGAACCACAGGCGGCAGATCAAGAAATTGATTGGAAACGTGCACCGCGAGTATGCCGTCTGGCCGCAGATGTCGCAGATAAAGCTGAAAAGCTTCCCGCGTCAGCAGGTGAACTGGAATCGCGTCACCTGAAAAGGCATCGACCACCAGAATGTCATATGCCTGGTATGGCTCTGCCGCCAGGGAAACCCGAGCATCACCAGGGACGATTTCGACGGCGGCCGGCGTTTCGCGAAGATACGTGAATCGGTATCTCGCGATTTTTTCCACCAGTGGATTGATGTCATAAAAGCGGAACACATCACCTTTGCGCCCGTACGCTGCCAGAGTCCCTGTACCCAATCCGATGATCCCCACTCGTCGAGCGCGCTGATTACAGCAGAGGTCCAGTGCAAGACCGACGCCGGAGTCGTGACCATAATAGGTGGTGGGTGTCATACGCAGCTCATCCGTAAACACCTGAGTGCCGTGCGTGATGGTGCCGTGGTAAAGCGTTCTCGTGTAGGCCGTCGTTTCGGATTCCAGGTCCTCTGTGACTCGCAGGGTGCCATAAAAGTTTCGTAACTGGTCCATGGCTCCCTCATTGTTAAGCTGGACCTGCACAAGCGTCAAAATCACCATACCTGCTGTGGCTGTCGCCCAGAACAGGCGTGTTACCAATCCTGCATTCCATGTAACGGCCAAAAAGAGCACCGTCGCCAGAATCAAGCCCCAGAAGAGCTCGTAATTAGCATGAAAGATCACTGGCGCCGCGATCCCGACGAAAACGGAACCAAGTGCGCCACCTGCGGCAATCAGCAGGTAAAACGACGTTGCATGTCGAGGCGACGGTCGCAACCTGTAGAGTTCGGCATGGCACGCCAGGCACAGAACGAACAAGCTGACGGAGTAAAAAAGGATGGTGAACCAGAGCGGGGTGGTAAGGCGGTCACCCAAATAGAGTTTGGCTCCCAGGGCCGCCAAAAACACGGCTACAACCGGGAGCATCAGCTTCCTCGGATAAAATCGTTCTCCATTGAATGCCCAAACGAAGCTGAGCAAGTAGGCGATCAGAGGAACAATCCAAAGCAGCGGGATGGCGGCCACATTCTGGCTCAGGTGATTGGTAAAGGCACACAGCAGCACGGATCCACATGCCGGCAGCAGTAACCACAGCAACCGCTGCTCTCGGGTGGGCTGCGCCTGAACCGTGTCCTCTTTATGTTCTTTTCTGAAGGCCTGTACCCGGCTGGCAGTGTGGGCTGCGAGCACCATCATCCAGACAATCGCAACAGACGCACATGCAAACACCACGAAACCAGCAAACCATCCAAGGGTCTGCGCACTCAGGCTCAATCGTGGTTCCACCAGCCAGGGGTATACAACTAATGCCAGGAGCGAACCAAAGTTAGAAAGAGCGAAAAGGCGATACGGAGGTGTGATCACCTCAATCGTCTGTTCGCGGCTCGTTCCGCTGATTGCCGCTGTGGCGAACGTGCGGGAAAACCAGGATTGAAGCAATGGGTTCGTAGCTGAGAGCACCACGAATGGCAGTCCAATCAAGGTTGCGAGAACCGTGAACACGCTGAGGATTGGATTCGCTGTTGATGCATGAAGCTGAGGATGGAGTTGAAGTGATGCCTGGACCGCGGCCGCGAGCAGCAATCCGAAATAGGCGAACGCCTGGCCCTTTGCTTGAAAGCGCGTAGCAATCCAGTGTGCACAGGAATAACCCAGTAACAAAGTGGTTTGAAAGAAGACCAGGCAGGCAGTCCATACGGCGGCCGATCCGCCGAGCAAAGGCAGAAGCCGTTTACCGGCGATCGGCTCGATCAGAAAAAGCAGAAAGCTGCCGAGAAAAATTGCGATGGAATAAAGAATGGTCCGCAGAGCCATCAGCCGATTACGATAGCACGGTCCACAAAAATTGCAGGGACGCTACTCCGCTTCACCTGTGCCCAGTTTTCTGCACAGCCTGCCGAGGTGCTCCTGCTCGGCGGGAGAGAGCCGCGCCATAACTTCTTTGATGCGCCGCGAATGTTGCGGAAAAATTCGAGCGATTAACCTGCGGCCTGCCGGAGTAATGGTGGCCAGGATAAAGCGCCTGTCCTTACCCTTTTGTTGCCGTTTAGCGAGGCCCCGCTTTTCGAGGTTGTCAAAAACCATTGTTAGGTTGCCACTGCTGGTGAGAATACGCCGGGCAAGTTCGCCGAGATTCAGGGCGCCCAGGTGATACAAGGCTTCCAAGACAGCAAACTGGCTCAGCGTCAGATCCGCGTCTTCCAGTCCCACCCGTGCATAGGCCATGGCAGTGTTGGCAGCGCGGGCCAGCTTTACATAGGCATTCAGGGCACGGTCCTGGCGTGATTTGCCTTTGGAGTTCCTGTTCATCCCGAGAGAAGAGTTAACCCCACAAGGCGCGGTGAAGGCAAACGATTTTTTTATTTTTTTTGCGACCCCGCGCCCTGTGGATTCGTCATTGGATGTCGAAGTGTTCCTGATGCAGCAACGGATCTGATTTGACCAGGACCGTGCGCCTGGTCAACTCTTCCATTTCCTGCAGCCATTTGCCGCTGTTCGCCTTCAACGCCTTCGCAACTTCCGGATTCACGCGCAACAGAACATCGCGCTCAAAGTGCCGTGTCATCTTGCGCATTTCAACATAAATCTCGTTACAGATGGTGGTAACAGACTTAATCATTCCGGTTGCCTGGCAGGTGGGACAAGGCTGGCCAAGTGTGCGCTCCAATGATTGCTTCACTCTTTTACGAGTAATGGCTACGAGACCAAAATCATTGAACTGCAGTACTTTTGAGGGAGCACGATCTACTTTCAGAGCTTCCTCCAGCGCCTGCATCACTTTCTGCCGGTTCTTGCGCTCGTCCATGTCAATGAAATCGATCACGATGATTCCGCCTAAATCGCGCAGTCGAATCTGACGAACGATTTCCTTGATCGCATCGATATTCGTCTTGACGATCGTGTCTTCCAGCCGGGCAGTTTTGCCCACGTACTTTCCCGTATTGATATCGATCGCCACCAGCGCTTCCGTCTGGTTGATCACGATGTACCCGCCGCTCTTCAACCAGACTTTGGACTTCAGCGCCTTATTAATTTCGTCAGTGATGTTGAACTGTTCAAAAAGCGGCGTGTCTTTGCTGTAGAGCTTCACGCGTTTTACCAGCGACGACTGGAAGCGGCTCACAAAGCGCAGGACCCGCTCGTATTCCTGTTCCGTATCTGCCCAAATCGCAGTGAATCCACCGGTGACCTGGTCGCGGAGAATCCGTTCAACCAGGTTGAGATCGTGGTAAATGAGAGCAGGAGCCTTTGACTTCTCGGCCCTGCCGCGAATTTCATTCCAGAGATTGATCAGGAAGCGGATATCGGCGCGAAGGTCGTCTTCGTTTGCGCCTGCTGCCGCGGTGCGAACGATAAAACCACCATGCGCATCACCACGCTCGCTGAGTACGATGCGCTTGAGACGATGGCGTTCTTCCTCGGAAGCGATCTTGCGCGACACTCCCGTATGATGCACCGTCGGCATATACACCAGATATCTTCCCGGTAAGGCAATGTGGCTGGTGATGCGCGCGCCCTTCTTGGCGATGGGTTCCTTGGCGATCTGGACCAGGATTTCCTGGCCTTCCTTCAGAAGATCGCTGATGGCTGGCAACTGGCGAGGCGCCTGGAACCGCCGGCCACGCATACGACGCCCAGGACGACGACCGCCTCGGCGATCTGCAGAGCGCCGATCACTCCGCTGCGTCTGCTGATAACCCGCCGTTCCGGAAGAAACACGGTGTTCTGCGCGTGCACCTTCCAGGTCTTCTTCCCCTTCAGCTTCTACACCCTCGCCTTCCTCAGAATCTTCAAAATCATCATCCAGTTCATGTTCTTCTTCATGCACTTCCATGAGCCTGGCTGCCGGGTGCTGTTCTTCGTCGAAATCTTCGGAGTTTTCGTCCAACCCTTCAGCTTCGTATTGACCTGTGGCGCGTTCATTGATATGCGCATCGCGCACCGCTTCGGTGAGTTCCCCTCCCATTGCCACCAGGCGTTCGTCTCCGGGCCCCAGTACCTCTTCTTCCAGTTCGTCCAGTTCCGCCAGATCGAAATCCTCTTCGTAAGCAGGAAGCTCGCTTTCTTCTTCCTCGATCTCTTCTTCTTCAACCACTCCTTGCGGTGAGTGCCACTGCCTGGTTTCCTGAACGGGACGATTCTCTACCTCAGGGGGAGTATTCTCAGTGCTCTCCGCAACAAGCTCATCCGGAGCTTGATTCGCACCCTGTGCTGCTTCATGAACTGCACCGAGGGGTTCTTCGGACTTCTCTGACTCGAAACCCACATCCGAATTCGCTTGTTCAGCTTCTGCCGATGACAAATGCTCGTCCGGGCCTTTTTCTTGTTCAGAGGTGTCAGTGGATTGAGGGATCACTGGCTGGTAAAAACGCGGTTCTTCCACTACCTCGAGATGGGCGGGATCAGACTTGAATTGATCAGAAAACCTGTGCTCATGCTCTTCTTCCAAATGAGCAATCGGTTCAGCAGTCTCGGTGGCGCTTGCTGTTGGGCTGTCATGCTGATACTTGGCAATAGTCTCTCCCGGTAAAACCATTGATCCGGGAGAAAACTGTGAAGTGTTGATGGTGTACTCGGTCGACGGCCTTGATGTCCGCGCAGGAGATGGGGACTTATGCGGCTTTGACTCGCTCGCAGATGGCGTGCCTCCATATTTGGAGATTGACTCTCCGGGCAAGACCATGGGCTCAAACGCGGGAGCATGCTCAGGTTTCCGATCGTGGCGTTCCTGGCGCTCTTCGTGAACCGGCTCCGGACGGACCTCCTCCTGAACCTCAACGGTAGCCTGGACCGGCTTGTCGCGTTCTTCTCGTTCAGAGAACCGGCCGCTACGCCCGCGCCCGCGACGACGGCGACCGCGCCATTTGCGCGCACCCTCCGGCTGTTGCTCCTCGTCTGCGGATGCCTCCTCTCCACCTTCCGGAGATTCGGCTTGCACGCCCTCGTCAGACTCTTGTTCGGTGGGTGGCTTGATCTGATCGGCTTCGCGAGCCGTATTGTCGCCGTCTGCTTCCTGCGGTTCGCCCATCACGATAGGCTTGCTCCGCGCCACGACCTGGTCCAGGCCTTCCGTGTCCTCTTCTTCGAGGAGGAAGTCTGAAACGTATAGAAAAGCGTCTCGTTCCAGACCTATATTGACGAAAGCAGATTGCATGCCGGGCAGCACGCGGGTGACGCGGCCCTTGTAGATAGAGCCGGCGAGCGTGTACTCGTTTTCACGCTCATAATAGATTTCAGCTAGCTGGTCTTCTTCCACCACCGCCACTTTGGTTTCATGGGGCGTGGAAGAAACAAACAATTCTTTTGACATGGATTTTCTCCGGTTTTACACGGCCCGGAGAAGGACGGATACTTCAGGAGCAGAATTTGGTGGTAGAACGCCGGTATCACAAAATGATGACCGGCGGCCTTTCTTCAGTGCTCAGAGATTCATTCTTGCATTTGGCAGGAACACACCTTCGCGGGTGGGATAATCCCCCCGGGATCGACCGGCAGGTACCTGCAAATGATCTGACTAAAAATCTTTGCACCTTCGCGTGTCCGGGGTTGTGGCCACTCAGCATTTTGCGGGGCCGTTACCATCCCGGGAACGCTCTCAAATTCACTCCGGCTTCCTTCAAGGGCCGGTGCCCTCGTTAACGTCAGGGCACAACGTTCAATAAAATCTTGTTTTCTGGCGCCAATCAGGCACCGTTGTCTCAATCCTTTGCCCGTTAGTTGACGAAACGGCGCATGCGAACGTTCATCACCATTCCCAGCGCCATAAACATGAACAACAGCGATGAGCCGCCATAGCTCATCAGCGGCAGAGGAATTCCGGTGACGGGCATAAACCCAACCACCATGCCTGCGTTGACCAGGACGTGGAACAGCAGCACAGCCACTACTCCCATCACCACAAAGCCTCCCGCGCGGTCAGGCGCGGTTTGAGCGTTGTGGATCAAACGCATCAATAGGATAAAGTATAGCAGCAGCAGAGCCACCGCGCCGACAAAGCCGTGCTCTTCTGACCAGGCAGCAAAGATGAAATCAGTGTGCGGCTCTGGCAGGAAGGCGCCCTGCGTCTGCGATCCGCCTCGGACTCCCCGACCCCAGATGCCTCCAGAACCCACAGCAATCTTGGATTGCTCCACCTGGTACCCTGATTTCTGCGAGTCAGCGTCGGGGTGCAAAAAACTCGTCAATCGCTGCTTCTGATAAGGCTTTAGTCCCTTCACCCACACCGTTGGCGCCAATACACCAACGATCAACAGAATGATGGCGGCATGCTTGAATTGAATTCCACCCAGAAAAAGCGCCATCAAAGCCACAGGCACATAGGTGAGAGCAGTTCCCAGATCGGGCTGCTTCAACACCAGCAGCATGGGCACACCGGCAATCAGCCCACCCTTTACTATGTCTCCGAACGTGGGGCTATGATCGCCTTCCACGCTGAAATACCTGGCCATAGCAAGGATCAGGACCAGCTTCACCCACTCGGAAGGCTGGAAATGCTGTCCGCCAGGAAGCTGAATCCAGCGCCGCGCTCCGAGATACTTCTTGCCCAGAATCGCAACCGTCACCAGGGACAGAATTGAGGCTATGTAGAGCCAGTGAGAGTTCTCGAGAAGCACCTGGTAGTTGATCATGCTGACCAGAAACATCAGCACCACGCCTCCCACGATCCAGTACACCTGCTTGAGGTACAGCGGAGTACCGGAAGTGGCGGCGAACTTGGTGCCGAAGGTGCTGCTGTAGATCTCCAACACGCCTAAGGAACAAATCAACAGCACAAACGCGAGCAGCGTCCAGTCGAAATCGCGGAATGAGATCAAGCGTCGCATTACTGGTTCCCCGCCATTCCGATTTCCATTGGCCCTGCGATGCGCGGACGCGCAGCGCGTTCATTCACGATTCTCACCTTGAGTGTTCCGCCCTGCAGGCGGTCCTGCGTACCTTCCGCTGCTGCTTCTTCTTTCCCGGCCGCGTGATCATCCTGGGGTCGCTCCGGCGGCTGAGTGCTCCACAAACCTGCGATAGGCACGCTTCCAGGGTCGTCCTTGTCACTGAACAGCGTTGGATTATTGCGAAGCGTCCGCTGCTTCTGCACGTACGCTTTGACCACTTCTGAAACGATACGAGCGGCGAGGTAGCCGTGCTCGCCTTGTTCCAAGAGGGCGCAGACTACAATCTCCGGGTTTCGCCTCGGTGCGACACCGGCAAACCAGCCATTATCTTTGAACTGTTTGCTCGAGAATCCCTTGGTCTTGCGAAGAGTGTTGCTGATAACCTGCGCGCTACCTGTTTTGCCCGCGAAATCGATTCCTTGAAGATGCGCACTTGGAGCAGTTCCAATGCCGGGTTGCACGACACCTGCCATCGCATCCGTGATTGTGACCCATGCCTGCGGATTGATGGGGACATGCACGACATCCGGCAAATTGGACGTGGCGAGCTGGCGGAACTCCGGGGGAAGATCGTCAGGCCTGACGACGTGCGGCCGATATAATGTGCCGCCCATCGCGATACCGCCGATCGCGCGCGCCAGTTGTATCGGCGTGGTCGCGACCGCCCCCTGTCCAATGCCGACAGAAATCACCTCGCCGGCATACCATTTCTGCCGGAAAGTCCGCATCTTCCACTCTTCTGACGGCATGACGCCACTGACTTCGTTAGGAAGATCGATTCCGGTTTTCTTACCGATACCCAGAGCTGTTGCCCACTGGGCGATTTTTTCAATCCCCAGCCGTTCGGCCAACGTATAGAAGAAGACGTCGCACGACTGGTAAATGGCCTTGGTCAGGTCCACCTCTCCATGGACACGGTGTTCGGCGACCACCCAGCATTTGAAGTAGCGACCATAAAAAGTGCCGCCACCCGGACAGGTCACATGCAGGTTCTGGGCAATACCTTCATTCGTCCCAGCAACCGACATAATGATCTTGAAGACCGACCCCGGAGCAAGCTGAGCCTGAATGGCTTTGTTCAGCAGCGGGTGAGCGGGGTCAGATGTCAGATGGTTCCATTCGTCACGAGAGATGCGAACCGCAAAATCGTTGGGATCGAAAGTGGGCCGGCTGACCATGGCAAGGATCTCACCATTCCGTGGATCCATGGCGACAAGCGCGCCTGTTTTGCCTTCCATTGCCTGCTCGGCTGCCTTCTGTATATCGAGGTCAATAGTGAGCTTCAGCTCATGTCCCGGAATCGCCGGAATGTTGGCGTCCTTCGCTGGCCGGCCGACTTCGCGCCCTTTGCTGTCAACCAGCACGCGACGCGACCCGTCTTTGCCCATTAACACATCGTTGTAAAACAGCTCAATTCCTGATTGTCCAACAATGTCACCGCGCTGGTAGAGCTCAAACCGTGGGGTATTGAGCATCTCTTCGCTGACCTCCCCCACGTATCCAATGAGGTGGGCCATGAAGCCGTCTTTTGGGTAAAGACGCCGGTGCACCATCAACGTATCGAGTTCGGGGAGTTCATCACGATGTGCTTCTATGAAGGCCCGCTCGTCAGGAGTGATGTCATCTTTTAGAAAAATTGGCTCGAACGAAGGCTTGTGCGCGAGCTGGTAATGGCGGATCTTGTCCAATACGTCGTCGACAGGAATATGCAACCCGTCAGCAATCTTCTGTGCATCCGCATTCAGATCAACTTTTTGATCGCGAAGCAACAACGCAGAAAACGAGGGATAGTTAGTGACGATCAATTGACCGTCGCGGTCCAGAAGCCGCCCGCGGGGCGCCAGAATAGGGACACGGCGAATGCGGTTTTGTTCCGCGCGCGTCAGATACTCATCATTCTTGCGAACCTGCAGACTCCACAGTCCGTACGAAAGAACAAGAAAGACAACAAGGATGATGTACTGAATTACAGTGAGTTTGCTGTTCGGAATTTTCTCTTCGCGGGCGGACATACGTCTCGCAGCTGATCGTTTTCCACGATCAACCTTCCTTAAGTTGGCTGATGGGCCCTGTGATAAGAGTACCTCAATTTAATATCGTGCGGCGTAAGTCAAAGGCCCGAGCTGGTTACTGAAGGATTAAGTTCTCCCAGAGGTGACGCAGTCCCGTGCAGGTCGTCGACCCTCTGCGAGCAAGAATCCCGGTTAAATGCGTTGTTTGAATTTATCAAGGCCCGCGAAGAGAACCACGGCCAGGAGCGCATTCGCCAGGGCCGCGACCATCGTATGTCCCCAGCTGAAGGGCTCATTGCCTCCAACCAGCCACAAAACGATGACCACATAAATCACGCGATGGACCAGGAAGAAGACAAAGGTCATCAAAAACCTGGAACCGGGATTGTCCACGTCCAGCTTTACACCCAGCGACGACGCCAGGAAGCCAATGATCATTTTGGCAATCCCGTTTACACCGATAGGAAGCGAGGTCCAGGTGTCCTGCAGGCTGCCGATCAAAGCACCGGTTACCATTCCCGGAATAGGCCGGCGACGCGCCACGGCAAAAAAGATGGTCACCAGCAGAGGCAGGTCGAAGACCGAGAGGAAGTGAAGCCGGAGCGGGAAAAATACCTGGATAAAGATCGCCAGGATGGGAATGCCGAAGGAGACCGGCCAGCTAAACCGATGGACCTCAATCTCTTCCCGCGAAGTGAGTGAGACGGCGGCGTAATTCATCGGGGAGGTCTCTCCGTGTCAGCAGGTTTGGACTGGCTGGCAACAGGATTCCCCGCCGTGGAACCTGGATTCGGCGCATTCGGTATGGCTTTAGGCGCCGCCTGTTTCGCGGGTGGCACAGGCGACTTAGGTTTCGGAGGCACGGTTGCAGCACCCGTCTGTGGTGAGGAAACGCCGCTGGCATTTCCGCTCACGGTTTGGCCGCCAGTACCCGCTGGCCCGCCCGCAGACGTTTTCTTCACCGGAGGCTGGCTTTTCTGCAGAGTCTGTTGGGTACTTCCTTCAGTTCCATTCTTTATAGCAGCAACTGCTGGCTTGGCTGGAGTTGATGCCGGCGCCTTCACGTTCCCGACAGAAACATGGGGCGTTGAGGCCCCGGTACCCGGAGGTACCGGCGCTTTTGGTGCAGGGCCGCCGGTCTTCTTTGTCTCGTCCGGCTTAGGAACACTGGGCAATCGTTCTGAGAGAATGTCTGCCGCGCGCAGATTGGAGGCGCCGGCCACAGTTTGCGGAACATCTCCTGTGATCTTCGTAACCACCAATACCTCTTCCAGACTATTCAAATCTGCAGCCGGCTTGACCTTGATCGAAAGAAACGGGTCATTTTCTCGGTCGGGTGCGACCCGGATAACCGTCCCCACTGGAAGGCCTTTTGGATAAACGCGATCGCCGCCGCTTGTGACGATCTCCTCGCCCGCGTCAATCTTTTCGTCCGACATAATGTCGCCAACGTGCAGCTCACCCTGCGGACTGCCACGCAGGATGCCTTGAAGGCGGGACGATTGCAGAATCACGCCTGCGCCGCTTTCGCGATCGCTGATCAGCAGTACCGTAGACGTGAACGTCTGCACGTCCTTAATCTTGCCCACAATTCCATCCGGCGTGATCACCGGCATGTCAACTTTGATGCCGCCGTTTCTGGAACCCCGGTCAATCTGGATGGTGTGCACCTGCTCGGCGCCACTCGTACCAATCACCTGAGCGGGCACTACCTGACCGACGTAGTGCTGGGTAAAGCCGAGCAAAGTTTGCAGGCGCTTTGCCTGGTCCGCATCCACGCGTAATCGTACCTGCTCCAGCTTGAGCTGGGCCACTTCATCCTGCAATTCTCGATTCTGTTTGCGGACATCGTGGAGGTCTATATAGTTGTGAAAATTTCGCCGGAAAAATCGGCTGGTCGAAACGAACCCACGCTCAAAGGGGCTCATCGTGTTGATGGTCCACAGCCGGATCAGTCGCGTACCTCCCGAAGCTGCGGAAGCAGTGCTTCCCTCCGGCCTCTTCACCTGCGTCGCAAGCACCACGACCTGCACAAAGAGAATTGCCATCAGGACGAGCGGGTTTTTATACCGGCTGAAGAAATTTTCCATGCTGGTCTTGAGGAGGGTCGGTCAGGGCGGACCTACCGGGACCGCCCATCCCATTTAGTCGATTGAGATCTTCCGCAGCAGCTTGAAGTCGCTGAGCATTTTGCCGGTGCCGAGCACAACGCTGGCCAGCGGATCGTCCGCAATGGAGACAGGCAATCCGGTCTCCTCGCGAATACGCTTGTCCAGATTCTTAAGCAACGCACCGCCGCCTGTCAGAACAATGCCGCGATCGCTGATATTGGCGCTCAACTCCGGCGGCGTACGCTCCAAAGCAACCCGGATAGCATTCATGATGGTGCTAATGCACTCAGAAAGCGCTTCTCGAATTTCGCTGTCGTCAATGGTGATGGTCTTGGGCACACCCTCAATCAGGTTGCGGCCCTTAATTTCCATCGTGAGGGGCTTGTCCAGCGGGTAAGCGGAGCCGATCTCAATTTTGATTTGTTCGGCAGTTCGCTCGCCGATCAGCAAGTTGTACTTGCGCTTTAGGTAATTCATGATGGATTCATCCATCTGATTGCCCGCCATGCGCACGGAACGGGAATAAACGATGCCGCTGAGAGAGATCACGGCAATATCAGTGGTTCCGCCCCCGATATCGACTACCATGTTGCCGCTTGGCTCAGTGATTGGTAATCCGGCGCCGATGGCCGCGACCATCGCCTGCTCCACCAGATGCACTTCGCTCGCCTTGGCACGATAGGCAGAGTCCATAACAGCACGCTTTTCCACCTGCGTGATCTCGGAAGGAACTCCGATCACGATCCGCGGATGCACCAGCATCTTGCGGTTATGCGCCTTCTGGATGAAGTAGTTCAGCATTTTTTCCGTGACTTTGAAATCGGCAATCACGCCGTCTTTCATCGGTTTGATCGCGACAATATTGCCTGGCGTCCGGCCCAGCATTTCTTTGGCTTCCTTGCCGACCGCTTCGACTTCACCTGTGTTCTTGTTGATGGCTACGATGGAAGGTTCATTAACGACAATGCCCTTGCCCTTGGCATATACAAGCGTGTTCGCTGTTCCCAGATCAATGGCAAGATCGCTCGAGAACATGCTGAACAGTGAGCGCAGATTGTGAATCCGCGAATTTTCAGACTTGAAACCGTTTGACGACATACCCGCTTCTTTCTTCTCAAATTTCCCTGGACCACA